>Ga0070689_100003199_pt1 | contig 10844 bp, 4 predicted proteins | sample KBSS23HmetaG_FD_64669 | JGI IMG/M metagenome (GOLD analysis project Ga0070689, IMG submission 64669) | Switchgrass rhizosphere microbial communities from Kellogg Biological Station, Michigan, USA - KBS S2-3H metaG | ecosystem: Host-associated > Plants > Roots > Rhizosphere ... | reverse complement strand
GGCCCGCGTCGCGCAGCGCGCGCAGCGTCGGCGCGCGCAGGCGGTCGAGCAGCGGCGCCCACAGCTGCTCCGCCTCGGCGCGCGTCACCACGACGTCGACGGCGCGCGGCCGGCCCTCGACGGACAGGTCGGGCAGCACGACGCGCGCCGACTCCGCCGCGGTCAGCGCCACCTTCGCCTCGTCGCTGGCCGCCAGCAGCCGCGCCCAGGATTTCGGCTCGGCGCGCAGCGCCTCGACCGGCAGCGCCAGCCGTTTAGCGACGCCGGTCGCGATCGCCTCGGCGAAGTCCTCTCCGCCCAGCCGGGAATCGCCCGCCGACGACTGGATCTCGATGACGCCCTCGATGATCTCCAGCACCGTCACGTCGAACGTTCCACCGCCCAGGTCGAAGACGACCGCGCGCAGCTCGCGGTGGCGTTCGTGCAGGCCGAACGCGAGCGCGGCCGCGGTCGGTTCATTGATGATGCGTTCGATGCGCAGACCCGCGATCGCGCCCGCGTCGCGGGTGGCGCGCCGTTGCATCTCGTCGAAGTAGGCGGGCACCGTCACCACGGCCTCCTCGATTGGTTGCCCGAGCGCCGCCTCCGCGTCCGCCTTGAGGCTGCGCAGCACCAGCGCGGACAGCTCGGGCGGCGTGAAGGCGCGTCCGGCCACGCGCCAGACGCGTTCGGTGCCCATGTCCCGCTTCCAGACCAGCGCGGTCCGCTCCGGATGCGTCGTCGCGCGGGCGCGCGCCGCGGCCCCGACCACCACCTCGCCGCCGTCGAGCAGGCTCACTGCGCTGGGCGTCAGCGTGGCGCCGAGCGCGTTCGGAAGCACGACCGGTCCGCCGTCGCGCATGACCGCGACCAGCGAGAACGTGGTTCCCAGGTCGATCCCGACGATCATCGTTCGTCACCCTCCACTTCGGTTTCGTGCTCCTTCTGGGGCTCGCAGATCTGCCAGCGCGCGAAGGTCACCCGTCTCAGGTAGCGCGCCTCGAGCTCGCCCTTCACGCCCGCGCCCAGCTTCGCCTTCAGCTGGCCGATGGCCGTTTTGGCCTCGTCGCAGTCGCGGAGGCGTAGCGAGTCGAGGACCCGCTCGACGTCGGCGCAGGCGAGCTGGCCGTGTCGGGGGCCTTCGCCGCCGCAGAGATCCGCGGCCGCGCCCCTGGCGATGTCCAGCGCGGCGGCCTCGCCGGAGCCGGCCTTCACGGGTTGCGCTTTTTCCAGCAGCGCCTCGAGCGGGCTCGGGCCGGGCGCGGAGAGGCCGCTGCCGACGGAGCTCGTGGGATAGACGCGTTCCTGCTCCCTGTCGTGCTGCGCCGAGCAGAAACCCACCAGCCCGATCATCATCGGGATGAGCAGCCATGACAGCTGCGAAAAACTGAAGCCCCGACGGGTGCGCACGATCGCGGCCTGGTGCTCCACCGCGGTCCGGAGAATCCCGACGACGTTTTGCTGGGCGCCGCTGCTGGAGAGGTGATCGACCCAGCGACGCGTCAGGCCCCGATCGCGGTCGATGATTGCGACGATGTCGCCGAACGCGACCATCAGATCACCCGCGCGCGTCGCGCGCGCGAGCGCCGCACGGAGCGGCGACGGAAAGTTACTGGGCAGGCCGCTGATCTCCTCGGCGAGCGTCCACACGCCGCCCAGCGGTCCCTGCACCAGCGCCAGCTCCAGCCCGGTGTCGTGCAGGCAATCGCGGACCGCCGACTGCGCTTCGTCGGCCGCGTCCAGCGCGCCGGCCGCGTGCAGCGCCAGCACGACGTCCAGCATGCGGCCGATCGGCAGGTCGCGGACGCGATCGCCGTTCGCGTCGGGAGTGCCCTCGGTCGCCTCCTTGCACAGGTCGACGACCAGCTTGGCGGCGCGCGGGCCGTCCCAGCGCGCGGCGACCGCGGCGCCGGCCAGGCGGAGCGACACCCGATCCGACGCGAAGGCGGCGTCGATCTCCTCGCGCGTCGCCTGGTCGGGCAGGCGGAGGAGCAGCGCCTCCAGGAACTCGGGCCAGCCCGCCTGCCAACCGGTGCGAAGCGCGGCCGCCAGCGCGATCTCCGGGCCCAGCCGGGACAGCGTGGTCGCGAGCAGCCAGTGCGCGCGCGGATCCTTCGGGAGCACCTCGACCGCCTCGCGCGCGATCTCCAGCCGGTGGCGCTGGTCGGCGGACGGCGGGACGCTGGCCCAGGCGCTGCTGAACCCGTCGAACATGATGTCCGCCATCTTCTCAGCCTCGGACACCTCCGGTTCTCCGGCGGCGCGGTCCGCGGGCGCGCCATCGGCGGGGGCGGGGCGCACGTGCGCCGCGCGCCGCCGCGCGCTCTCGGCGGCCAGGGCCTCGAACTCGCCGCCGGCCCGCGCCATCTCGTAGGCCTCGCGCGCGCGCTGGAACCCCGCCGGATCCTGCTCGGGCTTGCGCGTCTTGATCAGGCGCAGGTAGGCGCGCCGGACCGTCTCCGCGTCCGCGCCGGGCTCCAGGCCCAGCTCCCGCCACGCGTCGTCCAGCGTCACCGGGGGGATGATCTCAGTCTTGGGTCAGCCAGGCAATCGACCATCGGTTGCGGGATTGGCCAGCGGCGTAAACGAATTTTTCTGATCTCGCGGCGAGCGTCCGGGCATGCGGGGCCAAACCGGCAGTCGCATATTGACGCGGGCACGCGTTTTGTGGTCCGGTGCGTCGCAGCGGCGATCCGCAGGAAAAATCCCTCGCACAGGAGACCTCATGAGCGGCATTCGGATTGGTTCGGCACGTCGGTGGATGTTCGTCAGCGCTCTGATTTCGTGCGGGGCACTCGGGGCCGCGGGTTGCAGCGATAGCGGCGGAGGCGGCGGCACCGGCACGGCCGGAACCAGCGGCACGGCCGGCACCACCGGCGCGGCCGGACGCGGCGGCACCGGCGGCACCGGCGGTGGCGGCGGATCGATCGGCGGCTCGACGGGTGGTTCGACGGCCGGCACCGGCGGTGGCGTGGGCGGCGGTGGGAACGGCGGCGCGGCGGGCGCGGCTGGCGGCGGTGGCGCGGCCGGCGCGGCGGGCGGTGGCGGAAGCGCCGGTGCCGGTGGACGCGGCGGTGCTGGTGGCGCTGCTGGCGCCGCGGGTGGCGGTGGCGCGGCCGGCGCGGGTGGACGGGGCGGCGCGGGTGGTGCGGCTGGCGGCGGCGGCGCTGCGGGCGCGGGCGGCGCGGCAGGCGCGGCGGGCGGAGGCGGCGCGGCCGGCGCGGCGGGCGGCGGCGGCGCGGCTGGCGCTGCGGGCGCCGGTGGTGGCGCGGCCGGCGCGTCCGGCAGCGGAGGCGGCGCGGCGTCTCCTCCTCTTCATCTTTACGTCGGCTGCGCCGACCCGACCGGAACGATCCAGAGCTACTCGCTCAACAGCTCCAACGGCGTGTTGATGCCGCTGGCCAGCTACGTGGCCGGCGGCGCGATCTCGAACGCCGAATTCAACGACACCGAGGATCGCTTCTACGTCGCCCACGTCATCTCGGGTGAAAACCGGATCACGACGTACACCCGAAACGTGACCGCCGGTGGCTTGACCCCGCTCGGAACTCCGGCCGTCGTTCCCTCCACGACGCCGGCCTCGGGTGGCGCGGGCGGCGGCGGTGCGGGCGGAGCGGCCGGGGCCGGCGGCGCGGCCGGGGCCGGCGGAGCGCCACCGAACGCCAACACGCAGACGCTCAGGTTCGACCGCGGCCGTCACTTCATCGTCGCGCCCAACTACAACGCCGGCAACGTCTACGTGTACGGGCTCGCGACCGACGGTTCGGTGGGCTCGCTCGTCTCGTGGCACGCGGGGGGGATGAACGCCCACGACGCCGCCTTCACGCTGAACAACAATTACATGTTCGTCCCGTATCTCGGCTCGAACATCATCCAGGTCTACGGCTTCAACGAGACCACCGGCGCGATCACAGCTGGCAACACGGTCACGTTGCCGAACGCCATGTCGGGCCCGCGCCACCTCGCTCTGCATTCGAACGGGATGTGGCTCTACTCGATCAACGAGACCGCCGGCGGCGCCAGCTCGACGTCGGGCACGATCGATCTCTACACGGTCAATCAGACCAACGGGACCGTGACACCCACGATGACGTTCAACGTCCCGCTCCCCAGCGGCTACACGGGCCTCAAGAACGGCTCCGAGATCGAGATCGCGCCGTCGGGGAACATGCTGTTCGTGTCGATGCGCCTCGACAACGTCGCGGAGGGCTCGCTCGTCTCGTTCATGATCAACTCGACCACGGGCGCGCTGACGCTGATCGAACAGGAACCCTCGAAGGGGATCACGCCGCGGCAGTTCACGCTGTCGAAGGACGGGCGCCTGCTGGTCGTCGGAAATCAGAACTCCGACCAGGTCGCCGTCTTCCGCGTCGACCCGTCGACCGGCAACATGACCTTCCTGACCCAGCGCGACGTCTGCGACAGCCCGCGCTTCTCCAGGCTGGCCATCGATCAGTAGCAATAGGTCAGGGCCTCGGGCCTCGGGGAGAAGGCCCTTTTGAGGCTGATCGGTCGGCGGCCGCCAGCGGTCCCGCCAAAGCCAATGAAATACGCATGCTAGACCCGCGCCCGCACCCCGATCGCAGGCCATCGCAAAAATGTCGTCACCTATCGAACGCTCGCGACTCCAAGGAACAGGCCATGCGAGGAAGCCATGAGCGCCGATGACGTGACGGGAGCCAGCACAGCCGCATTTGCAGGCCAGGATTCGGCCGATTCGGACGAGGCCCTCGTGGACCGCGCCCGCGCCCGCGACGGCAGCGCATTCGAGTTGCTGATGCGCCGCCACAATCAGCGCGTCTACCGGGTCGTGCGGGCCGTTCTCCGCGATGACGACGAGATCGAGGATGTCATCCAGCAGGCATACATGCAGGCGTTCCTTCACCTCGACCAGTTCGGCGGCAACGCGCGCTGGTCGACGTGGCTCTGCCGCATCGCGATCAACGAGGCGCTGGCGCGCCTGCGACGAAGGGGCCGGTTCGTATCAATCGAGGCAATCAGCGAGGACGTCATGGCAGATCTTCCCAAGAGCTCCAGCGGTGATCCGGAGCGCGTGGCCGCCCGCCGCGAATTCGGCCATCTGGTCGAGCAGGCCATCGACGGGCTGGCGGACATCTACCGGGCCGTCGTCATCATGCGCGAGGTCGAGGGGATGACCACCGAGGAGACGGCGGCGATTCTCGACGTCGAGCCGGAGGTCGTCAGGACGCGCCTTCACCGCGCGCGCGCCTCGCTGCGCACCGCGATCGAAGATCGCATCGGCGAAGAGATGAAGGGCACGTACACGTTCGGCAACGAACGGTGCGACCGCGTCGTCGCGGCTGTGCTCGCGCGTCTCGACCTCACGCGCTGAGCGCGCTGTCACCTTTCGTCAGCTGCCGACTCTGGCAAGCAGACGAAAGGAAGGCAGCAGATGAGTTGCTCGAACCAAGATCCTCGTTCCGACATTCGGCGCCTGCTCGGTTACGTGTCGCTGGCGCTGCCGATGATGCTCCTCGGCTGCGGCAGCGACGCCGCGAAGACGCCGACCGTCGACCCGGCCCTCGCCGCGCAGGGGAAAGACATTTTCCGATTCGACACGTTCGGCGATGAGACGTTCTGGACCGACACGCTGATGATGAACCAGGCGATCCAGGCCCACGTCGATCCGATGACGGCGCTCAGCGTCGGCCTCAAGGTGGATGCCGACGCGCTGCCGGCAGAGGTCGTCGCGGGCGTCCAGGACGGTTCCATCAGCCTGACCAGCACCGCGACGACGGTGGCGCTGCTCAAGCTGAACGCGGTCGTCGGCGTCGCCGCGACGGTCGAGAACGTCGGCGGCACCGACACCATCACGCGCGTCGGCATCACCTGCGCGCTCTGCCATTCGACGGTCGACAACTCCTTCACGGACGGCATCGGCAAGCGCCTCGACGGCTGGGCCAACGACACCCTGAATCCGGGCGCGATCATCGCGCTGTCGCCGGCGCTGCCCGAGGATGTGAAGGCCGTCTACAGCTCGTGGGGCAAGGGGAAGTACGACCCGCGCTTCAACCAGGACATGAAGAACGCGCCGCAGGTCATCCCGCCGGCCTATGGCTTGCTCGGCATCAATCGGATCACGTCGACCGGCGACGGCGACAAGATCTCCTACTGGAATCGATACGTGGCCGTCACCCAGATGGGCGGTCACGGATCGTTCATGGAGCCGCGCACGGGCGTGAGCGTGACGAACGGAACCGACGATCAGGTGTCATCCAAGCTGCCCGCGCTCCAGGAGTACCAGCTGAGCATCGATGCGCCCGCGCCGCCGGCTGACAGTTTCAACGCCGCCGCCGCGGAGCGCGGGAAGGCCGTCTTCAACGGCGCGGGCAAGTGCGCGACCTGCCACAGCGGCGACAAGTTCACGGACGCGAACGAGAAGCTTCACGACCCGAGCGAGGTCGTGAGCGAGCCGGAGCCGAACGGCGCGCCCAGCTACGCGTCGCGGAGCGCGACCAAGCAATACCGGACCGCGCCGCTCCGCGGGCTCTGGCAGCACGCGCCGTACTTCCACAACGGCAGCGCTCCCACGCTGGACGCGGTCGTCGAGACCTACGACACGCGGAAGTCGCTCGGCCTGACCGCCGACCAGAAGATGGATCTGGTCGAGTATCTGAAGTCGCTCTAGCACGCGCGCCGGATTCTCTGCCCGCTTCGCGGGGCGAGGGGATCTGATCGCGCGCAGTGCCTAGAGCCCGGTGCCCGTGACCGCGCGGGACGCCGCCAGCGGCGACAGGAAGGTGTCGTCGTAGTTGACGGCGACGGACGCGGACGCGGCGCCGGCGCTCTGCGGCGCGAACACGATGACCAGCTGACACCAGCTTCCGGCGGCCAGCATATTCCCGCAGTTGCCGCCGGAGCCGGGATAGCCGCCCGGCGCCTTGTACCCGAATGGCGCGTTCAGACCCGGGGCCGGCGCGAGCGACGTCGCCGGCAGCTTCCCCGTGTTGTAGACGGTGAAGGTACGCTCGATCGTTCCGCCCGCCGCGACGCTGCCGAAGTCGTACGGCGAGCAGTTGGTGCAGTTGTTCGGGCCGAAGAACTCGGCGACCGTCACGTGGGCGCGGGCGGTCGGTGTTCCCGTCACGCCGCGGATGGCGGTGCGGGTCGTGCCCCCGTCGTTGTAGGCGACGCGGACCTGGCCGAACAGCGTCGTGCTGCCGCCCGGCGTGAACGTCACCATCAGCTTGCAGGTCGCGCCCACCAGCAGCTGGCCGGTGCAGTCGCCGCCCGGGCTGCCGGGGAAGGTGCCGTTCTTCCAGGCGAAGCCGGTGCCCAGCGTGCCGCCGCTCGCGATCATCGTCGCGGTGCCGCCGCCGTCGTTGCGCACGGTGAATTCGTGATCGACGGGTACGCCCCAGACGCCGTAGTCGAACGGTGGGCCGTTGCCGCCCGAGCCCTGGGGGCCGTTCTGCCCGTCCCAGTCATAGATGTTCAGAATGGCCTTCGTGGTGGCCGTGCCGGTGAGAGCGCGCGCGACGATCTGGGTCGTGCCGCCGTCGTCGTAGGCGAGCGACAGTGTGCCATCGCGCTGTCCGTCGCCCATGGGCGTGAACGTCACGCTCACGGTGCAGGTGGCGCCGGCGGCGAGCATCGCGGTGCAGTTGCCGCCGCCGAACGCGGCGTTGCCCGTCCAGCCGAAGTTCCCGCTCAACGTGCCGGCGTCCATCATCATCGTCGCGGGAACCGCCCCCCGGTTGGTGAGGATGAAGGTGTGCTCGCTCGGCGTGCCGGTCGTACCGAAGTCGTACGGCGGCGGCGAGCCGTTGTTCGGCGGAGAGTTGCTCCAGTCGGTGATCTGCACGAGGGCCCTGTTCGTCGCCGTCGCAGACAGCCCGCGCTTCGCGTACTGCGTATTCGCGCCGTCGTAATAGAAGATCGTCATCGCGCTCGAACGATACCCGCTCCCCATCGGCGTGAATCGGACGACGACCGTGCAGTGCGCGCCGGCGTTGAGCGTGTTCGTGCAGTCGCCGCCCGTGCCCGGATAGGTGCCGTCCTTCCAGTCGAACCCCGCGCCGAGCCCGCCGCCGTCGGTCATCGCCGTGGCCTGCTGGGCGCCGTCGTTGGTGATCGTGAAGACGTGGTCGATCGGGTACCCGACGGTTCCGAAATCGTACGTGTCGCTGCCGCTCGTGCTCGTCTCGGACCAGTCGTGCACCTGGAGCAGGGCGAGGCTCGTCTGCGATCCGGAGAGCGCGCGCGTGGCGGTCGCCGTCGCGCCGGTCCCGTCGTCGTAGGCGATGCCCAGCGTGCCGGCGTACGTCCCGGGGCCGGGTGGCGTGAACGTCACGGTGACGTAACAGCTCGTTCCCGGTCCGAGCGTGTTGCTGCACGTTCCGTTGGTGCCGGGGTAGTTGCCGTCCGCGAAGTCGAACGCGCCGGTCAGCGACCCGGCGTCGCGCACCATCTGGGCGGTCAGCGCGCCGTTGTTTCGCACGGTGAACGTGCGGGTCGCCGAGGTCCCGACGGTGCCGAAGTCCGTGGGGCGTGAATCGTTGCCGCATTCGTTGCAGTCGCTGACGACCAGCAGCGCGTTGGAGGCGTGCGTCCCGATCACGTCACGCGTGGCCTGGACGGTGTTGCCGGCGCCGTCGGCGTACGAGATCGCGATGCGGCCGCCCCCCGTCGCCGCGCCCGAGAACGTCACCACCACCGAGCAGGACGCCCCGACCGCCAGCGTGCCGTTGCAGGTGCCGCCGGCGCCGGGGAAGTTTCCACCCGCCCACGAGAACGGGGTGCTGAACGCGATGCCGGCGAGCGACGAGGCCTGCTTGTTGCCCGAGTTCCAGACGTAGAAGGTGTGGCTGGTGGGGACGCCCCAGGTTCCGAAGTCGAACGCGCTGTCGCCGTTGTTGCCGCCGCCCGACCAGTCGGTGATGGTCAGCCGCGCGCCGTCGACTCCCTCGCCGGCGAGCTGCCTCGACGCCCCCTGCGTGGCGCTGCCGTCGCTGTAGGTCAACGACAGCAGCGTCGAGAACTCGCCCACGGTCGCGGGCGTGAAGACGACGTCGATGGTGCACGTCGCGCCGGCCGTCAGCGACAGATTGCAGTCGCCGTTCGTTCCGGGGAACGTGCCGCCCGCGTAGGCGAACGGCGCGCCCGGCGCGGCGAAGCTCATCGCCGAGACCGAGCCGCCGCCGATGTTGTGGACGATCAACACGCGCTCGCCGCTGCTGCCGAGGCCCACGGCGCCGAAGTCGCTGAGCAGGCCGCCGCCGTTGTCGACTTTCTCTTCGATCGCGATGAGACCGACCGTGGCGCCGACGCCCCGGACGACGCGCGTCGCCGACAGCGCCGCGCCCATCGAATCCTGGTAGTTGATGCGCACGTTCCCGGACACCGGGCCCGGAGCGGTCGGCCGGAACTCGACGTTGACGATGCACGCGGCGCCCGGCGCCAGCGATCCCGAGCAGCTGCCGCCCTGTCCAGGATAGTTGCCGCCGACATAGCCGAACCCGGTGCCGATCGCCGGCGCGGTCATCACGTTGGCGGGCGCGCCGCCCGTGTTGATGACGTAGAACTCGTGGGTCACCGGCTGGTTGATCCCGCGCGCGCCGAAATCCCAGTACGTCGGAAACAGATTCGTCGCGTCGAAGTCCTGGACGACCAGCAACGGCGCGGTCGTCCCGCCGCCCGACATCGCCCGCGTGGCGATCACGGGTCCGGTGCCATCGTCGTACACGACCGCCATGCTTGCCGTGGCCGGCGTGGTGCCCGTGGGCTTGAACGCGACGACGACCGTGCAGGAGTCGCCGGGGTCCAGCGTCCCGACGCAGGTCCCGCCCGCGCCAGGGAAGCCAGTGCCTGGGTAGGAGAACGGTGCGGAGAGCGCGCCACCGCCGAGACCGGTGGCGGGCGCGGCGCCCGTGTTGTTGACGAAGAACGTGTGCGTCGTCGTCGAGCCGACGCCGTGGTTGCCGAACGCGAACGTCGTCGGATCCGCCTGGAGGCCGTACTGCTGGTAGTAGAGCAGCGGGAAGTCCGTGATCGTGAGGTAACCGTTGCTGGTCCCCTTGCCCGACAGGTCGCGCATCACGGCGGTCGTCTGCGCGCCGTCGTTGTACGCGATCGTCATCGTGGCCATCGTGGTGCCCGTCGACGTCGGTTTGAACGACACGTTCAGCGCGCAGCTCGCGCCGGCGAGCAGCGTCGAGCTGCAGGTTCCGCTCGCGCCCGGATAACCGCCGCTGACGTAAGCGAACGGCGCGGCCAGCGTCGAGCTCATCCCGGTCGCCGTCGCGGTGCCCGCGTTCGTGACGAAGAAGATGTGATTGGTCGTCGTTCCGGTGGCGAGCGTGCCGAAGCTGTAGACCGGCCCGTCGGAGATCACGAGCAGCGCGGTGGGTCCCGAGCCGCCACCACCCGTTCCGGCGGAGCCGGTGGTTCCTGCAGAGCCGGTGCTGCCCGCGGAGCCCGTCGTTCCCGCGGAGCCCGTCGTTCCCGCGGAGCCCGTCGTGCCTGCTGAACCTGTCGCGCCGGCCGAACCGGTGGTGCCTGCGGAGCCGGTGGTGCCCGCGGCGCCTGTCGTTCCTGCAGAACCCGTCGTGCCGGCCGAACCTGTCGTGCCGGCGGCGCCCGTGGCGCCGGCCGAACCCGTGGTACCCGCCGAACCGGTCGAACCCGCGGCACCCGTCGAACCCGCGGTGCCCGTCGAACCCGCCGTGCCCGTCGAACCCGCGCTGCCCGTCGATCCGGCCGAGCCGGTCGAACCCGCGCTCCCCGTCGAGCCCGCGCTGCCCGTCGATCCGGCCGAGCCGGTCGAAGCCGCCGCGCCGGCCGAACCACCCACGCCCGTCGACCCTGCGTTGCCCGTCGACCCTGCGTTGCCCGTCGACCCTGCG
>Ga0070689_100003193_pt1 | contig 10850 bp, 9 predicted proteins | sample KBSS23HmetaG_FD_64669 | JGI IMG/M metagenome (GOLD analysis project Ga0070689, IMG submission 64669) | Switchgrass rhizosphere microbial communities from Kellogg Biological Station, Michigan, USA - KBS S2-3H metaG | ecosystem: Host-associated > Plants > Roots > Rhizosphere ... | reverse complement strand
GGTAGCTGGAAGTTTATCGGCGTCTCGATCGCGCTGATAATCTTCTGGATCATTTTCAACTCCGTCATCCTGATACGTGGTTTCGATCCGGCACCCTATCAGATGTTGAATCTCGTGCTGGCAGTAATTGCGGGCATGCAGGCGCCAATCATCATGATGTCGCAGAACCGGCAGGGCGAGAAAGATCGCCTGCGCGCCGATCTCGATTACCAGGTGAATCTGAAAAACGAACTCTCGCTCGCCGAAGTGTTGCGTCGTTTGGATGTGCTCGAGAGTGAACGCTTGCCGAAACTCGTTGAGGACCTGAGAGCACAAACCAAATGATCAAAGCCATCTTCTTTGACTTCAACGGTGTCATCATCGACGACGAAACCATCCAGATGAAGGCGTACCAGGAAGTGCTGCGCGGCCACGAGATCGATTTGAAAGAAGAGTGGTACATGAGCGCGCTGGGCATGGACGACCGCAGCTTTGTGCGGTCGGTGTTTGAACGCACGAAAAAGCCTTTGACAGATCCGGTTCTGGAAACGCTGCTGGATGCGAAGGTCGATTTGCACCGGCAGATGATCGAAGAACTGCCGCTGTTTCCCGGTGTGCTGACGTTTCTCAAAGCAGCGTCGCGTGAGTTTTCGATCGGGCTGGTGAGCATGGCAAACAAGGCTGAGGTTGGTTACGTGTTTCAGCGTGCGAACCTGACGCCGCTCTTTTCTGTGATCGTTACCGCGGAAGATGCGTCAGTCTGCAAGCCGGCGCCGGATTGTTATCTTGCAGGACTGACAAAGCTGAACGAGAAGCGACAGCACGGGCGGAAACTGCCGCTGCTCGCGTCTGAGTGTTTGGCGATTGAAGATTCACCACCGGGGATTGAGTCAGCGCGCGTGGCGGGAATGCGGACGCTGGGCATCACGAACACGGTGCCCGCCGAAGCGCTGCGAGCTGCCGGAGCGGAGGTCGTGACCGCGAGCCTCGCTGATTGGACTCCTGATGCAGTGAAGCTGGTGTACAAATAGGTCCAATAGGACTTATAGGACCTATATTTTGCTATGAGCTTTTTCGACATTCTCCATCTCGCTCTAAGAAACCTGCGGCAGGCAAAGCTGCGCGCTGTTCTCACGACGATGGGCGTCATCATCGGGGTGGCGGTAATCGTTACGATGGTGTCGTTCGGTCTCGGTCTGCAGAGCAACATGCTCGCGCGTTTCAAAGCGCTCGATCTCTTCAATGAGATTATCGTCTTTGGTCGTGGCCTCGGGAATCTTGCCGGACTCAATGGTCCTTCGCGCGCCAGAGACGAAGGCGAAAGACGAGACGGCCGACGTGGAAACCGATCGCCTACTCGTATTCTCGACGACGCGGGCGTCAAAGAGATTGCCAACGTGCCCGGCGTTGCATATATAGAGCCAAACGTCAGCTTCCCTGCTTACGTGCGTTCGAACGGCAAACTGCTCACGCAAAACATCGGCGGCGCGAACATTCCCAACGCTGCCACTCGCTTTCAGCATTTCGCCGCCGGAAAAATGATCTCCGCTCCCACCGCTGGTGAAGCGGTTGTTTCCGAACGCTTTGTCCGCGACTTCGGTTACGAGAAACCCGCGGATGCCGTCGGTAAGACTTTCGAGTTACTGGCACCTCCCGAAGAAAAGAGTGAAAACAAAGAAGAAGAGGATGCGCCTAATTTCTTTGGGATACCGTTGGACGATTCGGGATTTGATGAATCCGGTGCGGGACTGCAGACGCGAACGTTTCAAATCGTCGGTGTCCTCAGCGAGATAAAGGAAGGCGCCGGTCAGGGTGGGATGCGCGGCATGATGCAGAACGCCGGCATCTATGTTCCTTTGCAGATGGCCCACGCGTGGGCCACCGAGCATCGCAGTCCGATGAGTCGCGTGGCGCTTGCTCTGGCGCGACAGGGTGGAAGTCTGGCAGCCGGACAGAATGAAGGTTACGACTCCGCGGTCGTGCGCGTCACGGATCCGGTCGAGCTTACCAAGGTACGAGAGAAGATCACCGAGCTCGGATTCGGCAGCTTCTCGATTGTTGACGAGCTCGATCAGATTCGAACTGTATTTCTGATCATCGATTCTGTTTTGGGACTGCTAGGCGGGATCTCTTTACTGGTTGCGTCGTTCGGCATCGCCAACACGATGATCATGTCGATCCTCGAGCGCACGCGCGAGATCGGGATCATGAAAGCGATCGGCGCCGAAGATCGCGAGATCAAGTTGATCTTCTTTGTTGAGGCGGCAGTGATTGGTGTTGTTGGTGGAGTGATTGGCGTGTTGCTGGCATGGGGAATTGACGGCGTCGCGAATCGTCTGGCCTATCGATTCATACTCAAACCACAAGGCGCGTCATTCATCGATTTCTTCGATCTCCCGCCTTACCTCTGGCTCGGCGCAATCCTGTTCGCGTTGATCGTCTCAATCCTCGCCGCACTCTACCCCGCATCACGTGCGGCGCGCATCGACCCCGTCCGCGCCCTGCGTCACGATTGATTCTCCCGCAAAGGCGCAAAGGCGCAAAGAAAAAGATTTTTGTCTTTCTTTGCGCCTTTGCGCCTTTGCGGGAGAAAAATCTCAACCACTCAGCGCTGTCCCGCAGCGATTACAAAACCGGGCGGAATGGTCTTTCTGCGGCATGCCGCAATTCGGACAGCTCCTTCCCACTTTCAAGTTCGCGCCGCATGACGAGCAGAAATCAGCGCCCGCGACGTTCGCTGCGCCACACGTCCCGCAGCGCCCCGGCATCGGCGGCACGTAGCCGCCTGCTTTGCGCGCGATGTGTTCTTCGATTATCTTCCACGCGTCTTCCGTTATTTTGTATTGCCAGTAGGCGCCGAGTGCCGCGAGTGCGAGCAACGGTGGAAAGGCCATGGCGCCGACCGCAGCCACGGCCGCTTTGTCGAACCACTTTTGCATTCCGATCTCCACGCGCGTGCCGCCGGACTCTGGCGTAACCTTGATCGTGAGCGCTGAAGAGAGCCCGGTAAGATCTCTTAACGTGCTCGACTTTCGTGCCTGAATAACACTCGTTGTCGAAACCTGAAGCGCCTGCACTTCATAATCGCTGTCAAAAACATTGCGCAGCTCCGCATGCAACTGAGGAATGTCAGCTTCAACTCCGGGATAATATCTGCTATCCATCTATCAACTTCCTTTCAATGCGGATTCGGAATCGCCGTAGCTACATAAATATGAAAACTATACTGATTCTTGCCTTGCTTGTCGCACTCTCGCTGGCATCGCCAGTCGCACTTACCCAGAACGTAATTGACGGATTCAGCGCCGCGCGCGCCGCCGGCCAGCGCCGCTGGGAAGAACAATTCCGCGCCATTCCTGATCCAAAATTGGCGCGCGAGCATTTGCGAATCCTCACCCGCGAGCCGCACATCGCGGGCACAAAAGAAGATTACGACACCGCCGTCTACGTTCGCGATCAGCTGCGCCGCTATGGGCTCTCAGCCGAGCTGAAGGAATACGACGTCTGGCTCAACTATCCTAATACGCCGAGCATCGTCGAATTGATCACTACAAAACGCCAGAAACTAAACACTCATGAAGCCGTTGTGCCCGGTGATCCTTCTTCGTCGCATCCTAAGATCACTCCACTCTTCAACGGCTACGCCGCGAGTGGCGACGTGACTGCTCCGGTGGTCTACGCAAACTACGGCTTGCCGAACGACTACGAGGAACTCAAGAAAGCAGGAGTCGACGTCAAGGGCAAAATCGTGATCGTACGTTACGGCAATTCTTTTCGCGGCGTGAAAGCGAAGGTCGCCGAAGATAACGGCGCAATCGGCTGCATCATCTACTCCGATCCGGAAGACGACGGCTACATGCAAGGCGACGTCTTTCCGAAAGGACCATGGCGCCCGGTCGCGTCCGGCCAGCGCGGCTCCGTCCAGTATCTGTTTGAATATCCCGGCGATCCTTTAACGCCGGGCAGGCCGTCGATCCCCGGTGAGGCGCGCTTGAGACCGGAAGAGGCGACTGACCTCACGCGCATTCCAGTGCAACCCATCGCTTACGATGAGGCGAAAACCATCCTGTCACAGCTCAAGGGACCGGTGCGTCCGCGTGGCTTTCAGGGAGGGCTGCCGTTCGCTTATCACGCCGGCGGCACCAACGACGTCAAGCTCCGTCTGAAGACAGACATGGACTACAAGACCCGCAAGATCTGGAACGTCGTCGCGCGCATCGACGGCAACGAGGAGAAGGATCGTTGGGTGATTCTCGGCAATCATCGCGACGCGTGGGTGTTCGGCGCAGTCGATCCAAACAGCGGCTCGTCGGCGATGTTGGAAGTGGGTCGCGGATTTGGAGAGTTGTTGAAACAGGGTTGGAAGCCGCGACGCACGATTGTGCTTTGCAGTTGGGACGCGGAAGAGTATGGACTTGTCGGTTCGACTGAATGGGCGGAAGAGCTCGCGGCGGAATTAAGAACGAAAGCTGTTGCTTATCTGAATCTCGATGCGGCTGTTTCGGGCGCGAACTTCGGCGCTTCGTCAGTACCGTCGCTCTGGAAACTGATCCGCGCGACAACGCGTGACGTGAAAGATCCGAAGACAGGCAAGAGCGTTTATCAACAGTGGCAGGATCGCGCGCGTGAAAACCGTCCCGAGGGCGACCTGAGCGAAGCGCAGATCGGCGCGCTCGGTTCGGGATCGGACTACACGCCGTTTCTTCAACACCTGGGCGTGGCCTCCACCGACATGGGATTCAACGGTGACTATGGCGTTTACCATTCGGCGTACGATTCCTTTTACTGGATGGACCAGTTCGGCGATCCGGAATTCAAGTATCACGTCGCGGCGGCGCAAGTGTGGGGCACGCTCGCGATGCGTCTCGCCGATGCCGATGCGTTGTCATTTGACTACACTGACTATGCCAATCAGATTCGAGACTACTTTACAGAGGCATTCCGGCTCGCGCGTATTCGTAAGCTTTCGTTGGATGAGAAGTCAGTGAATGAGGCTGTTAGTGATTTCGCGAAAGAGGCGGAACGGATTGAGAAGAGCCGGCAGGATGCGATCCGCGATTCCGATCGGTCGCGGCTGGCTAAGATTAACGATGCGCTGGTCCAGGCTGAGCGCCAGTTTATCGATCCGAAAGGCCTGCGTGGGCGTGCGTGGTACAAGCACCAGATCTACGCGCCGGGTTTTTACACCGGCTACGCCGCTCAGCCACTCACTGACTTCCGCCAGGCGCTCGACGAACGCAACTCGGGCAATGCTAAGGAATCGATGGAAAGAATCGTCGACGCCATCAAGCGCGTAACACGCACTCTGCGGGAGTCACTTTAACCGCAGATAACGCAGATTAAATCCGGATTTTTATCCGCGTAATCTGCGGTTAGTTTTTCTTCGCTTTCTTATCTACTTCCGTGGGCAGGCGGTTTGCGGCTTCGAGGATTGATTGAGCGTCTTCGTTAAGTAGTTCGAAGCTCGCGATTTCGGCGTCACTCTTCGCCTCAGTGGCTAGTGGCTTCAACTGCGTCATGATCGAGTTCACTGCCTGGGCCAGCTTCCGCAGTGACTTCGCGATCAGCGGATTTCGCTCGTCACGCGAGCTGACGTCGTCGATGTTTGTGATCGCCTCGTCGAGTATGCGCGCGATGTCGGAGACGAGCTCCGCGCGCGATCCGGTCGGCAATTCTCCCCAACGTTCCGAATCCTTCTTCAACTGCTTCGCATTCGCCGTCGCGGAATTATTAATCACCATCATGCGACGCTCGGTGGCCTTGATGAAGACGTCGATACGTTTGTCGAGAATCTGAGCTTCCTTCACCAGGTCCACTTCCTGTTGCGTGAGATGATCTCGTGACTGGGCTTGAGCGCTGAATCCAACAAACAGGGAGAGCGAAAGGGTTAACAGGATTCGGGTGATCATGGTTGATACTCATTCGGGGTTGGAGTTTCTTTGGGTTTCTCTTTCTTTTCCGGATCGCGCACGACTGTGTGACCGTAAAACGAATTGAGTGCTTCAGTTCTGCCCTCGCGGGCATAGTCTTCCACCTTCTTGATCCATACAGCGTATTCGAGCGGCGTGATGCGTCGCATCGCAGTCAGGCGTGGACCATCAGCGCGAAGCGACAGCTCGAGCCGTTTATAAAGGTCGCGTGTTTTGTTGCTGTCGCGTCTGACGGTATTAAGAAAAGCCAGCGCGCTCTCGATCAGGGCGTGATACATGCCGACTTCCGCTGACGCCGCTTCAAAATTTTCGCGCGCGGTGTGTTGCTCGGCACGCGTCAGGTGACCACCTGCATATTCGATCGTGAGTTTTAATCGCTTGCTTGAATCCTTGGTCAGCTCGATCGCCTCACGTTCTTCTTTGACGATCATCTTGAACGGCGGCGGCGCCGGGAGCGGTGTTGCTTGTGGGGTTGCTTGAGGCGTTGCTTCTGGTTGCGACTCCTGAGCATTGACTGCGGGAATACACACGAACGCGAGTAGTAACAGATGTGCCGCTAAGGCGATGCTGCGTTGTGTTGCGCGAGTCATGTCAGGGCTTTTTCTTGACGCCCTCTCCTAACTTTATTTGCCGCCGGAGTGACGGCAGTCGCAGTTTTACTTTGTCGATCTCGAGCTGGTTTGTCGTCGCGTCGGCGACAGACAGAAACTTTTCATACGATGCGAGTGCTTCGACGTATTCTCCAAGATAATCGTGTGCAGTGGCAATGAAATAATGCGCCACTGCGACCTCGGGTTTAGTGGCTAAGATCCATTGATACTCCGGTATCGCTTCCTGGTAGCGTTTCGCTTCGTACAACGCGGTCGCGAGGTTTGCGTGTGCAGCGTAGTTGTCGGGAGTGGCTTTCACAACCTGCTGCAGGATGTGTGCTGCTTCCGGAAAGCGACGAGCCTGGACCAGGGCCGCGGCGTATCCGAGCGCATAATCGGCAGCGTCTGGTTGAATTTCGACTGCGCGACGATAGAAGTCGAGTGAACGTGCAGGATCGTCAGTGCGGTACGACCGGCCGAGATTAGCGAGCAGCATGGCGCTGCGCGGATTCTTCTCGAGTAGTTTTTCGAGCGCCTTGCGAGCGACGGCGGGGTCAGAGCTGTTGGCCGCTTCGATCTCTTCCGGTGTTCCGACTACTCCACCCTTGCCGTCGCCGGTTGGTTGTTGAACTTCGAGTCCCGCGGCTTTCGCGACTTCCATCGCTTCATCCGATTTGCCTGCCTGTTGCAGAACGTAAGCCAGACGTGATGCCACTGCTTTTTCAGCCGGCTTCAACTTCGCCGCCGCCTTGAGATCTGCGATAGCGAGCTCGAAATTCTTCTCGTCGGTAAAAAGATCGGCGCGCTCCATCAGGGCCGCAACGTTCGCTGGTTCGTCGGCGAGCACGCGATCGAGGGCAGCTTTGGCGGCGACCTTGTTGCCGTTCGCTTTCTCGGCGACGGCGAGACCAATCCATGCTGACGCAGGAGCGTCAGTGATGGCAGTGGCACGCTTTGCGAATTCAAGCGCCGACTTCGCGTCACCCGCGCGCAGACGGATCTCGGAGAGCATCCGCAGCGCCACACCTTCTTTAGCGTCAACTGTCAGGGCTTGGCGGAACATTTCCTCGGCTTCTTTGTCACGACTCTGTCGCATCAACAAAGTGCCGAGGGCCGAATATGGCATCGCCCAGTTCTTTTTGTAAGAGATGGCAAGACGAAAGGCAGCGTCTGCTTCCGGCAAGCGACCCAGTGAAGCGAGCGCGTTGCCACGCTGGAACTCTGCTTCGGGAAACTCAGGCCGTACCTTGAGCGCTTGTTCGTAAAAACTGAGTGCTTTTTCCAGGTCACCGCGCGAATGCGCGCTCTGTCCGCGTTCGAACAAACGCACCGGATCTGCCGCGTCGTCTCCAAACGCTTCCTGCGCGGAAACAGTTGCACACAGCGAAAGCAGCGCGAAGCAGACTACAACAATCGACAGCAGCAGCGAGAGTCTTTTCCAGAAAGAGGCGTTCAGTTCATACATGTTGGAGTGCGATCCGGGGAGGCTTCGATGTTAGCACAACGCCACACAGATCGTCGCTGTGATGCTGGTTGCGCAGCTATTGATGCATGAGCTAACATGCGGGCACCGAATGAATAATCCCATCGTCAAGGAAGAAAGACTGAGAAAAATCTTTCGTGAGCTCGAGTCGGTAGTCGTTGCTTACTCAGGCGGCGTCGACAGCAGTTACGTTGCTTACATCGCCAACGCCGAACTCGGACCACGCGCAGTTTGCATCACCGGGCAGTCAGCCAGCCTTCCTGCGTATCAACGCGCGGAGATCGATCGCATCGTCGAGAAGTTTGGTTTTCAACACGAAATCATTCAAACCGAGGAGTTGGAAAACCCCGGTTATAGCGCCAACAATCCGGATCGCTGTTTCTTCTGCAAGGACGAGCTGTACACAAAGCTCGAGTCGGTCGCGCGCAATCGCGGCATTCAGAACATCGTCGATGGCTCCACGATCGACGATCTCGGCGATTATAGGCCGGGACGACGCGCGGCGATGCAGCATGCGGTGCGTAGTCCTTTAATTGAAGTTGGTCTAAGTAAGACTGAAGTTCGCGAGTTGAGCCGCAGGGCGACGTTGCCGACGTGGGACAAGCCCGCGAGCCCTTGTCTTTCCTCGCGCATTGCCTATGGAACGCCGGTGACTATCGAGCGACTCAGCAAAGTAGATCGCGGTGAAGAGATCCTGCGGGAGTTTGGTTTTCGAGAGTTCCGGGTGCGCCATCACGATCAGCTCGTGCGACTCGAGATTGCGCAGGCGGAGATGGATCGCGTCATGCGCAAAGAGGTGTTTCAGGAACTTGCGGCCCGCTTTCGTGAATTGGGATTCAAGTACGTCACTCTCGATCTAGAAGGCTTCCGCAGCGGCTCAATGAACGAAGTTTTGCCTATAACCGGCGAAGCCGGTGTAAGCATAAAGCCTGGGGCGCAAGCCTCAGGATCAGAGTAATAAAAACATTGAGCCCACGAAGTGGGCGACAGCGCTTTCGCCCGCTTCGCGGGCTCAGAATTTTGATCGAAACCACTTACCTGGGGCTCGCGCCCCAGGCTTTATGCCGTCACCCGCTTCGCGGGTTATATGGAGAAGCTCCCATGAGCATGTATGCCACCACCTACGTCGACGATATTCGCGAGATCAAAGAAGAGAACCCGTTCGAGTCGATGATGTCGCGATTCGATCGCGCCGCGCAGTTGCTCGATCTCGATCCTGACCTTTACGCCGTCTTGAGAGTTCCTAACCGGGAGTTGAAGGTCTACATCCCCACCAAGATGGATTCAGGCCGTATTCAGGTATTCGAAGGTTTTCGCGTGCAGCACAACTTCGCTCGTGGTCCAGCCAAGGGCGGCATTCGTTATGCGCCCGACGTGAATATCGACGAGGTGCGTGCGCTCGCCGCCTGGATGACCTGGAAATGCGCGGTAGTCAACGTTCCCTTCGGTGGGGCGAAAGGGGGCATCATCTGCGACCCGCAGCAGATGTCGATGGGCGAGCTCGAACGCATGACGCGCCGCTACGCCGCCGAGCTGCTCGACTTCATTGGACCGGAGAAGGACGTACCTGCTCCTGACATGAACACTAATGAGCAGACCATGGCCTGGATCATGGACACCTACTCGATGCACGCGCGTCACACGGTTAATGCGGTGGTAACTGGCAAGCCAGTCGATCTCGGTGGCTCGGCGGGCCGGCGCGAGGCCACCGGTCGCGGCATACTTTTTGTGGTCAACGAGGCAATCAAGCGGTTCAAGATAACGCCGAGCGAGACCCGTGTTGTAGTCCAAGGCTCGGGAAACGTTGGCGGAATCGGTGCGCAGCTGCTCCACGAGACTGGTTACAAGGTTGTAGCAATATCGGACATCCATGGAGGGATTTACAACCCGAACGGCATCGACATCCCCGAAGCGCTACGGTATTTATGGACCACACGGTCCTTCGAAGGCTACGAGGGAGTGGAGTTCGTCAACAATCAGGAGTTACTTGAGCTCCCGTGTGACGTGCTGGTCCCAGCGGCTACTGAGAACCAGATAACTTCGCAGAATGCCGACCGGCTGAAGTGCAAGGTGCTCGCCGAAGGAGCCAATGGACCGACCACTGCCGGGGCCGACGAGATACTCCACGAGAAGGGAATCTTCGTAGTTCCTGACATTTTGGCGAATGCAGGGGGTGTTACGGTCTCATATTTCGAGTGGGTCCAGGACCGTATGGGGTATTTCTGGCGGGAGGATGTCGTCAACGAAAGACTACAGGACAAGATGGTCGCGAGCTTCAACGATCTGTGTCGTTATGCCGAGCTACACCACGTTGACACGAGGACCGCGGCGTACATGTTGGCGATAGACCGCGTGGCCTATGACACGCGCATGAGAGGCATCTACGCGTGACCGAAAAAACATAATCGGAATGCCGCTAAATAGTGAAAAAGGCTTGATTTCCATTTTAAGGTAGAGTATGGTCTGGCATGATTTACGTCTCGGACCAGCGTTAAGATTTCTCAACATTTACGCGATGGTTTAAGGGATGAAATCGTTGACAAGGTGATGTTCATTTCCTATAAGAAATGAACTCAATTCAAGAGTCCCTCGGGAATAGTAATTGGTGTAACAGAGTGCTGTGATTTGCCGAAGCGTTCTGCTTAGACCGCGGTCCGAGTGACGCCGCTGGCCCTGGTGGTCCAAGTGGTTCAACTGAATTGACAACTGTAGTTGGGGCCTCCGCGGGGCGTGGTACTGTTCCGTTACGGCGGCACTATTACGAATTCTTATTACTCATTTCGCAGGAGGAATGCGATGAGACTCGCACATAGGGCGCTTATAGCTGCGCTCGTTTCGTTGGTGCTGTGTGCCGCAGTATCAGCACAG
>Ga0070689_100003192_pt1 | contig 10850 bp, 10 predicted proteins | sample KBSS23HmetaG_FD_64669 | JGI IMG/M metagenome (GOLD analysis project Ga0070689, IMG submission 64669) | Switchgrass rhizosphere microbial communities from Kellogg Biological Station, Michigan, USA - KBS S2-3H metaG | ecosystem: Host-associated > Plants > Roots > Rhizosphere ... | reverse complement strand
CATACCAAACCTCGACGGGAAAAAAAACTGGTGGAGTACTGCCAGCGGCATGGCATTGCCGCGACGTTGCCTTGCTATCAGTCGGCGCACAAGTACCGCGGTAAAACGGTCGTGTTCCAGAAGCCGCTCTTTCCCGGCTACGTTTTTCTGCAACTCGCTTCCATCCACAAAGATACCGCACGTCAAAGCGATCATGTCGCGAACCTGCTTGATGTGTTCGATCAGGATACGTTCTACCAGCAGTTGAAGGATATTCTGCTGGCGCTGGAGGCGGACTTGGAAGTGCGCCTGGCGCCGGCGATCGGCGAAGGGATGCGCGTGCGCATCAAGTCGGGGCCGTTGCAGGGTATCGAAGGCTGGGTGGAACAGCGTTACGGGATGACCACGGTATTGCTGCGGTTGGATTTCATCAATCAAGCGGCGGCGGTGAAGGTGGCGGCGGACATGCTGGATCCGATCTGAGCTTGCGACGGTTCGCACTTCTTATCGATCTCTTTTGTCCTCGGTTTTTCATAAGCCGGCGAAGACGAGAAGGACGACGAGCAGGAAAGGGATTTTTCGCGCCGCGTGAGACTACGGATGGGCGTCGGGTGCCTGGCCTGACTAAATGGCTTGCGTTGCGTGCGCCTGCTTTTGTTTCATGTGCGGTCTTTAGACATGAGCAGAATGAAAGGCATAATTCTCGCCGGCGGCGCCGGCTCGCGGCTGTATCCGCTGACGCTCGTGGCGAGCAAACAACTCCAGCCGGTTTACGACAAGCCGATGGTGTATTACCCGCTGACGACGTTGATCGAAGGCGGCATCCAGGAGCTGTGTCTGGTTTCCACGCCGCAGGATCTGCCGCGCTTCAAGCAATTGCTCGGCGATGGCAGCCGCTTCGGTCTGTCCATCGAATATCGGGAGCAGGCCAGGCCGGCGGGCATCGCGCAGGCCTTTCTCATCGCCGAGTCGTTCATCGGAAAGGACAACGTCACGTTGATTCTCGGCGACAATATTTTTTATGGCGGCGACGCGTTGAGCCGGGCGTTCATGGAATTTCAGGGCGGCGCGACCATCCTCGGGTATCATGTCAATGATCCCGAGCGTTACGGCGTGGTGGAGTTCGACGCCGACGGGCAGGCGATTTCCATCGAGGAAAAACCGAGGCAGCCCAAAAGCAATTACGCCGTACCGGGGCTTTACCTTTACGACAATGAGGTGGTCGCCATTACCAAGGCGCAAACGCCGTCGGCGCGCGGTGAGCTGGAAATCACGGACACGAACGTGGCGTATCTGCGGCGCGGGCGGTTGCGCGTCCAACGACTGTCGCGCGGCTTCGCGTGGCTGGACGCCGGTACGAGCAGCAGCTTGCACGAGGCCAGCGCGTACGTGCAGACCATCGAGAAACGCGCGGGCGTGAAGATCGGCTGTCCGGAGGAAGCCGCGTTCCGCGGCGGATTTCTCACGCTGGCGCAACTCGAGGAACTCACCACGCAAATGCCCAAGTGCGAGTATCGCGATTATCTCGTGAAGGATGTGCTGGCCGAAGCCCACCGACTGAAATTGGCTCCCAAAGTGCGATGAACGTCCTGACCTGTGAGCTGGCCGGGTTGCTGATCATTGAGCCGAAGGTTTTCGGGGACGCCCGGGGGTACTTCATGGAGACGTGGAATCGCCAGCGCTACCGCGAGACCGGACTCGACATGGATTTTGTGCAGGACAATGTTTCGCTGTCACGCCGCGGGATTCTGCGCGGTTTGCATTTCCAGAACCCGGCGGCCCAGGGCAAGCTTGTGGCGGTGCTGCAGGGTGAAGTATTCGACGTGGCGGTGGACATCAGGCGAAGTTCACCCACCTTCGGCCGCTGGCATGGGCTGGTGCTCTCGGAGGAAAACAAACGGCAGTTCTTTGTTCCGCCCGGTTTTGCGCACGGGTTCGCCGTCTTGAGCGACGTGGCGCTCTTTGCTTACAAATGTACAGATTATTACGCGCAGGCCGACGAAGTGACCATCGCCTGGAATGATCCGGACCTCGGCATCCACTGGCCGGTGAAGGACCCGCAACTTTCTCCGAAGGACGCGCGCGGGTTGCGGTTGCGCGAAGTGCCGGCCGAGCGGCTGTTTCCCTGAGACAAGCGCATGCAGTTTCCAAAAATTCTGCTCATCGGGAAGAACGGTCAGATCGGCTGGGAATTGAGGCGGACGCTGGCACCGCTGGGCGACGTCGTCGCCGTGGGTTTCCCCGAGGTTGATCTGAGGGACGCGGCGGCGTTGCGCCGCCTTGTCGCCGACACGCGCCCCGGCCTCGTTGTCAATGCCGCGGCCTACACCGCCGTTGACAAAGCGGAGTCGGAACCGAAGTCGTGTCAGCAGATCAACGGCGCGGCGCCGGAGATTCTGGCCGAAGCGGCCACGAAGGTGCGAGCACTATTGGTGCACTACTCGACGGATTATGTTTTCGACGGCAGGAAAGGCGCGCCTTACTTAGAGACGGACGCGCCGAATCCGTTGGGGGAATACGGACGGTCGAAGCTGGCCGGGGACCAGGCCGTGCAAGCCACCGAGGCGGACCATTTGATTTTCCGACTGTGCTGGGTCTATGGCGCCCGCGGGCAGAATTTCATGCTGACGATGCAACGTCTGGCACGTGAGCGCGAAAAATTGCGTGTCGTGGGCGACCAGCTCGGGTGTCCCACCTGGTCGCGGATGATCGCTGAAACCACGGCGCTGGTGCTCAAACAGGTCGCCCGCGATCCAGGCCGCTCCGCCTTCAACGGCGTTTATCATGTCGCCGCCGGCGGTTTCACGAGTTGGCACGGTTTCGCCTCGCGCATCATCGAGTTGATGCCGGCGGCGGAGCGAAAGTGCCGCGCGGTCGAAGTGATTACGACGGCTGATTACCCCACGCCGGCGAAGCGTCCGGCGTATTCGGTTTTGGATTGCAACAAACTGCAACGCACTTTTGGGTTGCGGCTCCCCGCCTGGGAGACGAGCCTGAAACAGGTCCTCGATTTACCATGAAACTTCTCATCACCGGCGGGGCCGGCTTCATCGGTTCCAATCTCATTCACCACGTCATCAACCATTCGGAGATCGAGAGGCTCGTCAATTTCGATTGCCTCACCTATGCCGGCCACCTCGCTAATCTGGAGAGCGTCGCCCACCATCCGAAATACGTGTTCGAGAAAGCAGACTTGCGGGACAAGCCGGCCGTGCATCGTGTCATCGAGCACTACGGGATCACGCACGTGATGCACCTCGCAGCGGAATCGCATGTGGATCGTTCGATCAGCGGCCCGGGTGATTTCATCAGCACGAACATCGTCGGGACCTTCAACTTGTTGGAAGCATGCCGCGCTGCGTGGAACGGCAAACTTGCGGGCAAGCGTTTTCACCATGTTTCGACGGATGAGGTGTATGGTTCGCTCGGGGCGACGGGATACTTCACCGAGACGACGCCGTATGCGCCGAACTCGCCGTATTCCGCCAGCAAAGCGTCCAGCGACATGCTCGTGCGCGCTTACCATCACACTTATGGCCTGCCCACTGTGATCACGAATTGTTCGAACAACTACGGCCCTTATCAATTTCCGGAGAAGCTCATTCCCGTGGTGATTCAAAGCTGCCTGTCGCGGAAGCAGATTCCCGTATACGGCGATGGCATGAACGTACGGGACTGGCTTTACGTGCGCGACCACGCGGAAGCGCTGTGGCAGGTGCTCCGGCGCGGCGCGGACGCCGAAACCTACAACATCGGCGGGCATAACGAATGGGCCAACCTCCGAATTGTGGAACTGATCGCCGATCTCGTGGATGAATTCGAGCCGCAGCTGGGCGGCAACACGCGTCAGCTCATCGCCTTCGTGAAGGACCGTCCTGGCCATGACCGGCGCTACGCGATTGACGCCTCCAAATTGAAACGCGAACTGGATTGGACCCCGGCCTACACTTTTGAACGTGGCATCCGTGAAACTGTGCGGTGGTATCTTGATAACCAAGCCTGGGTGAGGGCCGTGCTTGCGAACCCAACGATGACTTAATACCACCGGAAGCATCGCTCACGGCAGTCTGAAATCTCCCGGCAAACGCGCGGTGCCTCGCGTGGTTGTTTTCTGGACACTTCTTCTTGCCGGCCAAACCGTGGATTGAAAGGGTAAACACGGTGGCGTCACAATCTGATATTTGAACAGAGATTCGTAGTCTCATTCAAACGAGGGGAGAATATGTCCTCTACGTCAGAAAGTTGCAGGTTCATCAAGCGCGAGAGCGAACCAACTCGGGAGTCTTATCTTCAACTGTCACCGGCCCGCCAGACTTGTTTTACATGGCAGATACGTGAGGCACGGACTGTGCTTTCATTTTTTTTATGGTAATTGTAATCATCCTGGCTTCGTGGGTCGGTTTCTCCACGATTCTCTGTCTGGCATTTGCTGCTGTCGCTTCGCGTCCGCGTCCGCTAGTCGGCGACAACCCTCCAGCGAAAGCTGAAGTGCCTAGTCACCAAGAATCGAGCCGCCCGGAGTACAAAGAAGTCTGCACAGTGTCGTAAACGGCAAACGGCGATCATTTCCTGCCCTCGGCGTAGCCGCAAACGAGGGCACTGGGAACCGCGATTTGTTTTCCCGTCTGCCTCGCCCGGCTCTCGTGGGCGGCGGACGCGAAAGCGCAGGAAAGCCGCTCGGCTTCAGTTTGAAATTCCGGTAACGGACGGGCGAACCCTCCGCACCTCCAACCCCGAAAATCTTCAGATCCTCTGCCCAGGTCCTGACATGCAATCTGTGTTGGTTATCGATCAACGCATGCCGACCGAAAATAGTTGGCTTCCTGATCCGCAGCTTTCTTGCGCAGCGGGAGCGCATCAATCGATCCTGGTTCTTCCTGAACGCGAAGTTTTCGAATACCGGAAGCCAGAGACAAGAGCCTGCTAAAGAGAAGTGCTGGAAGAAAAACGCCAGGAAGAAAACGGAACTTCGGATGGCCAGTTGTCCCCGCGTACGTTCCACGGCGAACATGGCTACCTTCCGACCTCTTTTCCACCGTCGTCCCGTTTCGAGAGCCGCACAGTCCGGGAAAGAGATTGCCCCTGCGTTCCGTGATTTTTCTGACCAACTTGCGGACCGGCAATTGACCCAGGCCGATCCGTCTACGGTCCTCACTGGCTGCCGCTAAAGTCCCGCGTTTTCTTCAGGATAAATGAATTTTTCGTGTCGAGGAGGTCGGGAAGAATTCAGCGGAAACCACCTGTCCAAAACGCCCGATGAATCTCGTGGCATTCGTGGTGCTAAAGACAATTCCAGTGCGAGGTCACATTCCTCCCGGTTGGGCCTATTGAGCAAGAGGAATGCGTCTTGAATGAGTAACGAAAACGATAGCTTGTAATGAAAAAAACAATCTGGTTCCACGCCCGGTTAATTTTCAGTTTGGTGGTCATGTTGTCGAGCTTCAACACGGCTAAGGCGATATCTGCCGTTCCCGTCAAGCTGGCATGGGACGCGAGTCCCGATGCGGCGGTCGCTGGCTACGCACTTTACTACCGTTTGGCCGAGGCTTCGGTTACCAGTCGTCTCGACTTGGGGCCTGCCCAGGCCGCCACACTTTTCGATCTCGACGCGGGTTCCGATTACCTCATTTATGTAGTCGCCTATGACACGGCTGGCGTTGAAAGCTCTGCGTCCAATGTACTGTCGTATCGCCCACTGGCGCTGACGCGGCTACAGATCAGCGAACAGACGGACGGCACGATGAACATTCAGTTCAGTGCGGCGGCGGGCGCGCTTTGCCGCGTCGAGTTTGCGTCAAGCCTGGCATCCTCTCAGTGGCAAACGCTGGGCAGCGCAACTGCGGATAAAAACGGTGAGGTTCTGATAAATGATCCGCTCGCTGTCAATCACCCACTGCGGTTTTACCGCGGGGTGCGGCAGTAACGCCCCGGGCTTTGCCGGGTGCCGTCGCACATGCCATCTACCCAACTTTGTTTTGGTCGGAGAACGGCGTTTGTTCCTCGCAAGCGCTGGCTGGATGTCGTGCTGATCCTGCCGTGAGTTTCGTCATGGGTTCACGAATGTTTACGGTGAGGGGCTGGAATTCCTGTCCGTTTGTGGTCCTTCCACCGGCTTACATTGCTCAGGAAACTCCTGTTTCTCAAAGCGTTCAAAGCGAAAGAAGAACTCTCATGCTGGTTGGTTGGCCCGGTCGCGATAGCTTTGCCCAAGCTAAGCCGTCCCCGCTGACGGCGGTGCCGCGGGGACATGTGTTTCGGCTCTCTGATAAGCGGCAGCCCGATCCCTTCCGTAGTTCGACCGACCCCTTTCCGTAATCAGTGGCGAAGCCTTTGCACTGTTGTCACTTGCCACTCTTTCATAGAGAGCGATGATGGTTACGCGTGAATGGATCATCGGTGTCACCGAGTGAGACTTGGATAGCCTAGTGGGCTGGCAAGCAATTCGGCGAGGCGTTCCGACGAAAGTCGTCGGCAAGATTGGAGCGATGAGAGGAGGAGATCTCCACGGGGGGGGCCGAGAAAATGGAATGCGGACGGTGCGGTTGGATGGATTGAAATTATGTTTAGGCAGGACATCGGAATCAGTGAGGCCGAAGAATGGCAGGGAACAGGACTTCCCCTTTGGAAGCGAACACTTGATTGTGTCATCATCCTCATAATGTCACCGGCGCTGCTCGTGATCGGTGGCTTCGTGGCGCTTTTGGTAATGTGCGGCTCGTGCGGGCCAATCTTCTTTCGCCAACTGCGCGTGGGTTACAAAGGGCGCGAGTTTGTTTGCTACAAATTCCGCACGATGCAGGTCGGCGCCGAGACCGATTCGCATCGGGGCCATGCAACGCAATTGATCAAATCGGAGACGCCCATGACGAAGCTGGATACGCACCGCGACCCGCGTCTCATCCCGCTTGGCGCCGCGTTGCGCGCCGCTGGCTTGGACGAGCTTCCGCAGTTAATCAACGTGCTGCGCGGCGAGATGAGCATCGTGGGACCGCGTCCATGCATACCCTACGAATTCGAATTGTATGAGATCTGGCAACGACGGCGCTGCGATGCCGTTCCCGGCCTAACGGGACTCTGGCAGGTCAGCGGCAAGAACCGCACGACCTTCAATCAGATGGTCCTGCTCGACATCGAATACTCGGAACGGTTGAGCTTCTGGCTCGACGTGACGATCATTTTTAAGACTTTGCCCGCTCTCTGGAGGCAGTGCTCGGATATGCGAGTGCTGGAGCGCAAGGAGGCGACATCCTCAACGGCGGGCATGGCAAAACCGCTCCATTCCTAAGAATTATGAAAACAATGAAGAGAATCATCAAGGTCGGTGTAGTGGGGTGCGGCTACTGGGGCCCGAATCTCATCCGTAATCTGCGCCAGTCCCCGGACTGCCAACTCAAAGTCATCTGCGACATGAGCGAGCAACGTCTCCGTCACATGCGTCGATTGCACCCGGATGTAGCGACCACCAACCGCTACGAAGACCTTTTGAACGACAAGGAAATCGATGCCGTCGTCATCGCGACACCCGTCCGATTTCACTACGAGATGGCCAAGGCCTGTTTGCAGGCCGGCAAGCACGCTTTCATAGAGAAACCGATGGCGCGCACGGTGGCCGAGGGCGAGGAACTCGTTGCGCTGGCGGAACGCCAGGGCCTTGTGCTCATGGTGGGGCACACCTTCCTCTTCTCGCCGGCAGTGCGCCGCATGAAGGAGATCATTGATTCTGGCGATATCGGGGAAGTCCAGTATATCTCGGCTCGCCGCCTCAATCTTGGCCTGTTTCAGAAGGACATCAATGTGGCGTGGGACCTCGCGCCGCATGACATCTCCATTATCCTTCACTTGCTGGACGAGCAGCCGCTCAGCGTTTCCTGCCAGGGCAACAGCCACGTGACCCGCGGCATTGAGGATGTCACCATGATGTATCTCAATTTCCGCAAAAACCGCTGCGCGTTCATCCAGAATAGCTGGCTTGACCCCAAGAAGGTCCGCCAGATGACGGTCGTCGGTTCCCGCCGGATGATCATTTACGATGACACCGAGCCTTTGGAAAAGCTGAAAATCTATGATGCCCGGGTCGAGGTGCCGCCCCATTACGATTCTTTCGCCGAGTTTACCTACTCGTATCACTACGGCGACGCCTACGTGCCTTACATCAAACAAGACGAGCCGTTGAAGCTCGAGTGCCAGCATTTCCTTGAGTGCATTCGCGAGGAATGTGCGCCGATCACGAGCGGCCGGCACGGGCTCGAAGTGGTTCGCATCCTGGAAGCGTCCGGCGTCTCGATCGGGCAGCAAGGCGCTGCCGTGTCACTCGCGGTTTCGGTGGCCGGGAAGAACGGCAACCAACGAGGTCATTCCGAAGGTAACGGTGCCCATGGCAACGGCAACGGCAATGGCAATGGCAACGGCAATGGCAACGGTGCCACCAAGGGCAACGGTCATGGTGATACCGCCGTCCCGCCGGCGGGCCGAAGCGTTGTGGTGGTCTGAACTGTGAACAGTCCAGACCAACTCTTTCAGCGCATCGCTCCAGATGTGAAACTTGGCCAGAGGGTCAAGGTGTTCGCTTTCACCAATCTCTACGGGTGTGAAATCGGCGATGACGTCAAGATCGGGACCTTTGTGGAAATCCAAAAGGGCGCGCGGGTGGGAAACCGCTGCAAAATCTCCAGCCACAGTTTTATTTGCGAAGGGGTAAGGCTGGAGGATGAGGTGTTCATTGGTCACGGGGTGACCTTCATCAACGACCGGTTCCCCCGCGCGACCACCCATGGCCAGCTTCAAACCGAGGCTGACTGGTCGTGTGTCCCGACGGCTGTGAAGCGCGGAGCCTCGATCGGTTCCGGCGCCACTATCCTGTGTGGTGTCGTCATTGGCGAGCGGGCGATTGTCGGTGCGGGAAGTGTGGTGACGAAAGATGTGCCGGACGGCGCCATTGTCGCAGGCAATCCCGCCCGCGTGCTGCGCCAAGCTGACTGAATCTGAAACGAACGTGACCGCACAAGTTCCATTCCTGGATCTCCGCGCCCAGCACGAGCCGCTCATGCCCGAACTGCTGGAGGCGCTGCGGCAGGTGACCGAGACCAGCGCGTTTGCCGGCGGTCCATTCGTGGAGCGATTTGAAACGGACTTTGCCGCGTTTTGCCGAACGCGGCACGCGTTGGGTGTCGGCAGCGGCACCGACGCGCTATGGCTCAGTTTGCTCGCCCTGGGCGTTGGCCCCGGCGACGAAGTCATCACGGTTCCCAACGGCTTCATGGCGACGGCGGAGGCGATCAGTTTCTGCGGGGCGCGTCCCGTGTTCGTGGATATTGACGAGCGCACTTACACCATGAATCCCGCGCTGCTCGAGGCCGCGATTACACCGCGCACACAGGCGATCATCCCGGTGCATATCTTCGGCCAGATGGCCGACATGAATCCGATCCTGGCAATTGCCCATCGGCATGGAGTGCCGGTGGTCGAGGATGCAAGCCAGGCCCATGGCGCCGAGTACCGCGGGCGAAGAGCGGGAAGCCTGGGCGCCGCCGGCTGCTTCGGCTTCGACCCTGGAAAAAACCTGGGCGCCTTCGGCGAAGCCGGCGCGGTTACCACCGACGAACCTGAGTTGCGCGCGAAGATCCAGGTTCTCTTCGACCACGGACAGGCAACCAAGCAACTGCATTCAATCATTGGCTGGAACGCCCGCATGGACGGCATCCAGGCCGCCGTGCTCAGCGTCAAGCTTCGACGGCTTGAAGCCGCGAACGCTTCCCGCGGCTCGCACGGCCGACTTTATGATCAACTCCTCGCCCACGAACCGAGGGTGATCCGCCCTTGGGTGGCCCCGCTCAATACCCACGTGTTTCACATTTACGCTGTTCGGGTGCGAGATCGTGACGGAGTCCTCCAGCGTGCAGCGGCGCGCGGTGTGAATTGCGCGGTTCACTATCCGGTGCCCATCCATCTGCAAAAGGCCTATAGCTTCCTTGAACTGGGGGCTGGCTCATTCCCGGTGGCAGAGCGTTGCGCCCGGGAGTTCCTTTCCCTGCCCATGTATCCCGAGCTGACGACGGAGCAGATTCAGTTTGTCGCGGAGACGCTGAAGGAAAGCCTGCGCGACTAGCCCGTATCAACCATGCAGTCTTTCTCAACAGCACGGGTAACGACGCCTTTGGGTTGGAGCATTACGATTTCCTGGTTTCGTCAGATCTGCCGATTGCACTCGTGAGCGGGAGAGCGCAAGTTAACCGGTGGGCGGTGCCCGTTGGGCGCAAAGCAGCGTTAACGCCGAACAAAGCGTTGCGAGTACAGATGAAGGTGGTTTTCCTATCAGTCTTGAAACGGGGCGCGCTGGTTTGCGCGGGTGTATGGACGGCGATTCGAAGCACTCGAGTTTGGCGCCACGCTTGCCGTGACAAATGCCAGATCGGCCAGTAAATATAGTAAAATGTGTATGCAATTTGTTCAGATCCGCCTGCGTTCGCGCCGCACGCGAATTGACGGGGACGAAGTCTGCCTCTTAACCACGAATCCGCCATGATTGAGAATCAAATCTGTTGTGCGGCGAAAACCGCGCCCGCCTGGGCAAGACGATCGGTGGCCTTGGCTACCACCCCGGCCGTCAAGGTATGGATCGACCTCGACAACACGCCGCACGTGCCGTTTTTTATTCCCATCGCGCGCGAACTGGGGCGCCGGGGGCACCAGGTTGTTTTGAGCGCCCGCGATGCATTTCAGGTGTGCGAACTCGCGGATCAGAAGGGTCTCCGCTATTCAAAAGTAGGCCACCACTATGGCAAGAATTCGTTCATGAAAGTGGCGGGCCTGTTCTGGCGGTCGGCGCAACTGCTGCCGTTCTTCCGGCGCGAGCGGCCGCAACTGGCCCTCTC
>Ga0070689_100003191_pt1 | contig 10851 bp, 15 predicted proteins | sample KBSS23HmetaG_FD_64669 | JGI IMG/M metagenome (GOLD analysis project Ga0070689, IMG submission 64669) | Switchgrass rhizosphere microbial communities from Kellogg Biological Station, Michigan, USA - KBS S2-3H metaG | ecosystem: Host-associated > Plants > Roots > Rhizosphere ... | reverse complement strand
AGAAATCGTCGGTAATATCGAGAGCGTAGAACTTCGTTTGTGGAAACAGCTTGGAAAGCTTGATGCTGCGGTCTGCGGTATAGGACCCCAGTTCGATCACGAACGCATAGCGGTTTTCCAAAATGAGACGGGCGAAGAAGTTCAGTCCGTGATCGTTGTTGTACGTGTCGGTTCGTCCCGAGCCTATTCGCCCGCGAACTATACGATATGCCTCAACCCGCCTGCGGCTTTTGAGAAATCGCCAGCTCGACCAGCTAAAGCGCCACAAATTGCAGAGCCAGACAAATCGATAGCTTCGCTCCGCGGCGAAGAAGAAAAGTTGTTTCAAGAGTCCCATGGGGCGGCAGACTACAAAACCGGAAATAGGAATGCGAGCCATTATCGCAATGCTCAAGTCGCGCCGGTTCACATCCCCAACCTCAAGCACAATGAACGCGGCGCGATTGTCGCGCCCGCGGGAGAACCAAACCATGGCCGACAGCAATCCATTCGCCGTCAACGTGCCGAGCGCGCTCGAAGCGCTGACCGTGGGCGATCAAAGCTACAAGGCGGGGCGCGACTTCGAGCAGCAGCGCCAGCAGGAGCAACTGCGCCAGCGCGTCGCGCAGGACATCCTGAACGGCGGCGACACCCGCGCCGGCATTGCCCGGTTGATCGGCGGCGGCGATATCGCCGGCGCGACGGCGCTCGGCCACTTCGGCAGGGCCGACACCACCAACGCGATCAGGGAATACGCCCTGTCGAGGGCGCAGGGGTTCCCGGGCACGTTCATCGATTGGCGGAACGCGGTGTCGAGGTCCGGCGCAGCCCAAGGTGACGGCGCAGCTCAAGGCGGTGGCGCGCCCAACATTGCGATCCCCGGCGCCCGGTTGGCGCCCGATGGCAACACTTACGTCCCCGATCCGAACCGTCCCGGCAAATATCTCAGGGTGCAACCCTGATGGCGGACCTTTCAACACCACCTGCGCCGCCGGCGCGGAGCCTTCAACCACAGCAGAGGTTTGCATCATGAGTGACGAACTCAATCCCGGCGCCGGCCCCGACAGCGCGGCCAGCCCGACAGCAGCACCGTCCGGAGTTGCAGCCCTACCGCAGGAGGCCAAGGACGCGGCGCTGCGGCTGATGGCGCAAGCCGACGACGCCGCCGATTTCGTCGCGGAAAAGCGCGACCAGGAGGCCGAGCATCGCGGCGAGCCGGAAGCGCCGCCGAAGCGAACCAGCCGCCACGAGCGCTACAAGCGCGCCATCGAGCGGCTGCGCCAGGAGAACATGCAGTTGAGGGGCGGCGATGCGGCGGCCGCCGACGGGGCTACCAACAACACGGTCGCCCCGGAGCGGACCGAGCCCGCGCCGGCGCAACAGCACGGCGAGAGCCCGGAGGATCATGAGCGCCGCATCCGCCGCGAGGCCGCGTTCGAACTGCGCGCCAAGGATTACTTTCGGGAGAATCCGACGGCGCGCCAGGAGATCGGCGCGACGCTGTCGCTCTACGAGCCGGCCGATCACGTCGCCGAGGTCATCCTGCGATCGGAGATCGGACCGGCGCTGGCGCATGAGTTGGCGAAGTATCCCGACGCGGTGCTGGATTTGAACGAGGCGCCGCCGGCCGAAGTCGCCCGCGTGCTCGGCATCGTCGAGGGCCGGCTGCGGGCGCAGCGGGCCTTTGCCGAGCGGCAGCACCACGCGCCGCCGCAGCGCCGCATGACCGGGGCGCCGGCGCCGCTCAGCACCTTGCGCGGCGGGGCGGCGCCGACGCCTGATCTCCGCGAGCTCGCCAAGCGCGACGACGTCTCGGCCTATGCGGCCGAGCGGCGCCGCCAGCAGGCCGAGGGCCGCCGCCGATGAGCGCGTTCAGCCATCGCATCCGCCATCTGGAGATCGCCGCCGACCCCGACGACGGCGACGGCTTCAAGTTCGTGGTCGCGCGTCATGGCGAGGATGCGCGGCTCGTCCGCGACGCCTTTCACGCTGGCCGCAACGGCAACGACTGCGCCGTGATCGTGTTCACCCACGACTTCAAACCGCGGGCGAAGTTCTGCAGCGCCGCGAGCGTCACCGCGGTGCTGCCGATGATCGAGAAGACGGTGAAGGCGATGCCGGACGGCCATGAGCGTGCGGCGGAAGCGCGCTTCTGGATCGGACTATGCGAGAGCGTATCCGCGGCTTACGGCGGGGCGCTTTTGAAGCTCGCGGGGCTCGACTGAAAACGCTGCGGGCGAAGTTCTGATCGTCCGCGCCCCCGCCCAAGAACACCACCGTGAAACAAGTCGCTGCGCTGGCGAAGCACGCCCGGCTGACACCACAGCCATGGGTGCAGGCGCAAGACTGTCTGGAGGACAAACGCCGATGGCTGCTCTCACCTTCCGCCGACTCAAGGACGAATACGCCGCGCTGTGGCACAGCATGATCGTCAGACCCGACAAGCGCGCGGCGCTCGAGCGCATCGCCAGGAAGCTGATCGCCGGCAAGCCGCGCTACCAGATGGTCGCCGACAAGACCGGCGTGCCCTGGGCAGCGATTGCGCTGATCCACCAGATGGAATGCGGCGGCGACTGGTCGCTCAACATCGCCCAGGGCGATCCGTGGAACCGGCGCTCGGTGCATGTGCCGAAGGGCCGCGGGCCGTTCCACTCGTGGGAGGACGCTGCGGTCGATGCGCTCGCCATCGACGGCACCGACCGGGTGACCGCCTGGGGCATCGAACGGCTCTGCTACGAGCTTGAGAAATACAACGGCTTCGGGTCGCGCGCGAAGGGCATCCACACGCCCTATCTCTGGAGCTACAGCAACCACTACAGCCACGGAAAATATGTCGCCGATCATGTCTGGGATGCGAATGCAGTCAGCGGCCAGGCCGGCGCCATGCCGCTGTTGTCGCGAATGATGGCGCTCGATGCCTCGATCACGTTCGGCCAGGCGCCGCCGCCGCCCGATGTCGAGCCTGGTCCGGTGGTGCTCGAAACACCCAAATCGCCCGTGCCCAAGCCGCTGATCAAGAGCAAGACCGTCTGGGCCTCGGTCGCCGCCGGCATGACCACCGCGGCCAGCGCATTCGCCGCGGCGCTCGCCGACTGGCGCGTCTGGTGCGCCGTCATCGTGCTGGTGCTGCTCGCCTATGTGGTGTGGGAGCGGAACGGCAAGCCCGACATCCGCGGTCTGGTGCGCTGATGTGGAGCTGGCTCGCCTCCCTCATCAGCGGCCCGCTCATCAAGAGCGCGCTCGACGCCTACAACGCCAAGCTCAAGGCCGGCAACACCACCGACAAGATCGCCGCCGACCTCGCGCTCCGCGAGCTCGACGTGCAGGCCCGCGAGCTCGAAGCGCAATCGGCGCTGAAGATCGCCGAGATCGGGCGCTGGTACGAACCGGAAAAGCTGTTCGCCTATGTGACGCTGGTGTTCTACGGCAAGGTTCTCCTCTGGGACAAAGTCCTGGCGCTCGGCAGCACCGATGCAGTGACCGGCGAGGTGGCCCACTGGGCCGGCGCCATCATGGCGTTCTATTTCGGCAAGCGCGGCATCGAGAACGTGGCGCGCATCGTCGGCAACCGGTTTGGCGGGCGATGATGCCGGACATTTTGACCTGGTCTCACTTGAGCGTGCTGATCGCGCTCGGCGGCTTCTGCCTCGCCGTCTGGAAAATCCGCCAGGCTGATCTCCGCGAGATCGACCACAAGATCGAGGCGACCGCGATCTCGCTCGCCGCCTTCAAGCTGCACGTCGCCGAGCTGCATCCGACCGCGGTCGAGCTGTCGCAGATCGAGGCGCGGCTGTCGGCGTCGCTCGATCGGCTGTCCAGCCGCATCGACCGGCTGTTGGAGCGGGATGGCAGGTGAGGGGCGCGCTGGCGGGAGCGAGCCTCTTTCATCGTCCGGGAAGAATCAGTAGCTTGGTCCATGCCGCCTACCGACCCAAGCTGATCCCCCATGCCCCGCACGCCCACACTGTTCGCTCTGTCGCTCATTGCCGCGGCCGGCTTCGCCGCGCCGCTGTCCAGCCAGACCCGCACCCTCAACGTCTACAATTGGTCCGACTACGTCGAGCCGACCGTCATCGAGGCGTTCACCAAAGAGACCGGCATCAAGGTCCGCTACGACACCTTCGACTCCAACGACACCCTGGAAACCAAGCTGCTCGCCGGCAAGTCGGGCTACGATGTGGTGGTGCCGACCGCCTATTTTCTCGAGCGCCAGATCAAGGCCGGCGTGTTCCAGAAACTCGACAAGAGCAAGCTCAAAAACCTCGGCAACGTCTGGCCGGAGATCGCGCAACGCCTCGCGGTCTACGATCCGGGCAATCAATACGCTGTCAATTACATGTGGGGTACCACCGGCATCGGCTACAACGTCAAGAAGGTGCGCGACGCGCTGAAATCCGCCGGGCCCGCCGGCGCCGCGTTGTCCGCGATGTCCTCTTGGGACGTGGTGTTCAAGCCGGGCGAGCTTGCCAAGTTCAAGGACTGCGGCGTGCACATGCTGGATTCCGCCGACGATATCATGACGGCGGCGCTGCATTATCTCGGCCTCGATCCGAACACCACGGCGCAGGCTGAGTTCGACAAGGCCGTCGAGCTGCTGATCAAGATCAGGCCGAACGTCCGCAAATTCAACTCGTCGGAATATCTGAACGCGCTCGCCTCGGGCGAGATTTGCCTGATCGTCGGCTGGTCCGGCGACATCAAGCAGGCGCAGAAGCGCGCCGCCGAGGCCAAGGGCGGCCAAGGTGGTAACATCGAGATCGGCTACGCCATCCCGAAAGGCGGCGCGCAGATGTTCTTCGACAATTTCGCCATCCCAAAGGACTCAAAGAACGTCGCCGAGGCGCATGCCTTCATCGACTACATGCTGCGGCCCGAGGTGGCGGCGAAGAACTCGAATTTTCTGGGCTATGCCAACGGCAATCTCGCGAGCCAGCCGCTGCTCGACAAGGCCGTGCTCGACGACCGCACCGTCTATCCGGATGCCGAGACCATGAAGAGCCTCTACATCATCACCGCGCGCGATCAGAAGACGCAACGGCTGATGAACCGGCTGTGGACCAAGATCAAGACCGGCCGGTAGCGGCGCATTCCAAATGCGCGGTCCGTTTGTCGATCTCTACGACGGCGAGCGTAGCGACACCGTGCTTCGGACGGCGATCGCTGGTTATGGCGTTGCGCCGTAATGCTTAAAGTCGAAATACCGAATCGATCTTCACGCCCTCTCCCCAGCAAGGGGAGAGGGCGTGAAGTGCGTTTGTGGCATCAATGTCATTAAAACCCACCGGCGCTCCGAGCGACCCGTAGGTTTTGTCATGGCTTCCAAAGTTGGCAGCTTTTGGTGTTACGCCCGGCGTTTTTTGGGACGGCTTGATGCGCGTTTGGCGCCCGGCCTTCGACGCGGCGGTGCTGGGTTTCTCGCAGCACGATCGGAGAACATGAGCCACCCGATCCCTGCTGCGATCAACATGCATGCGAGGGGATTTTTGCTTACCTGCGCCGCGATTGTCTGCGCGACGCCGGGTCCTTGGGCGGAACGTCGATATCCAACCAGCTGATTGACGAGTTCAGCGGGCGTGATCTGGTGCTGGAGATCCTCGACGAGCTCCGAAAGATGGTTTCGGGTACGATCGGCCCGGAGGCTTAGTGAGTCAGCCCTATCCGCCATCTCAATTCGCCTCTGGTGCGATGGACTCGAAGTCCTTTTGCACTTGCCGGATCGTTTTCTTCGGTATCAGGTTGTCGGGCTGGAGCTGCCGAAGTCCAAACCACAAGCACCCAGTCCCGAGCAGACTCACCGCGGCAAAAACGATCAGCGTCGCGACCGTGAGACTGAAACCATAATCCACCAGGGCGCTGATCGCGGCCACGAACAGAAGCACCACGGCGGTAATCAAAAGCACTCCACCGCCGGCCGTCAGAGCAACGCCGAGGCCGATGAGGCCTATTTTTTCGCCCAGCTCGGTCCGCAGCAGCCGCCCTTCGGTGACGATCAGCCGGACGTATGCTTTGAGTATCTCGACGGCTGTCGATGAGAGCCCATTGCGGGGCGGGTCGTGGCGGCTTCGTTCATGCGCCATGGGAACAGCTCCTTGGGCGATCAGGAATTACAATGCTGAAACGCCTCAAAAGTTCATCTCCGGCTGGTTTGGCCGGAACATTGCCTCGTCGCCCGCATTAGGTGTGGGGGAGCGCGCTCGGAGGCTCAAATGGTATTGCGCTTTGGATTCATCGGTATCGCGGCGCTTTTGGCCGGCGTCGGGGCGGTCGCGCCGGCCCAGGCGCTTACCATGAAGGAATGCAGCGCCAAATATAAAGCGGCGGAGTCGGCTGGAACGCTGAACGGTTTGAAGTGGAACGATTTCCGAAAGGCGCAGTGCGGTCCCACTGCCAGCGCGGTTCAAGACCAGACGAAAGCGGTTACGCCCCCGTTCACTGGCCAGGCCGCGCCCGGGGCCGCAGTGTTCCCAACCGCGATCTCCCAGAAGTACTCAAGCGAGTCGGCCGGCAGGGCTCGAATGCACACCTGCGTCGATCAATACAACGCCAACAAGGCGGCAAACCAAAATGGCGGCCTGAAGTGGATCCAAAAGGGCGGCGGTTATTACAGCGAGTGCAACAAGCGCCTCAAGGGTTGAGCGCCTGCAACGGAGCGGCGAATGGCAAAAAAGACTCGATTGAGCGAGGCCGCAGACGCCGTGAAGACCGTGGCCGGAGCCGCTCTGGGCGCGGCTGCGGTCGCCGCAACCGGTGTGATCGTGACGAAAGTCGCGGGCGCGATCCGCAAAAGCGGCGAGCAGCTGGAAGACGCTACCCCAGAGATTCAGCGATTTGCAGCCACCACAGTCTCCAAACCGCTTCTGCCGAGGCGGCAACAACGCGCGGCCGCTACGCGAAAATCAAGGTCGGCGAAGAAAGCCGTCGCCGCCAGGAAGGCCGCGAAAAAACGCAGAGCGAAGCGATAGGGCGCGACGCCGGCGTGATCGGATAACGGTTCTACGCTGGTGCATTAGGATCGAGCGTAAACAGCTCCTGAGGGCGCGCGACGCCGCGTAGCGCGTAACGCCCGACCGAAACGAGGCGGCGTCTCATGTCGTCGACATCGGCAAAGGCCGAGGACATCAGGACAGGTTGGTCGACCGAACGGCACATTGCCGCAATGCGGCTCGCCTCGTTCACCGCAGGACCGACGACGGTAAAGTCCAGCCGCTCGCGGCTGCCGACATTGCCGTAGAAAACTTCGCCGACATGCAGACCGAGATACATATCGGTGATGGGCTTGCCGTCGGCCACCCGCTGCCGGTTCAATTCAACGATGCCGGCGCGCGCAGCGATCGCCGCCGACAATGCCGCGCCACAGGCGTTGGCGCGGTTGTCCCCAGTGAAGATGGCAAGCGTACCGTCGCCGATAAGCTTAAGAACATCGCCGCCATGCTCATGAATGGCCGAGACGATCGCATCGGAGTAGTCGTTCAGCAATGGGATGACTTGTTCGGGTGCGGTATCGGTGATGCGCGTGAACCCGCGCAGATCACTGAACCAGACAACGGCGTCGATGCGTTCGGCAATCCCGCGCACGATCCGTCCGCTGAGCACGCGCTGACCGGCGTCGCGGCCAAGATAGGTTTCCATCAGCGTTCCGGTCATGCGCGCCAGCGAAACCGATTTGATGGCGAGCGCGAGAGACGGCGCGACGCGCTGCAGCGCGACGACTTGGCCGTCGCTGAACCCATCTGGCGCCCTTGTGGCCCACGACAAGTACACGCCATCCATCTCACCGAGGACACGGTCGTCGGCAAAGCGGCTGATGATCGCCACATAGTCGGTCATTCCCGCCGCAAGGAAGTCTGTCAGCACCGGGAACTCATCCTTGGTCGTGGCGTTCAGGCGGCGGCGCAGCAGTGCGTCGCCCGTTTGCAGCATCGCGTAGAAGGGACTCCGGCGCCAGCGCTCGGCCGCCTCGACATCTGCTGGATTGGAGCCCGATGCGGCGAGCCCGTCTGGGCTGGTGCGGCCATACTCGACCAGAGGCGGTTCGGTAGGCCCGGCGCCCCAGCGAAACAGGCGACCCTCGTGAACGGGATGCAGGGTGTCGATGAACACTTGCCCGCGCGCAAGCGGAAGGCCGGCGGCGACGCAACGGTCGCAGAATCCCTGAACGATGTCGGGTTCCGGCTTGCCCGCCAGACCGGCCTTGATGAGCCACGCCGACAATTCAGCGAAGGAGGCTTCGTTCATGGCGCGACTATACAGCCTCCGCATCTGCCTCCCAGCAGCGCCAGGCGGGTCCTGTTTGTGCGCACCGCGGTGCGCCGGGCGCTCAATCCATCGACAAGCCACTCGCCTTGATCGGTACAGCCCATTTCTCGATTTCGCTCTCGACGAATTTCTGCAAGTACTCCGGCGATCTGCGCTCGGTTTCGACCACGGTTGCACCGATGTCCTTCAGGCGCTGTTGCACGGACGGCGTCTCCATCGCCTCGACAGTGGCGGCGTTCAGCTTCTGTACGATCGCCGCGGGCGTATTCTTCGGCAGAAAAAACGCGTTCCAGGTGCCGGCCGCAAAATTGGTGACGCCCTGCTCATGAGCGGATGCCAGCCTCGGCAGAATCGGCGAACGGTTCAGGGTCAGGATGGCGAGGGCCTTCACCGTCTGGCTCGTGATCTGCGGGATCGCAACCGTGCTGGTCGGGCACCAATAGTCGATCCGGCCGGCGATCAGGTCCGGCATGATGGCCCCGCGATAAGGAATGTGCGTCACCTCCACGATGCCGGCCGACAAATTCAGCAGCGCACAGGCGAGATGGTTCACCGAACCTGCGCCAGGCGAGCCGTATTGCATCTTGGCCTGGTTCGCCTTCGCATAGGCGATGAACTCCGCCAGATTGCCGGCCGGCAAATCCTTGCGCGCGAGCAGCACATGCGGCACTTCGGCGATCAGCGCGACCGGCGCGAAGTCGATGGCCGCATTATAGAGCGGATTCCTATAAAGCTTCTGGTTGATCGCATGGGTGCCGGCGTTGCCGACGGAGAACTGATAGCCGTCGGGCGCGGCACGCGCCACGCGGGCGGCGCCGGTCATGCCGCCGGCGCCGCCGGCATTCTCGACAACCACCGGCTGACCCAAAAGCTCGGAGAGGCGCTGCGCGAGAATTCGACCCACAATGTCGGACGAGCTGCCGACGGCGACCGGAACCACCATCGTCACGGGCCGGGTCGGCCAGTCCTGCGCCGTCGCGCCGCCGATGCTGGCCCACGCCGCGGCGAACGCGACCGCAAGAATGTGTTTTCCCATGTCCCCTCCCGGGCTCAGACGCGCGGCCGGGCATCAGTCTGCGGACGGCCAAAGCGTCCCGCCTAGACTCATCGATATCTGTTCTTGAGGGGTGGGGACATCCCACAAAGGCCGTCCCAAGTCGACTGGGTCGTGCTCTCGCAACTTTAACACCGAAGGCCCGACCAAACCGGCCGGGCCTCGCGGTAACTGAGTCGAGATGAAGCCTTCCACGCGGCTTGCAAGCTTGACTCATTCGGATGCTAGCGAAGGTGTGGAGGGCCTTCGGTCGCTTCCGTACGCAAGAAAAACGAGGCAACTCGACAAAGGTTCCCCGGCCAGACGCGCTATCTCTTTTCTATCTCGCCGGAGCCGGACGCGACTGACTGCTGATATCCGTGGCCGGCTCGCCCGTGTAGGTGTGGCTGCCCCACATCATGTTGGCGCCCATCGCGCCAAGGATCAGCAGCACAATTGCGGCCGAGAATATCCACATCACGCGCATTTCGCTTTTGTTTTTGGCGGCTTGTTCTTGGGCTTCCGTCATGGCTCGCTCCTGAACACGGAGTCACCCTGAGGCAGGAACGCGGTTGGTGACCAAGAGTTCCACCTGCTGAGCGAGCATTCACGGTTGGTTACTCGATGACGATTTCGCCCACCATGCCGAGGTCGGCGTGCGACTTGCCGTCCTTGCCGATGATGCCGCAGCGCAGGTCGGCGACGCGGCCGGTCGCGACCGGCACAAACCACCATTCGGCGCTCTGCCCGGGATAAACCTCGATCTCGCGGATGGCGCCCTTGAACTCCGCGAGCGTGGTCGGCTTGCCGTCGCGCGTCTGCACCACCTGAACCTTGCGGGTGTAGATGAGCTGCGAGAAGCCGTGCGAGGTGAAGTAGTGCGGGTCGTCGCTCGGATTGCGAAGGATCAGCTTGTAGAGCTTGCCGGTCTCAAACTTGATATTGTTCGGCACGAACGCGTGCTGCCCCGGCTTGCCAAGATCGACGGTCACCTCGATCGGCTGCTGGCCGGCGAGATTGCCCGCCGCGTAGCCCGCCGCCGAGCCCACCAAGGCTCCCGTCACCCCGGCGATCATCACTCGATAAACAAAACGCATGGCGCCACCCCCGTTGAAACATTGACGTTATTGCTATTGCAAATGATTTGCAACTACTGTCGACGGCGGCAGCGCCGGCGCTTGCCTAATTCCTCCATCGCCGGTGCACCCATAACCATTGGTCCGGATGCTCACGGACCCAGCCTTCGACCACGTCGGTGATCGCCTGCATGGTGCGCTCGACGTCGATCTTGCCGTTTTCGTCGCGCGGCGCCTCGAGCGCCTCGGTCACCCGCAACTGGAAGCGGTCGCCGGGATAGCGCACCACATGGATGCCGTGGATCGGGCAGTCGATGTGCCGCGCCAGCCGCGCGATCAGCGAATTGGCGCGGGTCGGCCGGCCGAAAAAAGTCACCGGCACGCCCTGCACCGAATACTGATCGACCAGCATGGCGACATGCGATCCGCGCTGCAACGCTTCGAGCAATCGCTGCGGCGCCCCGATGCTGGTCGGGATCAGCGTCCCCATGCAGCCCTCGCGCATGC
>Ga0070689_100003187_pt1 | contig 10856 bp, 5 predicted proteins | sample KBSS23HmetaG_FD_64669 | JGI IMG/M metagenome (GOLD analysis project Ga0070689, IMG submission 64669) | Switchgrass rhizosphere microbial communities from Kellogg Biological Station, Michigan, USA - KBS S2-3H metaG | ecosystem: Host-associated > Plants > Roots > Rhizosphere ... | reverse complement strand
ACCGGCAGGTCGGATTCGATGAAATGGTGCCGAAACTGAAAATCGGCTGCGGCTGCTCCCCGAAGCCCGAGGATCAATAAAGTGATAACGATCGGGTATCGCACTTGAGTAGTATGGTTAAGAGCGCCGCCGCCGGCGAGCCGGGAATCAGGCAGTGAACTACTCCGTCGTGATGAGCCGGTCGTGCGGATTCTCCTCGATGAAGACATCTTTATATTCATCGAACAAACCTTTGTTGTGCATTTGCCACGCGATTGGACCAAAACGTCCCGCGGTTGGATCCGTAAATCCGGCAACTTCAACGGCCCGCGTGCCGACCGGTTGGGCCACGGCCATTCGCGCGGTGCCGTTGGTGTGCACCAGCAGTTCCACCTGGCTCCATTGATGGGAGTCAAACTTCGGATGGGGTAATCGGGTAAAGAACTCCTTGCCCGAATTGTTATGGCCGGGCCGATAATCCCAGCCGGAGCTGGTAGGCGGCTGAAACTGGATGGCCCCCAAGGCATCGAGCTGATACGGCTTGCCCTCCGCGATAATCTCCCGACGGATTCGTTCCCGATAAGCCTCGTAAGTCGAACCTTCGGCTTGGAGGTGCTGAAGCAACGCCGCGCGATCGCCAAACTTCAGCTGGATCTCCGATTTAATGCGTTCGTCGAGGAGGCTGTTAGGCAAATGCCCGGTTATCGGCGCCGCCTGCCCGTAAATCAGCACGCACGCTTGATGGTCGGGCTGACCCGACACATGCCGCATGGTAAAAATCAGACGGTAATTTCCATACTCGCGCCGCGTGTAGATGACACCCCGTCCCGCCCCCAGACTGGCCATCGCCCCATCTTTCACGGTCCAGGCGTTCGTCGGCGAAACCCAGCCGCTGAGAGTTCTCCCGTTGAAGATGGGCGTCATTTTCTCCAAGTGCGCCTGCGCGGATGCCGAAAGCGGCTTCGGCGCGCCGTCCGTTTGCGCCCGGGCGCAGAATGGAAAGAGTGAGATACTAAGCAGGAAGTACCAACTGGCTTTCATGGTTCGCACTGGATAGTGCGCCGATTTTGGCGACGGTCAATGAAGGGCTGTCTCGCCACATCACCGGCGCTGCGTCGCGGCATACGCTTCAAATCCACGTCGGCTCGCCGGGGTAGCTGCTTCCAAGCTCTCGGAAAAAGCCGGCCCCTCGAAGGAAATCCCCGCCGTCGCGCACAAACTCGCCGCTTGCGCAGCAATCGCCTCGTCAAATGGCCGCAAGCCGCGAAAAATCGCCTTAAGGTCGGGACCGTTGTTCTTCAAAACATCGGCCGCGTAGACACGCGCCGAGTTGAACCGCCCATCCCCATCTCCGTCAATCCAGACGGGATTGGTCGAGCCAATCACCCGCCCCGTCCATGCCCGCGTGACCGGTTGATAGGGTTTGGGAATGGCCCAAAAAGGCGCCGTCACTTCAGGTCCTGTTGCGATTACCACAAGATGCACATCGTGGCGCGGCCGCGGCAGTGTCCAGCGAACGAGCGCCTTCGTGCCCGCCGAATTATTGGCCGCAAGCGCTTCTTCCCGAACGAGGACTCCATTGGCGAACAAGGCGACGTTGGTCACACTTGTCCACGACGGTCCGAGTATCTTCGCGGCCACGCGAATGTTGGCCGGCAAACCGGTGGCGAGATCCCCTGCCCCAAACCGATCGTCGACCTGAATCTGAGGCAGCAATCCCATGCTGACGGCCGCGTGCCCGGCCACGAGATTCGAGCAGGCTGAGGACACATCAATCCGTGATGGATTCGAATCGTCCGCCGCGATATAGGTGCGCCCCTGTCCCACGATATAACGGCTGACGTCGTGGCAATCGCTCGACCCGACGGCGGTTATTCGATAGCCGTGATTGAGCAACGCAAACCAATCGCGATACACGACCATGTAATCCGACTGCTGCGCGGACGAATTCATCAACTCCATCGCATCAAACGTGAATTCCGGACCGCGCAAGTTATCTCCACTCACCGCATTGAAGTTGGTGGCGGCAAACGGTTGGAAGCCGTTATGCACATTCCGGGGATGGTTCAGGATGATGACCCGCACATCGGGCGTCGCCCGGAGCGCCTCCATCAACCTCGGCCAATCGGTGATCTTGAAATCAGGCGAGCGGGCATCAGGCCGAACCGGGAAGATATTGAAATGCCCGGCCGCCGTCGTCACTTCGTTGCCGGTGATTGGTGTGAAATAGCGCTCCGTTCGGGTGAGCCGGGCAGGTTCCGCATAGTCGACCTGGAGGTTGTGGTCGGTTGCGACCGGCAGTTCAATGCCTTCACCCGCCAGGGTCAGCATCCGCTCTTCCAGTGTGCAATCACCGTGACGGCTAAAGGTGAAGGTATGGACGTGAGTATCGCAACTGACCCAGCCGGTCGTATCCACCTCGCGCCGCAAGGATAACTCGACGTTTTGTCGCCCGCCTTCCGCGACGGTGACGGCTTGCGTTGCCACGCTCCACTCGAACCCACGCGAGGCATAAACCAGATACGAGCCGGCTTGAAGCCCGACTTCCGCCTGGCCGTTTCCCGTGTAGACCACGCCGGGGCGGATCGCCAGCGCCGTGTTGGTGGCTGGAACGCCATTCTGTTTATCGGCGGTCAAAACATTAGTGGCCGCCACGAGGGCCGCCAACGCGCCATCGCGATTTACGATCGTGATCCGACATGGCAGGCCTTCGCTGCCTTGCTCCGCGCGAACGTGAATGCGCAAAGTCGCTTCCGCAGTCGCGTCGAACAGGGACCGGCCATCGAGGACGATGGAGCGAATAACGATGTCATCCGCCATTTGGGGAGCGAGGATCGCCAAGTGATTGCTGCCCTCGCGCACGAGTCCCGATGGGACAGCCAGGGAATGGATGAGGTCCGCCTCCATGGTGAAGAGTTTTCCCAGTCGTTGACCGTTCATCTCCACCGTCCAATCCTGCCGAACGTCGTCTTGCCGGATGAACAGCGAGGCCGGTGAAGTGTTGGAACGAGCGTCGAAGGAAAGTTCGAACTGACGGCCGCCAGGCGACGTGGCAACAAAGGCATTCCATTCGGCAATGGGCCCGCTCCGCAGGAGCACCCGCCGTTCATTCAGGACGAGCTTTTGCGCCGGAGCGGCGGGGGCCGACATGGCGATCCATTCCAACGCGGCGATAAGTAAAAGCCGGAATGTCATTTCGCATTTAGCAAAGCTTTGCTGAACCGGCCCGGTCAAGTCATCACTCGCCCGATGGGTAATGGATAAATGAAAACAAAAACGCCGCTGTCAGTCCCTGACCGCGGCACAGACCATCTCGAGCACGCGTCGAATTCCGTCGTCGCCCCCCAGGCTGCCTTCATGAAACGGCGTTCGAGGGATGGCCTTCCAATCATCACGATCGTGATTTGGCTCGGGCTGGGGCAATCTCGTCAGCGTCGGGTCATATTGGCCGTTGTTACCGCCCATTTTGTAAATGACCAGATCGAGCGAGGGAACAATGAGCAGCGCGAAACCGCCGGCGCCGGATTTCCAGAACGCATCCCGGGGAGCGCCCACGACGTGACCGTCCACATTGTGCTCAAACATGAGCGAATAGGGCGAGTGCGGGTTATGCGGCGACATCTGATGGCAGAGGGCGATGTAATCCTTGGGAACGAGCCCGCGGTCGTTCCATCGCCCGCCACGCAAAAGACAGTATCCGAAGCGAAGGGCGTCGGTGGCATGAACCGCTATGCTTCCCGCTCCATTGGCGTGCGGCATGGTGAATTCGCCGCGGTGCAAACAATAACCCCAGGCTCCCCATCCCATCGGTTTGGCCAGGCGCGTGTCGATGTAGTCCTGAAGTTCCGTTCCCGTGATGCGGCGCAACACCATGGACGCAATATGGGGTTCCGGCGACGAATAGGAATACCCGGCGCCGGCATTGGTCCACATCGCACACCGAAGGGACGATTGATCGAGATCGCGGATGTTCTGTCCGGGCACCGCCTTCAGAGGAAACGCCCGCCCCATCACGACGGCAACCGGAGCGCCGCCTTCGCCGGTGTACCCGCCGGACATACAGAGCAGCTGACCGAGGGTAATGTCCGCGCGTCGATCATCGTCGAGCTTGCCTTCCGGACCAAAGGCTTCGGGCAGGTACGTTCGGGTAAAAACCTTGGTGGCCAACCCGTCGGGAATCTTCTCCTGGAATTCCCGCAGCATGATGCCGCAGGCAATGCTTGTGTACGCTTTGCCCGTCGAGGCCATGTCGGGGTTTGCGTTACGGCTGGCCCGGCCAAAGTATTTTTCAAACACCAGCCAGCCATTTCGAACGACGAGCAAAGCGCCGTTCTGAGTGCACCGCTGGGTAAAATCCCAGGCACGCTCCAGCGACGGCAGGTCCAGGCCGCTTTCCGTTCGGATTTGAGTGGCATTCGTTGCCGTGCGCCAGCCTCCGACACTGTCAGGCGGAGGAAAGTAGTCAGAAGAACGGGAGGGAGAGCATGTCACGACCCAAAGCGTTCCAACGATGACCGCGCAACGGAGAATCATCCGCGGATTTAATCAGGAGCGACCCCCAATGGCAATGGAGCCATTTTGGTGCGCGGCGGGATCGTTTGGCGTTTGTTTGGTTCACCTCGGAAGCGCGTTGCTTAAGCAAGTGATCACTGAAACGCTTTGAGCGCGCGGCTCCATACCTAAACGCGCTCACGGCGCGCGCTGAAGCAAGCGAACCTTACACAAAGCGCCAACGCGACTCCTTCTCCCCTCAATGGGGAAAAGGCCAGGATGAGGGGTGAGGCGGTTCGTTTGGCGCCCGTTCGCCGTTGACTGGCTAAACAGGCACGACCCAGTGGGCCGGCCCTGCCTGCAAGCTTACTGCTGGACCAAGCGATAGAAGCGGTTCTCGCCGGCGACGACGGCCTCGCTGTACGGAGGATCGAGAGCCGCATCGACAGGCGTCCAGGGTCCAGTAATTGTGGGCGCGGATTCGAGCACACCGATGCCGGTCCAGTTCAGATTGATCGACCCGTTGCTGATGGTCGCTGGCAGGAATTTCAACTCAACGCGATTGAGGGCGACGTAGTCGAGGCCCATCCAATTGCCGCCGCCGTCGGCGTTATAGTTGATACCTTTTACCGAGACGATGTTGTCAAACCCGGTTCCGACCTGCCCGTTGACGCTCGCCAGGGTGAATTGCGGTGTGGTGACAGTGAGATTCAGTTGCGCGGGTCGAATGACAACCTGCTCCATGACGCGAACGCCGTTGAAATAAACTTCGACACCATAGCGAGGATCTCTTTGGCCGTCCGTGTGCAGGCTGAGAGCGTCGAAGCTGATCGCCAGCAGGTCGCTCGGTTGAACCGTGCTCGGAATGTTGAAGTGATAACGGAGATCATTATCCGCGGCGGCGAAGGCGCGTTCCGCGCCCTCTTCGTTGACCAACACGACACCCAGGGGACTGTAATCTCCGTAAAGGCTCACAACGCTGGGAATGGTCGTGGCGTATTGACCCGCAAAGTAATAGTCATTGTCGGACTGCTGATCGACTTCGGGGTTGTTGGAGCGCCCGGGCAACGGGTTGATGCTGCCGTTTTCCTGGACGAAGGTGGTGTTGGGTCCGCCTCCATTGCCCGCTGGTTGCGCACCATCGTCGCGGCCGACAGTCCACGGGAATGTGATCTGCGGGTGCGCGTTTAGAGAGATAAAATCGAAGCCCAGGAAATCGCCGCCGCCGGTGGCGTTGTAGCTGATTCCCTTGATTTTAATGATATTATCGAAACCGGAGCCTACCTGGGCGTTCACACTGGCCAGAGTAAATTGCGCGGTCGTAACTTTGGTTCCCAAATCCGCGGCTCGAACGATGACTTGGGGCTGGATCAAAACACCATTGAAGTAAACTTCGAAACCAAAGCGCGCATCCGGTGCGCCGCCCTCTAATGACAAGGGATCGACCGTCACCGACAGCAAATAATCGGGGGGTAAGACCCCCGGTAAATTGAAGTGGTAGCGCAGTTCGCTGTCCGCCGTGGTTACACCACGCTGCGCGGCTTCCTCATTAACGGCAACAGGTCCCGCGGGCACATATGTTCCATTCCCCGTGACGAGCGTCGTATAGGCACCGCCAAAGTAGTAATCGTTGTCCGCTTCATCAAACTCTCCGCTGTCCGGACTTCCCGGCAGCGCGTTGAGAACGCCGTCTTCATCGACAAAACTTGTGTTGGCCCCGCCACCATCCCCGGTTGGCCAGGCGTTATCATCGGCTCCAACGGACCACGGCAAAACCGGCGGCGGAACGACGATCGTGGAGACATCCAGCTGGACGTAATCAATGCCCATCCAATTGCCGCCGCCCTCGGTGCTGTGATTGATTCCTCGAAGAGTCACGATGTTGTCAAAGCCGGATCCCGACTGGGCATTCACGCTGCCCAGGGTAAAGGCGGGGGTGGTGAAAGTCTGACCCAGCTGAGCAGGACGAATCACAATCTCCGGCTGGACAAGCACATTGTTGAAATAGACCTCCACACCGTAGCGGCGATCGGTAAGACCCCCCGTATCATCCAGGCTGAGGGCGTCGAAGCTCACGGCGACGCGGTCGCCTGGTGACAGAGTATTAGGGAGGTTGAAGTGATAGCGGAGGAAATTGTCCGTACCGGCAAGGGCGCGTTCCGCAGCTTCCTCGTTCGTCGCAACCAGTCCCACTGGAACGTAGGTGCCGTTGCCAGTCACCGTCGTGGTGTAATTGCCCGCGAAGTAATAGTCGTCGTCCGCTTGTTTATCCACCTCGGGGCTGGTGGCGCTTCCGGGCAGCGCATTCGTCGCGCCGTTCTCTTGCACAAACGTCGCATTCGTCCCGCCGCCGTTGCCCACCGGATGGGCGTTATCATTCAGTCCGACGCTCCACGGGAATACCGGCGCGGGAATGGCGGGACCCGGCGAGTTCAGCTGGATGTAGTCGACACCCATCCAGTTGCCGCCCCCGACCGAGTTGTAATTAATTCCCTTCAGCGAAACGATATTGTCGGCCCCGGGCCCAAACTGCGCGTTGACACTGGCGAGGCTGAACTGGGGTGTCGTATAGGCCCGGCCCGTTTGCGCCGGGCGAATGACGATCTGAGGCTGCACCAGCACGCCGTTAAAATACACTTCAACGCCATAGCGCGGATCCGCCTGGCCGCCCGTATCCAAATTCAGCGCATCAAACGTGATCGTGACGAGGTCCGTCGGCTGCAGCGTCGGCGCCAGGTTGAAGTGGTATCGCAGATCATTGTCATCGGCGGCAAAGGCGCGCTCCGCGGATTCCTCATTCGCCGCGACTGTGCCGACCGGAACATAATCTCCATAGAAGGCGATGACGCTTGGAATCGTCTGCGAATACTCACCGGCGAAATAGTAATCATTGTCGCCCATTCTATCGACTTCGGGGCTCGTGGGACTTCCGGGGAGCATTTGAATCGACCCGTTCTCCTGCACGAAAGTGGTGTTGATTCCGCCCCCGTTGCCCACTGGCCACGCATTGTCGTTGGTGCCGACAGCCCAAATAAATTGCGCCTGCGCAGTGATTGAACTGGAAGTGAGGAGGAGAACCGAGCAAAGCGTGTACAAAACCTTCTTCATAAGTTTCCCTTCGGCTGATTTACTGGGAGGAAGCCTGACGACCCAACTCCGAGAGTCAAGGAGAAATCCGTCGAAGGATCGAAATGCAGGGCGAACCGGCTTCCGCGTGCGGCCACTCGATCACCACCTTGGGCTCGACGTGGAACCGTGCAACGCGTTAGCGTTGACACCCAGTGAACCAACCCAGAGCCAAGGCATCGCCAACGCGCATCCACGCTGCAAAAGCCCCGGGAATGAAGGCATTTGTCATGCTGTTCGTGCTGACCTGCCTCTGTCTCGGCGCTTGGTGGAAGTGGGAGTTGCGCTGGATATTTCCTCCTCTCGTCGTCCTGGGGCTCGCCGCACTCTGGGCCGGACGTCACCAGTCCGTAACAATGCGCGCGCTCGTCGTCGTCGCGCTCGCGATTCCCATTTGGAAGGAAGTTCAACACTGGCGGCATCCAAGCGCCGACCGATCCTCAGACCGCAACGGTCCAAAGTACGACGCGGCAGTGATCCGCTCGTTGGTGACCGCTGAGGAAACCTATCTCAAGCTGACTCAGAAACTGAACGGGCTCTCCAAGGGTCTGCTCCAGCTGCGACTTCCCGCGGCGGACAGCTCCGGTACTTTTGCAACGTCAGTTCGCGTTTCAGATCTCGGCCCCGCTGCGGCCACCGCCCCAGTCATCGGAGACAAACTGGAATCCCACTCATGGCCCGTGGCAAATGCATCGCAAATGGTGACGAACGTCGATCTTTGGCGTCCAATGCTGGACGGCGTTGCGTCGTTCGAGTTCGTCAAGCTGTTCATTGCGGAGGGCGAGCACCCGGATGACGACCTGCTGCGCTACGAGGCGAAGGGTGGCTTCGAGGCGCTGGCCAGGATGCAATCCGGTGAGTGGCGCTCATTTCACGGCAAAATGAAATTGAGCTGGCAGCGTGGAAAAGCCACGGCCACCGAACCCGCCCCGGACTGGCAGATCACCTCGTGGCAGACGGAGCAGATGAATTACGTCGCCAGCCGCAACCGGTTGTTTGTTGAGGCGGTGGATACGGTTCTAAAGGCGCCGGACCGCGAAAAGGTGCGCCGGTCTCAGCATTACGCGGCCACCGTAAAACATTATCGGGATGGCATGAAGGCACCGCCGCATCCTTACTTCGCACCCATCTCCGCCAATCAAAAGGAGGGCCTGGCCGTGGCCGACGTCGATGGCGATGGGTTTGACGACATTTACATCACGGTGCGGATTGGCACCAACATGCTGTTGCGAAACCAGGGCGATGGGACATTCACCGAGGAGGCGGCGCGATTCGGCCTGGCTTTGCCGGGCCATACCACCTGCGCGTTGTTTGCGGATTTCGACAACGACGGCGATCTCGACGCCCTGCTTGGTCGCAGCCTTTTGAAAACGACCTACCTGGAGAATCGTGATGGCCGTTTTTTTCAGTACCCCATTCCCAGGCACTTCCCCATGGCGGTGATTTCTATGGCCGCAGCTGACTACAACCGCGATGGACTGCTGGATGTATATCTCTGTACCTACCGTCCCGCCGCTCCCGCGGGCGCGAGCCCGGCGGGCGGCGTCGCTCAGGTTAAGGAAGGCGAGTTCGACTGGCCGGATGAGTTTTTCGCGCCGGACCTGGCCCGGGAATACCGCCACCGCCTGGCGGAACACAAGCAGCGCAAAGGAGGGACGGTGCTCGACCAGGTGGGGCCGCCGAATGTTTTGCTGGTCAACCGCGGCGGAGGGCGTTTCGAAGTGGCGCCGGAGAATGACATCGTGGGGTTGTGGCGGAATTCGCTGCAAGCCACCTGGGGCGACTACGACGATGACGGCGACCCGGATCTTTTCATCGCCAACGACTGGGCACCGAGCAACCTGTTTCGCAATGACGGTCCGGCCGGGTTCAAGGACGTGACCGAGGAGGCGGGCACGACGTCTTACGGGTTCTCCATGGGCGCTTCGTGGGGGGATTACGACAATGATGGTCTGGAAGACGTTTATGTCTCAAACATGTATAGCGAGCCGGGCCGCCGCATCACCACCCGGATCCCCGGACTGGACAAAATGTTCATCGAATCGGGCGGAGGAAACTGGCTCTACCATCATGTCGCCAAGGGCAAATTCAAACAGGTCGCCGGCCTGGAACCTCCGGCTATGACGGTACTGAATGCCGGATGGTCGTGGGGCGGGTGCTTCACTGATTTCGATAACGACAGCTTTCTCGATCTTTACGTGCTCAATGGCTATTTCACGGCGCCGAAGGAGCTTTCATCCGACCTGGATCTCGAAAGCAATCTGTGGCGCACCATGGTCCGCACCGACGAAAATATGGCCCGCCCCTCATTTCGATTTTCCCCGGAATGGAAGCGAACCCCTGCCCCGGACAATCTCGGTCCGCAGATCGACACCCGGCTGTCCGGAGTTGAACGGCAGGGCGACAAGGTATTGGTCCATTCCCTCAACGGCAACGAGCGCAATCATTACTTCGCCAACCGCGGCGGCCAGGCCTTCAGGGATATTTCCGGCCTTTCCGGATTGGACAATCCCGCGGACAGCCGGGGTTTCGCCGTGTTGGACTATGATCGTGATGGGTGGCAGGACGTCGCGTTGGTCAACGCCAACGAGCCGCTCTTTAATCTCTATCACAATGAAATGCCTGCGGCCGGAATGACTGGAGGCATCGTCGCCATTCGCTTCGTCGGCGGGAACCGAATTTCGAGTCCCTCAACGGAGTTTGGTTGTCGGGATGGATTTGGGGCGCGGGTGCGCGTGGATCTCGGAGATCAAAAACTGATTCGCGAACATCGCTGCGGGGAAGGCTGGTCCACGCAGAATTCCGCGACGATGATTGTGGGGATTGGCACGCACACGACGGTGCCGTCCATCTCCGTGAAATGGCCTTCAGGGCGGACGACCTCCACGCAAAACGTTCCCGAGGGAACCCTTTTGGTAGCCTACGAGAATCCGGCCGACGGACCAGCCGGAGACGCGTTTGCGCGCAGCTCGTATCGGATGGTGAAGAAACGGTGAAGACGCGCCGGACCGCGGCTCTGTGAGCCGCAGCGTGCCCGAATCTCAAGCCGTTTTTGGCCAACTCGAACGCTCATAGCTCACCGCACCCGCTGCGGGTCACAGACGTCGCAGACCCGCGCTCCGTTCCACAGGCGGACCGCGGCTCTTGTGAGCCGCAGCGCGCCAGAATATCAGGCCGTTTTAAGCCAGCTCGATCGCGCCCGGCTTGCCGCGCCGAAGCCCCCCAGGCGAAGGCGGGTCTACCGCACCCGCTGCGGGTCA
>Ga0070689_100003180_pt1 | contig 10863 bp, 12 predicted proteins | sample KBSS23HmetaG_FD_64669 | JGI IMG/M metagenome (GOLD analysis project Ga0070689, IMG submission 64669) | Switchgrass rhizosphere microbial communities from Kellogg Biological Station, Michigan, USA - KBS S2-3H metaG | ecosystem: Host-associated > Plants > Roots > Rhizosphere ... | reverse complement strand
TCAGAGAGTAACTTTCTTATTGTCCAAATGGTTAAATATAAAGATAATGAATGGAATTGGCTAGGTGGAGGAGTTGAAGAAAATGAAGATATAGAAGAAACACTCCTTCGAGAATTAAAAGAAGAATTAGGTTCTTCTTCATTTAAGATTATGAAAAAAAGCACGTTAATCAATCGCTTTGAATGGGACAACCAAATGGTTGTTGGGCAATTTCATAAAAGAGGACAGCTTTACAATGGACAAGAAAAGGTACAATTTCTTGTACAATTTACTGGAGATAAAAGTGAATTGAAATCGGATCCAAAAGAATTAAAACAAATTGCATGGGTTCCAAGAGAAGAATTGAAAGATTATTTTATATTCGATGGCCAATGGGAATTTGCAGAAAAAACTCTAAGCGATCTCTTACAAGAGAATTAAACTATGACTAAAATACTTATCCTTCCTGGGGGATCAATTAAAAACAAAGACTGGGCTGAAAGTATTCAGAGAGAACTTTCGGGGAATTTTGATTGTGAAGTTGTATATTGGCCACATTGGGAGACGGGGGAAAAAGAAGAAGATTGGATTGGGAAAGAAGCACAAAAGATTGTTGAGAATAATTCTGAACCAATCGATATTATTGCGAAATCTATTGGAACTGCAGTTACTGCTTTTGTAATAAAAAAGAAACCAGAACTTATAAAGAAACTTATTCTTTGTGGAATACCACTCAATGATTTAGATCCGGGAGAAGAAAAAGTGTATGATTCACTTAAAGTTCTCACCTCAAATAATATCCTGTGCATACAAAATGCAAACGATCCTCATGGAAGTTTTGAACAAGTAAAAAAAGTAGTTCATACTATTAATACAAGCATAGAAATAGTTCGAAAAAGTAGAAATGATCATGAATATCCGTATTCACAAGACTTTATACAGTTCTTACAAGAGTAATAAAAAATATGCTTGAGACACATGCTTTTGGAGTATTTGTTCCGACCAACGCAAAGTATTTAATCTTAGGTAGTTTTACAGTCAAGAAATACACAGGGGACCCAAATTTGGATTGGTTTTACGTAACACCAGTCAATCAATTCTGGCCAATTATTGAAAAGGTATACGATGTTAAACTTCCTGACAAGAAGTCAAAAGAGGACTTGTTTACAAAATTAAGAATTGCATTATCAGATATCATTTATCAATGCGAGAGAAGAGATGGCACAAACTTAGATGCTAATTTAATAAACTTTGTATATAACACTCCAAACATTCGAACGATACTTTCAGAAAATAAAATTGAGAAAATCTTTTTTACCAGTAAATTTGTAGAAAAAGAATATAAGAAAAAGTTGAAAGAATTAGTAGAAGAATTTCCAAAAGTTGAACTTCTTACTTTGCCTTCACCTTCCCCCAGATATGCCGCAATGAGGAAGGGAGAGAAGGTTCAGAGATATAAAGAAATATTGCCAAAAATTATATAAAATACTCAGTATGACTTTAGAACAATCGGTTGTTGGAAGAACAAATATTACAGAAGAGGAAGCGCGAGAAATTTTCAGAAGACGCTTTGAAAGAGATTGGAGTGTTGAAGGAACAGAGGCAGAGTTTGGACGAATGCTAACAAATTTTATTACAGCCCAACAACAACATCCCGATATCCTTGAGAAAATGTTGCAGAGATTCAATACACAGGAAGAATAAAAGTTGACACTCTTCCTCGCTTTCTATACCCTCTTTGAGGTAAAATATACCAGTACCTACCGTTATGCTTCGTAAATTTATACTTAATCACGAAAAAGGCGTCTTGAGAGCTTTGGAGATCTTGCCTGGGTTTGTATCATGGAATTTAATCCTCTTTCCTTATTGGGGAATATTTTTATTCCCAGAAGTTGTTGCCTACTTTGTTTTAGCTTTCAATATCTATTGGTTTTACCAATCGCTCGTAATTGCATTCACAGCAACGGTTTCTCACCTTCGTGTTCAAGCTTCAATGAAAAATGATTGGGTAGCAGATTTGAGGGAGTTTAAAGATACTAAAAAAGTTCATCATGCAGTTGTTGTTTGTACCTATAAAGAACCACTCTATATTTTGCAAAGAACCATTGGATCTTTGGCTGCACAAACACTCGATCGCAAACAAATTTCTTTAGTTCTCGCAATGGAAAAGAAAGAACCTGAAGAAGATAGATTAGCAAAAGTAAAAGAATTGAAAAAAGAATTTGGGAGTGTATTTGGGAACTTTTTTGTAACAGTGCATGAACTTATTCCTGGAGAAGTACAAGGGAAGGCATCAAATGAGAGGTACGCAACAATAGAAGTCAAAGACAAGTTAATAAAGTTAGGGCATTCGATTGATGATATTACTATCACAAGCTGTGATTCTGATCATCGATATCATTATAATCATTTTGCAGCTCTCACCTATAAATTTTTAGAAACTGAAGATCGGCACCTCATGTTCTGGCAACCCCTTGTCCTTTTTTATAATAATATTTGGGAACTTCCTGCCATTACGCGTGTTCCCAATACCCTCATGTCTATTTGGAATTTGTCTCAACTTCCACGAAGAGACCGCTTAGTAAATGCACAGAATTATTCAACATCTCTTCGACTTTTAGATGATGTTGGATACTGGGATCCAGACAAAATCCCTGAAGACTGGGGAATTTTCTTTAAGGCATACTATAAAAAGAGGGGACAGGTGGAAGTAGAGCCACTGTACTTGCCTGTTTATGCAGACGCTGCACTTTCTGATTCGTTTTGGAGCACTTTGAAAAATCAATATGAACAACTCAAACGTTGGGCATGGGGGACAAGTGACGACCCATGGATTATTAAAAATTACTTTCTTACACCTGATGTCCCGATACTCGATAAAACAATGCGTGTTCTCACGGTCATGTGGTCTCATTTCCTCTGGCCTGTGAACTGGTTTATTATAACGATTGGGCTTACCCTGCCGTCACTTCTCAATCCTGCATTTGGAAGAACTGCCTTAGGTCTTTATGTGCCAAAAGTCTCATCGTTTCTTTTAACCGTTGCCATGGGCTTTCTTGTTGTCATGCTTCTCTTTGACAATGTCTACAAACCAAAACGCCCTGACACATTTCCGCTTTGGCGAGCAATTTTATTCCCTCTCGAATTTGTCCTCATGCCTGTAGCCGGATTTTTCTTTGGAGCCCTCCCAGGCTTAGATGCTCATACGAGGTTAATGTTGGGGAAGTATATTGAGTATAGAGTGACTGAGAAAGTGTAATGCATTCTTCTCTATTTCTTCTTTTAAATATATTGTAAACTGAGATTGAGATGGAAACTCAATTTAATACAAGTATCTGGGGGGACGAGGGATTTTCGGCAATTCTTTCAATGAAATCTCCCGCTGAGATTCTCTCAATTATCGCCAGAGATACTTCTCCACCTTTGTGGAATCTCACAGAACATTTTGCTTTTCAGGTATTTGGAACCAGTGAAGTAGTCATCCGAGGACTTGCCTTCTTTTACTATCTGATAGCTATCTTTTTCATTTATAAAATAGGGAGTCACTTCTGGGGACGGAAAACAGGCATCTTGGCAGCCCTTCTTTCCTTTTTGAATCCATTCTTTTTCATCTATGCATTTGAAGGTCGTATGTATTCCATCATGGCCGCAGGAGTTGCTGCTTCAATGTATTTTTTCTTAAAGATATTGCGTGGAGAAGGCAGCCCAAAGATGATGACAAAAGTGGGATACGTCTTGGCAACCCTCATGGCTTTATATTCCCATCACTTCGCCATATTTGCACTCTTTGTCCAAGGTTTATGGTTTTTGTATGAACTAATATTGGGCAATCGAAAAGTAGCAGTGGCACTTTTCAAACTCTTTATCTTTGTAGGTATCGGATACATCCCATGGATTATTCCTCTCTATAACCAGACAAAAATGGTTGGGGGAGGATTCTGGTTAGGAGTACCAACACCAGACGATCTAAAAACATTGATCTATGATTATCTGGCAAAAGGGATTCAAGATTTGCAATTCTCTATTCCTGTTATTAATTTGCAATTGTACGATCTCGCATTGTATTTGATTTATGCAACGCTTGTTCTTCGTAAATGGCATAAGAGTATTCAAAAGACACTTTTTATGTTGACGTGGTTTTTTATCCCGATTGTTCTTACCTGGGTTGTTTCTCAATACTTTACGTCAATTTTTTACAATAGATATCTACTCTATGCAATTCCGGGTGCCATGCTCGTCATTGGATCAAATACGAGGAAATTGTCACTTATCCCAATCATCGGGACACTTGTTTTATTTTTAATAATCGATGGATATTACTTTACTCATCCGACAAAACTTCCGTTCAAGCAACTTGCTGCGTACGTCCATCAAGAAGAAAAACCGACTGATGCATTTATCAATTGGAGTGGATCGGCTCATCATTTATGGGAAACAAAGTATTATAAAATAAATGCACCAATCTATAGTTCCAGTGAACAGGATCTTCCCTTCTTTGTAGGAACTGCCCTCATGGGTCCCGACGACATTATCCGCGAACTTCCCAAAGCCCCTCGAATTGGTGTCATTACCAGTGGCCCGACAGAAGAAGTAGAACTCAATGGATATGAACTCGCAGAAGAAAAAGATTTCAGAGAAGCAAAGGTGTTGTGGTTTGAGAGAGAATAATAAAACAAACTATTATTGCGCTTCTTGTTGAGATAAAAATTCTTTCGTTAACTCTTGTAATCTCTGTGCATAACCCTCAGGATAACCATTTATCGCTATTTGCATAGGATCACAAAAACCAAGACCAAATTCATCTCGTGCGACCTGAATAGCAAGTACGCGTGCTTCGTCCCGTTTTGCAAAGTCATTTTTTGGCACTTCCGTTAAATTCTCACTCATATAATGGCTATTTTAATACAAGTTCATATCAGATGCAATAATTATTGGAGACGACAATTTGACAAATAGAAAGATCAAACTATTTCATCTTTCCGCTTTATCATTTATAGTTAAAGAATGAAGAAACTCTTCCAAATCCCCAAATGGCTCTTTATCGTTTTAATTTGCATTTTAATTCTTCGTATCCCAACCTTCTTTGAACCATACTCGTATGGAGATGAAACAATTTATCTGACATTGGGGGAGGGGATGAGGCATGGGTTGACACTCTATAAGGATATACATGACAATAAACCTCCACTTTTATATGCAACAGCTGCACTTGCTGGAAGTTTGTTTTGGTTTAAAGCAATTTTGTGTTTCTGGATGTTGGGGACAACAGTACTCTTTTGGAAACTTACTGAACAATTATTCCCCAAGAAAAAGAACCTGCAATGCATTGCAACGATTGTATTTGCAATTTTGACAACACTTCCGCTTTTAGAAGGAAGAACTGCTAATGCCGAACTTTTTATGCTTGGCCCAACGATTGGAGCGTTTTTACTTCTTTTAACAAAACCTCATACCACACGAATTATCTTCCTTGCAGGGATACTTTTTTCAGTAGCAACCCTTTTTAAAGTACCTGCAGCATTTGATATCCCAGCAATTGTTTTTCTATGGTTTATAAGTATGAAATACACAAAGAAGAATTTTGTTGAATTTGTACGAAAAACTGTTATTTTAACCATCGGATTTGCACTTCCTATTGTACTTACCTTTATCTGGTATTACTTCCGGGGGGCATTCCATGAATACTTAGTTGCTGCATGGCTTCAGAACTTTGGCTATCTCTCCAGTTTCCGTCCAGGAGATGTAAAGGAGCCTTTCTTGGTAAAAAATGGCCCCCTTCTCATGCGAGGAGGAGTTGTAGCACTTGGTCTTGGGATTTTATTTTTACTCAGGAATAAACTCTCAAAACAATTTATTTTTGTAACTGCCTGGCTTCTCTTTGGGCTTTTTGCAGTAACGCTTTCAGAGCGACCGTATCCACACTATCTTGTTCAATCAGTTCCACCAGTTGCCATTCTTTTGGGAATGCTTTTTACCTTACAAACGCTTGAGCAATCCCTTGTGATAATACCGCTTTCGCTCTTCTTTTTTGTACCAGTCTATTTTAGGTTTTGGTACTACCCAACACTCCCGTATTACACACACTTTGTTCAATTTGCTACTGGTCAATTAAATAGGGAAGAGTATCTAAAGACATTTGGAGATGGCGTTCCTGATACCTATGCCATTTCAGAATTTGTTGCATCTTCGACGAAACCAGATGATCCAGTGTTTGTCTGGGGAAGTGACAGTTCTAATGTCTATGCACTTTCGCGGAGACTTCCTCCCATCAAATATGTAGCCACATACCATATTAACGACTTTTCAAGTCATGAAGAAGTTATTCAAGAACTCAAAAACAAACCGCCAGAACTTGTTGTTGTTTTATCAGAATCAGATCAATTTCCTGAATTACAATTACTTCTTCAGGATAAATATGGATTAGCTGAAACAATAAGTGGAACAACTATTTGGAAATATCTCTCTCACCAATAATTTGCCCTAAAGGTCAATTTCCCTTACAATAGCACGAATCGAATTATGAAGTCTTTTAAAAAGCATCCAACGTTCTTTGCCAAGCGCCAATCATTTGTCAGTAAAATTGCATCAGAAATACCTTTCTTTGGACTTCTCATGGTTTCACTCCTTGTCTGTATTGGAACGATTGCAATAATTATTCTTCTCAAAGAACACATTCCACCACAAGTCCCTCTTTTCTACGGCACCGTAGAAGGGGAGGATCAACTCGTTCCGACATTAGGGCTTACTATCCCAGGATTTTTGGCCCTCATTATCATAGTTATAAATACAATCCTAGCAACTATATTTGAAAATAACTTTGTGAGAAATTCTTTAGTCCTCACAGCAATTGCAGTCACCCTCTTTGCAACGATTACTACGTTTAAGATTTTGTTTTTGGTAGGGAGTTTTTAATATGGATACGTCAAAGGGAAGACAATTGCATGCAAGAGCTTTACAACTGAGAGAACAAAGAGAATTCCTTGAATCTCTGAAAGTCGGAGAAGAAGCCTTAGTTGAATACGCTGAGGACAATGATACGCTTGGATTTTCCGAACTTTTAACCCTTCAGGCAAAGACATATCTTCATATGTATGACTTCACAAACTATAAACCGTATTTATTATTGGCGAAACGAATAGGGCAAACGGCAATAGATATCGTAGAAGAATCTGGGCAAAACGAGGCTAAAGCACTTCCATATTTTAATTTAGGAAAGATTTCAGAGGACGCAGGAGATTTAGAATTGGCAGTTGAATCATTTCGAAAAGCAGTTCAACTCCTGGAAGATTTCCCTTCAGAACGCCACAACAGAAAATCAGTTCTGGCAGATTTTAAAAATCACTTGGCAACCGCCGAATATCAAACTGGAGACAAAACAGCTCTTGGGAAAGCGGAAGAGTCAATAAAAGATTTAGAGACTTCAACTGATGCATCGGACTACGAAAAACACGTGTGGCTTTCTGGTGCACACATGAGAATCGCAAAAATGTTACAAGATGATGACAAAGAAAAGGCACAGGGACATTTAAAGAAAGCAAGGGAAATTATTGACGCTGATCCAGAACTTATCATCCGACAAGAACAATGGGAAAAGCTGAATTCACAATTGAATAATCTTTGACGTATAATAGAAATGTGGACATTTTGAACCTACTTATTCTTCCTGGAGTACTTGCAGGACTTTTGACCTATCTGACAGTTCCTTTTGCCATAAAAGTTGCCCACAAATATGATCTCATTGATGACCCTGCAAGGCATATTCACCCTAAAGTAATTCATACGTATCCAATCCCGCGTGGGGGAGGACTGGCAATTTGGATAGGGCTCGCTACCACTGCTGCTATTTTTTTACCACCTGATAAACATCTCTGGGGAATTCTTCTTGGAGGGACACTTCTTATTATCATGGGACTTCTGGATGATAAATACGATTTGAATCCATATTCGAGGCTCATTGTCCAATTTCTTGTCGCAAGTATCCCAATTTTTGCAGGCATTGGCATTGCTTTTTTATCCAATCCTTTTGGTGGAACTATTGATTTATCACATCCACAATTCGTATTTAATCTCATGGGGGAGCATACCGTATGGATTTTGTCAGACCTTTTTGCATTGTTTTGGATAGTAACGCTCATGAACTTTTTAAACATGGGAGCAAGTGGGCTTGATGGACAAATCACGGGGACTGCAGGGATTGCAGCACTTGTCATTGGGCTTCTTTCTCTCAGATTAGTCGGGGATAGCACCCAAGTGCCAGTAGTTATTCTTGCAGGAGCTACAGCCGGTGCCTTTTTCGGATTTTTACCTTGGCATATCTACCCACAAAAAATAATGCCATCATTTGGAGGCGCAACATTGGCAGGGTTCATGTTAGGTATTCTTTCCATACTTTCTACAACAAAAGTTGGGACCTTGATGGTCATTTTAGCAATTCCACTCATTGATACTGGATATACTATTGTACGACGCATCGCAGCAGGGAAGATGCCGCTCTGGGGGGACCGTGGGCATTTACACCATCGACTTTTGGATTCGGGATTTAGTAAAAAACAAGTTGCCTTTTTCTATTGGGGAACAACAGCTTTACTTGGCATTTTAGCTTTAAATTTGAACACTCCCTCAAAGTTGTATACAATCATAGGAGTTGCCGTATTTGTGGGAGGATTATTATTACTTCTTATGTACCGGAAGAAGTAAAGTTACAGCGAAGCTGCAACGAAGTTATCCACAAAACGTATATCTGTGCAAATTATTTTGAACCTAAATGATATAGTATGAACACTATCAGAAGCATTATCAAAGTATCACGCCCTATCCATTGGGTGAAGAATGTATCTCTCTTTGCTGCGCTTATTTTTTCAGGGCAATTATTTTCCGAATACCAGTTTGTGAGTGTGATAGTCGCATTTATTGCATTCGGGTTTGCTACGAGTGCGACATATATCTTCAATGATATCTTGGATGTTAAACGAGATCAACTTCATCCAATTAAAAAGAAACGTCCTATAGCAAGTGGTGCACTTCCCGTCCCTGTTGCTATTTTCACGCTCGCCTGTTTCACGCTTTTATCCATACTCCTCTCTTCCGGACTTCCAGCATTATTTTTATTTTCAATTTATACCTATTTGATCCTGCAATTTTTTTATAGTATTTGGTTAAAACATATTCCCGTCATTGATATTTTAGTAATCGCGACAGGATTTGTAATTCGAGTCTATGCGGGTGCTTTTGTCATTGATGCACATCTTTCTGTCTGGTTTCTCCTTTGTGTCATCTCTGTCGCACTCTTTTTGGCTTCAGGTAAACGCCGAGCTGAGCTTGGGGTTGTCGGAGAATCAGGAGAACAAGGAAAGACACGCTCCACACTCTCCCACTATACCCGTCCACTTCTGAATTCATATGTCACCATGTTTGGGAGTGCAGCATGGCTTTCGTGGGCACTCTTTACGTACAATGAGTCTCCCCCTGTTGATGTCCAATTTTGGACGTATCTCGCTGAGATTAGTAAAACAACCACCATTAGTAAACTTCTCATGATCACTATCCCCGTAGTTATTTTTGGCATCATGCGATATGAAAGTTTGATTTTTGAAGATAGAAGTGAAGCGCCAGAAAAGGTCCTCCTTACGGACAAATCTCTCATCATCTCTCTCCTCCTCTGGGCAGGCCTCGTCATCTGGATCCTCTACGGCATTTCCCCCACCACCAGCTTCCCAGATTTACCCACTGTTATTAAGTAATAGTTATCCTCCCAAAGTAGGTGAAACAATTGGCGTTGGAGTAAGAATCGGGCTTGGCTTAGCAGTAACTGCTTTCGTAGGTGTCGGTGTTACACTTCCACTTGGTTTTAACTCAACCTTCTTTGCATATTGACTCGATACCCATCCTTCTTTCCCTTCAAATGTAATCTTAAACCACCCAGTTACTGTATCCCGATCTAAATAGGGATAGGTCTCACCTGATTTGGCAACTCCGAGTTCTTCACTGGTCGTCTTCGCCTCTTTTCGAACTCGGACGGTGCCTCCTGCAGTCGGCAGTATCTGAACGACAGTTCCTGATAGGATTTGCGTTGGAGTTGGAGTCGGAGTTGGTGTTGCGACAAAACCAATAGGATTTTTAGAAAGGGTTACTATGGCTGTCAGTTTATATCCTTCGTGCGTCTTTACCTTTACCGTTCGATCAGCATACCCTTTTGCGTTGATAAGAAGGGTATGGTCGCCGGCAGAAATACTTGACGTTTTATGCGGACCAAATACTTGTGTCCCATTATCTATCGTTATCTCGGCTCCATCAGGAATTGTTACAATAGCAAGCGATGTTTCAGTCTTAGACACCTTTTCAAATGAAATGATTTCTCCACTTCCCGAATCTTCAGTCGCACCGAAGGTATGTCTGACTACTGTTTCAACTCCTGGAAGGAGCGCCACTCGTGTCTCATAAGGGAATAAATTCGTTTGACTAAGATCTTTGGGGACTAGTTTTAATACAACTTCTCCAGGCTCCTGCGTTACTTTATAGGGAGTATTCCCCATCTCTTTTCCATTAACAAAAACAGAAGCTACAGGCACTGCATCAATATAAATTCCTGCGACTTTCGGTTTGAGTGCAAAGAAAGCAACTCCCGAGATAGCCATGACCAAGCAAATGATAAAGATTATAAGAACGAATTTTTTAACCTTTCGCATACCATCCGAGTTTACCAGACAAATTCATATCTTGACAATGTAAAATATTTTTCTTAGCTGCAAGCCAAAGAATCCTTCTTTCTCTTGACAATCTAATAAAATTTTTCTATTATCTTCTTGGCACTCATATAAACAGAGTGACAATTTGATTGGAGGTGAATATATTTATGGCAGATTTAGTACGCAGAGATCCACTTTT
>Ga0070689_100003178_pt1 | contig 10866 bp, 10 predicted proteins | sample KBSS23HmetaG_FD_64669 | JGI IMG/M metagenome (GOLD analysis project Ga0070689, IMG submission 64669) | Switchgrass rhizosphere microbial communities from Kellogg Biological Station, Michigan, USA - KBS S2-3H metaG | ecosystem: Host-associated > Plants > Roots > Rhizosphere ... | reverse complement strand
CAGGAGGTCCGTGAAGTCGCCCACGTAGAACCGCTCGAAGAGCGGCGCGTCGCCGAAGATCGCGCCGCCGAACCCCTCGAGCTTCAGGACGTGCCCCCACGGGAGGAGCATCCAGTGCGCGGCGCGCGCCTGGAGCTTCGTGTACGGGTAGTCGCTGCCGAGCGGCGTGAGCGACGTCTCGCCGACGAACCCGAGCTGCACGCCGCGCGTCGGGATGAACGGCTCGTCGCGTGTATCATGCAGCAACGTGGCGCGGACGGTGGAGAGCACCGACGTGCCGTAAATGATCTGAAAATCGATCGGCTCCACGTCGAGCCCACGCTTGTGCGACGCGGCGAGCGGGTACGAAGCATCGATCTTCTCGAGCCGGTAGTCGAAGAAGAGCTGCGTCGAGACGCCGAGGTCGTGCCCTGCGCCCACCATCCCACCGAAGCGGCGATAGCTCACGACCGCGAAGTCCTGGACCGCGGCCTGGCTGCCGCCCACCCCCAGAGCGCCCGGGGCCGGCGGCACGCCCGCGGCGTCCTGCGGCTCCACGAGGACGTCGCGGTTGCCGAAGAAGTCGCGCGCGTTGTTGTAGAGGAGGTTCGCCTCGACCGTCCACGGAGTCCCGAGGAACTGCGGATCGGCGAAGCGCGCGCGCAGCCCGAGCTGGCGATCGGCGACCGCGAGGCCGCCGCCGAGCGTGATCCCGGTGCCGGCGAGGTTCGTCTCGGAGATGTCGATCCCGCCGTACGCGGTGAGCGGGCGCGCGGCGCCGTTCGGCTCGGCGTCCGCGGAGAGGCCGAGGCGGACGTCGTTCACGATGACCGTGTTCCGCTCGACGACGTTCACGACGAGGACGACGTAGCCGCGCCGCGTCCCGCGACGCAGCGAGAGCTGCACGTCGCGGAAGAACCCGGTCCCGAGGAGGCGGAAGCGCGTGAGCTCGAGCTCCTTGTCGTCGACGTCGAGCGTGTCGCCGGCCTTGAACGGGACGTAGCGGAGGACGACGCGCGCGAGCGTCGTCGTGTTGCCGCGCACCTCGATCCCTTCGAGCGCGTACTTGAGCCCGACGCGCCCCGGCGCGCGGACGATCGACGGAGGCTCGGCCTCGGCCTCCGGCGGCTCGGGCGGCGATCCCGCGTCCGGCGCGCCGCTCCCGTCGATCGGCGTCCCGATCGTCGACGGCGGCGCGGGGGGCACGTCGGGCGCCGCCGGGGCGGAAGGAGCACCCGCCGGCGGTGGGGCCGGAGCGGTGTCGGCCGACGACGGGTCGGCGGGCGTCCACTGTCCACCCCACGTGCGCAGCGGCTGCGCGCGCGCGGGCGAGCCCGCGGCGGCGGCCGCGACGATCGCGGCGAGCGCCGCGGAGCGATGGGATGCCCTCCGCGTCACCGGCTATCGCTTTGCGTCGCCCTGCCGTTCCGGGAGCGCCGCCTGCGCCGCGTCGGTCGCGAGCGCGACCTCCGCGGCCGCCACTGCGCGCGGGAACGGCGCGAGATCCACGCCGTAGCGCTGCGCGTTGTACATCTGCGGGACGAGGTAGAGATCGGCCGCGGTCAGCGTCGGCCCGTACGCGAACGGCCCCTCGATCCCGTCCCTCTCGTGCGCCGCCATGAGCGACTCGAACGACGCGAGGCCGCGCGCGATGAAGTGGCGCAGCCACGCCTTCCTCACCTCGGCGTCGTCCGCGGGGCGCTCGTGCACCGCCGACAGGCGCTCGAGGACGTTCAAGTTCTGGAGCGGCTGCGTCCCGGCGTTGACGATCTCGACGAGGGCGCGCACGCGCGCTCTCCCCCACGGATCACGCGGGTAGAGCGGCGGATCGGGGAAGAGCTCGTCGAGGAGCTCGATGATCGCGACCGACTCGACCAGCGCGCGCCCGTCGATGACGATGCACGGGACGAAGCCGGTCGGGCTCCGCGCCGTGTGCGACGCGTGGCGCTGCTCGCCCCGCAGGAGGTCGATCGGGACCGACTCGTACGCGAGCCCCTTGGCCGCGAGCGCAAAGCGCACGCGGTACGACGAGGAAGAGCGCCAGTAGGTGTAGAGTACAATGTCCGCCATGCGCCGGTTAGTCTAGGACGCCTTGCATTCGCGGTGCGGCGCATTGCATGGTGGGCGCATGCATCTCGCGCGGGGCCGGGCGAAACGATGGTGACCCTGGCTCCGCCGGCGCGGGGCGCGCGCGCGATCGCCGCCCTCGTCCTCGCCCTCTCGCTCGCCGCCGCCTGCGCGCGCGAGGACTGGGGTGGACCGAAGGGGCCTCCCCCCGCACCGCCGGACGCGGCAGCCCCCGCACCGCCCCCCCCACCGCCGGGCACCCCCGTGCTCTCGTCCCCGACGGCGATCACCGACCCGCCGTCCGGCAGCGCCGCGCGCCGCGATCCGGCCGCTGTCCTGCCGCGCGGCGACGGCGGCGTGCCGCTCACGCCGCGCATCGAGGCGCAGCTCTCGGGCGGGAAGATCCCCGGCTTCGACGACGCGATCGCCGGGATGCGCCCGTCGCTGAAGGCGTGCGTCGAGGGGCGCGGCGAGGCGGACGCGGTGGTCGAGCTCAGCGCGCCGATCGACGCGAGGGGGCGCGTGGGGCGCGTCGACACGCTCGGCGGATCGCAGCTCGGCCCGGGGGCGGTCGCGTGCCTCGTGAAGCGCGTCGAGGAGGCGTCCTTCAAGAAGCCGGCGAGCGGCGCGCCGCGCCTCCTCCTCCGCGTGAAGCTCCGGCGCGAGTGATCCGCCGGGCGGCGGTGCGATCGCGATCGCAAACGTGGTAGACGTCGTGCCGTGCGCGCGTCAGTCCGGCAAATCGGTGAACACGATGCCGGCGCCCGCGCTCTTGTACGTCTTGTTCAAGTGGATGAGCACCGGCGTGAGCGACTCGAGCGCGACGGCGTTGTCGAGCGGGCCGGCGTCGAGCCCGCGGAGGCCGAGGTCGCGGACGAGCGCGAGCGTCGTCGCGCGCGCGCGGTCGTCGTCGGTCGCGACGAGGACGTCGGTGTGGACCTTCGCCGTCGGATCGGCGAGGTGCACGTGGCTCACGTGATGGAGCGCCGCCGCGACCGGCGTCCCGGGGCCGACGATCGCTTGCGCCTCGAGCGCGGCCGCGCGCCCGGCCGGGAGCTGCACGCGGCTCACCTTGGGCGGGCGGAGCGGCACCGTCACGTCGATCAGCACCTTGCCCGCGAGCGCCGGCAGGATGGCGTTGAGCGTCTCGGCGTGCGCCGCGTACGGGACGGTGAGCACCACCACCTCGGCGGCGCGCGCCGCCTCCAGGTTGTCGGCCCCTTCGAACGCGCCATGCCCCGCGGCGGCGAGCTCGCTCGCCTTCGCGCGCGCCCGCTCGGCGTCGCGCGACCCGAGGACGACCTCGTGCCCTGCGCGCCCCCAGCGAACGGCGAGCCCTTGCCCCTCTTTCCCCGTCCCACCGACGATCGCGATCCGCATGGGACGATGAATAGGCCGCAATCCCGCCAGGGAACAGCCCCATGATCCGATGCGGCGAGCGCCTCGAGGTGATCGCGCTCCCCGGCGTGCCGCGGGTCGAGCGCGGCGACGATCTCGCGGCGATCGCGAAGAGCGCCCTCGACCGCGCGCGCCTCGCGCTCGACGACGGGGACGTGATCGTCGTCACGTCGAAGGTCGTATCGCGCGCCGAGGGGCGGTTCGTCGACCTCTCGCGCGTCGAGCCGTCGGAGCGCGCGCGCTCGCTCGCTCGCGACGTCGAAAAGGACGCGCGCCTCGTCGAGCTCATCCTCCGCGAATCGACGCACGTCTCGCGGAAGGCGAAGCACGTCCTCATCGTCCGGCACCGCCTCGGCTTCGTCGCCGCGCACGCGGGGATCGACGCGTCGAACGCCGTCCCCGGTGACGCGCCGCCCGGCTCCGGACCGTGGGTGCTCCTCCTCCCCGAGGATCCGGACGCGTCGGCGCGCGGCATGAAGGGCGCGCTCGAGGCCGCGGCGGCGAGCGGCGAGCGGCGAGCGCGGATCGGCGTCGTCATCAGCGACTCGTTCGGCCGCCCGTTCCGCCTCGGCACCGTCGGCGCCGCGATCGGCTGCGCGGGGCTCCCGCCGGCGTGGGACCGGCGCGGCGATCGCGACCTCCACGGCCGCCCGCTCGAGATCACCGTGACGGCGCTCGCCGATCAGGTCGCCGCGTGCGCCGATCTGGTCGCCGGACAGGCCGACGAGGGGCGCGCGATCGTCGTCGTCCGCGGCCTCTCCTTCCCCGCGTCCGACGCGCCGGCGAGCGCGCTCTGCCGGCCGCCGGAGGAGGACCTGTACGCGTGACCGACCGGGCGACATCGGCCGAGATGCGCGCGCGCAAGGTCGTCGCGCTGTCCGGCGGCGTGGGCGGCGCGCGCTTCCTCGACGGGCTCGCGCGCGCGGTGCCGTCCGGTGCGCTCACCGCGATCGTCAACACCGGTGACGACTTCGTCCACCTCGGGCTCGCGATCTCGCCCGACCTCGACACCGTCATGTACACGCTGTCCGGCCTCGGCGACGCGGCGCGCGGATGGGGGCTCGCGGGCGAGACGTGGTCGGCGATGGAGATGGTCCGCCGCTATGGCGGACCATCGTGGTTCGGCCTCGGCGACCGCGACCTCGGGACGCACCTCGTCCGCACCGCGGCGCTCGCCGCCGGCGAGACGCTCACCGCCGTGACGTCGCGCCTGTGCGGCGCGCTCGGGATCGAGGCGCGCGTCGTCCCGATGGCCGACGCGCCGCGCCGGACGCTCGTCGACACCGCGGAGGGGACGCTGCCGTTTCAGGAGTGGTTCGTCGCGCGGCGCGCCGAGCCCGCCGTCCGCGCGGTCCGCTTCGAAGGGACGACCGTCCCCTCCCCCGCGGCGATCGACGCGATCGACGCGTGCGACGTCGTCCTCGTCGGCCCGTCGAACCCGTACGTCTCGATCGACCCGATCGTCTCGCTCGACGGCGTGCGCGACGCGCTCGCGCGGAAGCCGGTCGTGGCGGTGAGCCCGATCGTCGGTGGACGCGCGGTCAAAGGGCCGCTCGCCACGATGATCCCGGAGCTCACCGGCGAGGCGCCGTCGGCCTCGGCGATCGCGCGCCACTACCGCGGCCTCCTCACCGGGATCGTCGTCGAGCGCGGCGACGAGACGCACCCGGGCCTCGCCGGTCTCCCCGTCCGCGCGACGAGCACGATCATGGCGTCGCCCGAGGATCGGGTCCGCCTCGCCCGCGAGACGCTCGCCTTCGCCGCCGAGGTCGTCCGGTGAGCGGCGTCTGGGCGCTCGTCCCGGCGAAGGACTTCGCGCGCGGCAAATCCCGCCTCGCGGGGGCGCTCTCCGACGCGGCGCGCGCGGCGTTCGCGCACGACGTCTTCGATCACGTCCTCCGCGCGGCCTTCGCGTCGCGCGCCGTCGACGGCGTCCTCGTCGCGACCGACTCCCCCGCGGTCGGCGAAGCGGCGCGCCGCCACGGCGCGCTCGTCCGCGCCGATCCGCCCGGCGCCGCGGCGCTCGCCGGCGTGATCGACGCCGGCCTCGCCGACCTCGCCGCCCGCGGCGCGCGCGCCGGGCTCGTCCTCATGGCCGACCTCCCGATGCTCCTCCCCGAGGACGTCCGCGATCTCGTCGCCAAGCTCTCCGATCACGACGTCGTCGTGGCGCGCGCCGGCGACGGCCACCACACGAACGCGCTCGCGCTCGCGCCGCCGTCCCGCCTCGCGACGTGCTTCGGCCGCGCCGACAGCTTCGAGGCCCACATCGCCGCGGCGCGCGCGGCGCACCTCCGCGTCGCCGTCGTCGAGAACGAGCGCGTGGCGTTCGACGTCGACGGCCCGGACGATCACGCCCGCTGGACCCGCACCGCCTGACTCGCGCGGCGGGGGACGCCGTCACCCGGCGGCGAGCGGCAAGCGGAAACGGAAGCGCGCGTCCTTCGTGAGCGCGGCGTAGCTGCCGAACGTCGCGTCGGGATCGGTGATCCGATCGAGCGCCGTCTCCTCGTCGGGCGCCGGCGTCTCGGGAAAGACGCGGATCGCGCGGTAGCGCGTGTCGCGCTGGACCGGGATGCGCCCCGCCGCGCGGACCGCGCGGCGGAGATCCGCCGGCGACTGGAACTGCCCGTGCGCCGCGCCGGCCGACGTCGAGATGCTCTCGTTGATGAGCGTCCCGCCGAGGTCGTTCGCGCCGCAGGAGAGGAGCCACTGCGCCATCTTGATCCCCTCCTTCACCCACGACACCTGGATGTTCCGCACGCTCGCCCCGAGGACGAGGCGCGCGATCGCGTAGAGGCGCGCGACCTCGTCCCCCGTCGGCCCGGGCCGGAGGTCCGGGAGGTAGTGCTTCACGTGCATCGGCGCCTCGTGGTGCACGAACGACAGCGGGACGAACTCGGTGAAGCCGGAGGTCTCGCGCTGGATCGATCGGAGGAGATCGAGGTGGCGCATCCGCTGGACGTCGCTCTCGACGTGGCCGTACATGAGCGTCGACGTCGTCGGGAGGCCGATCCGATGCGCGGTCGTGACGACGTCGATCCACTCGGCGGTCGTGATCCGCCCCGGCGCGATCCGGCGGCGGAGCTCGTCGTCGAGGACCTCGGCGGACGTGCCGGGGAGCGAACCGAGCCCCGCGTCGCGGAGCTCGACGAGGAGCTCGCGGATCGGGACGCGCCGGAGCTCGGCGGCGTACTTGATCTCCTCGGGGGAGAACGCGTGGAGGTGGAGGTCCGGCGCGGCGCGCTTCAGCGCGCGCACGAGGTCGACGTAGAAGTTGCCGTCGAGCCCCGGGAGGAGCCCCGCCTGGACGCAGATCTCGGTCGCGCCGAGCGACTGCGCCTCGAGCGCGCGCCGCACGATCTCGTCGACGTCGAGGACGTAGCCCTCGTCGCTCCGCTGCGTCCGCGAGAACGCGCAGAAGCGGCACGCCTTCACGCACACGTTGGTGAAGTTGACGTTGCGGTTGACGACGTACGCGACCTGGTCGCCCGCCTGCCTCCGCCGGAGCTCGTCGGCCACGGCGAGGAGCGCATGGAGCTCGCGCCCGTGGACGGCGCACAGGCGCACGGCGTCGTCGACCGACGGCTCCGCGCCGCCTTCGGCGCGGTCGAGGATGCGGCGCACGTCCGCGTCGATCCCGTCGAAGATCCGCCCGAGGCCGCTCGAGCTCACGACGCGACCTTCGCGACCGGCGCGCGGCGCTCCGCGATCGACGCGGCGAGATCGCCCACGTGCTCGACCGCGTCGAGGCGCGCCTGGGTCGCGCGCGTCACCGCGTGGAGGCGGGGGTCGAGCCACGCGTCGTTCACGTACCGGTCGTAGATCGGCGGGCGCGGGCGGAGGGTGAAGCCCGCGGCGCTGCACGCCGACGCGAGCTCCACGAGGTGCGGCCACGGATGCAGCGGGTTGATGTAGTCGGGCGTGACCGGCGAGATCCCGCCGAAGTCGTTCACGCCGGCGGCGAGGAGCGCGCTCGTGGACGACGGGTTCAAGTTGGGCGGCGCCTGCAGCGACACGTCGGGGTCGAGGATCAGGCGCGCGAGCGCCACGGTGTCGGTGACGGTGTCCTCGTCCGGCTCGGGGGCGCGCGCCATGCGCACGTCGCTCGTGGCGCGGAAGTTCTGCACGATGACCTCCTGGATGTGCCCGTGGGCGCGGTGGAGCCGCCGGATCGCGAGGAGGCTCTCGATGCGCTCGCGGCGCGTCTCGCCGATCCCGACGAGGATGCCGGTGGTGAACGGGATGCGGAGGCGCCCGGCGGCGTCGATCATCCGCAGGCGCTTCTCCGGGCGCTTGTCCGGCGCGCGGTGGTGCGGCATCCCCGGCTCGCAGAGGCGCGGGCTCACGTTCTCGAGCATCAGCCCGAGGCTCACGTTGACCTCGCGGAGGCGCGCGAGCGCCGCGTCGTCGAGGAGCCCGGCGTTCGTGTGCGGCAGGATCCCGCGCTCGAGCGCGCGCCCGGCGCTCCAGTGCAGGTACTCGACCGTGCTCGGCTGGCCGATCCGCGCGAGCGTTGCGCGGTACGCGGAGAACGCCGCCTCCGGCGTGTCGCCGAGGCAGAAGAGCGCTTCGCTGCACCCCTCGGCCCCGGCGCGCGCGAGCCACGCGTCGACCTCCGCCGGCGCCATCGTCCACTCGCCGTCGTCGCCGGGCGAGCGCCGGAACGAGCAGTAGTCGCACCGGTTCCGGCACAAATTGGTCAGCGGGAGGAACGCCTTCGGCGAGAACGTGACGACGCGACCGAACGCGCGATCGCGGATCGCCGCCGCGGCCTCGCGGAGGCCGGGCGGCGGCGGGTCGAGCTCCGCGAGGCGGAGCGCGTCGTCGTCGGAGAGCGGCGCGCCCCGCGTCAAATCACCCATCACGCGGTCGTCATCCGCCATCGCCTGCCGTCAGCCCATCGAGGAGACCGAGATCGGCTCGATCTCGTAGATCACGCGCACCTCGGTGGGCGTGCGGAACGGGTACTTCTCTTTCCCCATGTACTTGAACGCGAGCGAGTCGATGTGCGCATCGGCCCCCTCCTCCGTCTCCTTCACGATCTTCCCGCGGATCGCGATGTGCCGGTACGCGTTGTCCGGGTCGAGGATGGAGACCGCGACGAACGCGCCCTCCTTCATGTTGCGGTCCTTGACCCGACCGCGCGCCGTGTTCACGCGGATGCGATCGCCCACCATGTCGAACCAGACGGGCGTCACCTGAGGCGAGCCGTCGGGCATGAGCGTCGCCAGGTGGGCGAACGACTTCTTCTGGTTCAGCACGTCGGAGAAAGCAGCGGGGATCGTCGCGTTGGCCATCGCTCACCTCGAGAGAACGAGTTCGAAAAAAGTCGTCATGTCTTATCGCGCTCCCGCCCGGTGATACGCAAGACCGAAGGCGTCCGCGTCCAGGCGAGTTGACGCTTGCGTCCCTGCTGAACCGGCGCGACAAGATCGCCTCATGAGCGAAACCCCGCTGACCGCCGAAGAGATCGTCCGCCTGTCCAAGAAGCACACCCTCTTCGAGTGGTCCGCGCAAGCGGCGGTGGACCCGATCCCGATGGCCCGCGCCGAGGGCTCGTGCTTCTTCTCCGCCGACGGAAAGCGGTACATCGACTTCAACAGCCAGCTCATGAGCGTGAACATCGGTCACGGCGACAAGCGCGTGATCGCCGCGATCCAGAAGCAGGCGCAGGAGCTGACGTACGCGAACCCGTTCATGGCGCACGAGCCGCGCGCGCGCCTCGGCGCGAAGCTCGCCGAGCTCTGTCCGGGCGACATCGACGCGTTCTTCTTCACGAACGGCGGCGCCGAGGCGGACGAGAACGCGATCAAGATCGCGCGGATGTTCACCGGGCGGCAGAAGATCCTCGCGCGCTACCGGAGCTACCACGGCGGCACCGCAGGCGCGATGGCGCTCACCGGCGATCCGCGGCGTTGGGCCGCCGAGCCGGCGATCCCCGGCGTCGTGCGCATCCCCGACTTCCACCGCTGGGCGAAGAAGGACCCCGAGCCCGCCTCCGAGGTCCTCCGCGCGACCGAAGACGTCATCATGTACGAGGGTCCGAAGAACGTCGCCGGGATCATCGTCGAGACGGTCGTCGGGACGAACGGGATCCTGATCCCGCCGGACGGGTACATGCAGGGGCTCCGCGCGCTCTGCGACAAATACGGGATCCTCCTCATCGCCGACGAGGTGATGGCCGGCTTCGGGCGCACCGGGAAGTGGTTCGCGATCGACCACTGGAACGTCGTCCCCGACATCCTCACGATGGCGAAGGGGCTGACGTCGAGCTACCTCCCGCTGGGCGCCGTCGGGATGCGCCGCCACATCGCGGAGCACTTCCAGAAGAACGTCTTCTTCGGCGGCCTCACGTACAACAGCCACCCGATGGGGTGCGCCGCGGCGCTCGCGACGATCAAGGTGTACGAGGAGGACGGCCTCATCGAGCGCGCGGCGAAGATGGGCGAGGTGCTGAAGAAGCACCACCGCGAGATGCTCGAGAAGCACCGCTCGGTGGGCGCGGTCCGGTCGATCGGCCTCTTCGGCATCCTCGAGCTCGTGAAGAGCCGGAGCCCGTACGAGCCTTTGACCCCGTACAACGGCACGAACGAGACGATGCAGGCGGTCGCCGCGCACATGAAAGCGCGCGGCCTCTACACGTTCGCGCGGTGGAACACGATCATGACGAATCCGCCGCTGTGCGTGACCGAAGCGGAGCTCGCGGAGGGCTTCCAGATCATCGACGAGGCGCTCGCGATCGCCGACAAGGCGGTGGGGTAGGTCGAGGCTTTCGATACCGCTCTCCACGGTCGGGTACGCCAGCTCGATTCCGAGGCGGCGCATTCTCGCGTTCGAATGCGGCATGTTCGACGCGAGGTACGTAGCGAGCATCGGACGGCGCAATCTTGGATAAAGCGATGCGCGCGCGGTCGTGGGGCGCGCTCGCGCGCGTGAAACGGCGTGTTATTAACCGCCATGATGAAGCTCTTCCGCCGCCTCGCACCGGTCTCGTGGCTCGCGTTCTCCGCGCTCGTCGGCTCGATCGCGGCGTGCGGAGGCGACGACGGCGTATCGGCCGGCCCGGCCGACGGCGGCCCCGCCGACGCGGCGAGCGACGCGACGACGGCGAACCCGTTCGGCAACGACGTGCCGGTCAGCGGGACGGAGAACATCACCGGGCTCGCGGGGCAGGTCGACGTCGTCCGCGACAAGTACGGGATGGTCCACATCTACGCGAGGACGGCGGTCGACGCGTTCCGCGTCGAGGGGTTCCAGGTCGCGCGCGATCGCACCGTGCAGCTCGAGCTCCTCCGCCGGACGGCGATCGGGTCGATCGCCGAGGTCGCCGGGGACAGCTCGATCGATCAGGACATCGCGACGCGCGCGATCGGGATGGGCCGCGTCGGCCAGAAGATGTACGACGCGCTCCCGCAGGGC
>Ga0070689_100003177_pt1 | contig 10867 bp, 8 predicted proteins | sample KBSS23HmetaG_FD_64669 | JGI IMG/M metagenome (GOLD analysis project Ga0070689, IMG submission 64669) | Switchgrass rhizosphere microbial communities from Kellogg Biological Station, Michigan, USA - KBS S2-3H metaG | ecosystem: Host-associated > Plants > Roots > Rhizosphere ... | reverse complement strand
GCGGTTGCGCGCCAGATCCAGCAGATCGTGAATGGTCTTGTTCGCGCGCTGGACCTCGCCGCCGATGCGATCGAGGTGCTTCTTCACCGCCGGCGCCTCGGCGTTCTGTCCCAGGTGCTGGCGGATGAGATAGAGCGACGATTCGACGACCCCCAGAGGATTGCGCAGCTCGTGCCCGATGCTCGCGGCGAACTGACCGATGGTGGCGAGCCGCTCGGCGTTGCGGTTCTTGGTCTCCAGGTCTTCGCGATACGTCTCGAGCATGATGGCCAGCTCGAGGTCCAGGATCTGATTGAGCGCGGTGGCGATTCGCTCGACCCTGGCCTGATCGCCGGTGACATGCGACCGGACGACGTCCAGCAGGCGGACCCGGATGCGATCCATCGCCGTGAACATGTACTGCTGCGGCAGCGCGATGCGGACGTGCATCCGCCCGATGCGGGCGCGCAGCTCGTAATACTCCTCGTCGTGGGGACCGAGCAGCATCTTGTCCATCCAGCGGACCAGGGTCGTCTTGAGGCGCGCGATCTGCGCGGCGCCGCCCGTGATCGCCTGGCGCGCGCCGGGGTGGGCCTCGATCGCCGCGTAGAAGTCGTCGACGATCGGCTGGAAGAAGGGCAGGGCGATCGGATGCAGCTCGCGCAACGCGGACGACGAGACGTCGGTGAACCCGACGTAGAGCTTGATGTTCTCGAAGAAGGAGAGGTTCTGCATCGGGGGCCGTGCGATAGTCACTGTGTCATGCCGCGCGCGCTCCGCAAAGTCGCGACGAGGCGCCGCGTGGTCGCGCCGTTCGTCGTCGCGCTGGCGATCGCGGCGGCCGGCTGCGCCAGCAACGAGCTGGTCCGCGCCGACGACATGAGCGCCGCTCAGCACCGCAACGAGGCGCAGCGCGAGCAGGCAGCGGCCGACCAGGACACGGCCCGCGCCCAGGGCGCAGGGTCGGCGCCGGCGCCCGGCCCGCCGGCCTTCGATCCGAACGAGGCACCCCGCCGCCGCGCAGAAGCGGCGCGAGAGCACGCGCGCCAGCACGAGTCGGCCGCCAAGTTCCTGGAACAATTCGAAGCCGAGGAGTGCGCCGGCATCCCCGCCTCCAGCCGCGCGGCCTGTCCGCTGCTCGGGCCGCTGGAACGGATCGAGGACGTCCCGGGCGGCGTGCGGGTGACGTTCGCCGACAGGTCACGCGTGCGGACGGCGATCGCGGAGATGCGGTGTCACTACGCGTACGCGCGCGCCCGGCACTTCGACGAGAAGGTCGGTTGCCCGCTGTACGTGAAGGGCATCGAGGTTCGTCAGGCGCTCGATCCGCGCGCCGTCGAGATCATCGCTCACGACGAGGTGACCACGAAGCTGATCCGGGAACGGAGCCGCGAGCAGGCAACCTTCGTCCGCGGGCGGTGATTACGCCGCGGTCAGCAGGCTGGAGAGCGCGGTGAGGTCGACCGGCTTGGAGAGAAAATCGGCGCCTGCTTCCCGGGCGGCCGCGACGGTGTTGTCGTCGGTGTACGCGCTGATGACGACGGCGCGGACGGCCCCTCGCTGCGCGCGGATCCGCCGGACCAGCTCGGCGCCGGTCATGCCCGGCAGGCGATAGTCGGTCACGACCAGGCTCGGGCCGTCGGGCAGAGCCTTCGGCAGCGCTTCCTCGGCACTGGCCGCGATTGTGGGGGCGAAACCACGCAGCGCCAGGATCTCGGCGATGTTCTCGGCGAGATCCTGGTTGTCGTCGACGACAAGCACGTTCGCTTTTGTTTCCACGGGGTCCTCGCGGCGGGCTTCCCCACTATGACAGCTGGCATAACGAGTTTCCAGATGCTCCCGGGGAATGCGCAGATTCCGCACGTCGGGCGTCTTCAGGCGCAGAGTTTGCGCGCGCGATCGTGGGAAGGGCGGGCGCGCCACGCACTTCGATTGGAACGCCCGTTGCTCCTCGACCGGAGGGGAGGCTTCCCATGCCAGGAAAGAAATTCGCACTTCTGGTTCTCGTCTCGGCGGCGGGCTGCGGCACCGGCGGCGGGTCGGTGAAACCGGACGACATGGGCGCCGCCCAGCACCGCGAGGAAGCGGCCCGCGAGAACGCGGCCGCCCGCGAGCACTCCAAGGACTACGACGCGAAGGCGGCGGTACCGAGTCCGTTCCGCCCGACGGTGGCGGCGGGATCGGGCGAGTACCTGTTCTCGCCGTCCGTTTACAACCCGACCGACGTCCACCTGCAGCGCGCCGACGAGCACCGCGCCCACGCCCGCCAGCACGAAAAGGCCGCCGAGGCGCTGGAGCGTTACGAGGCGGCCGAGTGCTTCAACTTCCCGCCTTCCACCCGCGCGGCCTGTCCGCTGCTGGGACCCGTGACGCGGATCGACGACATCGCGGGCGGCGTGCGCGTGACGTTCGTGCCGGGGACGCGGGTCGACGCCGTGGTGGCGCACATGCGCTGCCACTACGCCTACGCGCGCGCGCGGGCGTTTGAGGAGACGATGAGCTGCCCGCTCTACATGCGGGGCATCGAGATCAAGCCAGGGCGCGATCCGATGACCATCGAGATCACCGCCGGCACGCCGGAACAGGTGCAGGACCTGCGCGCCCGCAGCCGGGAGGAGGCGGTGTACGCGCGCCGGAACGGCAAATGACCACCGCGTCGGAGCTCATCGTCTGCGGCACGGATTTCTCCGAGGAATCCGCGAGCGCGCTCGAATGGGCGGCGGCGTTCGCCCGGCGGCAAGGCGCGCGCATCGACCTGGTCCACGTCCTACCCGAACCGACGCAGGATCGAGAGGCGCTGGCCGCCGACGCGGTGACATTCGAGGCGGCGCGCCGGCAGGACGCCCACGACCAGCTCGCCGCCCTGGCCGCTGCGACCGTGCGCGCCGCCGGCGTCACGGTGCAGCCGCACCTGCTCACCGGGGCGGCCGAGGTCGCCGTCGTCGAACACGCGCGCAGTCATGAGGCGCGCCTGATCGTGGTCGGCGCGGGCGGCCTGCCCGTGATCGAACGCTGGGTTCTCGGCAGCGTCGCGGAGCGGACGGTCCGGTCCGCGCGCTGTCCGGTCGCGGTCGTTCCGCGCCACGAGCGGAACCACGCGTGGTTCGCTTCCCAGACAGGCGCGACGCCGCCGCTCAAGGCGCTGGTCGGACTGGAAGGCGACGAAGGCGCGCCGCTGGTGACGTTCGCCGCCGATTTGCGCCGGCCCGCCCGTTGCGACGTGACGTTCCTTCACCTCTACTGGCCGGTCGACGAATACCGGCGCCTCGGCCTGCGCGGACCCCGCAACCCGCTGGAGGTCGACGCGGACGTCGTCAAGAACCTCGAGCCCAGGCTGCGCGCGCTGGTGGACGGGTTGCCGGGCCAGGGCGCGGTCGCGCTTCACATCCGGCCGTCGGTCGGCGCGCCCAGCGCGGGGCTGGCGGTCGCGCTGGATCAGGGGCCGTACGACCTGTTGATCGTCGGATCCCACCAGCGCCACGGCGTCGCGCGCCTGCTGGCCGGGTCGGTGTCGGCCAGCCTGGCCCGTCATCCCGTGCGCGTGCCGGTGATCTGCGTTCCCACCGCGCCGCCGGTGCGGGCCCGCGCGGGCGCGGCGCCGACGCTGCCCCGGATCCTGACGGTGATCGCGCCGACCGATCTGTCGGCTGTCGGGAACGCGGCCGTGCCGCACGCGTACGCGCTGCTCCGCGCGACGGGCGGCGTCGTCGAGCTCTGCCACGTTCACGAGCACGGGGTGCCCAACCCGGCCTTCGCCTACGATCTGCCCGAGCGGCTGAGCACCGCCGAGCGCGCCGCGATCGTCGAGCAGCTGCGCGCGCTGGTCCCCGCGGAAGCCGAGGCGCTGGGCATCACCACGCACGTCTCGGTCATCGACGGCGGCAAACCCGCCGAGACGATCGTGGCGGCCGCGGAGCGGTTGAACGTCGATGCCATCAGCCTGGGATCCCACGGGCGCGGCGGCGTCGCGCACGCCGTGATGGGGTCCGTCGCGGAGGCGGTCGTGCGCCACGCTCGCCGCCCGGTGCTGATCGTTCCCGCTCGCTCCGGGTGATGCGATGGCGCCCGGGCTGCGAAGGTTCGGCCGGTCGATCGAGAGGCTTGTTGGATCCGACGTGCACCCGGGGGAATGGCACCTGGTGCTGCTGTTCTTCGTCAACCTGTTCCTGCTACTGACCGCCTACTACATCCTCAAGGTCATTCGCGAACCGCTGATCCTGATGGGCGGCGGCGCGGTCAGCCGCAGCTACGCGCGCGGCGTGCAGGCGGGGCTGCTGTTCTTCGTGATCCCCGCGTACAGCGCGCTCGCCAATCGCGTCGAGCCGGCGCGGCTGGTCAAGTGGATCTTCGGCGTGTTCGTCGTCTGCCTGAGCGCGTTCTTCGTGGCCGGCAAGCTGGGCGCCGCGATCGGCTTCGGATTCTTCGTGTGGCTGGGGATCTTCAGCACGCTGTCGATCGCCCAGTTCTGGTCGCTGGCCACCGACATCATGACCGAGTCGGAGGGCAAGCGGCTGTTCCCGATCATCGCGGCGGGCGGAACCATCGGCGGGATCCTGGGCGCGCAGATCGCGGCGCGCGCCATCGAGCGGGTGCATCCGCATCAGCTCATGCTGGTGGCGGCGGCGCTGCTGGGCGGGTGCATGCTGCTCACGCACGTCAGCCACGGCGCCGGGCTGGGTCACCGCGAGCGCGTTCCCGACGGGCCGGCGCAGGAACGCGACGGGCGGGGCGGGTTCACGCTGCTGATCTCCGACCGCTACCTGCTGCTCATCGGCCTGTCGGTGCTGGTGCTCAACTTCGTCAACACCACCGGCGACTTCATCCTGGCCGAGATGGTGAACGCCAAGGCGCGCACGCTGACGGCCGGCGCGCGCCGCCACTTCATCGGGGCGTTCTACGGAAACTTCCAGACCTGGGTCAGCGTCCTCACCGCGGTGGTGCAGATCGTGGTCGTGGCGCGCGTGTTCAAGAGGGTCGGGGTGGGCGGCGCGCTGCTGTTCCTGCCGTTTCTCGCGGTGGCCGGGTACGGCGCGTCGGCGTTGCTGCCCTTGCTGGCGGTCGTGGCCGCGGTGAAGGTCGCCGAGAACAGCACCGACTACTCGCTGCAGAACACCATCCAGCAGGCGCTGTTCCTGCCGACCTCGCGCGACGCGAAATACAAGGCCAAGTCGGCGATCGACACGCTCTCGGTGCGGCTGGGCGACCTGGTGTCGACCGGTCTCGTGTTCGTCGGCGTCCAGATCAAGATGTCGCTGCTCGGCTTCGCCGTCACGAACGTGTTCGCCGGCCTGCTCTGGATCTGGATCGCCGTCGCCCTTCGGCGGCGTCAGCGCCGCAGCACCAGCGAATCGAACTCCTTGCCGAGGCCGTCGATGGCGTGCAGCGCCAGCTCGTTACCGGTCACCGTCACGTACACGAAGTGGATGACCGCGTCCGAGAAGGCGGTGAAGCTGGACGTGCCCACCGAGCGGACGCCGATTCCGCCGCCGCCCGTCACCACGTAGGTCACGCCGTTCTGCGGCTTGGTCCGCTCGTAGTCGTGGTCGTGCCCGTTCAGCACCAGCGGCACCTGGTGCTTCTCGAGGATGGGGACGAAGAACGCCTGGAAGCCGCCGTCGTTGCCGTGCTCGCCCGAGCTGAACGGCGGCTTGTGTCCGTAGACGATCGTCCAGGGCAGCGTGTTGGCGGTCAGGTCCGCGTCCAGCCAGGCGGCCTGCGTTGCGCCCGAGCGCTCGGTGTCCAGCACGACGAAGTGCACGTCGCCCCAGTTGTACGAGTACCAGCGCTCCTTGCCGTCGGGTCCGCCGTTCTCGGGCAGCACGAACGCCTCGCGGAAGGGGGCGGCGTCCTCGGTCCCGTACTCGTGGTTGCCGCTGGCGGGGAACACCGGGAAGTACTTGAGGTAGTCGGCGTACGGCTTGAAGAAATACTCTTCGAGCTGCCCGCGCGCCCCGCTTTCGTAGGCGATGTCGCCCGTGTGGATCATGAAGTCGAACGGGACGGTCGCCATCTGATCGCGCAGCGCCATCTGATCGCTGCCGCCGCCGCCCGAATCACCGAAGGCGATGAAGCGTACGGCCGCGCCGCTTCCGGCCGCGGGAGCGGTCCGGAACCCGAGTCGGTCGGACGTCGAACCACCGCTTTGCACGTCGTAACAGTAGATGGTGGCGGGCGCGAGGGGACGGAGCGGCGCCAGCCACTGCGTCGATCCCGACGCCACCAGCGCGGTGGCATCGCGGGTCGCCAGCGGGCTTGCCACGGCGCTGCCGTCGGCCGCCGTGATCGCGACGGAGAGCGTTCCCTCCGTCGGCGACACCCAGCTGAGATCGGCGGAGCCGTCGGTGACCTGCTGGAGGTACGGCGTTCGCGCGAACGAGAACGCCGCGGTGGCCGGCGATCCCTGGCCGCAGGTCTGCATGATGGCGGTGCGGCCGTCGCCGCGTTCCGCGGGCGGATGACTCAGATCGCCGGTCGCTGTGGCGCCCAGCTGGCCGGAGACGTTTGCGCCGACGCCGCAGGCTGCGGAGCCGGCGACGGCGAGAGCGATGACGGGGAGGAGGACGCGAGGCAGGGGTGTGTTGTGCATGAACGCATGAATATTCACGGTGAGAATTCGTCAAGCACGCGAAATACTTTCGGTTTGTCGTGCGCCGCGCGCGCAAGACGTGCGTTGCGCGATCGTTTTGCGCGCTCTCGCGAGCGCGCAGGAATTACCGGAGCGACGCCGCCGATGTCGAGAATTGCGTGCGCGCGCCGCGCGCGCGCCGTCGTCTCGCGGCCCGGACCTGGAAGTCGATTTGCACTCGATCGGGACGGACCATGATCCGTTTCTCGACGCTGCGCCGTTCTTCCCCGCGCCGCTTCGCCGCAGCGGCGGCCGTGTTCGTGGCGGCGGCCGCCGTCCCGGTGTCGGCCGGTTCGGAGCCGCCGCGCTGGTTCGCCGACCGGCCCGTCGCGTGGAGCGAGCATGACGACGCCGACGTCCCCACGGCGCCGGAGAGCAATCACCTCCAGGAATTGATGGTCGCGCTCATCGTCCGTGACTCGCTGGCCAACGAGGCGGATCGGTTGCTGGCCCTGGAAGGACGGACCACCGCCCTGGACATCAACGCGCAGGACGAGGTGCCGTGCTCGACCTGGTTCTGCGCGCGCAATCACCTGCATCCGATGACCGTGGAGGAAACGGTCGCGGGACCGGCGACGACACCGCCGCGGCTGCCGTTCAAGATCACCAAGGGCAAGCACCTGGGCGCGGCGGCGGGGTTTCAGGTCAAGGACGCGAACGGCAACAAGTTCATGCTGAAGTTCGACATCGCCGGTCACCTCGGCATGGCGAACGCCGGCGAGATGATCGGCAGCCGCACCTTTCACGCCGCCGGATACAACGTTCCCGGCGCCTTCCTGGTGGACGTCACGCCGGGGGACTTCAAGGTCGACCCGAGCGCCAAGTTCGAGCTTTACCGGGTCGAACGCCGCCCGCTGACGGAGGCGATGGTCCGGTCGACGCTGGCCCGCGCGGCGCACGCGCCGGACGGGCGCGTCCGGGCCGCGGCGGTGCCCTGGATTCCCGGGACCATCCTGGGCGGGTTCGACATGCTCGGCGTGCGCCGCGGCGATCCCAACGATCGGATCCCGCATCAGCACCGGCGCTCGCTGCGCGCCAGCTGGATGCTGTTTGCGTGGCTGTCCGTGCTCGACCCCAGCTCGATCAACACGATCGACAGCTACCGCGAAGAAGGCGGGCGCCGTCTGGTCCGACATTACTTCTTCGATTTCGGCTGCTCGTTCGGCTCCGCGACGAACTACGCGCAGGGGATCCAGCAGGACGGCGAGTACAGCATCGAGGTCGCGCGGACGCTCGCGTCTCTGTTCACGTTCGGCGCGTACCGGCGTCCGTTTCAGGATCGGCGCGACGAATGGGTTCGCCTGACGAATGAACACCCCGCGCTGGGATATTTCCCGGCCGAGGGCTTCGACCCGGACACGTTTCGCACCAACCAGAGAATCCCGTCGCACATGCGCATGACGGATCGGGACGCCTACTGGGGCGCCAAGCTGGTGACGTCGTTCTCGGACGAGCAGATCGCTGCGCTGGTGGCGACCGCCCGGCTGCCCGAAGCCGACGATCGCTACCTCGAGAATGCCCTCCGTGTCCGGCGGGACATCATCGGGCGGCGCTATCTGCGCGCGGTCACGGCCGTCGAGAACCCGACCCTTTATCCCGACGGCAGCCGCATCTGCTTCGAGGACCTGGCCATCGCGCGCGGCTACGCGCAGCCGGCGGAAGTTCGTTACCGGATCGAGGTGAGCGACGGGCGCGGAACGACGATCGCAACGCACGAACAGGACGCGACCGGGCCGTTCGCCTGCGTTCCGATTTACACGGGTACCGAGCGGCCGTCCGGCGGCTATCGCGTCGTGGAGATCAGCAGTCGCTTCGTGGGCGCGGCGGGGCGCGAGGGCAACCACGTTGCGAAACCCACGCGTGTCCATCTCCGCTGGCGGGATGGCGAAGGCCGATTCGCGGTCGTCGGCCTGGAGAGGGACGAATGAACGCGCTGGCCTTGCTTGCCCTCGCGCTGGCCTCGCCCGAGGCGGCGGTCGATCCGTGCGCCGCGCCGGTGAGTGAGCGCGCCCCTGACCCGCGCTGTGGCGAAACGCTGGATGGCCGCGCCGCCGCCGAGCCGTCGGCGGCGCGCAAGGTGGGGCAGGCGGCCCTGTTCGTTCCCCGGGTGGCGACGCAGGTGGCGTTCTGGCCGCTGGTCAGGAGCGCCGACGTCGTCGAGTCGAACCATGTGTTCGACTGGGCGCATGCGCTGCTGACCACCGACGACGGGCGGGTCGGCGTTCGTCCCGAGCTCCAGTACTCGACCAGCTTCCTGCCCACCGGCGGGCTGAGGCTGTTCTACCGGCGCCTGCCGGGCGAGGGCAGCGAGGTCATGGTGCGCGGACGCACCGGAGGACCGTCGATCTGGCTGGGTCAGGTCGGGATCGCGGCACCGCGTCTCGGCCTGTCGCTGCTCGCCACCTACGACCGTCGCAACGACCGGTTGTACGCGGGTGTCGGCCCGCAGACCGACGAAGAGCTGGCCAGCGCGGGGCAGGGCGTGGCGCGCTACGCATCGGAGAACGTGGGCGCCGAGCTGCGCTGGGCGCGCCGGCTTCCCTGGCGGCTGGTCGCTCAGGCGCACGGCGACGTACAGCGACGGGATTACCGCGCGTCCGATGTGAAGGGCCACGTGTCCGTGAGCGACCTTTACGGGCTGGCGCCCGACGAGTGCGCGGCCCAGGGCCTGGCCGTTCCGTGCGTCGACGAGAGCCAGATGCCGGGATTCAACCGCGGGCTGCGCATCGCGCAGCTCGGCGGCGGCGTCGGACTCGATCTGCGCGATCCGGCCCGGGATGGCGACGGCTTCAGCCTGGTGACCGATGCGACGATCGCGCGCGGGGTCGGCGGCGATCCCAGCCGGCACGCGTTGTTGTCGGCCGAGGCGATCGCGGCGCTCGGCGGCGGCGACCGATTGGTCCTGCTGCGGGCCCGGGCCGCGATGATCGAACGGCTGGCGTCCGCGCCGATTCCGTTCGACCAGCTGGTGATCCCCTTCGATATGCGCGGGTTTCCCGCCGGCCGATTTCGCGGCGAGAGCGGCCTGACCGGTACCATCGAATACCGCTGGTTCATCTCGGGGAGCTTCGACGCCTCCCTCTTCACGGACGTGGGAACGGTGGCTGGGCCACGCTTCGCCGGAATGGACTGGGAACGCTGGTTCCCGAGCTTCGGGCTCGGCTTCCGTTACTACAAACCTCAGGGTGCTTACTGGGAGGCGCGGGCTCTCGACGGGATCCAGATCGCCTACGCACCGCAGGGCGGATTCCGCGTCCTGTTCAACATGGCCGCATTCTGAAACCATGAACGCCGCGACGGTGAATGCATTCTGGGGCGAGCGGGTCGAGGACGTCGCGCGCGCTCTCGGATCGGGGCCCGACGGACTCGACCCCGGCGAAGCCGCGCGGCGGCTGGAGGAGCGTGGGCCCAACGCCGTCGAAGCCGAAGCGCCGTTCTCGTCGCTCCGGCTGGTCATCGATCAGGTCAAGAGCCCGCTCATCCTGATCCTGGCCTTCGCGGTCGCGGTCTCGCTGGTGGTGGGCGACTACACCGACGGTGCCGTCGTCCTCGCGATCATGGCGATCAGCGCCGGGATCGGATTCTGGCGCGAGCGCGACGCCCGGATGGCGATCGGACGCTTGCGCGCGCGCCTGGCCATCGAGACTCAGGTGGTACGTGGCGGCGCGCGCATGCGTATCCGCGCCGCCGAGATCGTTGCCGGCGACGTCATGATGCTGTCGGCAGGCACGCTGGTTCTCGCCGACGCTCTCGTCTGGGACGCGACCGACCTGCACGTCAACGAAGCGATCCTGACGGGCGAGACATTTCCCACCGAGAAACGACCGGGCGTCGTGCCCGCCGCCACGCCGCTGGCGGCGCGGAACAACTGCGTCTTCGCAGGGACCAACGTCCGCACGGGAACGGGGCGGGCGCTGGTGGTCGCGACCGGAGCGTCGACGGCGTACGGCCAGATCGCGGGCCGGCTGAGGCTGAGGGCCCCCGAGACGGAGTTCGACCGTGGGGTTCGGCAGTTCGGCACGCTGCTGGCGGCCGCGATGACGGCGCTGGTCGTGGTCGTGTTCGCGATCAACGTCCTTTACGCGCGGCCGATCGTCGAGGCGCTGCTGTTCTCGATCGCGCTCGCGGTGGGCCTGAGCCCCGAGCTCTTGCCGGCCATCCTGAGCGTGACGCTCGCGCGCAGCGCGCAGGTGCTGGCCGGCCGGGGCGTCCTCGTGCGCCGGCTCGCGGCGATAGAGAACCTGGGCAGCATGGACGTGCTGT
>Ga0070689_100003176_pt1 | contig 10869 bp, 7 predicted proteins | sample KBSS23HmetaG_FD_64669 | JGI IMG/M metagenome (GOLD analysis project Ga0070689, IMG submission 64669) | Switchgrass rhizosphere microbial communities from Kellogg Biological Station, Michigan, USA - KBS S2-3H metaG | ecosystem: Host-associated > Plants > Roots > Rhizosphere ... | reverse complement strand
GATCGCGCTGATAACGGTCAAACAAAAGTTGAGATCAACGGACGCGCTCTGACGGCAGGAACCGATTACCTGCCCGCGGGTGGCTCGGGAGATATCAGTGGGCAGCTCGTCTTCGCAGGCTCCGGTTGGTTTGTTAAATCAAAAGAGATTGATTCTTACAAGGGAGTCGATCCAACCGGCAAGATCGCCGTGGTTTTCGGCACCCCGAACGCACCGCCACGCGCCGTCTCGCGCGCGGACTTCGGAAAGCAGGGCGAAGGTTTTATGAACCCAAACGACTACGCGCGCAGCAAAGGCGTGGTCGCGCTGATTTACGTGCCTGACTTTCAATACCTCGCAAACTGGCAGCGCAATCGACAGCGCATCATGGAGCGTGGCTCTACCGTCGTGGCGAAGTTTCAAACTCAGGCGACGTCGCCGCTGCCTTCGATCGTGATTTCGCCGGAAATAGCAAACTCGCTATTCGCGGGCGAGCGGCAGTCGGCTGCGGGAATCTTCAATGCGTCTTATAGCTCCTCAGGCGCCGCTCTGCCGGAACCGTTCCTGATGAGCCAGACAAAGACGATAACCATCAGTGTTGCCAGCACCACCGAGACAGTGCCGACGCAGAATGTCGTCGCAGTCTGGGAAGGCAGCGATCCGGTTTTGAAAAACGAGTACGTCGCGCTCGGCGCGCACTACGATCATGTGGGTAGCGGTTGTCCAGCATCTGGCAGCGACACGATCTGCAATGGCGCGGACGACGATGGCTCAGGCACGACTGCCCTGCTCGCCATGGCTGAAGCACTGGCGAAAGCGCCAACGCGACCAAAACGTTCGGTGTTGTTTGTGTGGCACTGCGGCGAGGAGAAGGGGCTCTGGGGCTCGCGTTATTTCACCGAGTTTCCTACGGTGCCGTTGAACCAGGTCGTGGCGCAGATCAATATCGACATGATCGGGCGCAGCAAGAAAGAGGGCGACACAAATCCGCGCAACAGAGACCTGACGGGACCGGATGCGGTTTACCTGATCGGCTCGACGATGATGAGCACTGAGCTGGGAGAGATCGTCAATACGGTCAACAAGTCGTTTCTGAATCTCACCCTCGACACGCGTTACGACGATCCGAAAGATCCCAATCGCTTTTTCTTCCGCAGCGATCATTACAACTACGCGCGCAAGGGAATTCCGATCATCTTCTTCTTTGACGGCGTGCACGAAGACTATCACCGCGCCGGAGATACCGCGGACAAGATCGACTATCAGAAGATGGAGAAGATTACGCGCACGATCTATATGACATTGTGGGAGATTGCGAACCGTCCGGTGCGGCTGAAAGTGGACAAGCCGTTGCCCACACAGATTTCAGGATCAGATTAAGACGGATTACGTTCAGCAATTAGCTTTCGATAGGCTTCGGCGCGTGAGAGACCTAACTCACGCGCCGCTTTCTTTAGTGCGGCGCGATGGTCCAGGCCGTCCTGTTCGAATTGATCGACGAGGGTTGCGACGCTTACCGGCTGGCTTGTAGTTGCGCCGATCACAGTGCGATCGATCAGTAGCACGATCTCGCCGCGAGGTTCCTCGTTCTCATAGTGCCCGCTGAGCTCGCTCAAAAGACCTCGCCGGATCTCTTCGTGGACTTTTGTGAGCTCGCGCGCGACGACCGCTTCACGCTCGCCGAGAATTTCGTGAGCATCTTTTAGTGTTGCCGCCAGGCGATGCGGTGCTTCGTAAAAAATTAAGGTGCCGGGCACTGATTGCAACTCGCTGAGTCGTGCGCGTCTCGGGTTTGATCGCGGCGGCAGAAAACCCGCGAAGAAAAATTCATCCGTCGGGAGTCCCGCGGCAATCAGCGCGGAGATCAAGGCACTTGGACCAGGGACGGGAACTACCGGTATTTCATTCTCGATTGCAGCACGCACCAGACGGAACCCAGGATCGCTGATTGACGGAGTGCCGGCGTCAGAAACGACGGCGATGTCACTTCCCTGCTTCAATGAATCGATCAGTTGTGTGGCGCGTTGCTGTTCGTTGTGTTCGTGATAGCTGATCGTCCTGGTTGTTATGCCGTAGTGTTGAAGTAGCTTGTGTGTGTGGCGCGTGTCTTCGCAGGCGATGAGATCGACGTCTTTTAAGATCTGTAGGGCGCGGTGAGTGATGTCGGCAAGGTTGCCGATGGGAGTCGCGACCAGGTAGAGAGTGCCGGGCATGCAAATCAATATACAAGATAAAGGCCCCGGCGTGGTGCCGAGGCCTTTGGCAGGATAGACCAGCGGGTTACAAAGCGGAAGTCAGATGCAGGTTCTTACCGAGGGAATGGAATTCGTCTCCACCAATCGTCGTTGTTGTTGCGGTCACGATCGCGGTCGCGGTTGCGGTCATTGCGACGCCAGTCGTCATCGCGGCCGTAGCCACCGTTGTATCTGAAACCGTAGGCGTTGCTGATATAGCGTAGCTCCTGTTGAATCTGCGACCACTGTGACGCACGCCGGCCAACCCGGTCCAACTGATCAGCTTCCTGGATCACGCGTCGTGCTTCACTCTCACTGCGATTCAGGTCGCGGCCGTTGCCAACTCTCGATTTCAAATCGCCGACGGCATCACGGAATTGGTGGACCTGGTTGTTGATTTGATCTTCGCGGCGTGAGCCATTGGTGCGGCTGCGATCGAGAGAACGATCCATCTCGCGCTCGAAGTCTTTTGCTAAACGATCCAGGCGGTGTACCGAGTCACGGAGACCGCGGTCGTCATAGCGTCCGTAACCACCGCGATCATCGGGGTAACGTCCCCACTGGGCGGATGCCGCGGCGGGCAAAGCAAGCGCAAGAATGGCCGCAGCAAAAATTGAAAACTTCAGTGTGTTTCGATTCGTCATTTCTGTCTTTCTCCTCAGTGTCACCTCGGGCCGACTTCAACGCGCGTACCCGATGTCGATGGTTGAGCGTTTGGCAAGAGCCGTGCCTTTTCAGAAAAGGCGCAAAAACATCATGTTTTGAGAAGGGGAGTGCCAAAAGGTGCAGGGCGTAACGGAAAACGTTTCGACTCTTTAACCACGAAAGCACGAAGGCACAAATTTACTTGTATTTGTGTCTTAGTGCCTTTGTGGTTAGGTTAGCGCCGGTCGAGGAGGATCGAGAGGTGGCGGCGCATGTCGGATTGATGAAGGATAGTGTGTTTTTTGGAAAGAGACTTCCACGTCGGCGCGCCGTTATTGGACTTCACCAGCAGCAACTCTTCGTTAGCGGTTTTGATACCGAGGTGACGAATATTCGCTGACGCGAGGCCACCGCCGCGTACCACACCATCGCGTGGCGTCCTGGGCCATCCCGCTTCCACAAACAAAGTCCGCACACCGTTAGTAAACGTGATGAGGTGGCCAACCATCGTCGAAGATGGAGTGCCAAAACGATGGCCTTCCTTTTTCGAAATCTGAATACTCGCCCCGGCGCGGTTTGCTTCACCGGCCAGAGTCGTAAATTCAGCGAGCAGCCAATCCACGCCCGCCGTGCGCAGGAGATCATTTGAATTCTTCAGCGATAGATACTCGGCCACGTCCTGGCGTCCGGCCAACCTCGCTCTGCGTTCGGCTTCCGACAACGCTGCTGCCCAAGCTTCATCAAGTTCGCCCATATCAGCTTGCCGATGGTATCATGAGCCCCGAATCGTCCCCCCACAATCCTGAGGCGGAACCTTATCGAAAATGATCCCATCATATCGACTCTTAACCCGGCTATTAACGCTGATTACAGCGGTTGGCCTGTTTCTGCTGATCAGCGTTAACCCACTCGCGCAATCAAACAAATTACCAGCACCCGGCAGTTACGTCAGCGATTTTGCCGGCGTGATCGATAGCCAAACCAAGGCGCGGCTCGAAAATTTTCTCCAAAAACTGAAGGAAAAGAGCAACTTCGAACTGTATGTCGCCACGGTAGAAAGCACCGGCACGCAGGAGCTCTCAGGGTTCGCGCAACAACTCGCGCGCGACTGGAACATCGGCGCGAAGACCAGTCGCACGAAGAGCCTGCTGCTCGTAGTTTCAGCCGAAAAGAAGTCTTCGTTCATGCAATTCAGCCGTTCAGCGCAGACTGCACTGCCCGACGGCATACTGGGCGACATAAGTTATCGAATGAATGGACCATTGAGCGATGGTCGTTTTGCCGATGCAGTCGACAGCGGCATACATGTGCTTGCCAATGCAGTCGCCGAGAAGATCGGTTTCAATGTTTCGGACCTTGAGACATCAACGGCCGTAGCCAGTAACAGTCCTGAAGTCGCAGTCGAGTCGCAACCCGTTCTGGTCAGCACCAAAACCCCACAGACCCGTCCCAGGGTTGTTAGTGAAGCGGCAAAGCCAGTAGCTGAACCTCAGGATCCCCCGCGCACGGAACCAACGCCAACGCCAACTGAAACGCCTACGGCTGAGCCAACTGCTGAACCCACTGCTGAACCAAAGCCCAGCGAATCACCAAAGACCGAGCCCGTCGCGGCGGAGTCACCGAAGACGGAAGTCGCGGCACCGCCAAAGAGTGAAAGTACAAACACAAGTCGCAGAAAACCGACTGCTAAAACTACTCCGGTCGCAAAGAAGACCGCCGCTGAGCTCGCGGAACAAGAGCTCGACGAGGTAGACGAAGTCGAGCTAACACTTACGAAGCCGCTGCCCGAACGTGCCGTTAAGTTGAAAGAGTTTCTCGATACGCATCCTGAATCGAAGGCCAGACCACGCGCGATCGAACTCCTGATCAGCACGCACGCCGCACTCGGCGATCAGAAACTGAAAAACGGCGACAGCGCCGGTGGCGTCGAACAATTACTCCACGCAATCGACGAAGCAGACGCCAACATTTCCGAAAAATTGTTTACCGGAGTGATCGCGCAGATCCCGACGAATCTCTATTTGCGCGGTGAACGCGAGGCGGCATTCAAGGCGGCGCAGAATATTGAGGCCAAGTTTGGAACCGATCCGAAACGCTTGCTCTCCCTTGCCGGTTTCTATCTCGGAATCGAGCGCGCTGATGATACGGTGCGCCTCGCTGAAAGCGCCGTCAAGCTTGCGCCTGACCTCGCCGAAGCACACCGCATGCTCGCCGTTGGCCTGCACATTTCGTTGCGACTGGACGAAGCCATCGCGGAATACAAACGCACGCTCGAGCTCGATCCCACTTCGAAAGTCTCGCGCGGCAGTCTCGCTGATCTCTATCGCGCTTCAGGCAAAACTGATGAAGCACTTGCGCTCTACAACGAACAGCTCGCAGCCGATCCAAAAGACAACGCCGCTCGCGCGGGCAAAGTGATCTCGCTGCTCGAGCTCAACCGTGCCGGCGAAGCAAACAGCGCTCTCGAAGCAATGCTTGCCAGCGAGCCACGCAACCTGCCGCTGCTGGCCGGAACTGCCTACTGGTACACGGCGCACGACAAGCACGAGAAAGCTTTCGACCTCGCGCGCAAAGCAATCGAGATCGAACCGCGGTACACGTGGGCGCAAATCGCATTGGCTCGTGCCTTCCTCGGTTTGCAGCGCCCGCTCGACGCAGAACGCGCGCTGCGCTTCGCGCGGCAGTATGGAAAGTTTCCGACGCTGAGTTACGAGCTCGCGAATGTTTTGTCGTCGATGGGACTCTACGACGAAGCTGTCGAAGTTCTGCGTGATTCGTTCACGATGAAGGATGGTCAGATTCAGGCTTACCTGGCCGGACATGTGCCCGCAACCGAAGCGGGTTTTCTCGAACTGCTCGCGCCCGAACGGCGAGCCGGCATCTATCAACCGACCTCGGCAGACAACGCTACAAACGCAAAAAAGATGAAGGCGTTGCTGGCACTCAATACCGCTATCACGCCCGCCGGCGGCGAGAAGATCAACGAAACGGCCGCAGTCGCGGCAGCGAAAGAATTTGCAGCGGGCTCCGACAGTATGCACGCGTTTCGTAAGGTCTATGCCGCGAGTCGCCTGGTTCGCAACGGCATCGGCAATGAAACAGCGATGGAGCTCGTAGCGGCGGCGAGAAAAGCGGCGGACGAAGCGTTGAAGCTTCCGGCCGCCACGATGGCCGTGCAAGCTGATGAGTTCCGCGATCTGCGGGCTCGCGCGATTTCAGCGGGCAACGTCCCTGACGTCGCAACAGCTCCGGCTGAGGTGTTGGCGAGGATTTACAAAGGCCGGCTGGCGGATATCGAAGGATGGGCGCTGTTCAATCAGGAGAAAAACTCGGAAGCCATCACGTACCTCAAACAGGCGGCTGAGCTCGCGCCTCCGGAAACACCGGTCTGGCGCACGGCGCTATGGCATTTGGGTGTCGCTCTCGAGCAGTCGGGGCAGAAACAGCAGGCACTCGATGCATACATCAAGAGCTATCGCGGTGCGCCGGCAGAGTCTGTTCGTCGCTCTATGATCGAACAACTCTATCGAAGTATCAATGGGTCGCTCGATGGCCTCGCGGAACGCCTGGGAGAAATTGCGACAGCAAGCAACAGCAGTCCAACGCCGGCGCCTACGCCTGAGCCTTCCGCAACCGCTGCACCGCAAGAGACGACAACGGCGGCCCCGCCAACTGTTACCTCTGAGCCTCCACCGGCGGAAAATCCGAAATCAGACCCGACTCCTTCTCCTGGTCCGCCGCAATCACCGCCTCAGGAAATGTCGGACGAGGCGTTGAGAGCAGCCGCGTCGCGCTTGCGCTCCAACATCAGAATCATGGGACGTGTTGTTGATTCAAATCAGGTCGGATTGGCGAATGCCACAGTGGTGCTGATCAGTCCTACAGGAACGGTGCTGGCGGCTACTACCGATAACAAAGGCAACTACTCATTCAAGGTGGCGCCGTCTCAGAAAACTTACAGACTCATACCATCGATGGAAGGTTACACCTTCACTCCAATCGATCGCACACTGAACGGATTGCTTGAGGATTTGAAAGAGATCGACTTCGTAGGTTCAAAACCTTAGCCACGGATACACACAGAAAAACACGGATCAGAAAAGGTGATTCTGATCCGTGTTTTCTGTGTGTATCCGTGGCTTATTTGTTGTTGTTATTCTCGGAACCCGTTACCGGTTTTCCTTCAGCGTCGTATAATTCAACCTTCCCATACTTCGCCAGTATCTCGCGCGCCTTCGCAGCATCGCCAACAGCCACGACTTGCAAGTGGCCCAGGTCGATGTACTTCTGCGCTGCCCTTTGCACATCCTGCGCAGTGATGGCCGAAACCTTCTGCGGATAGGTATCCCAGTAATCCGCGGGCAGGTTGTACAGCTTCTGCGTGATGATGTTTTGCAGCAGGCTCGCCGGCTGCTCGAGCGAAAGGGCGAAGCTGCCGATGATCGCTCGTTTCGCGTTGTCGAGCTCTTCAGCAGGAACTGTATCGGTACGCATGCGATTGAGCTCGTACATAAACTCTTTCATCGCGCCTTCGGTAACGTCAGTCCTGACTTCCGAACTCGAGATCCACGTGCCTTTGAATTTCGAGCCGCCAAAGGTGCTGTATGCACCGTAAGTGTAACCCTTGTCCTCGCGCAGGTTCATGAACAGTCTTCCTGATGGACCACCACCGAGAACGCGATCAGCCAGCAACACCGCAAAGTAGTCCGGGCTGGTGCGCTCGATGCCGAGCATGCCAAGCTGCAAAACAGTCTGCACTGAGCCTGGTCGATCGATCAGGTAAATGCGCGATTCCGCCTGGGCCGGCGCCGGTGGAATCGTATACGAGGGGACATCTGCTTTCTGCCAGTCGCCGAAGTATTTCTCGAGCTTTGGCAGGAGCTCTTTCATCGTCACGTCACCAACCACCGTGAGAATCGCGTTGTTGGGCCGGTAGTAAGTCGAATGAAAGCCGGCGAGGTCTTTAGACGTCAGCTTCTTGAGTGATTCCGCGGGCGGCGCAATCAACGAGGCAGGATGGCTCGTGCCGTAAATTGCCTTTTGAAACTGTTCCGCCGCCAGAAACTGCGGAACCGATCGTTGAAACTGAAGCTGGGCCAACATGCGAGTTTTGTACTTGTTGACTTCAGCTTCCGGGAACGTTGGATTGCGGATGACGTCTGCAAACAACTCCAGCGTCTGGTCAATATTCTCGACCAGGCCGCCGGTGCTGACCGCGCTGGTCATCGACGAGAATCCGGCGTTTGCGGTCAGGCTTGCGCCCAGCGCATCGACCTGCTCGGCAATATCTTTGCTCGAGCGCTTGGCGGTGCCTTCACGCAACAAGGTAGCGGTAAAGCTTGCCAGGCCTCGATAGTCGGGCTTATCGGCAAGACCGCCGCTCAATACCACCATATTCATGTTGAAGGTGGGAACTTTGTGGTCCGGGAGCAGCACCACGCGGAGTCCGTTTTTCAGTGTCGCCTCTTCTGCGCGCGGGAGTTTAACTTTCAGAACTTCTTTGTTAACGGGCACTTTGCCTTTGACGACTGCGCCCTTCATGGTTTGCGGTTGCTGAGGCGTCTGGCCCAAAGCCAAAGACGACGCCAGCACGATCAGCACAAGTGCGAGGATAGCGTTGTTTCTGTTTATGATTTTCATTTGGTATTACTCCTTTACTGTCCCGTCGAGCCGGTCGCGGGCTTGCCCTTCGCCTGCGGCATGGTGATTACAACGGTGCGATTGGTATCAAGCAAATACTTGTTCGCTACACGCTGCACGTCCTCTTTAGTGACCGCGGCGACTTTGTCGAGGCGCGTATTAATCAGGCTCGGATCGTTGTAGTAAACAGCATACTGCCCGATAGTGATCGCTCGAAGGAGTGAGCTTTGCAGTCCGCTGATCAGGTTTCGTCGCGTGGTGTTCTTTGCTTTTTGCAGTTCCCAATCAGCGATTGGTTCTTTCTTCAGACGGTCGATCTCAGCGTAGATAGCTGCTTCGACGTCTTCGGTCTTCACGCCTGGTCTGAGAGTGGCGTTGCTGTAGAAGGCGCCAACGCCGCGCTTCTCATCCATGCGGCCGCTAACATTGGTGACCATCTCTTTTTCTTTGACGAGCTTCTGATAAAGGCGCGAGCTCTGGCCGGTTTGCAGCACTGCATCAAGCACTTGCAGCGCGTAGAAGTCAGCGGTGTTACCCGGAACTGCTTTGTACGCGAGATCGACTCGCGGCGCGCGTGCGAGCACATCGCTGAGCGTGTCTCGTCGTTCTTCTTTCTGCTGCGGCTCAGCCATGTCGACCGCCGGTGGATCGGGCTGGCGTGGAATGCTTTCGAAGCTGCTGCGAATCTTCGCGAGCGCTTCAGCGGGTTTGAAGTCGCCAACCAGAACGAGCGTCGCGTTGTTGGGCGCGTAATACATCTTGAAGAATGCGGCCACGTCCTCGACAGTCGCGGCGTTCAGGTCTTCCATCGAACCGATCACTGAATGCTTGTAAGCAAAATTGTCGTAGAGCAGTTCCTGCTGGCGTTCTTCGCTCTTGCCGTACGCCTCGTTATCGACGCCGAGCCGGCGTTCTTCCTGGACGGCGTTGCGTTGGTTGTCGAGATTGTCCTTCGTGATGGCCAAACTCTTCATCCGATCGGATTCGAGGAAGAGCGCCATGTCGAGCTGGTTGGCGGGCAGCACTTCGAAGTAGTTGGTGCGATCTTCGTTGGTGGTGCCATTCATGTTTCCGCCGTTATTGAAGACGAGCATGAAGTGTTCACCGGAGCCAACATTTTCGGAGCCCTTGAACATCATGTGTTCGAAGAGATGCGCAAACCCGGTGCGGCCCTGGCGTTCGTTGCGCGAACCGACGTTGTAGGTGATGGAAAGTGATATGACGGGCGCTGAATGATCTTCAACGGTGATCACGCGCAGGCCGTTCTTTAAAGTGGTCTCCTTGAAATCGACTCGCACGCTGCGAGGTGCTTGTGCCTGGGCGGAGAGCACTGCGAGAGCGCAGACAACGAGTGGTAACAAGAACTTAGAGACGCGTCTCATTAGTTAACTCCTTAGATGTGGATGATGTCTCGGTCGAAGGCTTTTTGGACTACTACCGTGTATCCGGAATGTATGCGCTGGAGAGTGTAGTGTCAAGCCGAGCCGCAGATTGACGCAAATCTGTGTAATCGGCGTAAATCTGCGGCTCAAGCTCAGCCAACCGCCCCTGACTTCTTACCATCCAAACCCCTCGACTGTATAATTGTCGCAATAAAGCCATGAAAAGAATGAAGACTATCTTCCTCAGCGTTATGAGTGTTTTGGCCGTGTTGGCGCTTGCCCTCTCGGTACAAGCTCAGCAGCCCGCGCCTCAGCAAGCCGCCAGTCGCTTTGATGTGACGCACTACCGGATCGAAGCCCAAATCATCCCCGATCAGCACATGCTCCGCGCCGGCGCGGACGTGTCGTTTGTGCCGCTGGATGCTACGCGTTCGGTCGTTTTTGAGCTCAATGGCTCGCTAAAAGTGGAGACCATCGAGATGAACGGCAAGGCCCTGACGGGATTCGTTCAGGACGCCGTCGGCGTCGGCTCCCTGGGGCCAAGCGTTCGCGTCGATCTGGGCCAGGTCGTTCCCGCAAATCAGCCCGTGACGCTGCGTATTCGCTGGAGCGGCGCGCTCGTTTCTCCGGAAGGCGGGCCGCTGGCAACCCGGCGATTGGCTTATGTGGGCAACGAAGGTTCTTACCTGATGTATGCCTCGCGCTGGTTTCCTTTTCATGATTACGCCGCTGACAGAGCGACCTCCGACATCACCTTTATCGTGCCTTCGGGATTGCAGGTTGCCGGCACCAGCGACGACGCAATCGTGGCTCAACCATCGCCGAAAGAGGGCGCTATTCGCTATCGATTTGTACACCGCCAGCCAGTGCTGATCGGAAACTTCGCTGCAGGCCAGTACATCAACAAGAACCTGCGTTACAGCAACTACGACCTTCAGCTTTACGCGATGCCGGGTAGTGAAAAACGGCTCGAAGCCTTTGCTGAGCTG
>Ga0070689_100003171_pt1 | contig 10875 bp, 8 predicted proteins | sample KBSS23HmetaG_FD_64669 | JGI IMG/M metagenome (GOLD analysis project Ga0070689, IMG submission 64669) | Switchgrass rhizosphere microbial communities from Kellogg Biological Station, Michigan, USA - KBS S2-3H metaG | ecosystem: Host-associated > Plants > Roots > Rhizosphere ... | reverse complement strand
GCATCTCGGTGCTCGTCAGCACCCACTACATGGACGAAGCTTCCCGTTGCCACAAGTTGGCCTATATCGCTTATGGAAGACTGCTGGCCCAGGGCACGGCCGCCGAGGTCATCGCCAGCCAGAATCTATCGAGCTGGACCCTTCATGGCGACCGCCTGATCGAGCTCCAGGAAAAACTCCGCGGCCAACCCGGCGTCGACCAGACCGTCATCTTCGGTGGTGATTTGCACGTCAGCGGAAGCGATGCCCCGGCTCTCGAGCGCACCTTGCAGAGTGTCGTCGCCGGAACTGGCGTTCGCGCGGAGAAGATCGAAACAGGCCTCGAGGACGTCTTCATCTACCTGATGAGCCGCTCCTCAGACAACTTTGGAGATCAGTCGTGAGCCGGAACGAAGGCTTTTCTTTCAGTCGCTGGTGGAGTGTCGTCCGCAAGGAATTTCTGCAACTCCGTCGTGACCGCCTCACTTTCGCGATGATTGTCGGTATCCCCATTGTTCAGATGACGCTCTTCGGCTACGTCATCAATACAGACCCTAAGCACCTCGACACCGCCGTCGTCGATGCCGATCACTCCAACGTTACGCGCAGCTTCGTCTGGGCCATGAAGAACTCCGACTATTTCAATTTTGTCCGCGAGTTGCCCAATGAAGCGGCGGGCCGGGAGGCGCTCGCCCGGGGTCAGATCCTGTTCGTCGTGAACTTTCCAGCAGGGTTTACGCGGCAGCTTTTGCGCCATGAGCGCCCTGCACTATTGGTGGAAGCCGATGGGACCGACCCAACGGCAGCCGGAAGTGCGCTCAGCGCCCTGAATGGAATCACCGCTTCGGTGATTCAGAAAGAACTGACCGGCCCACTCCTGTCTCTGGCCAACGGTCCCGCGCCGTTCGAAGTGCGGATCCACCGGCTCTATAATCCGGAGGGCCTGACCCAGTACAACGTGGTCCCCGGGTTGATGGGCGTGATTCTGACGATGACCATGGTGATGATGACGGGGCTGGCCATCACCCGCGAACGTGAGCGCGGGACGATGGAAAACTTGCTGGCGATGCCTTCGACGCCCCTGGAGGTGATGACCGGCAAGCTCATCCCTTACATTGGCATTGGGCTCATCCAGGCGACCATCATTCTGCTGGCTGCATGCTATATGTTCCATGTGCCCTTCTTCGGCAGTGTCGGTGCCATTTACCTGGTTGCACTGTTGTTCGTCGCGGCGAACCTGACCGTTGGCATCACTCTCTCTTCCCTGGCCCAGAACCAACTGCAGGCGGTGCAGCTTACGTTCTTTTACTTTTTGCCCAATATTCTGCTTTCCGGTTTTATGTTTCCCTTTCAAGGGATGCCAAAGTGGGCGCAGTGGCTTGGCGATCTCCTCCCGCTCACCTATTTCAACCGGCTGGTCCGAGGCATCATGCTCAAGGGCAACGGCTGGTCAGATTGCTTGCCCAATGTTTGGCCCTTGTTCGTTTTCACAATTATCGTCATGACCGTCGCGGTCAAAACCTACCGCCGGACTTTGGACTGAGGTGAAGCTATGAGTAGAATCGCGCATCGCGAAGTGCGCTGGCCGCATCTTGACACTGTTCCCGTAGGAGCGTGGACCGTCCCGGTCCGCAGCGGTATGGCTGGTGCAGAGACTCTGGAATTCTCCCAACCGCCTCGAACGAGCGACGTGCTGCGGGCGGGGACCACCCGCGCTCCGGGGGCAGTGTCAAGATGCGCACGACTGCGCATCGCCGCGGTACCACTGTTCGCAGCCATTCTGGCGGGGTGCACCGTTGGCCCAGATTATCGGTCGCCTGCGCCCCCGTCTGCCGCGGGATACACTCCTGAGCCACAGCCCAAATCAACCCTGAGTGCGCCCGGGAACGCGGGTGCCGCGCAGCAGTTGAACCCAACGGCTGACATTCCCGCGGAGTGGTGGCTGCTCTTCCGATCACCACAGCTTGACCGCATGGTGCGGGAAGCGCTCGACCACAGTCCCACCCTCACCCAGGCGGTGGCGAGGCTGACCCAAGCGCAAGAGGAGGCCAACGCCCGCACAGGAGCGACGAGGTACCCTTCGGTCACCGGCCAGCTCTCCGCGCAGCGAGAGAAGGTGAACCTCTCCTCCTTAGGCGTTCCTTTCCCCAACCCACCGCCTTTCACTCTCCTTAACGGATCGGTTGCCGTCTCCTACGCGCTGGACCTGTTTGGGGGTAACCGACGATTGATCGAGAGCCTTAATGCGCAGCGTGAGTACGAGAACTGGCAGTTACACGCAGCGCGCTTGATGCTCGCCGGCAACGTCGTATCCGCGGCCATCCGGCAGGCCCAGCTCCGCTCGCAAATTGAGATCACTCGAACGATGGTCGCCTTGGAGCAGCGGATACTGGCTATCACCGAGCAGCGTTACAGCGCCGGCGGCGTTTCGGAGTATGAAGTGCGCAGCCAGCGCACAGCCCTGGCGAAGGTGCAGGCATCATTGCCCCTGTTGGAAAACCAACTCGATATTGTGAACCATCAACTCGCCCTGCTGATGGGCAAGACGCCCGTGGATGCACGTGTTGAACAGATCAGTCTTGAAACTTTGAACCTTCCCCGGGAACTGCCGGTGAGCCTGCCGTCCTCTCTGGCGCGTCAACGCCCGGACATTCGTGCCGCCGAAGCCCTGCTGCACGCGGCCTGCGCGAATGTCGGGGTGGCCACAGCCAATCTCTATCCGCAAATTGACCTTACCGGAAGCGTGGGTGCCGTTGGCACCAGCTTCGCCAACGGCGGCCCGATCTGGGCATTCGGGGCACAACTGGCGCAGCCCATCTTCCAGGGCGGCTCTCGGCGAGCCGAAAGGCGCAAAGCCGTTGCCGCCTACGAGGAAGCTGGAAGCGCTTACCAGCAGACCGTGCTCCAGGGTTTCCGCGAGGTGGCGGACGTGCTCTGCGCCATCGGGCACGATGCCCAGGCTTTGCAAGCTCGCAGTGAGGCGGCGCTTCAAGCCGACGCCGCGTACCAGATCGCTTCGCGCCGCCACGAGAGCGGGGGCATCAGTCAACTCGCCCTGCTCGACGCGCAACGTCAACAGCTTCAGACGTCGCTGGATCAGATCCTTTCGCAAGCTGCGCGCTATTCTGACTCCGCCACGCTTTTTCAGGCGCTCGGGGGCGGATGGTGGAATGAACCCTCGTCCAGTGAGGCAAAGTTAAAGCATCCGGGTTCGGAGCAGTAATCAGTGTTCGTCGAAGAACCGCCGCGCGCGGTCCGGCGGTGGCGGTTTCAAGCTGCGCCCTCTTTACTCACGACCACCTGGAACTTGCGCCGCTTGCCTAACAAGTAGGGGTCACTTGCTGCCGTAGCTGAAATCATCAAACAGCGTCACGCTGTCGGCTTTCGTCCAGACTCCGACCATTCCGGCTTCAGAGAAGGTTTCGTCTTCCCACTCGATGGCCTTCTTTCCATCAAACGTGACGATGAAATGACTGCCGCTGAAATCCACGCGCAAGCTGTGCCACTCGCCCGATGCGACTTTCATGTCGGTTCGCTTCTTCTCGGTACGCTTGCCTTTGACCGTGTGATAGATGGTCACGTTGTCTTCGAGAGCGTTGGCGCGGGCGATGTAGTAATTATCGGCATCCATGCAACGCCAGATGACTCCGCCCGCCTGGTCTTCCTTGCCGGAGACAGGTTTGAACTTCACTTCGACGAACCCGTCTTTCACGCTCGTGTCATTCTTGAGGCAAACGGGGTAAGTCGCTTCGCCTGATTGCTTGAGCACGTTCGGTTTGCTTGGCGCAGTGTCGTCCTTTTCGATGGTCCACTTCGCCTCGCCCTTGCCGGTCTTGGTGGCGGTCCATCCAGCGGGAGTTTCACCCACCTTGGCATCATCAAAAGTGACGGTTTGAGCCACAGAGGTGCCGGTGAGCAAACTTGTTCCGAAAATTACCGCAGTGAACGTTTTCATGTCTTGCCTATTTGCTTTGAGTGGCGAGCGCGGCTTTAAGCGATTTCGCCAAATCATCTGTCTTGCCCCTGCCCCAATAATGCAGAAAGAGCATGCGCGGGTTCTCCTCGGTCATGTGACTGTGAATCGCCACGATGTTGATTCCGTCATGGCGGAGCGATTTCAATACCGATTGCAATTCACCTTCGAGCACGGCGAAATCGCCGTCCACAACCGCATTGTCATCCGTGCCAGCAAACGCGGCCCAGGTGTTCACGCCCATTTCCTTGGTCATTTCACAACCACACGGCATTTTTGTCGTGCGACCAATGACGACCTTGAACATGCCGTTGTTGGCCTGGCCTTTGATGCCGAGAACTCCTTCAATGGCCTTGCCGTTGATCGCATTTTGCGCTGGCAGCGGAGCGCTTCCGAATGTCGCCGCTGGCTGGGGATTTGCCGCGCGGACGTCCTTGATTTTGTCCCAAACTTTGCGAACGGCGGTGGCAAGTTTCCCAACATCTCCCACGCCGCTGATGTGCATGAAATAAACCTTCGGCTCGTCATAAAAGAAGTGGTTGTGCAGCGCGGTCACGGAAAGCCCGTTGTCCAGCGCCGCACTCATCACGGGATTTACCTCATCCTGAAACAGAACCGTGTCGCCCATGACCATCACATCGTCCGTCTTTTGTTCGGTGAACGCCGCCCACGAAGCCAGCCCCATGAATGGCGGCATTGTCCAGCCGTCCACCGAAACTTTCACGTCGTTGCGCGGCGCCGTGACCTTGAAAACACCTTCGTTGGTGTTGAGGGCGCCCTTCACGCCAATGATTTGTTCAATCCTGGCGGTGTCAAGGGTCCCGGCTTGCGACGTTGCGGCGAGCAGGGAGAAAAAGCAGAGGAATCGGAGTAAAGATTTCATGGGCTATGAAAATAGGCTCTTGTCCAGATGTTTCAAGCGGTAGAACAGGTTGACACCCCTTCGCGCGCTGAGTATTAACCCTATAGATGCATAAAAAAGTTGCATGGCGTTCAACATCCACGCGTAAACGTTGTATGAAACCGGCTTTTCTGTCGTATCACGATCTGTCATTTTCAGTTGGACTTGCCCCTCACCCTGCCCTCTCCCGCGCCGGTGCAAACAAGGCCGGTGCAACGCGCGGGGAGAGGGATCAAGGGAGAGGGGGCATGCCCATTTTATGCAACGTTAGGGTTAACCTCACCGCATTTTGTCGTTGGGCAGCAGAATTGAATTGATGCGAATGGAACGCCAATCACGCGCTTGGTCCGTCAAACCTGCTTCGGCCGCCTGGTGGTTGCGTGTCTTGACGGTGCTGCTGCTCGTCTTCCACATCGGTTACGTTCGCTACCATCTCCTGGCGGAAACTCACCTCGACGATCTTCACGCTGGCGTTGCTGAAAGCCACGCTCACGATGACGGTCCCGACGACGGAGACCACGACGATCACCACAAACCGCACCCTGCTTCGGACCATCTCATCCAGATGGTCACCAAGCACCAGTCATCCTTCCTGGCAGCAACCTTTCTTGCGTCGGAAACGCTAGTCTGTTTAACACAGCCAGACGCACAGGTTGTCTGTCTTCGTCGCGAACGCTGGAGACTTCCCGGCGAATCCCCGCCCGATCCAGCGCAGCCTCGCGCTCCTCCGTTGGTTTAATCCCATCCTCGTGTTAACGCGCTGAGTTGTTTGGCGCGTGACGCCTTCACCTGCCTGAATGCCTCACAGGCGGAACTGTTTTCTGGGCGCATTTCCCTATGGGGCGAGAATTTGCTTTTGCGTTTATGAATCGAAAATCCATTCCTTCGCCTTTCCCACGTTGGTCGGCGGCGACCTTGTTGGCCGGACTTGTCGGCGTGCTCCATGTCTCCCCTGCCGCCGAGGCTGCGCCCGCCAACACAAACATTCAGTCTGCCGCGCTGGAAGCTCTGGTCGCGGACGTGCTCGAACACAATCCCGAACTCAATTTCTACCGCGCCGAAATTGCTGCCACCCAAGGCGAACGCCGCACGGCTGCGGCCTGGGCGAACCCCGAAATCTCCACCACCGCCGGACAGAAAAAGGTCACGGCAGGCGGACTCTCGGCTGAAGGCGTGGCATGGTCTGTAGGAGTCCAGCAAACGTTCGAGTGGCCGGGGCGGATTCCGCTCCGGAAGGCGATTGCCAATCATCAGATTCAATTGGCTGAACTGGGATTCGCGCAGTTCAAGTCGTCGCTGGCAGCGCGAGCCCGCACGCTGGCTTACGCGCTCTTCGCCGCGCAAGAGAAAGCGGCGGCAGCAATGGAAGTCGCCGACCGATTCCAACAATTGCGCGAAGTGCTCGTCCAGCGCGACCCCGCCGGTCTCACGCCACAGTTGGAAACTCGCATCATCGAGGCGACGGAGTTGACGCTCCAGCGCAAGTCCACGGAAGCAGCCCTGGCTGCACAGTCCGCGTTGCTCGAACTGAATCAACTTCGCGGCCAACCGTGGACGCAGACCATAAAAGTCGAATCGGTGAGACTCGCGTTTGCCGCCGCACCGGACTCCGAGATTTTACTGGCAGCCGCCCAGACGAACAATTTCGAGTTGCGAATGCGACAGGTGGAGTTGGAGCAGCAAGGTTTCAAGGTTTCGCTGGCAAAGAAAGAGGGCTATCCGGCGCTCACTGTTGGGCCGTATTTCTCCCAGGAGAAAGCGGGCGACCGCGAACAACAAGTCGGGGTGGGCATTTCGCTGCCGCTGCCGCTTTGGAATCGAAACAAAGGCAACATCGAAACCGCCACCGCGCGACAGCAGCAGGCGGAGACTTCGATGTTCGTTACCCGGCGCACGATTGAGCGCCAGATCGTCCAGCAGGCGCTGACCTATCAAACCAAGCTGGCCGAGATGGGTAAGTGGCGGCCCGAATCCGTTGATGAGTTTCGCAAAGCCGCGGAACTTGCCGACCGTCATTATCGGCTGGGCGCAGTGCCGATTACCACTTACGTCGAGTTGCAAAAGCAATATCTCGAAGCGGTCGAGGCATTGCTCGACACGCGGCGCGAGGCGCTCGAAGCCGGACAGCAGATCCAGCTGCTCACCGGGCTTGAGTTCAACGCAGTCCAGACGGCGACACCGGACAAATCTCCGAACCCTTGACGCCATGATAAACCGCGTCCTCGAATTCTCCCTGCGCCAACGGGCTGTCGTTTTGCTCGGCGCTGTCGCGTTGCTTGGCGCGGGACTCTGGTCGGCCATGCATTTGCCGATTGACGCCGTGCCGGACATTACCGGTGTTCAGGTCCAGGTGAACACCGAAGTCCCGGCGCTGGCCGCCGAAGAATCGGAAAAGCTCGTCACGCAACCTCTCGAACGCGAACTGGCTGGACTTCCCGGCGTCGAGGAAATGCGTTCCATCACGAAGTTTGGCCTTTCCCAAGTGACGCTTCAGTTCCGGGACGGCACGGATATTTATCGCGCCCGCCAGCTTGTTGCCGAGCGATTGCAAGTCGTGCTCGAACAACTTCCGGCGGGCGCGTTGCCCAAACTTGCGCCCATCAGCACCGGCCTCGGCGAAATTCTTTACTACAATGTCCAGTATCGCGCCGACGCGACGAACAAGCCGACGACCGAGTTGGAACAACTCATCGCCCTGAGCGAAATCCAGGAATACACCATCAAGCCGCTGCTGCGCACCGTGCCGGGCATTGCGGAAATCAATGAGAGTGGCGGTTACGAAAAACAATACGTCATCCAGCCTGAACCGGAGGCACTCGCGGAAGTCGGCATGACGTTCAGCGAACTGGCGGACCATGTCGCGCAAAACGTCGCCAACGCCGGCGGCGGCATCATCAGCCGGGGCGGACAGCAACTGACGGTTCGCGCCGTCAGCCGCGTCGCGAGCGTGGAAGATATTGCGAACCTGCCGCTCAAGTTCGGGGCGGGCGTGAAACCGCTGCTCGTCAAAGACGTCGCAGACGTTCGCGTTGGGACGAAATTTCGCACGGGCGCCGCCACTCTCAACGGCCACGAAACCGTGATCGGGACGACAATGATGCTCGCGGGCCAAAACAGCCGCGAAGTTGCTGAACGCGTGAAGTCGCGGATTGCTGAAATCCAAACGAAGTTGCCTGACGGGGTGGAAGTCCAGATTCAATATGACCGCTCACAACTGATTGACCGCACCATTCGCACAGTTAAGACCAATCTCTTCGAGGGCGCGGTGCTCGTCGTCGGGGTGCTGCTGGCGTCCCTCGGAAATTGGCGGGCGGCGCTCATCGTCGCCACGGCCATCCCGCTCTCCTTTCTTTTCGCTCTAACGGGCATGGCGCATTTTGGCATTTCCGGCAACCTGATGAGCCTGGGCGCCATCGATTTTGGCCTCATTATTGACGGCGCGGTCGTCATTGTGGAAAACATTGTCCGGCAACTCGGCTCGCGGCAACACAAGCTTGGCCGCGCGCTCACCGGCGAGGAGCGAATGAACACGGTCCTCGCCGCGAGCCAACAAGTCGGCTCGCCGATGTTCTTCGGCGTCGTCATCATCACGGTGGTCTATATCCCCATTCTGGCGCTGACCGGCATTGAGGGGAAAATGTTCCACCCGATGGCGCTCACCGTGATGCTTGCGCTGGGCGGGGCGTTGGTGCTCGCCCTCGCCCTCATGCCGGTGCTGTGCTCGTTGGTGCTGACTGGAAAAATCCACGAGGGCGACAACCGCGTCATCGCACTCATGAAGAAACTCTACCTGCCGACGCTCGATATGGCTCTGAGACAGCCCTGGCTTGTCGTTGTTGCGTCGGTTCTCCTGTTCGCCGGATCGCTCAGGTTGTTCACCCGGTTGGGTGCGGAGTTCGTGCCAAAGCTCGATGAAGGCTCGATTACTTCGATGCTCTACAAACCGGTCGGCATGAGCATGGAGGAATCGTTGCGGACGGACATCGAAGTTGAGAACCGACTCCTCAAAGAGTTTCCTGAAATCACCCGCATTTTCTCGCGCATAGGCACGAGTGACATCGCCACCGACCCGATGCCGCCAAACGAGAGTGACATTTACATTTTCTACAAACCAATCGCGGAGTGGCCCAGGACGACGGGGCATCCGCGCACCAAAGCGGAGTTGAACGAACAAATCGGAGCGATGCTCAAGCAGATCAACCCCGAGTATGACATTCTCACCGCGCAGCCGATTGAGATGCGTTTCAACGAAATGCTCGAAGGCACGAAAGCCGAACTTTCCGTGAAGATTTTCGGCAACGACTACGACGTGCTCGACAAGCTGGCGGAACAAATCAAAGGCGTGCTGGAGAAGACTCCTGGCGCGGCCCAAGTGGAGTTCGAGACCGAAGGACGCACCCCGCAGTTACAAATCAACACCAGACGCGATGTGCTCCAGCGTTACGGCTTGCAAGCGAGCGAAGTGAACAAAGCCGTGAACGCTGCGCTGGCCGGACAGGTCGTCGGGACAATGGTCAGCGGCAGCAAGCGAAACGACATCGTGGTGCGAATGCCGGAGGAATTGCGCGCCGACGATGAGGAGATCAAGAAGCTGCCCGTCCGCGTCGGAGATACTGGACTCGTTCCGCTCGGAAAGTTGGTGGAGTTCGAGACGTTGAAGACGGTCGAACCCATTCAACACGACGACGGCCTGCGTCGCGCAGCGTTAATGGTGAACCTGAAGACGCGGGACATCGAAGGCTACGTCGGCGAAGCCGAACGGCGTATCCACGAGCAGGTGAAATTGCCGGAGAATTACATCGTCCAGTTTGGCGGACAGTTTGAAAACCTGCAGCAGGCCCGCGCTCGGCTTGCCATCGTCGTGCCGACCGCGCTGGTGCTTATCTTCGTGCTGATCTTTCTCGCGTTCGGTTCGCTGCGGCAGGCCGCGCTCGTGTATTCGGGTATCCCGCTGGCGGTAACGGGCGGGGTCTTTGCGCTTTGGCTGCGCGGGATGCCATTCAGCATTACAGCCGCGGTCGGCTTCATCGCTTTGAGCGGTGTCGCCGTGCTTAACGGCTTGGTAATGATTGCCTACTTCAACCAACTCCGCGAACAAGGAAAATCCGTGCGGGACTCGGTCATGGAAGGCTCGTTGACCCGACTACGGCCCGTGCTCGTGACCGCGTTGGTCGCTAGTCTTGGTTTCGTGCCGATGGCCATTGCGACCGGCGCGGGCGCGGAAGTGCAACGGCCGCTTGCGACCGTGGTCATCGGCGGCGTTCTCAGTTCCACCTTCCTGACTCTGGTGTTGCTGCCAGTGCTTTACCAGTGGGTTGAAGACAAAATCCGCAAACCGGTCGAAGCATCCCAAGCATGAAAGGAGCACGAGAGTCTGGATTCCAAGCTCTCGTTTCCGCCACAGATCAACCGCCACCCGCGTCCCGGAGGGACGGCCGACAATAGCCCAACGCTTCAGCGTTGGGTCTTCTCACAGACCAACCGTAATTCGCGAAGCGTCGCCGGCTGGGGCCGAATCGTGCGGGTTGCAATTGAGGAAGGCAAGCGCTTGGGGGCTGTGAACGCGCCGCTATAAATGGTCAACTGGATTGACGGGACTCCAAACAAGAACGGGAATTTGGAAAAGACAAGTTTTGTTTGCATGGTCGCAATCTAGATTTTGTTTGCGAGATCATTCTCACACTCCTCAAGGCGGAAACGGCCGGCAAAGGTGGCCAAAAATGTTTGGAAAAGAATTTGGGTGAGAGCAACTGACTGAAGCAAAAGCGGTACAGGACTACCGCAGAACCGCTTCTAGAGGAAAAAATTACTGCGACGCGTCTCGCCCAAGCTTGACGTCACTCATAGCAGTGCGCCGACTCGTCGGCGCGATGAACCTGCTGTTGAATGACGAATGACGAATGACGAATGACAAATGACGAAAGAAACCCGAAACCCAAATGACGAAAGCCGCTCTCCAGTGCGATGGCCGGATTCGTCATTCGGATTTCGGTCTTCCTTCGGATTTCGTCATTCGTCATTC
>Ga0070689_100003165_pt1 | contig 10886 bp, 8 predicted proteins | sample KBSS23HmetaG_FD_64669 | JGI IMG/M metagenome (GOLD analysis project Ga0070689, IMG submission 64669) | Switchgrass rhizosphere microbial communities from Kellogg Biological Station, Michigan, USA - KBS S2-3H metaG | ecosystem: Host-associated > Plants > Roots > Rhizosphere ... | reverse complement strand
TACTTATAGAGGTACTTCATGTAGGAGTGCGTCGGCGTGCTATCGAGATAGTAATAGTATTCCTTCACGTCCTCGCCATGATTGCCTTCACTGTTCGTCAGCCCGAACAGGCGCTCCTTCAAGATCGAATCCTTCCCATTCCAAAGCGCGAGGGCAAAGCAGAGGCGCTGGCGATCATCGGAGATGCCGGCCAATCCGTCCTCGCCCCAATGATAGGCCCGCGAACGCGCCTGGTCGTGGCTGAAGTAATCCCAGGCGTTGCCGTTCTCGCTATAGTCCTCGCGCACGGTCCCCCACTGGCGTTCGCTGAGATACGGGCCCCATTTTTTCCAAGGGACCGATTCGTCCCGCGCTTCATCCAACCGTTGTTGCTCGGCATTGGGAGCCGGACCGCCATCCTGGCGGGAGCGGCCCGTGTTGGCAGGTTTCGTCGCATCGTAATCGAATCGTTCGGCAAGCTTTGGTTGGGAACGTGAGGTGGATTTTTTCATTGGAACAAGGGTCAGTGGTGGTGGTGGTGATCAGTTTAAGCTATTAAGTCATTTCGTCTTCAGCACTGCAAGAGCCTCGCGCAAAATGCCGGCGCTGCACCGCAATCCATCCCGCTCAGTCTCGTCCAACGACAAGGGAATGGTCGCCAGCGCGCCTCGGCCCCCGACCAGATGCGGCAAAGCCAGGGTCACGCCTTCGCAGTCCGCCACGCCGGCGATCCGCGCGCAAATGGTCAGGATGGCCCGCTGATCGTGCAGCAGCACATCAACAATCCGCGCCACCGCGCTGCCAATGCCATAATAGGTCGCGCCCTTGCCGGCAATGATTTGATAGGCGGCGCGCCGCACGTTTTCGTCGATCTGCTGTCGATTCGCCGCCGTCAGCGGTTTCCCGTGCACGTTGGCAAACTCGTCCAGGCCCAGGCCGGCAATGGTGGCCTGCGACCAGGCCAGCACTTCGGAATCCCCGTGCTCTCCCAGCACGTAAGCGTGGACGTGCTGTGGATCGACGTCGAAATGCCGCCCCAGCAAGGCGCGAAATCGCGCAGTATCGAGGGTGGTGCCCGACCCGATGATGCGCGTGTGCGGCACGCCGAACTCCGCGGCAAAATGCGCCGCCAGATGCGTCATGATATCCACCGGATTGGTCACCACCAGCAACACCGCTTCAGGCGCGTGCCGTAGCACCGAGGGAATGATCTGCTGGAAGACATCCGCGTTGCGCTGGAGCAATTGCAGCCGGGTCTCTCCCGGCTTTTGGGCCACGCCACCGGCGATCACCACCACGCTGGCTCCGGCCAACTGGGGATAATCGCCCGCCCGAACGGTGAGCGGATGGGCAAATGGGACCGCGTGGTAAATATCGTTGGCCTCGGCCTCCGCACGCGCACGATTCAAATCGACCAGCACGATCTCGCGGCCCACGCCCTTCATGACCAGCGCGAAGGCCGAAGCCGAGCCGACCATTCCACAGCCCACAATTCCAATTCTCATGGCCGGAGCAGGCGCTGCGCGTGCCCTTGATTCATAAATTGATGATTTCCATCCGGTGATTGCTTTCCGGATCCGACGCCGTTGGCCGCTGGGTCAAGATGGCGAATCCGCCGGGCAATTCGTGGCGCCGCACCCATTCCTTCACGTAGGCATTCCATGAAGCCGGCAGATCGGGTTGGTGGACCGATAGGATGCCGCTGGAAAACAACAGGTCCTGGGTGGTCTTGGCGTTTGGGCTGATGGCCACCGTCCAGACGGGAAGACGGAAAGCCGCCAGTCGGCGGGCCGACGCACCGCTCTCCGTCCGGGCAAAAACCGCGGCCGGCTTCAAATACACCAGACTGGCCTCGACCCCGACGGCGATAAGGTGCAGCGGCAGCACCTTGCCCTCGAGATCCACGCCCGCGTACATTTCCTTGACCGAGATTTGTCGTCGCGTCGACTCCACCGTGGCAGCGATGCGCGCCAGCATGGTCACCGATTCCACCGGAAAATCGCCCATGGCCGATTCGGCGGACAACATCACGCCGTCCGTGCCATCGAGGATCGCATTCGAAACATCGGTTGCCTCGGCCCGCGTCGGCAAATAATGGTGGATCATCGACTCCAGCATCTGCGTGGCGGTGATGACGGGCTTGGCCCGCCGATTGGCGCGCCGGATGATGTCCTTTTGAATCAAGGCAATTTGCTCAATGGGCACTTCCACTCCCAAGTCGCCCCGGGCAACCATGATCCCGTCGGAGGCGTCGAGGATTTCATCCAGCCGATCGAGGGCGCGTTTCCGCTCGATCTTGGCAATGAGAAAAGGCTGGTGGCCCAACTGGCGCGCCGCCTCGCGCACGGCTTGCAAATCCGCCGCGCTTTCCACGAACGACTGGCTGACCGCGTCCACCCCGTGCTCCAGCGCGAATTGCAGACATTCGCGATCGCGGTCGGTAAATGCACTGATGCCCAGGTCGATGCCCGGCAAATTCAGTCCTTTGCGGGAACGCAATTCACCGCCCACCACGACCAAGCACTCCACGTCCGGACCACGCACATCTTTCACTTCCAGCTGAATGTATCCGTCGTTGAGGGATAGCTTGTCGCCTGGCTTCACCACTTTCGGCAACGGCGCAAAGCTGACGGAGGCCCGTTGCTGGTCGCCGACGATGTCCTGGGTCGTAAGGGTGAACGAATCTCCCGGTTTAAGCAGCACCGGCTCTGTCTCGAACCGGCCGATCCGCATCTTCGGACCGGACAAATCGGCCATGATCGCCACCGGCCGACCGGCGGACCGCGAAGCAGCCCGAAGGTTTTCGATGTTTTGTTGATGGGTGGCAAATTCACCGTGGGAAAAGTTCAGCCGCGCAACGTTCATCCCCGCCCGGATCATCCGTTCGAGCACTTCGGGCGAGCTTGAGGCCGGGCCGATGGTCGCGACAATTTTCGTCTTGTTCGGAGGCAGCGTGAAAGCCTGGGACGGTTTCATGGAAATGATTCAGGCGACTCCCAGCCGTGAACTGCACTTCGCGAACTCGCGCGACCACACGCGCATGGCGTCCTCGAACGCTCGAGCGGTGCGAACGATGGTGTTGCGATCCAGTGTGCCCGCATTGAACTCGTTTTGCAGGAACGTCATCAGCTCGGCGATGATGCTCAATCCCGCGTCCAGTTCCGCCGCCGCGTTATGGCGCGCGTCCGGCCCAGCTGGCGGGACAGCGAAGCCACCCAGTTGAACTGCTCGCGCAGCCCCTGGAATTGCATCTGAATGTTGCCAAAGTCCTGCTGAAACTGGTTCACGTTGTAACCCGCCGAACTGGCCCGGCGGCTCCAGTTATCCGCCGACTTGGTGACGATGTCCGCCTGGTTGCGGGTCGCCGTCGCGGCAGAGCGCAGGTTGTTTCCCAAGGGCGAAGGTTGCGCCCGTCCGCCCGCCGGCGCCAGGCAGAGCAGCAACACCAGTCCGGACAGGAGGCCGGGCCGGAACGAAAAAAAAGCGGATGCGGTTTTCATGAGTGATTCGTTTAGGGCGTGACCAGACCGGCAGCGCGCACCGCCGACTCGGCATCGTTCAGGGCGGCCAGGACGGATTCAAGCGCCTGCAACACACGCCGTCCGTCGCCCTTCACTTGTTCGATCTCTTTGGGCACAGCATCCCACGCCGGACCGGCCGGTTGATCGAAGCTGGCGCGGAACTCACGCAATTTCGTCATAAACGGACGAAACTCGATCCGGACCTCGCCGGAGAGCTGACGAACCCTTTCGAAATGTTGCCGCATGCGAAGGTAGCGCTCGGTCTCCGCCCGGGCGGTCGCGGAATTCGTGATCGTGTAAAGATGCTCCTTCCATTCCTCAAAGTAGGTCTCGCCACGGGCGATGATGGCCTCGGCACGGGAGCGGGCCCTCACCGAAGTCAGCTCGAGTTGGTGAAGCGATTTGTCGAAGCGCGCAAAGTTCGGACGCGTGGAAGGGGGCGTGAAGGACTTTGGCAGGCCTTCCAACGCGTCGACGACGGCAGCCACGCTGTGGTGCGCTTCGCGCGCCACTTCGCGATACTCGGCGATGCCCCGGCCGGGCCGCGGCGCCGGGGAGCCGGACGGAGTTGAAGCGCAACCGTACGCCAGGCAGGGCAGCATCACCCAATAGGCCAGTCGCCATCGCCTCGCGAACTCGGCCGTCAAACGAGTCCACCTGGAGCGAGCCGCACGTGAGCTGTGGTCTGATAGGATCATCACACTTCAATTGTTTCCCCCATGCGCGGGATGGCGCATTTGAGTTTGAATCGTTGCTCAATCTTCTGAGCCAGGGTGCTCCTCTGAACGTCCTCGCCATGGGTCAACACCACCCGCGGCTTGGCCGGCGCCAAGGCGCTGAACCAGTGAAGCAGATCGGTCTGTCCCGCATGGGCGCTGAACCCGCCCAGCGTATGAACCTTCGCCGCCACGGCGATTTTTTCTCCGTGAATGCTCACCACTTTTTCGCCGTTGACCAGGCGACGGCCGAGCGAGCCCTCGCCCTGATACCCGACGATGAGAACATGTGTGTCCGGCTTCCACAGGTTCGCCTTGAGATGATGAAGGATGCGCCCGGCGTTGCACATGCCGGCACCGGCCATGACCAGGCAGGGACCAGGCTGATCATTGATCTTCATCGAGTCTTGGGCCGTGACACATACCTTGAGGGACTTCAGGTCTTCGCGCAATGGCTTCTCCGTGATGAATTTTGTCATGCCCTCATCAAAAAGATCCCGGTGGCGCGTGTAGATCTGCGTTGCCTCGATGGCCATCGGGCTGTCGAGAAACAGCGGGAACGGCTTGACCTTCTTGTTGCGAAACATCCAGCCAAGCAGCCCGGTAATCAGTTGGGCGCGCCCCACCGCAAACGTGGGCACGAGAATTTTTCCCCGCTTCTCCACCGCATCCCGCACAATGCGGACAAACTCCTCCACCGTCTCCTTGAACGGCCGGTGATCGTGATCACCGTAGGTGGATTCTAGAAACACCAGGTCGGCCTGCTTGAAAGGTTCAAAATCCTTGAGGATGAGCGCGCCTCGCGGACCCAGGTCTCCGGAGAAGACAACTCGCCGCGTCTCGCCGTCCTCCTCCACGAGAAGCTGGATGCTGGTGGAGCCCAACATGTGGCCCGATTCATTCCATACAGCCCGGATGCCCGGCGCCACTTGGACCGGTTCCTGATATGGCACTGGTCGCAGGAGCCCGATGATTTTCTCCGCGTCTTCCGGTGTGTAGAGAGGCTCCTGCGGCAGCTCGCCGGCCCGGGCGCGCTTGCGATTCTGACGCTCGTTGTCCGACAACTGAATGCGGGCGGAATCCCGCAAGATGAGCGACGTCATCTCAATCGTGGCCGGCGTGGCCAAAACCGGCGCGGTGTGGCCCCGCTTGGCCAACAATGGCAGGCGGCCGGTGTGGTCCAGGTGTCCGTGCGTAAGCAGCACGGCATCGATCTTTTGTTTCGGCCCGGTGGGGGGGCGATTCAATGCCTCGGATTTTTTGCCGCCCTGGAACAGTCCGCAATCCACCAGCACTCCCGCGTCTTTGGTCTGAATGTGGTAGCAAGATCCGGTAACTTCTCCGCCCGACGCGCCGACGATTCTTATTTTCATTCTTGTTGGTCTCCCTGTGAAATCACCCGACCGGCTTCAGCCTGGCCCGCACCGGTGCCGGCAAGCTTCGCAATACCAGGTCCACGGCTTCCCTGGGCGAGTCCGTCACATAGCCGAACCCGATTTCGTCGTGGGCAAACACGCCCTGCTTCATCATGGTCTGGCCCCACTCCCGCAGACCTTGCCAAAACTCCGCACCCATCAAAATCAGTGGAAACGGGCCGATCTTTCGGCACTGAATAAGAGTGGCGGCCTCAAATAATTCATCGAGCGTTCCCAGCCCTCCGGGCATCACGATGAACGCGCACGAGTACTTCACCAGACACACCTTTCGCGTGAAGAAATACTGGAACTCAATGCTCTGATCGACATACGGATTCTCGCTCTGCTCATGCGGGAGGATGATGTTCAGGCCGTAACTGCTACCGCCGGCTTCGTGCGCGCCGCGATTGGCCGCTTCCATAATGCCAGGACCTCCTCCCGTCAGCGTGGCAAAGCCGGCTTTGGCCAGCTCGGCGCCAGTCGCTCGCGCCAGTTTGTAGTAACGATGGGTTTCCTTGAACCGCGCCGAACCGAACACCGTCACGGCCGGCCCCACCTGGAACAGGCCCTTGAATCCCCGGACGAACTCGTCGTTGATCCGCTTGAGACGCGCGCGCTCCTTTTCCGGCGTGCGGGCGAGGTTAAGAAATTCCCGATCGTCACCTCCCGGACCGCCGGCGGGCAGTTCATAACCTGGCAGGCCGACCTTGCTCCAGTGTTTTTGCCAGGCCCGCGCCCAGGTATCAGCCGCCGGCATGCTGGGCAGGCGCGGTTTGGATAATGATTTGTTGCGGGTGCTACGGCTGTTCCCGGCATTGCGGGCCTTACGCGTTTTGTGCATGGGATGGTCCGTGTCGGTGTGTTGGCGACGGTGACGGAGGCCGGTCACTGATCATTGGTCATTCATCACACGTTGTCCCCTTCGGTGGAACTGCGCCGCGAGCCCGCGCGGGTTCCGCCCCATTTCCAGCCGAGCACCACCGGGTGATCCTCGCCGCGTTCGGTGATGTAGTGACGATGTTCGATCAGCGCGTTGCGGATGGCCTGCTTCGCATAGGCGGCCCGCGCCCCCAGCTGGGGCAGCCGATCAATCACGTCCTGCACCAGATGGAAACGGTCCATCTCATTCAACACAACCATGTCGAACGGCGTGGTGGTCGTGCCTTCCTCCTTGTAGCCCCGCACATGGAGGTTGCGATGGTTGGTGCGGCGGTAGGTGAGGCGATGAATCAGCCAGGGGTATCCGTGGAACGCGAACACGATCGGCTTGTCCTTCGTGAATAGCGTGTCGAAATCGTGATCACTCAGCCCGTGCGGATGCTCGCCCGATGGCTGAAGCTTCATCAGGTTCACCACATTGACCATGCGCACCTTCAACTGCGGAAGGTGACGCCGGAGAAGATCGACCGCCGCCAGCGTCTCCAGCGTGGGTACATCACCACAGCACGCCATGACCACGTCCGGTTCCCCGTCCCGATCGCTGCTGGCCCATTCCCAGATGCCGGCGCCCGCGGTGCAGTGCTTGATCGCCTCGTCCATCGTCAGCCAAACCGGCGCCGGCTGTTTGCCCGCCACGACGACGTTGACGTAGTTGCGGCTGCGCAGGCAGTGGTCGGTGACGGACAGCAGGCAGTTGGCATCGGGCGGGAGATAGACGCGGACGATCTCGGCCTTCTTGTTGATGACATGGTCAATAAAGCCAGGGTCCTGGTGTGAGAAACCGTTATGGTCCTGCCGCCAGACGTGGGAGCTGAGCAGATAGTTGAGCGACGCGATGGGCCGGCGCCAGGGTATGTGATTGCAGACCTTCAACCACTTCGCGTGCTGGTTGAACATCGAATCGATGATGTGAATGAAGGCCTCGTAACAGGAGAAGAATCCGTGCCGGCCCGTCAGCAGATATCCTTCCAGCCAGCCTTGGCACTGGTGCTCGCTCAACATTTCCATCACGCGGCCATCGGGCGCCAGCTTGTCATCGTAATCAAATCGCTCCGCCATCCACGCACGATTCGTGACCTCCAGCGCATCCTGCCAGCGGTTCGAATTGTTCTCGTCCGGGCTGAACAGCCGGAAATTTTTGCTCTGGAGGTTCAGCTTCATCACGTCGCGCAAAAAACGCCCCATGACCCGCGTCGCCTCCGCATCCGTCGACCCGGGCTGCTTGAGCGGTACGGCGTATTCGCGAAAGTCTGGCATCCGGAGATCGCACAGCAGTACCCCCCCATTGGCGTGGGGATTGGCGCTCAGGCGACGGGATCCCTTGGGCGCGAGCTCGGCCAGTTCGGGCTTAAAGCGGCCCTTGGCATCGAACAGCTCCTCCGGCTTGTAGCTCTTCATCCACTGCTCAAGGAGCTTGATGTGGCCTGGCTTCTCGTGCATCTCCCCCATGGGAACCTGGTGTGAACGCCAGGAGTCCTCCGTTCGCTTGCCATCGACTTGCTTGGGGCACGTCCATCCCTTCGGCGAACGCAGCACGATCATCGGCCAGCGCGGACGTTCACTCACGCCGTTTTGGCGGGCCGCCTTTTGCACCCGCTGAATCTCCGCGACCGCTTCATCCAGCGCCGCAGCCATCAATTGATGCATCGTGGCCGGCTCGCTGCCTTCCACAAAAATCGGAGAGTAGCCATAGCCACGAAACAGAGCCTCCAGCTCCTCGTGACTGATGCGCGCCAGCACGGTGGGGTTGGCGATCTTGTAACCATTGAGATGGAGAATCGGGAGCACCGCGCCGTCCGTAGCTGGATTGAGAAACTTGTTCGAGTGCCAACTGGTGGCCAGTGGACCCGTCTCCGCTTCGCCATCTCCCACCACGGCGGCCACGATGAGATCCGGATTATCGAAGGCAGCGCCAAACGCGTGGCTCAAGGCATAGCCGAGTTCACCGCCTTCGTGGATGGATCCGGGTGTCTCCGGGGCGACATGGCTGGGAATGCCACCCGGAAAGGAGAATTGCTTGAACATTTTCTTCAATCCCTCCTCGTCCTGCGAGATGTTCGGATAGATCTCGCTGTAGGTACCTTCCAGCCATGTGTTGGCCACAATCCCCGGACCGCCATGCCCGGGTCCGATGATGTAAATCATGTTCAGATCCCGCTCCTTGATGACGCGATTTAGATGCACGTAAATGAAGTTCAATCCCGGCGTCGTCCCCCAGTGCCCGACCAGGCGCGGCTTCACATGCTCCTTCTTCAGGGGCTTCCTTAGGAGCGGATTGTCGTAGAGGTAGGTCTGGCCCACGGAAAGGTAGTTGGCCGCACGCCACCAGGCGTCGATTTTACCGAGCAACTCGGGAGTGAGCGGCCCGGGTGGCGGAGTTGCCCCTCGGCGAGGAGTGACGATGTTCGTCATGGCGGAGCCGCGGATGCGGCGGGATTTGGTGAGGATCTTATTCATGTGCGGAATCCTTTTGGTTCGGCAGTTGGTGTCTAAAGATTGACGGTTGCACAGCTGGACCGCAATAGATCAGAAACCCACCCCTACCGCCACCACGACCGTGGGGCGGTTCTCGTCCAAATTGAACAGATAGGCCGACAAGCTGGCTTCCTTGTAGGAAAACCCGGCGAGCGGTCCCCATTGCACGTCGCTATCTGACTCATAGAGGCGGGTCCGCTGCGCGACCAGGCCGAACCGAAACCATTCGACCGGAGCCAGGGCCAGTTCCGACCAGCTGTAAAAGAAACTCTCGGACGAATCCTCCACGTCAAAGAGGAACTCACTCTCGCTGTAGAGTTCGAGCTTCCACCAGCCCAACGAACCCTTGTAGCCAGGCGCAATACCGGTGGTACGGCCAAAGACTCCTCCCAACATGGGAGTAAATTCCCAGGCCAGCTTTTCGCCACCGGAGAAGTTGTAGCCCACCCACGTCGACCCGGTTTCCAAATCCTCGTAGTTGTAGCGAGCCTCCAGATGCAGCCAGCCGTAATCCGCCGTGAACGTCGGCTGCACATATTCGCGGTCGTCAGGCACGAAATAGGCAGCAGCCGAGAGGGAGAAAGACCACTCCTTTTTGGATGCCTCCTCGATGGCCGGCGGGGACTCAGGCCCAGCCGGCTGGTTCGTGGAGGTGACGAGCGCCTGGCCGTTTGCCCACGCAGCGCCGAAGCCGCACAAGCAGCTGAACGTCCCACACAATCCCGCCCGCCGGCAGTTCATGGCGCGTCATCCTTCGCTTTGGATCCCGTCGATGAAACCCTGGGCACCATTCTTTACATGCGCGGCGTTGGCTTCATCGGTGTCAATGTGCATGGCCAGGGCAAAGCTCGGATCCACTCGCACCAGCACATCGCCGAAAACCAGTTCCCGGTCGCCGGTGATGCGCACCCGCACGAGCGATTTGTCGCGCACACCGTAGCGCAGCGCGTCTTCGGGCGTCATGTGCACGTGGCGCAACGCGCAAATAACGCCGCGGTCCACTTTCACACTCCCGGTCGGACTTTCCAGCGTGCAGCCGGGCGAGTCGGCAATATCGCCGCTCTCGCGAATCGGCGGATGCACCCCCAACTTGAACTGCTCCGTCATGGCGATTTCAATCTGCGTGTATTTGCGGGTTGGACCCAGCACGCGAACCCGCTCAATGCGCCCCTTCGGCCCGACGATGGCGAGCTGTTCCTTGCAGGCATACTGTCCGGGCTGGGACAGGTCCGCGTGCTTGGTCAGCTGATGTCCCTTGCCAAACAGCGCCTCGACGTGTTCCTGGGTGAGATGAATGTGATGGGCCGATACTTCCACCAGGAATGGCTGCTTTTTCTGCGCGTCCAGCACCCGCGTGATGTAGGAACGGCTCAACGCCCGCAACGCCTCGCGGGCCATCATGCGTTCCTCATCCGTGGGAACGACCAGCACCGTCACCTTCGAGTCGTCGGCGGAAATCCGGCACACCTCGGTGAAGCCTCGGGCCTCGCGGTTCCGCTGCCCGTCGAGCTTCAGCCCCATGCACTCCAGCCCTTGCAAGGCCACCGCGCGGACCTCCGCGCTGCCCTGCCCGATGCCGCCGGTGAATATCACAGCATCCAGGCCCCCCATCGATGCCACGTAGGCACCAATGTATTTTCGCACCCGATAGCAATACGCTTTCAGCGCCAGCAGGGCACGATGATGACCTTCGTCGGCCGCCTTCAGAATCTCGCGCATGTCGCTGGAAATCCCGGACAGCCCCAGCAGCCCGCTTTTCTTGTTCAACAGCTCCTCGGATTGCGTGGCGGTCAGATTCTCCGTGCGTTCCAGAAAGGCCAGCACGCCCGCGTCCACATCAC
>Ga0070689_100003164_pt1 | contig 10888 bp, 10 predicted proteins | sample KBSS23HmetaG_FD_64669 | JGI IMG/M metagenome (GOLD analysis project Ga0070689, IMG submission 64669) | Switchgrass rhizosphere microbial communities from Kellogg Biological Station, Michigan, USA - KBS S2-3H metaG | ecosystem: Host-associated > Plants > Roots > Rhizosphere ... | reverse complement strand
CAGCACGATCGTCAGCGTGTTGCTGCTGCCCTCGGGCAGGTGATGGCACTGCACGCAGCTGCGCGGCCCCACCATCGGCACGATGTGGAACAGCTTGCGGCCGAGCAGCGCGCCGCTGCCGGTGCTCGGATCGTCGGGATTGCCGGTGGTGCCGCCGAACGTGCGGTCCTTCGACTGCTCGGGGTTCGGCGCGTGATGGATCGTGTTCACGAACTTCGTGTAGCGGTCCATCTCGTCGTTGGTCAGCGGTGTGCTGCGATGCTGCAGCCGCACGAACGCGTCGTTGAAGTCCTGGAACTGCAGCCGGTCGCCGCGCCAGTGGTACGGCGCATTGGTCATGATGAACTGCATGTCGAACGGCTCGAGCAGGTAGTTCACGAGGCCCTGCAGCGTCTGCGTGACCGTGATCGGCTTGTCGTTGGGCCAGTTCGGCATCGAGCCCGTGGTCCGCGCGTCGCCGTCGTGGAAGTGCGGCGGGATCGCGGGCCCCGCCGGGTCGAGGCTGCCGAGCCGCCAGCCGAGGCCTTCGGTGCGCGCGTCGACGTGGCAGCTGCTGCACGACACCGCCCCGTTGCCCGACGTCGCGAACGCCGAGTACAGGAAGCGGCGGCCGGCGCGGATTTCGGGCGGCGTCGGGTCGTTGCCCAGCGCGCGCTGGAACACGAGGCTCGCGGTCCACGGATTGACGACGGCGAGCGAGTTGTCGAGGCGGTTCAGCACGAACAGCATGCCCGGGCGCGACAGGCTGGTCGGGTCCGGTGCCGTCGCGTCGTAGGCGAGCCCGCGCGGTCCCACCGCCGAGTAGCCGCCGAACGTGTTCAGCATCGGCACGGCGACGCGCTGGATCAGCCAGCCGCTCGGCTGCGAGGCATCGGGCGTCAGCAGCGCGACCTTGTCGGAACCGAAGGCCGCCAGCGCCACGCGCACGACGATGCCGGGCACGTCCTCGATCAGCGCCACGTCGGTCGCCTGCGCCAGTGCGTCGGCCGGCGCCACTTCGGTCATCGCGACCTGCGAGTAGTCGCGGTTCAGGTTGATGCTGCGGAACAGCGGCTTGGTGGTGCCCACGATCGGCAGGCCGGCGGTCTGCTCGCGCACCAGCTGCGGCCGGTCACCCGGCAGGCCGGGGCGCAGGTCGACGATCTGCAGCCAGGTCTGCACGAACCCGGTCGGCTGCGCGGCGACCGCGTCGACGCCGGCGACCTGGTTCTTGGCGATCTGCGACACGACGAACATGCGCCGGCCGACGCCGTCGATCGCGAAGCCGAAGTTCGAGCTGCCGAGGCCGCTGAGCGCATAGAGCGAACTGCTGTGTCCGGCCGGCGGATTGGTCGGGTCGCTGGTGTAGAGGCCGAAGTCGTAGAGGCTGTCGCGCCGGATCTCGCCGCCCATCGTGTTCAGCACGTAGGTGCGGCCGTCGGGCAGCAGCGCGATGCGGCGCGGCGCCTTCACGCCCCAGGTGACGCCCGCCAGCGGCGACGGGGCGTCGAGCGGCGCGAACGGCACGATCGACTGCAGCGTCGTCGCGTCGATCATCGTCAGGCCGCCGCTCTTGTGCAGCGTCACGAACGCCAGCGGGCCGGCCGGCGCGAACGCGATGTCCGTCGGCTCGTCGCCGACGAAGCTCGTGCGCTCGTTGCGCGCCGCGAGCGTGACCGTGCCCCCCGGCGTGATCGCGGCCGGGCCGAGTCGCACGCGGCTGACGGAGTCGCCGAGGAAGTTGGCCGTGTAGGCGCAGTCGTTGGCCGGGTTCCAGCGCACGGTCACCGGCGACAGGCCGACGGGCACGCGCGCGATCAGCCAGTACGGCGCCGTGGTCTGGTAGATCTCGAGCGAGTTGTCCGGCGTGTTGCAGACCAGCAGCACGTGCACGTTGCCGAGGTCGGCAACGGCGATCGGCGCGATCTGGGGGTCCTCGTAGTTCACGAACCGGCCCTGGGCGGTGGCGGGAGCGACCGCCAACAGGAGGGCGGCGATCGCACGGACGCACGGCTGGTGCATGGGAGTCTCCGCGAGCGACCGAACGCCCGGCGCGGGGCGCGCCGCGCATCGGCCCTCGCCTCGGCAGTGGGTACGCGGGGGCACTCGACGGCGGGCGGTCCCCGGGGCGCGCTGCGCGGTCCGCCGGTGGCGGATCGCGGGGCGCGCGCCGTGGCAGGTGCGCACGTCGTCGACGTTCCCGGAGAGCCGGGAACCGGCGGCGCGCACGCGTCGGCGCGAAAAAAACCGCGGCGCGACCCCTACTGATTCCTTGCGTGTGCTTGCTGCCGGGGGCGCGCGGGCCTTCGCGAGCTGCTAACGGCGGTCCGTAGGGGGCGCAGTCTCTGCGGGCGCCTTGGGTTCGGCCGGCGATGACGTCATCACCGCCGGCGGTTGCATCGGCACCACCTCGTAGGAGTTCTCCGGCAACCCGTCGCCGGTCCAGGCACGGCGGAACGTCCAGTCGAGGAGGTCCGGGGGCGCCCCGAGCAGGAAGTGCCCGGTCGCGGCGAGGCCGGTGGCGGGGAAGAGCATGAACTCCTCGCGCGCGGTCGGACTCAGCGAGTCGCCGGCCAGCAGCGTGATCGGGTAGGTGATCGGCAGCACCACGACGCTGAGCACGCCGCCGACGATGCCGCCGATCCAGGCACCCGTGCCGGCGCAGCCGCGCACCCATCCCGGCCGGCCGAACTCCGGCGGCGGCGAGTTCTCCTGCAGGTTGTCGACCGTGCGCTGCACGACGCACGACGGGATGACGGCGAAGAGGACCGCTCCGAGGATGGCTCGCGGCATGCAGTAATCCTAGGGGCACCGGTGCCGCAGCAGCAGCGCGGCGAGTCCTTTTTGGGGCCCGCCGCGTACGCGAGTGCTCGCGTGCCGCGGGGATTCGCGAGACTATGGGCCCATGAAGATCGCGGTCATCGGATCCGGATACGTAGGCCTCGTCGTCGGCACCTGCTTCGCGGACACCGGCAACCGCGTGACGTGCGTCGACGTCGACGAGAACAAGATCGCGCGCCTGCAGCGCGGCGAGGTGCCGATCTTCGAGCCGGGCCTCGAGGAAATGATGCTGCACAACGTCAGCGAGGGGCGCCTGTTCTTCAGCACCGACATCGCGGCCGCGATCAAGAAGCACGACGTGGTGTTCATCGCGGTCGGCACGCCGCCCGGCGAAGACGGCAGCGCCGACCTGCGCCACGTGATCGCCGTCGCCGAGGCGATCGGCACGCACATGGCGAGCCACAAGACGGTCGTGCTCAAGAGCACGGTGCCGGTCGGCACCAACAAGAAGGTCGCCGACGCGATCGCGCGCAAGACCAAGCTGACGTTCGACGTGGTCAGCAACCCGGAGTTCTTGAAGGAGGGCGCGGCGATCGAGGACTTCTCCAAGCCCGACCGCGTGGTGATCGGCTGCGAGAGCGACCGCGCGCGCAAGGTCATGGAGGAGCTCTACGCGCCGTACCTGCGCACCGGCAAACCGCTGCTGTTCATGGATCCGCCGTCGGCGGAGATGACGAAGTACGCGGCCAACGCGATGCTGGCGACGCGCATCTCGTTCATGAACGAGATGGCGCGCATCTGCGACGTCGTCGGCGCCGACGTCAACCAGGTGCGCAAGGGCATCGGCACCGACGAGCGCATCGGCTTCCCGTTCCTGTTCGCCGGCGTCGGCTACGGCGGCTCGTGCTTCCCGAAGGACGTGCGCGCGCTCGTGCAGACGGCGAAGGAGCACGGCTACCAGCCGCACGTCGTGCCCGCGGTCGAGCGCGTCAACGAGGAGCAGAAGCTGCTGCTGTTCCAAAAGATCGAGGCGCACTTCAAGGGCGCGCTGAAGGGCCGGCGGTTCGGGGTCTGGGGCCTCGCGTTCAAGCCGAAGACCGACGACATGCGCGAGGCGCCGAGCCTCGTGCTGATCGAAGCGCTGCTGCGCGCCGGCGCGCAGGTGTGCGCGTTCGACCCCGAGGCGATCAAGGAGGCCAAGCGCATGCTCGGCGACAAGATCACCTACGCAGCCAACGCGCTGGGCGCCGCCGAAGGCGCCGACGCCCTGGTGCTGGTGACCGAGTGGAGCGAGTTCCGGCACGTCGACCTCGAGGAACTGCGGCGCCGGCTGAAGCAGCCGGTGCTGTTCGACGGCCGCAACATCTGGGACAGCGGCCGCGCGCGCGCCCAGGGCTTCACCTACTACGGCATCGGCGTGCGCTGACGCGCGGCCGCGTAGGCGGCCGCGAAGGAGCAAGCTGAGAGCCTGTTTCCTTCACAGGCTCTCAGCGGCCCCCGCGGCGAGACTCCTCGAGCATCTGCGCGTCGCCCTTGGGGTTCGCGCGCTGGTCGCGCGCGCGCTGCAACGCGCGCCGCGCCGACATCGACGCCACGGACTTCTGCAGCCGCTCCTTCTGCACCGGGTCCTCGACCGCAGCCGCGGCCACCGTCGCCTCCACGTGCGCGATCGCCTGCGCCGCCGCGTCGAGTTCGCCGGTGGCGACCAGCAGGCGCGCCAGCTCGTTGCCGGTCTCGATGACCTGCGGCGACGTGCGTGCCGCGTCCAGCGCCGCGCGCAGCGCGGTCACCGCTTCGGTGTCGCGGCCGAGCGTGTGCAGCAGCCGGCCCTGCCAGAGGCGCGCGGTCTGCGCGCGCGAGGTGGCAGGATCGGCAGCGGCCGCCTCGACGTAGGTCGCGAGCGCGTCGGCGTCGCGGTCCTGCCGACGCTGCATGTCGGCCGCCCCCAGTTTGCCGCGCTGGCCGAAGCGCTCGGGATCGAGCCGCGAGGCCGACAGGTAGTCCTGCTCCGCCTGCTGCGCCGAACCGTGCCGGCGCCAGAGGTCGCCGGCCGCGAACGCGGCCTGCGCCGCGGCCGGCGGCTCGTGCGCGAAGTCGGTCGCGATCTTGTCGTAGGCGGTGGCCGCGGTCTGCAGCGCCGTGCTCTCGGCCTCGCCGTCGAGTCCACGCGCCGCGCGCGCCAGTTCGCGCGCCGCCGCGAGCGCTGCGCGCGCACCGTCGCTCAGCTTGGGCGCCGCGGCCTTCGCCAAGGCCCCCGCCGCTGCCGCTCCCACTGCCGGGCTGCCGCCCGCGCCAGGCCTGGCCGTCGCTCCCGGCCCGGCCGCCGGCTTGGTCTGCGCCGCCAGCGCGCTGCACGGCAGCAGCGCACCGCACAGCAACAGGGCACCACACGTCACTGCACGAACTCGTCCCATGGTTCTCTCCTTCCGTGTCACTCTCACCGTTCGATCTCACCGTTCGAAGTGACCCGCGGCGCGGGTCATTCTTTCGATTCGTCGTCGCAGGATCCCCCGGCTGCGGTGCAGGCGCACCTTGACGGAGTCCTCGCTGAGCCCGAGGCGCTCGCCGAGCTCGGCGCAACTGAAACCCTCGTAGTAGGCGAGCACGATGCGCCGGTTGGTGGGGCCGAGGCGTCGCAACTGCTCGCGCAACATCGGCAGCAGGCGTTCGCACGACACCAGCGCGCCGTCGACGCGCAGGCACGGCTCGTCGCTGCCGGTGTTGCGGGCGCCGCCGGGGTCGTCGCTACCAGGGTCACTGCCAGTACCACCGGCCGTCAACGGCTCGCCCTCGGCGACCAGCAGGCCTGCGCGCGCCGCCGACCGCAGCGCCCGGATGCGCGTGCGGCGCGAGATCGATTGCACGACCGCGCGCACGCAGCGCGTCGGATGCACCTGCGCGTAGCGCCAGAACGCGACCGTGGCCTCCTGCGCGATGTCGTCGCGCGCCCGCCGCGTCGACGGATCGACCCAGCGGCCGACGTATCTCCACGCAATGCGCAAGGCCGTCACCCACATCTGCTGTTGTTCTTCGTCCATGACCCCGGGCGACGAGGTCGCGCCCGCGGGCCGGGATCAGCAGTGGAACGGCGCGGCCACAAACGGCGCGAAAAGCGCGCGGCGCAGCGCGCTCGTTGGCTAGCTAGCGCGACGGCGGCGCGATCTCGCGTTCGCGCGGCGTGCGCCCGGTCAGTTCGGCGATGCGCGCCATGATCAGCGTCGTCGCGGCCTGCAGCCGCTGCTTGCGGTCGTTCGCCGCGAGCGCGGCGAGCTCCGCGGGCAGGATCGGCTGCCCGAACCGGATCACCACCTTGTGCAGCCGCGGCACCGCGCAGCCGACCGGCAGCACGCGGTCGGCGCCGAGGATGCCGACCGGCACGATCGGCACTTCCTCGTTCAGCACCAGCGACACGGCGCCGGGACTGCCGAGCATCAGGCCGCCGTCGCGGCTGAGGCCGCCCTCCGGGAAGATGCCGATGACGCGGCCCTGCTGCAGCACGCCGCGCGCGGTGCGCAACGCGTCGCGGTTGCCGCCGCGCGTCGCCACCGGAATGGTGTGGTTCCAGCGGTAGAACCAGCCCATCAGCGGCGACCGCCACACGACCTCGGTCATCAGGTATGTGACGCGCCGCGGCAGCGCGGAGCCGAGCAGCAGGGGGTCGAGGTACGACGCGTGGTTCGCGGCGATCACGTAGGCGCCCGGCAGGCGCGGCGCGTTCTCGACGCGCATGCGCAGCAGCAGACTCGCGCCGAGCCGCACGCCGCACCAGAACGGCCAGAACAGCGCCGAGTTGACGAGTCCCGGCTGCGCTACCGCGTGCGGCGCGCGTTCGCCGCCTGCCGGCCGGTTCGGTGCGGAGCCGACGGCTGGTGCAGTCACTGCGCCTCGGGCAGGTCGCGCAGTTCGACGAGGCGCACCTTCTTCGGCCGATCGGCCCAGGTGTGCGCCTGGTCCTTGCCCGTCCGCCGCACGGCGATCAGTTCGGCGACCACCGACACGGCGATCTCCTCGTGGCTGCGCGCGCCGATGTAGCTGCCCATGGGCGTGCGCACCGTCGCGAGGAACGCGTCGCCGACGCCGGCCGCGCGCAGGTGCTTCCACAGGATCGCCTGCTTGGTCCTGCTGCCGATCATGCCGAGGAAGCGCGGCGACGGGCCGTTGGCGGCGCGCGCGGCGAGCGCCTGCAGCACGACGGCGTCCTCCTTGTGGCCGCGCGTCACGACCACGCAGTAGGTGTTCTTGCGGATCGGCATGTTGGCCACGGCCTCGCTGAGCGGCGCCGCGAGCGTCGCCGCTGCCTGCGGGAACCGCTCGGACGTCGCGAACGCAGGCCGGTCGTCGACGACCGTGACGCGGAAGCCCGCCAGCGCCGCCACTTCGCACAGCGCCTTGCTGACGTGGCCGGCGCCGAAGATCCACAGCGCCGGCGTCGTCACCGGCTCGACGAAGATCGTGACCTCGCCGCCGCACATCAGGCCCGAGTCGGGCGAGTCCTTCTCGGTGAGGCGGAACGTCAGCGTGCGCGGCTGCTCGTCGGCGAGCACCTGCAGGGCCGCGTCGTAGACCTCGGACTCCAGGCAGCCGCCGCCGACGGTGCCGAGGAACGTGCCGTCCTCGAGCACCAGCAGCCGCATCGACGCGCGGCCCGGCGTCGAACCGCGCGTACCGACGATCGTGGCGAGCGCGGCCGGCATGCCGTCGCGCCGGAGGCGCACCACGGCTTCGAAGATGTCGGCGTCCTGGCTCATCGTCGCGCGCCATTATGCAGCACGGCGCGATCGGTGGACACCACTGTGGACCGGGGAGGCGACGCAATGCGGCTCAGGCGCGCGCGACGGCCGCGCAGCGCCGCCGCACCTCGCGCAACGGCATCGCGCGCAGCACCTCGAGCCCGACGACCGATGCCGGCGCGCGCAGCACGAGGAAGCGGTCGTTGCGGCCGCACGCGCACTGCGAGTAGCGGACGACGCGCGCGATGCGGCGATCACCGCACGCGTCGCAGACGCGCAGGTAGACGTGGCTGCGGCGCCGCCGGCGCCGCGCCGGCACCGGCAGGTCGTGCGTGACGTCGGGCGGCAGGCCGGCGAGCCGCATCAACGCGCGCCAGTGCCGGCCATGCGCGGCGACCTGCGCGCCGAACAGCCGGCACGCCGCGACGTGCGCGGCCTCGTGCACGAGCACGACGTCGAGTTCGCGCGGCTGGCCGCCGAGCAGCGACGGGTTCAGTTCGATGCGGCTCTCCGGTCCGAACGCGCGGCCCGCGGTCGTGCGCAGGCGGTCGTTCCACGCGACGGTGACCTTCGCGCCGGGCGGCACGCGCCACTGCGCGAACAGCGCCGTGACGCGGCGTTCGAGGTCGTCGACGGGGGGCAGCACGCGCGGCATTCTCGCAACAGCGCGCGCGTTTGCCACGGGCCGTGCGTGCCGGCCGGTGGCCGGCCGCGGCCGATCAGCCGCGCACGGTGCGGCGGCTGTCGATCTCGCGCATCGCGAGCGGCAGCGTGACCAGCGCGAAGCCGACGGCCGTCGCAATCATCGCGCTCTGCACTTCGTAGCGCTGGGCACCGAACATCAGCATGCCGGCAAACACCACGCCGCCGATCACGAACGTCAGCCAGCCGGCGATGAAGACGACCGTGCGCACGATGCGCGCGCCGTTGCTCAGCAGCGCCTGCCACATCTGCTGCTGCGAACGCGACTCGGCCGACAGCGTCTCGATGATGCTGCGGCGCGCAGCCTCGTCGAGATGGCCGGATTCGATCGCCTTCTGGATCGTCCGCAGCCGGTCGGTGCGCAGCTTGTGCCGCAGGAACATGAACACGACCACGACGGTCATGAACATGAACGCGCAGAACGCGAACGCCTCCTCGTCCCGCATCGCGAACATCACTCAGCTCCTTGGCCGGCCTTGTGCCGGGCTTCGAGTTCGCGCAGCGCGAACGGGTAGGTGACGAGACCGAAGCCGACGAGCGCCGTCAACGCGCCGGCGGCGGGCGCCTCGCTGATCCTGGCGATCAGGCCCAAGGCGAGCACCCCGAGCCCGCTGAACAGCGTCAGCCAGCCGACTGCGAGCAGCGCGGCCATGCTGCGGCTCGGGCCCTGCCGCGGCAGTCGCGCGCCGACCAGCGCCTGCGCGAGCAGCTGCATGGTCGCGCGGTCGATGCGCGGATCGGTCAGCGCCTGCTCGAACGCGCGGCGGCGCTCGGCGCGCTCCTTGGCGCGATGCTCGACGATGCCGCGCAGCAGCACGAAGGCGAAGATCGGAGCGAGCAAGAAGGCGAGTTCCATGGTCGGTCACCGTCCGCAGCTCATGCGCCGCGCGTCTCCAGTTCCTTCAGCGCGAACGGCAGCGTCAGCAGCGCGAACGCGCCCAGCGTCGTGAGCCAGGCGAAGACCTCTTCCTCGCCGTGCGGATCCGTGCACAGCCAGCCGATGCCCGCGAACAGGCCGAACCAGCCGATCACGAACGGCAGGCGCATGCGCGGCGCGTGCAGCGACCGCGCGAGGTCGCGCTGGACCTCGGGCGTCAGGTTCGGGTTGCGCAGCGCGGCCTCGAGCAGGTCGAACCGCCGCCGACGCTCGCGCCCGCGCTGCAGCATCCAGATCAGCGACAGCAGGGTGCCGGCCGACACGCTGACGATGGCAATCGCGAGATAGCCACCCGAAAGATAGCCGCCGGTCAGGCCGCCGCCCCAGAAGCCGCTGGTCACGTGGAATACCTGACCGGGATCGAACAGCGACGCGCAGATCGGGTCCATGGGAGCTTCCCGTCCTGGGGGAGAATGCCCGTGCCGGGGCGAAGGCACCCGCTACGGGGGCCCCACAGGATATTCGAGACCGCGCATCGTGCCGAGCCCGTTCGGCACGGCGGGGCGTTATCGCCAGATCGGCATGCTGGCAGCCGGTCCGCGCGACGAGCCCGGCGCAAGGCGCGGCGGTCAGTTCACCACTTCCCAAGTCGCGCCGTCGATGCCGATCCCGTATGCAGCCACCTTCTCGTCGAGCTTGCCCGCGGTGCCCTGCGCGAACGCGGCGTCGGGCTTCGGCGCGCGGTCGGATCCGACGTAGTCCTGCCGGCCGCCGGTGGTCGCCAGCACGTCGCCGCTCTGGTTGACGAAGAAGGTGCGCAGCCCGCTCTTGTCGTCGGCGGGCCACGCGTAGGCGCACCACAGCACCTCGGCGCGCGTGGGATCGACGGCGACGCCGGCGCTGCCGCCGGTGGCGTTCTCGGAGACTGGACTCGCGTCCGGGGCCGGCAGGAAGACCTGGAACATGTAGCCCCGGCGCTCGACGCGCCCCTGCTGTACGCGGGCGAAGGCCGTACTCAGCACGGGAGGACTCAGCTTCGCGGTGCCGACGCCGCCCTTGCCGTCGCTGCGCAATGGCTGCGCACCCGTGAGCTCGCCGAAGAAGCCGTACTCACCCGCGCCGTTGTTGTTGGCGTCGATCTTCGCGCAGGCCTGGCACTGAGCCTGCGCGGATGAGAGGTTCTTCAGCGTCGCGATCGCGGCGGCCTCGTTGCGGATCGCGCGTCGCGACAGCAGCGCCCCATCCGGCACGACGAGGCGCAGGCCGTCGGCGCTTGCTTCGCAGTGCACGCGCGCGCCGACCACCGCGCCGTCGCGCGAGTTCAGCCAGATCTGCGGCGTCGCGCCGAGCGGTCCGCGCAGCTTCACCGTGCCGTCCGCGCCGGTGGTCCCGATCGCAACAGGCAGCGGCACGGGCGCAGCAATGCCGGTGCCGGCGCGGAAGTCGGGTCCCACCATGCCGACGAAGGCCTCGAAGCCCGCGCGCGGCGCGCCGCGCTCGTCGACGACCGTCAGCGTTGCCGTCGTCGCGAGCTGGTCGAGCCACAGCCAGAGCTGCCCGTTCGCCGACGTGCCCGGCTGCCGCAGCACATCGCGGAACGTGCCGTCCGAACCGCGCGCGACGATTGCCGCTGCGGTCAGCGGCCCCGGCGCATCGCCTTCGACATCGCACACCATCGTCGGCCCGTCGCTGTGCACGAGCAGCGCGCGGCGGTGGCCGTCGGCGAACGACTGCGGCCAGCACGCGATGCAGAACGGCTGTCCCGCGGCGAGCTGATGCGGCAGCGCGACGTCACCGGCCTCGTCGGCGGCGAAGATCG
>Ga0070689_100003160_pt1 | contig 10894 bp, 8 predicted proteins | sample KBSS23HmetaG_FD_64669 | JGI IMG/M metagenome (GOLD analysis project Ga0070689, IMG submission 64669) | Switchgrass rhizosphere microbial communities from Kellogg Biological Station, Michigan, USA - KBS S2-3H metaG | ecosystem: Host-associated > Plants > Roots > Rhizosphere ... | reverse complement strand
AAGCTGTCGGACATCTACGGCCGCCGGCGCATCCTGCTCGCGGCGATCGTCATCTTCCTCGCGGGCTCGCTCGCATGCGGCCTCTCGCAAACGGCGACGCAGCTGATCGCGTTCCGCGCCGTGCAGGGCATCGGCTCGGCGGGCCTGTTCACGAGCGCATTCGCCGTCGCCGCCGATCTGTGGGCACCCGCCGAGCGCGGCAAGTGGCAGGGCATCTTCGGTGCCGCGTGGGGTGTCTCGAGCGTGATCGGCCCGCTGCTCGGCGGCGTGCTCACGGAGAGTCTCAGCTGGCACTGGACGTTCTTCGTCAACCTGCCGATCGGCGCGATCGCGATCGCGCTGATCCTGTCGAAGATGCCGCCGCTGCGTCGCACGACGGCCGACAAACCCACGCTCGATATCGCGGGTGCCGTGTCGCTCGCGATCGCGACGCTGCCGCTGTTGCTCGCGCTGTCGCTGGGCCGTGCCGGTGGCAGCACCGTGGCAACCGGATGGCCGTGGCTGTCGTGGCAGATCGCGGCGCTGTTCGCGACGAGCGCGGCGGGCATCGTCGCGTTCATCCTCGTCGAGCTGCGCGCGCGCAATCCGATCCTCGACTTCAAGCTGTTTCGCATCAAGACGTTCACGATCGGCTCGCTCGCGACGTTCATGGTCGGCAACGCGTTTCTGGGCGCGATCGTGTTCCTGCCGCTGTTCATGGTGAACGTGGTCGGCCTGTCGGCGACGAGCTCTGGCCTGACGACGACGCCACTCACGTTCGGGATCGTGTTCGCGAACATCACCTCAGGTCAGCTCGTCGCGCGCCTCGGTGCATACAAGGGCCTGCTGCTCGCGTCGCTGGTCGTGCTGGCCGCGAGCTTCCTCTGGTTCGCGCTCACGCTCGATACCGATGCCACGCGCGCGAACATCTCGCTCAAGATGGTGTTCCTCGGCATCGGCCTCGGGCCGTCGATCCCGCTGTTCACGCTCGCGATCCAGACCTCTGTGCCGCCGCGCCAGATCGGTGTGGCGACGGCCGCCGCCACGTTCTTCCGTCAAATGGGCTCGACGATCGGCATCGCGATCATCGGCACGATCTTCGCGACGTCGTTCTCGGGCGCGCTGCAGCGCGAGCTGCCCAGGCCCGACGAGATGCCGCCGCAGATGCGCGCGATGATGGAGAAGAAGAAAGGCGGCGGCGGCGAAGGTGCGGATGCGCGGGTCGCGTTCGACGCGAAGGCCGTCAAGGCAAGGGCCGACGCGGCGATCGACGCGGCGCCGATGCCCGTGGCAGCAAAGGAAACCGCGAAGCAGAACGCGCACGCGGCGATCGATCGTGTCGATCACGCGTTCAAGCGCGCGTTCACCGACTCGCTGATCGACGTGTTCCGCGTGTCGCTGGTGATCGCGATCCTCGGCCTGTTGATCACCGTGTTTCTGCCGCAGCTGCCGCTGCGCAAGGCATCGGAGCGCCCGCCGCCGGCGGGCGAATAGCTCAGAACACGCCCGGCACGAAGCCGGCATCGCGCGCGTTGATCAAGAGCGATGGGCTCGTGCGGAAGTAGAGGCCTTCGAGCACACCGTCGTAGTTCGGCAGCCCGAGCGACACCCACTCGCCCGCCGTGGTCTGCGCCGGCGTGTGGAACTCCTGCACCGCGTAGTTCGGGTCTTCCCAGATGTCGGCGAGGCGCGCGCCCCACGTCTCGGCATCTGCGATCCGGCCGAGCTCGATGCCGTGCGAGGCGCCGTACTGGCACGGCTTGATGAGGTAATCGCCGCGGTTTTTTGCGACGGTGTCACGCGCGAGCATGCCGTCGGCGCGATCGCGTGCGCTGTACGTGCGCGCGACGTGCGCGGCGAGGAACGCGCGATCGTCCTCGCGAATCGGCCGATCCGGGCGGTGGATCCAGCTGAGCAGCGCCTTGGGCAGCGCGAGGTACGCGCGCGCCGGGCTGATGTTGACGACGCGCTTCGCCTGCAGATGCGCGAGGAACCGACGGTCGGCGAGCAGGGCCGTGCACTGCTCGGGCGTCTGGCCGAAGTCGGGCATCTTCGTCGGGAACTTCGTCTCCTTGTAACGCGCGCACTGGTACGCGAGATAGAAGAAGAAGTCGGCCCACAGCACGTCGATACGCTTGCCGCGGATCCGGATCTCCGCGTCGGTGACCTCGAGGTGCTCGGGGCCGCCGTAGACATACTCGCAGCCGTAGCGCTCGAACGCGGCGCGAAACAAGATCTGGCCGGCGCGGAAGAAGCCCGACGGCGTGAGGCCGCCGATCACCACGGGACGCGTGCGTGCCCCCGGCGCGAGGCGTTCCTGCGTGTAGCGCAAGAAGCCCTTCACCATGTCGTGGGTGAGGCGATCGAGCGCGCCGGCATCGTCGGAAAAACCGCCGCGCGACAGCTCGCGCACGAGATAGAACAGGTTGCGCATGTGCATGAGGCACACGCCGACGGAGTTGATCTCGATGACGCGGATCGTGCCGTCGGGGCCGAGCACCGCATCGAGTCGCGACAGTGGGGTGGTGGTCGGATCCCCGGCGTCGAGCTCGAGCAGCGGCTGCAGGATCGGATTGAACAGATGCTCGTCGCGCAGCTCGGGATGCGTGAAGTACGCGGCGGCGACATCCGCGTAGAATCGGTTGAAGCGTGCGACCACCTCGCGCGCCTGCTCGACCAAGGCGCCCGACACGCGCTGCGGCGTGCCGACCTCGACGAGGCTGCCCTCCGAGCGCAGGAACATGCGGCGGTTCATCTGCGCGCGCCGCCGCTCCCACCCGGTCGGATCGGCGGCGACGTTCGGCAACGGCTGGACGTCGCGAAGGCCGAGCTCGAGCACTACTGGCCGCCCCCGCCCATTTTCTGGCGCAGGCTGAGCGGGCGCATGTCCGTCCACACCTCGTTGATGTAGGCGAGGCACTCGGCCTTCTTGCCCTGCTTGCCGGCCTTGCGCCAGCCCGCCGGGACCTCACGGTCGGCGGGCCAGATCGAGTACTGCTCTTCGTGGTTCAGCACGACGTCGAACAGGACCTGTTCGTCGTCGAAGATGGAGCTCCCCATTGCCTCAAATGTACCTCACTCGCGCTGCGCGCCGCGACACGATATGATGCGCCAAGGAGATGGAGTCCAGCGCGGTTGTTTGGACGGCGGAGCCTCTGGCGACGGCGCTGCGTGAATGCCTCGCCACGCTGACAACGCTACCGCGTCGCGCCATCGTCGCGAGCTCGGTGGAGCCGATCCTCAACGCCGACGCGCAGACCGTCAGCTTCGTCGACGCGAACGGCCTCGTCGCACTCGCGAAGAAGACATCGCGACCACCCGGCCCCGTCATCGCCGTCTGCGACACCACCTTGCATGATGCGGTGGGTTGGCTCTCGACGTATCCGTGGCTGTCGCACGTGCTGAACACCGCGATGGTGCAGCACCCGATGCTCTGCGATCACCTCAACAACGTGCTGCTGGGCCTGGAGGCGGAGAAACCGCGCCTGCTCGATTGGCTCGGCAACGACGTCGCCGGCCGTCGCGTGCTCATGACGCGCGCGAGCCGCCGCACGGAGCGCCTCGAGCGGATGTGCGAGTTCTTCGACACGCAGGGCGTCGGCTCGCGCACCGTCGAGATGCTCCGGGACATCGCGGAGGAGCTCCTCACGAACGCGTTCTACGACGCGCCGGTGGCCGCGGGCATCGTCAAGAAGGCGATCTCGCGCACGAACGACGTGCTCTTGCCCGACAACGACGCCTGCGATCTCGTCTATGGCTGCCGGGACGACATGGCGCTCGTCCGCGTGCGCGACCCCTTCGGAGCGCTCGCGCGCGCCCGGCTCGTGGAAGTGCTCTCGCGTTGCGCGCGCACGGACATGCAAGTCGAGGTCGACGAGACGATGGGTGGCGCGGGCCTCGGCCTGTGGCGCATCTTCTCGAACGCGTCGTTCGTCGCGATCTCGGTGCTCGGCCAGCGGCATACCGAATTCCTCGTCGGGATCGCGAAGCGCTCCGTGCGACCGCGCCCGTTCGCGTTCCATCTCTATTTCAAGCAGGGCAAGCGCCGGTTCTGGCAGCTGTTCGACGGGCTGGAAGGCAGCGAGATGAGTCTCGAGCAGTCCGTCGCAATCGTGACGAAGAAGTAGCCGCGCTAGCTCTGGTGCGTGATCAGATACAGCAGCACCGCGACGAGCGCGATCAGCACGGCGATCACGATGCCCTTCGTCGATACCTTCTGCAGCGTCGGCGTCGGCGCGTCGTGGTGCATCGACAGCCGTGCGCGCGCCATCGGTTGCGGCGTCTCCGGCGGACGCACGGTCTTGAACGGTTGCGAGTCCTCGCGCGCGCGCGACAGCGATACCGAGACATCGGGCACGCCGCGGAACTGCTGTGACGTTTTCGGGCCGTGATTGACGGAGCTGATGCTGCTCGGCGTGACGCGCTCGGGCGTGTCGCCGGAGCCGCCACCGACCGAGACCAGCTGGACGCCGTCGATCTGGACCTCGTTCTGCTGATTCGGGAACAGACTCGCGACGAGCGCGGCGACGTTGGACGCCGAGACCGACTGGCCGCGGCTGCGCATGAGCTGGTTGAGCTTGTCGACGACATCGCGGCCCGTCTGCGGGCGATCATCGGGGTTGGGCGAGAGCAGGCGTTCGACGAGCTCGGCGAGCGGCTCGGGAATTCCCGGCGCCGCGATCTGGACCGGTACGTGCTCGCCCGCGCGGATCTTGCGGACGATTTCCTTGGGGTCGGTGCCGGAGAACGGCATGCGCCCCGTACACAGCAGGTACATCACGACACCGAGCGAGAACAGATCCGAGCGATGGTCGATCGCCTGGTTCATCGTGTGCTCGGGCGACATGTACAGCCACTTGCCCACGATCATCGTGTGCTGCTGATCGGTGACGGCCGACATCGCGACACCGAAGTCGAGCAGCTTCACCGTGCCGTCATAGCCGAGGATGATGTTGTGCGGCGAGACGTCGCGATGGACGACGTTGAGGCGATTGCCCGCGTGATCGGTCGACCAGTATGCGTGGTGCAGCGCCTCGGCGACCTCGCGCGCGATGTAGCACGCCTCGCCGACCGGCATCGTGATACGGCTCGAGCGCAGCTTGCGGCAGACCTCGCGCAGGTCCTTGCCCTTGACGAACTCCATCGCGAGGTAGAGCGCGCCGCCGACCTCGCCGACGTCGAGCACCTGCACGATGTTCGGGTGCGTGAGTCGGCCCGCGATCTTCGCTTCGTTGAGGAACATGTCGATCGCGGTCTGGCGCGTCTCGAGCAGCTTGCTCTGGATGCGCTTGAGCGCGACCGGCTTCTTGAAGCCGCCGATGCCGATCTGGTCGGCGAGGAACACTTCGGCCATGCCGCCCGACGAGAGCGGGCGCACGATCTTGTACTTGCCGAGGATCGTGTCGTCCTCGTTGAGCGACGCAGTGGCGCCGCCACCGGCCTGGGCGACGTTCGCATCGGTGTATGCGCGCGACAGGATCTCGTCGCGCTGCTGGATCAACTTCGTGCTCGCCGGCGGGCTGCGCGTGGCGGCTTTCTCGAGAGGCGCGAGCGTCTGCGACGGAACCTCGGCGCGCGTGATGCCGCCGCACGACGGGCAGATCTGCTCGGGGAGCTCGATCGGCCACGCCGCGCGCCCGAGCACGTGACTCTCGTTGGAGCGCCGGCCGCACTCGGTGCACTTGTACGGCACGAGCACGGAGTAGACGGAGATGTTGCGAGCGATCGTGAAGCTGTCGGCGGCGACGGACAGGACCGATTCGCCGACATCGACGAGCGTCACCGACGGCACCTGGCCGGCGAGACTCTTGAGCACGCGCCGCCACTCGCGCAGGCCCGACGGATCGACGCGATCGACACCGGCGAGATCGATCACGACCTCGCCCTCGGCACCGACCAGGAACGGCCGCGCGCGGAACATCGAGCCAACCGTGCCGTTGATCCGGAAATAGGTGACCGAGCCGTGCACGAGCTTGATGATCTTCGGCGGCTTCTCGGCGTTCGGATCGTGCGCGATGTAGAGCCCGCGCATCGCGAGCGCCTGCGCGGCGGCCGGATGCACGGTGGTCGCCGCGTACTTCGGCACGAACGAGAAGTAGCTCTCGGGCGTCTCGTCGAGCTCGAGCTTGCCGCCACACTTGGGGCATTCCTTCTCGGGATAACCGCCCTTCGCGAGCAGCGCGCGGTGCGTGACGACGTCGATCGTCTCGGCGGATTCCGAGCCACAACCCAGGCACGTGTACGGCGCGACGACGGTGACGACCTTCGCGCTGCCGCCGAAGTTGAGCACCATGTTGAGCTGGTCGACGAAGAACGTCGGGCAGCCGACGAGGTAGACATCGGTGATTGTCTTGGGCAGCGCGTCCTTGCTCTTGAGCCACTGGCGGACGCCGAACGACGTCATGCGCGAGATCCCGCTGACGTCGAGGATCGCGACCTTCGCGTCGCCGATGTCGCCAAAGCCGGCGAAGTGCTCGTCGACGAGGCCCCAGACGTTGACCAAAGCAACGTCGCCGTCGATCGTGACCTCCACGCCGGATTTCGTACCGACTTCGGCCGTCTTGGTTTGTCGAGCCAAGTGTGGGCTAGCCCTCCTGCCCGAACATAGCTTATCCCGAGTGGCGAAGGGCGCGAAGCATCGCCAGATACTCGCCGGGCAGCTCGCAGTCGACCGCGCCGTCGACCATGGCCTGCCAGTATTCGAGTGTCGGTACGACGCTCGACACTTTGTCGACGACGACATACACCCACGCGTCGACAGGCGCGCCGCTAAGGGTTTCCACGACCACCATCCTACGCTCGTACGCCAACGGATGACCTTCTGCCACGTCGAGCGCCGCGACGTGGTCGGAACTGACCTCGAATAGCCCTCCCCAGGTTTCTGCGTCGGTGGCCGGGATGATGTCGGCAACCCCGCCCTGCCACTTGAGCGACCGCCGGGTGAACGCGAGGCGATGCCCGCGCAAGCGCGCGGGGCCCACAAAGCGCGATCCCGGGCAGCGTGCCTGCATCTGCCGGCGCAGCATGTTCGACCCGTAGGCGAAGTAATGCCTTGGATCGCTGCCGGCCGTCACCGGTCCATTATGGACGAGACCGCGCTGGCGGACTAGCAACAGCTGGTGCTTCAACCTACGATGAAGGTTGGGTGAAGCGTCGATACTATCGCGGTCGCAACCTGCGCCGCGCGCTCGACATCGAGGAGCTGCGCCAGATGGCGCTCCGGCGTTTGCCCGCGTTTGTCGTCGAGTATCTCGAGGGTGGCGCCGAGGACGAGCGCACGCTGCACCGCAATCGGGACGCGTTCGACGACCTGCGCTTCGTGCATCGCGTCCTGGTCGATGTCGCTAACCGATCGGTCGGGTCCACGCTGCTAGGCGCACCGTGTGGGATGCCGCTCGTCATCGGCCCCACCGGGTTCAACGGCCTGTTGTGGCGTGAGGGTGACATCGCGCTGGCGCGCGCCGCGAAGGCGCATGAGATCCCGTTCACGCTGTCGATCGCGGCGAGCGACAGCATCGAGGCAGTCGCCAAGCATGCCGGCGGGCGGCTGTGGATGATGATGCTCGTGCTTCGGGATCCGGCGATCCCCGAGCGGCTGATGGCGCGCGCGGAGGCAGCCGGCTGCGAGGCGCTCGTCATCACGCTCGACGCGCCCGTGTACGGCAACCGCAGCTGGGAAGCGCGCAACTTCCAGCTCGCATCGTCGTCGCTGTCGCTACGCGCGAAGCTCGACGTGCTGATCCATCCGCGCTGGCTGTTCTCGGTGATGCTGCGCGGGCTGCAGGGGTTTGGCAACCTCGCCGAGTTCTTGCCGCCGGATCGCCAGGGCCCGCTCGATGGCGCGCGCTACATGACCTCGCAGAGCAACGCGAGCCTGACCTGGGACGGGATCCGAGCGATCCGCGATCGCTGGAAGCGCAAGCTGCTCCTCAAGGGCGTGATGGCGGCGGCCGATGCCGAGAAGGCGGCGCAGATCGGCATCGATGGCGTGATGCTCTCGAATCACGGCGGTCGCCAGCTCGACGGCGAGGTCGCGCCGCTCGACGTGCTCCCGGGTGTGGTCGCGGCGGTCGGCAAGCGCCTCGAGGTGATCGTCGACGGCGGATTTCGCCGCGGCACCGATATCGTCAAGGCGCTCGCGCTCGGCGCGAACGCGGTCGCGCTCGGCCGCTCGACGCTGTACGGCCTCGGCGCCGGCGGCCAACCGGGTGCGGAGCGCGCGCTCGAGATCTTGCGTGCGGAGATCGATCGCACGATCGCGCTGCTCGGCTGTCGATCGATCGGCGAGGTGTCGCGCGACTGCCTGTTCAACGAGGAACGAGCAGATACGCCACGGCAGCAATCGCGATCGCTAGGGCGATGAACACCGCGAGGAGCGGCACCGAGCGCGGCTTGTCCGCCTTCACGGGAGCGGGCTTCGGTGCCACCTGCGCGGCGATCACGCGCTCGCGCAGCTGGGATGGATCGGCGGTGAGCAGGCGCGCGACGGCCGGGTCGACGCTCGACGCGCCGAACTTCGCGAGCGACGTCAGGTAGCCGTCGGCGATCGCATCGAGCGCGAGCTTGCCGCCGCACTGGGTGCATTTCTGCTCCGGCAGGTCGCGGCGACCGACGACATCGACGATCTCGTTCGTCTCGCGCCCGCACGACATGCAGGTGTAGGGCACGAGCAGCGACACGATGCGCGAGCGGCCGGCGAAGCCGAGGATCATCGTCAGCTGGTCGACGAAGATCGGCGGGCAGCCGGCGAGGTAGAGCGTCGACAGGGTGTAGGGGACCGCGGCCATGGCCTTGAGCCACTTCGCGACGCCGAAGGAGGTCATGTAGGTGACCCGCGAGGCATCGACCACCGCGGTGCGCACGCCGGAGAGGTCGCCAAAGCCCGGGAAGTGCTCGTCGATCATGCCGACGATGCGGATGATGGCGGCGTCGCCCTCGGTCGCGATGGACGGCAACGCCCGATGGGCCTGCCGCGGCTGCGACTGCACTGCCACCCTGTTCGATTACACGATCCGGTGGCGGCGCCGCAACTGTCATAGGGGTCGCCTAGAACCGGGGCGATGCGGATCTACTTCGTTGGCAGCCACGCGACCGGCAAGACCACATTGTGCCGCTACGTGAGCCGCCGCTTCGGGCTGCCGATGATCAGCGAGGTCGCACGCGCGATCCTCGCCGAGATGGAGACCGGTTTCGACGCGCTGCGTACCGACATGGACCTGGTCGGCGAGTACCAGCAGCGCGTGTTCGCGCGCCAGGTCGCGGTCGAGCGCCAGCACGAAGGTCGGTTCGTGTCGGACCGCGCGTTCGACAACCTCGCGTACGTCGCCGAGCACACCACGAACGCGGCCGCGATGATGACGGACCAGCGCTTCCACGATTACATGAAGTGGGTGCGCGAGGGCATCGTGTTCTTCGTGCGGCCGCACCAGTCGCTGTTGAAAGAGGACGGCGTGCGTGCGGGCGTGTCGTGGGAGTCGGTGCTGCGCATCGACGGCATGGTCAAGCTGATGCTCGAGATGCATCAGATCGCGTACCTGCCGCTCGAGAGCGTATCGATGCAGGAGCGCGTGCGCGCGGTGGAGTTCGTGCTCGGCCGCGCGGGGCTGCGGATGGCGGAGCGCGTGGTCGCAGCGGCGCCGGTGATGCCACCGACGGTCGAATCGTGGCCGTACGCGCTCGTCGACAGCGGCGAGCGCGGCGCGTGACTCCGCAGGGGACGGTGTAATCGTTGTCAACCGAGCGCCGCGCCACACCGAGCAGAATCAACGATCTACGTGGGGACGGAGCAATCGTTGTCAACCCGCTCTCACCACGCCGCGATGCTGGACCGCCGCCGCGCGGCATCCGCGTAGAGCGCGGCGCGCAGCCATGCGCGCGCGAACGTCGCGTGATCGAGGGAGCGACGCGCGCCTGTCATCGCGCGATCGGCCGCATGCGCGAGTGATGCGAGATCGCGCAGTGCCTCGGCACCGCCGCGCAGTGCGCACTCGGCGAGGGTCGCGGCCTCGCGTTCGACGTCGGCGAGCGCGTGAGTTGGCAGCGTGCCGGCGCCGCCCTGCGCGACGCGCTCGATGCGGCGATGGAGCGCCGCGAGCAGATCGTCCTCGACGGGCGCGGTGAGGCGCGGCGCGGGCGCGGCGGCCAGCGCGGGCAGCGACAGCCGGTCGTAGTGAACGTTCGCGCGACCTTGCCACGCCTCGGGCAGCGGCATGCGCGTCTCGCCGGGTGCCGGCCCGATCGCGAGCAACTCGACGCGACCGGGCGCCGACAGCCGCACGCGACCGATGATGCGCACGCGCAGGCCGCCGGCACGCGCGAGCTGGGCGAGGTTGTCGCGCGCGAGCAGCTGGCGTTGCTCGTGGATCGTGGTGAGTGCGACGCTGCGATCGGCGAGTGCGAGCGCGGCGTCGGCGAGCACGCCCTCGAGAAACACGAGGTCCCAGCCTGCAGCTGGCGGATCGATGTCGTGGCCGGCGATCGCGGCGAGCTGGTCGGCAAGCGGGACGGCAAAGCGTGCGGCGATCGCGTCCCAGCGCGAGGGCTCGCTCGCGCGCACCGCGCGCACGTGCTGGCCTGCGCCGAGCCTGCGATCGATCGATGCGGTGGCGTTCGACACGAACAGGCCCGCGCGGCACAGCTCGCGGTGCGGCAGGACGGCGTCGCCGAGCGCGGCCGCGGCGTCGTAGGCACCGGCCGCGCGGCCTGCATCGCCGGGCCCGATGTCTGCGCGCGTGTAGAGCGTGCCGTGATCGTCGACGAGGTACGTGACGGCACCCGCGTAGCCGCTGCGCGCGACGACTGCCTCGGTGAAAACGCCGTGCAGGCGCAGGTTGCCGATCGACGCGTAATCGCGGCGCGCGGTGCCGAGCAGCGCGGGTGTGGCATCGCCGTGGCCGAGCGCCCACGCGACCGCGAG
>Ga0070689_100003151_pt1 | contig 10911 bp, 10 predicted proteins | sample KBSS23HmetaG_FD_64669 | JGI IMG/M metagenome (GOLD analysis project Ga0070689, IMG submission 64669) | Switchgrass rhizosphere microbial communities from Kellogg Biological Station, Michigan, USA - KBS S2-3H metaG | ecosystem: Host-associated > Plants > Roots > Rhizosphere ... | reverse complement strand
CGAACGAATAATCAATTTGCAAGCCGAGTCGTTTTCCGTCGCCAATCTTCTCCTCGATTAGCTCACCCAGATAGCCCACGCATAGTACGATCTTACGAAACCCTTTGGAATACAGCAGCCGCAACTGGTGGAGGAGAAATGGTTCGCCAGACACCCTCAACAGCGCCTTCGGGATCTTTTCAGTTGCCGGCCGGAGTCGCGTGGCAAGGCCACCAGCGAGAATGGCTACGGGCCAATCCGCCAAGTCGATGTCGCCCCTTCGCGCCGTCATTGAATGAGGATCTTTGTGCCCTCGGGCTCGAATCGGAAACGCACTTCCGTTAATTTTCTTTTGCGCATGGCATCACGAAGGCGAGCCTTATCTTCGGCGTAGAAGATGAGAAACCCACCGCCACCGGCACCGATTAATTTTCCGCCCAGGGCGCCGTTCGCCATTGCAACATCATAAGAGTCATTGATAAATTCGTTGCTCATACTGGCCGACCGTTCCTTTTTCTGCCGCCAATGAACGTCCAGCAGGCGCGCGAATTCGCCAAGATTGTTGCTTTCCAACGCGCGCTGACTTTGACGTCCGAGTTCTTTTACGAAATGCAAGTTTTCCAGCATGGCTTCGTCAGATCGCATGCTTTTGTCGTGTTGCTCCCGCAAGATTTTCGACGCTGAACGCGAGTAACCTGTAAAGAACAGCAACAGATTGTCTTCCAACTCCAACAAAGTGTCTTCACTGACGTTGAGCGGGGATGCCTGAACGCGGCCATCGGGCAGAAATTCAAAACAAGTGATCCCGCCATACGCCGAAATATATTGATCCTGTTTACCTATTGGCTCGCGGAGTTTTTCCATCTCGATACAACAGGCCTGCTCCGCCAACTCAGACGGGTGCACCAGATTTTTGCGCAATGCGTGTAGCGCTTTGAGCAAGGCCGTTGTGAAACTACCAGAGGAGCCGAGCCCCGTCCCCGCGGGGATATCCGCCATGCTTGCGATCTCCAGATTTCGTTCCGATACCCCCGCTAGCTTGAGTGCTTCCCTGATGATCGGGTGTTCGATTTCGTCGATGCTGCTTACCTCCTCGAGATGGGAGTACTTCAGCAGAAAACCATCTACAAACCGGCGATGAACAGTGATATAAATGTATTTATCGATGGCTGCGGCTATTAGAAATCCGCCGTGGTTCCGATAGTACGACGGCAGATCAGTCCCGCCGCCGCCGAGCGAGATTCGCAATGGAGAACGCGTGATGATCATTTCCGGAACGCCAACATGGAAAAACCGGAGCTGCTTGTCCAGCGCTCCCGTTCGCCTATTAACTTCGTGATGTTCTACCCAGAAACTGATTCCATTTCGCCTTGGTCGCCGCCGGAACGTTCATGTCTGCTTCGACGAGCCACGAAACGGTCGTCAATGAGTTGATCACCACTGAGACGACAACCAATGCGATGAACAAATAGCGCAACGGAACTGCAAATTTGCACTCCCGCAGAAAGACCACAAAAGGGAAGATTAGAAATGGAAAAAGCTCCGCAATGTAACGCTGGCACAATCCCATGAAAGACAGAATGACGATAACTTGAAGCAGGAAAATCGCGGCGATTGCGCGGTCCACGCCACGAGAGCGTCCGGGTCGCAGCAATATCGCCACGCCGATCACAGCGCCGAGTACAATCCAAGATGAAGACCATAAGAGCGAAGAGTACGTTTCTGTGAAAGGCATGACATAAAGATTCGTATCCTGATAATCTTGCCGGTTCGCTTTTAAAAACGGGGCCTCGCGTTGCAGTTTGGGACTTCGCAAAAAGAAGTAGTCCGCAAAGCTGTAAGGCACACGTTGGAGTCGAAAGCGTCCGTGCTTTACCGCGAAATCGCGTTGAACCGGATTGACATTGTACCTCATGTTCATCCCGCTGAAGTCACCGAACCTCGCGTAGCTAAGAAATAGGTAAAAAACGAATGCAGTGCCGAGTGGCAGAAGCAGCGCCGTGATGTTTCGGATCGGCTGTCGGTGGAACAAACGAATGGCAAGCAGTGGCGCAATCAGGACGAAAGGCGCGCCGAACGTGGCCCGTGAAAGCAGAGCCGCGCCGGCACAAATCGAAAACGCAAGGAGTGACCGCGTTAATGCTGCGCCCTCAGTTGTTCGAGATCGCCACACAAAATAAAGCGCAGCGACGGACCACGCGAAGCCCCAGATGATTGCTTCGTCATAGATGGAGAGATTGCCCAGCAACAACAGCAACGGTGACCCAAAGGCGAACCCGACCATGCAGGCGTTGCCGATCCGATTGCGCGCGCGCGGCGAAAGCGGTGATGAGCGCAATGCAGTTCCCACCAGACCGGCAAACGCAAAGAGTGCGATGACTCCCGCGCAAAATCCTGAAATCCGCGACCACTTGCCATGGCCGGCTGGATAAATGAAATTCAGCGGAATTCGAAGCAGCGCGGGGAACGGGCCAAAGTACATCCGCACTTTGCCGTTCACGTTCATTGTTTCATGTGCGATTGCATCGGCATCGACGCCCACATCGCCTCGCAAAAAGTGTTCCGCCTGCGAATCGTAGGCGCCACCGAGCACTTCCTTAATAAAAATGTCTCCGCCGCCAGTCATGGTGAAGAACCAAAGGATCACCGTGAGGACCAGAGTGACCGGAAGAAGATTCGGTGCGCGGTTGTCGTCAGGGATCTGCACGGGAAGTAATATATGCCGGCTGAAACGTGATCAGTCGATGCTGCGACCACTTTCGCGACTTAGGCGTGGTCAACCGCGTCTTTCCGGGCAGCTGCAAACAGGTTCAAACCGAACTTGTGATACCGCAATCGGATCTGACTTGGCTTGAAGCCGGCGCTAACCAGCATGGGCCAAAGGTTGCGTTTATCGTAATACATTTTGTGATCGTCGATCTCTACTTTAGAACTGAATCCTAACCGGAATGCGGACACCTCAAGGAATCGCTTCCCACTCCATGTCGGGACATTTACCAACAGCAACCCCGAGCGTCTGAGCAAACGCCACGCAGATTGGATGACAGACTGCGGGTCAGCCAAGTGTTCCAGTACCGAGATAAGCATGACGACGTCCATGCTTTCGCTTTCGAGATTTGGCAACGTTCGTTCGATTGCCCATTCATGGAAGGTGAATTTCTCCAGCGTTTGCAACTCCGGCGCAATCTGAAAATCTACTCCCACGCCTCGCTTTAACTTTGGTTCCAAGGCGATTAACTGCGTGGCGCGATAGCCGCAACCGAGTTCCAACACCTCCAGATCATTGCGGCTGGGCAGATGCCGACGAATCGCGCGCTGAGATAGCCACACTCCGAAGCGATCGACCGGAGTTAGTCCATACTGCCCATAACTTTCATGCGCGCGCAGACTCACTGCTGGGATTTTGAGATAACGCGTTTTGCCACTTCCATCAGCAGCGCAAAGCCGAACGTTTGGAATCCGAGGATAATGAGCAGTAGACCGAGAATAGCAGGATGCGAAATCGTTTCGAGCTGCAAGCCGTGTTTCAAGTAGTGATAGGTCAGATTTCCGAGAAGCACCAAGCCCGCGATGCATAGACTAGCTGACGCGATCATCCCGCGATCGAAAGTCATAAATTTTTGGAGCCGTTCCACGAATCGAGGCTTTAATCCATGCATGACGCGCGCAAGAACGCCTATTTGAATTGAGCTGTAGCCTAAAGTCGCGCACATCACTCCGAGCAACATCCAGTACAGGCTGAAACCGATTCTGCCGATCCTCACCGGCCCGGCTGCCAGGCCGAGAGAAAGCACTAATCCAATTACCAGTAGCGCAGCCCCGGCTTTAAGCAGGAATGAATCCGCCGCATAAACCAACATCACTTTCAAGTTGACCCAACCCGCGAGCCACGGGGATCGCCAGCCTACGCGCAAGTGATGGCTTAGCCGTCCTTCGCGATCCTTGTAAAATTTGATCGGCACTTCCGAACTGATGAGTTTCAGTCGTGCCGCCTTCAGCACCATTTCGCTTGCGTATTCCCAACCGCGCGACGTGATGTTGATTCTGTCCAGTGCTTGACGAGTCACACCGCGTATGCCGCAATGGATGTCGGAAAAGTTGCTGCGATAAATCTGGTTCAGAATCCAGTTAGTGAGAGGCGTGCCGAAGTAACGATGCAATTTCGGCATCGCACCTTTTTCGATGCTGCCGCGAAACCGGCTGCCCATGATGAACTCCGCGCCTTTCCGGAATTCCTCCACGAACGGAGCGATTTCGCGAAAATCGTAGGTTAGGTCGGCGTCGCCCATCAAAATCCATTTTCCGCGAATGTACGGAAGTGAGTCCAGGTACGCGCTACCGACTCCCCGCTTCGGAACACGTAAAACCTCGCCGCCATGTTCGAGAACAATTTTGGGGGTGTTATCGGTCGAACTGTCCACAATGAGGATCTGCCCGGTCACGCCGGCGCGTTTAAGACCTTCCTTGCACCACTCGATAAATTCGCCCACAGTCACTTCTTCATTCATAGCAGGGATGACGATGCTCAGTTGTACGTCTCCGAGCGTCATGCCCTCCGGTTTAAGATGTTCAATGCCGCGACCCAAAGACGCAGTCCCAGACTTGACGTCATTCAGCATTTAGTTTCTCCGGCCTTACGGAATTGGCGATGTCGGATCTGCAGTCCAATGCGGATTGTTTCACATCTTCCGATCGCGTCGGTACGAGTGTCAGGATCATTTCTTCTGCGATACGTTAGGGAAGGCCGTCGGCCCATCGAACCACGAGTGTGGCCGAGAATTATCGAATATCATCACACGGCTACGCTTCTTTTTCTTGCATGGGGGGCGAATCAAATGGCTGGCGATCTGATCGACGCCTTTCAAAATCAAGACGTTCATGGATCCCAATCGACGTCGGCTGAAATCGTCGGTCAATCAGGGCTTTCACAAACGCAGCAAAAATCAGTATTGTGAGCAAAGACATTGGTTGAAGGTATCGCACGCTAGCATCCTTCGAGAGAATCGTGATTGTTCCAAAGAGAATCCAGCTATGGAGGCAAAGCAAAAAAACATACCCCTCGGCCAGGAAAAATAAGAGACCGACACAAACAAAGGGTGATAACAGGACAATGTAGTAGTAGGGCTGTGAACGCAAAAAATACCATTGCGACAGCGTGTTTGTTTTATTCTCTCGTGCTGTCGGCGGCGACAAATGAAAGCGCGGAGCCACATTCCATGGCGTCTTTTTCGGCCAATTGTTGAGCGCCTTTCCTAACTCGCGCTTTGCCTGTCTATTGAGGCGTTTGAAATCCCAGTAGCTTAAGAATGTCTTGGCACCCAGCGTCGCAACGCCTATTGGACGATGCAACAACGCGTTCAATGCTGTCTGCTTTGCTACCTGGTTCGCGATAGCGTCATTCGGCTCGATCTGCTTCCATCGGCCCACGAGCCCTTCAGGCGAATACAGCTGAACGTCTCGCCACCGTATGTTGTTCAGTCGAAACTGATCGCCTTTGGCAATCAACTCGGCTAACCGCGGATCGGGAGAATCACTCGGTTTAAGCGCCGGCGCCCACGTCGTGAGGATGGCAAGGCCACTATTGTGCAGAAGGGCAGGTCGTCGACTTGCGAGCCTTCCGTTGAGTTGTCGATAGCCTTGCTGCAGGACAAACATAAGCAGAATGCTGACTGCCAGGTGCAATCCCAGCGACTTCAGCTCAGACTTTTTCAATAATGTGGAGGAATGCTTCCAAAACGCTGCCCAATTCTCGGGAAGAAAAGCTATGAGCGGTAACAAAAAGACGCTTATCTGAACGACAAGTAGATAACTCATCCTGAAGCTTATCAAAAACACTGACAGTATCTGGACAATTGCTAGTTGCCAAAGGCGGTGCTGCTTCAGGTATAAAAACGAAAAAAACAATGCGAAGACGTAGAAGAAAAGGCTGACGGTCTCCGTCATGACGTAGCGCTCCCATACCAATTGCAATGGATCCAGCGAACAAAGAACCCCAAAAAGATAGGACAAGCCAGAAGTGAGGCCCAAAATACACCGGCAGATAAGTGCAACTAAAATTGCCGTCATGGCGGCGAGAAAAGCCTGAAGGATTAGTAATGAAGTCAGACTTCCCGTCCCGAGCGATGACCAGCGAATCACATACCCGTATAAAAATGAGCGGTCCGGAGGAATCCACCCGGACACTGCGGTAAACAGATAGCTTTCTGAGTCTCCCATAAACAGTTGTGGCAATGGATCGAGTCCAAGAAGCAGGAACTTCAGTGCCAGGATCAGAAAGCAAAATAACCACCAATGTCCGTCCGCGAAAAAGCTGGAATCAGCAGTAAGCCTCGTTGCGGCTGGTGCCTTAAACATCGGAAAGAGGATGACGCGTTAGGATGTCATCCCATTTGAAGTTGCTTGGGCTTACTTTCTGAAGTCGAGCGCGCCTTTTTTGAGAGCGTACACGTAGCCAACCATCAGGATCGAAATAAAACTAAGCATGCTCCAGAAGATCGTGCTGCTTTGCTTAACTGCGTCGCGGTAAACGACTGCCCATGGATACATAAACACTATCTCGAGGTCGAACAGGATGAAGAGCATTGCTACGACATAGAACTTAACGCTGAAGCGCGGCTGCCGTTCGCCCTGCGGAATCATCCCGCATTCGTACGCCGTGTCTTTCGCTCGGGTCCGTCTTCCGCGTTTGCCTACAAGGATGCTGAAGAGCAGTGCAGAAGCAGCAAATAAACCGACAACAATAATTTGCAGCAGAATCGGCAAATAATCGCGCAGCATTCGCGAATCTGGTTGGTCCGGAAACGGCCTACTTTACGCCGGCCAAATGACCATTCTGTTGTGCAATTGCCGCCGCCAGAGCCGCCGGCAAGCCCTTGTATTTCTTGCCATTCTTTTTGACGGCACCGCGCGCCACGAGGTTTTGCAACTTTTCGTAGGCTCGTAACCGCAGCATTTCCTCACCGCCGCTGGCGGCGTTTCGGGCCCGGAGATTCTCATGCACGATGTCGAAGAGCTGCTTGAACTCGAACGACGAGCGCCTGGAGAGGACAGCAACCAGCTCCTCAGTTACCAGATCGGGAACACGACGGGAGAATGCATTTTTCTTTAGAATAGCCATAGGGCCAGCAACATAGCAGATTTTTGAAAAATTGCAGCAGTTTTCTTTCGCTTTCGTTAGGGAAACTCAGTCACGTGCCGGAATGGCACAACGCCGGACTCAACCCTAAATTTCGCCGTTTTAGGGTGTCGGCGATGGACTCGATGCTTTGGGAAGCATGGTCGCCGGAACGGCCAAACCCCTGTTCCGCGCAGCCGCCGAACCGAAACCGCTAACAATCGCAACGCCTATTCCTAATTGGTCCAAAGTAATCGGTCCGATGGACTCAGCCAAATAGCCGTCGCCGTCGTAGCGTTGAGAAGAGACAATAGGGCTCAGATGTTTTGTGATGACTTCCGGCGCTGGGAGTTTGCTGGGATCAATCGAGCCAGCAACCGCTGGGACGAATGCGGCAGCCATTAACAACATTGGCCGCAGCGACGCATCAAGTCGCGAATACAACTGCGCCATGTCGACGTAGGCAAAGAAGTTCGTAGGCGCTGGAAGGAGGCGCGCGGCTCCTTTATAGGTTTCGGAATCGGTAAGTTCAGACGAGCTGCCACCCGCGCGCTTGACTGCCTCTTCCACAGACGTGGGATCCAGGCCAGCGATCAGAATCCGATCGGATAAAGCGATCGTAGGCGCGATTGCAATGAAGCTGGCAACGGATTGCTTCGAAAAGTAGCGAATACCATCTTTCTCCGTAGCTGTCCACGCACCCTCCTGCTGGGCTCGTAAGAGAACTTCCACGATCTGCCGGGCTTTGGGCGCGTCAGTCACCGGCACTGTCACCAGCAGCGACGGCCAATGCGCGCCTGAAGGCCAGGTAGCCAAGGATCCGAGCTCGATGCCAAACGCCCCTTTCCAATCCGCGGCTGTTATCCCACTATCGCTAAGCGCCTGAAAAATCTTAGTACCCGCAAATGCTGCCGCCTGATTGAGAGTATCCATTCTTTCCCCAAGATTCAGCAGCATCGCGAGGTAAAAGAATGTTTCTTTCGTTCCGAGAGAAAGCGACGAGCGAGTAAGCGTCGTGTTCTGTTCAAGCTTCGGCATGCCCAGGAAGAGTACGTCGTGTATTTTTCCGTTCTCGAATCGCATTGAGCCGGTAAGACAGCGCATTTTCTCGAGCATCGTGCCCTCACCTGGAGCCGGGGTTTGTCCGACAGCAGCGCGCAATGCCGCGAGCCGTTGCGAAAACGTCTTTGGCTGCAGATAAAAGAATGCGACGTCGTTGGATGGTCGACGCGAAATGGCTGCACGATACGCCTCGTCCTTATCAAGCCTGTTATCTGGATCTGATGAACGGCGATCGGCACGATCGAGCAAGCCCTGCATGTCTGCCGCATCTGTCGTCGCGAAAAACCACGGAGGATCGTAGGCTGTCGCAATAGTGAACGAACCGGTTTTGGTCGTGTCGATTTCGTGTCCTTGATACTGCACTTTGTCGCGTTTGAGGCTCGAATTTTGGCCCGTTAACGTGGAGCGCCATTTGCCAATGATGCGCTCCGCTTCTTCCTGGCTGCCGCGAAAATGGAAGCCGCCGACAATTTTTGGATTGTTATTCTCAATTGAAGTCAGCGCAATGAAGGCGTTCTCAGGTGCGAGTTGTTCGATGTCCAGTAGCGTTTGAGATACCGCGTTCGTTTTTGGAACGTTGCCCAGCGGCTTGCGCAAAAAATCCTGCACCGCAGGCTCCCGGTACAGCTGATAAATGTCGCAGTGCTGCCATTCATCGCGAGCGCGATTGAAGTCCGGGATTTGCGCTACAAAAATGGTATCGCGCGGCAGAAGCCCGGCGACTGAAGCGCTTGAAATTCGTTGCGAAAATTGCCAGTAGTACCAACCGCCAAATGCAGCGACGGCCAGGGCGATTAAAAGGAACAGAATTCGCTTCATGAAGTTAGCTGCCTACCACAAGTGGATGCTGGATACTCGATGGTCGATGGCCGTTCAACACAAATCCCCGGCTCAAAATCCGGCCGTCAACTCGTTGATTCGCTACGCGCGGGGATGAAATTGTCGATGCACAGCCTTGAGCCGTTGTTGGTCGACATGGGTATAAACCTGTGTGGTCGATATATCCGCGTGGCCGAGCATCTCCTGGATAATTCGAAGATCCGCTCCATTGCTGAGCAGATGCGTGGCGAAGCTGTGCCGCAGAAGATGCGGATAAATGTTCTTTTCCAGTCCGGCGTGCTGCGCGTGCTTCTTAACGATCTGCCAAATCCGTGCTGTGGTTAATTTCGTGCCTCGTTCGGAGAGAAAAATTTCGCTGCTAGTGCGTGGCTTCACTAGTTTTGGTCGCTCGGCAGAGAGATATGCTGCGAGGGCTTCGCATGCTTTTCGCCCAACGGGTACCAGACGGGTCTTGTTTCCTTTACCAGTCACGCGCACGATGCGCTGTTCGAAGTTGAAATCCTCCAGTCGCGCATTTGCCAGCTCAGAAATGCGCAGCCCGCTTGCGTAAAGCAACTCGATCATCGCCCGGTCACGCAAGCCGTGAAGCGCTTTGGTGTCGATTTTTTCGAGGAACTGCTCCACTTGCAATTCGTTCAGCGTTTCCGGGAGATAACGCTCTATCCGAGGCAGCGCCAATGCCTCAGCCGGATCACGCTCGATGATTCCTTTGCCGGCGAGAAATCGAAAAAAAATCTTGAGCGCAACCACAACTAGTTTGATTGACGAGGCCGAAAGGCCGGCGCGTTTGCGGTCCGCAAGATACTCGCTCACGATTGGCAAAGTTACGCTGCGCGGGTGAGTTATGTTTTTTTTCGCAGCGCACCATTGCGCGAATTCGGTCAACGATCTTTGGGTCGAAAGCTGATAATTTTCGGAAAGACCACGTTCAACTGCAAGAAAGCGAATGAACGAGTCAACAGAATCTTCCATCGAGGCAATGCTAAATCAGCGGTGTATAGTGACTAGTGAAAATTTGTGCCACCGTTCGTTCGCGCTGTATCGCCGCCCAACCGCGAAGTTATTGACAAGCGAACATTGAGTATTGGATGTTTCGTACGATGAGCTTGGATCTCAACACCATTCTGAAAGATTGGCCCTACGAGAGCGGCACCGTCAAGGTGCGCAAAATTACCGGGCTCGACGGTCGTGAAAAATTGCAGCTGCGCGTTGATCTCGGCGTGTTGCAAATGGAAATCACCGGACGACCTGATGGCCGACGTCCCCACAATTGCGAATCGCTGCTGGAGTACCACCGGAAGCGCGCGACGCGCTCCGAGCAGAAGGGCGAGGCTTATGAGCTTACGCCCGAGCAATGCGCAGAGCTGCAACAGGAAGGCATCCAATATTATCATCGGTACCTGAGCCTGTTTCAGATTAACGACTTCGAAGGCGTGGTGCGCGATACGCAACGCAATCTCGATCTTTTTACTTTCGTCAACGACCATACGGATCGCGAGGATTTCTCCTGGAGCCTGCAACAGTTTCGGCCGTACGTGCTCATGATGAATACCCGCGCCAAGGCTTCCATCATTCTAGCTCAAGGAAAATTCGCCGACGCCATAGCGGAAATTGAGCGCGGTCGCGAAGCGATTATGGATTTTCTGCAACAGTCGAACTTTCCGGAGCTGGTCTCGAAAAGCGCGGAGATCGCTTTTCTCGACGAATGGCTTGAGGAAGTAAAATCCAAACGCCCGCTCTCGAAGCTGGAGATTATGCAGCGCGAAATGGAAACGGCGATCACGAAGGAACTGTACGAGCGCGCTGCCGAGTTACGCGACGCAATCAAGCTGCTCAAAACACAAAAGCATGTGTAGCGGCACTGGAACCAGCCGTGTTCAACGAACCGCTTACCTATTCGTTAGGCAACAGTCGAA
>Ga0070689_100003150_pt1 | contig 10914 bp, 9 predicted proteins | sample KBSS23HmetaG_FD_64669 | JGI IMG/M metagenome (GOLD analysis project Ga0070689, IMG submission 64669) | Switchgrass rhizosphere microbial communities from Kellogg Biological Station, Michigan, USA - KBS S2-3H metaG | ecosystem: Host-associated > Plants > Roots > Rhizosphere ... | reverse complement strand
CCAATTCGCAACGGTGGATATTTCACAGCCGAAATAGTAGCGGGTGAGGTTAATGCAGCAACCTTCACGTAGTCTGAATAAAAGATATAATCCGACGAACATGCGCAGACTAAACCTCTTCGCCCTCTTAGTGTTTTTACAACTGCACTTCGGCGCCACGTACGTTGTGGCCCAAACCGAACCTGTGACTCGCCAGGAAACGCTGCGTGGATCAGTTACACCGGAACGCGAATGGTGGGACGTGCTGCATTACCATCTCAAGGTCGAGTTCTTACTCGAAACCAGACGTTTGAAAGGATCGAACGAGATCACTTTCAAAACGCTGAAACCGGGAAACAAGATGCAGATTGATCTGCAGCCGCCGTTAGCAATTACGAAGATCACACATGGCGACGCGCAGCTCAAGTTTGAACGTGAAGGAAATGTCTATTGGGTGATGTTCGAGAAGGAACTTCCGAAAGGTGTAGAAGACAAGATCGAAGTCTCTTACGAAGGGGTTCCGGTTGTGAGTAAGAACCCGCCCTGGGTTGGCGGGATAACGTGGGGAAGAGACGATCTGGGAAACCATTTTATCGTCACTACCTGCCAGGGTATTGGTGCGAGCATCTGGTGGCCCAACAAAGATCATGGAGCTGACGAACCCGATCGCGGAATGCAAATAAGTGTGACGGTGCCGGAGAACCTGGTTGCCGTTTCCAATGGTCGCTTGAAAAAGACGGACCACAATGTTGCCGGCAAGACGAAGACTTATCACTGGGAAGTGGTGAACCCGATCAATAACTACGGCGTCAACGTTAACATCGGCAACTATGTAACCTTTTCGGAGAAATACCAGGGGAAAGGCGGCGTGTTGGACATTCAGTATTGGGTGCTGCCACATCAGAAAGACGCCGCGATGAGACAGTTTAAGGAAGTCGCCCGCATGCTGGACGCCTTCGAACACTGGTTTGGCAAGTATCCGTTTTATGAAGACGGCTACAAACTGGTGACCGTTTCTTATCCCGGCATGGAGCACCAGAGCTCCGTCACTTACGGCAACTGGTTTCGCAATGGTTACATGCAACGCGACCCTTGCGGCTGCGGCGTTGGTTTTAAGTTCGACTTCATCATCGTTCACGAATCGGCGCATGAGTGGTTCGGCAACAACATCTCGATGAAAGACGCTGCCGACATGTGGATTCACGAAGGCTTCGCCAATTACTCGGAGAACCTTTTCGTCGAATACCACTTCGGCAAGAAAGATGCGGAAGACTACGTGATCGGAACTCGTCGCGGCATCAGAAACGACCGTCCGATCATCGGCGTCTACGGGACGAACAGAGAAGGGTCAGGCGACATGTATCCCAAAGGCGGAAACATGCTGCACACCATTCGCCAGATCATTAACGACGACGCGAAATGGCTCTCGATCCTGCGCGGCCTTAACGCCGATTTCTGGCACCAGACTGTCACAACTGAACAGATCGAGTCCTACATCACTAAGAAAGCCGGCGTTGATCTCAGCAAAGTTTTCGACCAATACCTGCGAACGACAGACATTCCTCTATTGAAGTACGAAGTGAACGGAAAGACCGCGACGTTTAAGTACGACAGAATCGTTAAAGGCTTCGCCATGCCGCTTCGCGTGAGCATTAACGGCAAAGAGATGGTGATCACTCCCAGCGAAGTAAAGCAGACGCTTGAATACCATGAAGAGATCAAAACATTCGAAGTCAATCGCAACTTCTACGTTGAGGCGGAGAAAAGTGATCTGTAATAGCGTTATTCAACAGCCGGATCTTAGACAAGGCTATTCGTTAAGGCCACTTTGGCCACGGATTAATACGGAAAAGGCGGATCAGAATTTCTAATCCGCCTTTTCAGTGTTCATCTGCGGCAGAAAAGTTTACCGCAGGTATTTGTTGAACCATTCGAGAGTGCGTGACCACGCGAGTTTCGCGGCCTCTTCGTCGTAGCGCGGCGTCGTATCGTTGTGGAAGCCGTGCTGTTTACCCTCGTACATGTGAACCTGATACACCTTGTTATTAGCCTTGAGCGCGGCCTCGTAAGCGGGGATGCCTTCGTTGATGCGCTGATCGTTGCCCGCGTAATGCAACAACAACGGCGCGGAAATCTTTGGTACATCTTCCACTGCCGCCTGGCGTCCGTAGAACGCGACACCCGCGTTTAAATCTTTACCCAGCATCACTGCCAGTGCATTCACGATCCCGCCGCCGAAACAAAAGCCTACCGCGCCGAGTTTGCCTGTTGAATCAGAGCGCGCTTTGAGCCACTTGGCCGCGGCGACGAAATCTTCGGTCATCTTCTTTCCGTCCACTTTGCGAAAAGCTTCGGCGCCTTTTTCGTCGCTGCCCGGGTAGCCGCCCACTGAAGTCAAACCATCTGGCGCGAAGGCGATGAAGTTAACGAGTGCAAGCCGGCGAGCGACGTCTTCGATATAAGGATTGAGCCCGCGATTCTCGTGGATGACGAGCACAGCGGGGTGCTTCCCATTTTTTGCCGGACGCGCCAGGTAACCCTTGATCTCGCCATTCCCATTCGGCGACGGCACAGTTTCGCGACTAACCTTGATGCGTTTGTCATCCGGCGGCACCTGCTGCGCCCACGCGTAGTTGGGCCTGAGACTTTCAAAGATCGCCGCGACGGTCAGGCCGCCAACCGCGAACTTGGCGGCGCGATCCAGGAAAGTGCGCCGGCTAATGTCGCCGTGCTGGTATTCGTGAAAGAGGTCCAACAACTCCTGCGGGTAATCGCTTGCTACTTTGCGTTCCATTGCTTCTCCTTGTTCGAGATCTGACTTTGGTTTATGGATACCGTACCACTACCGGGCCGGATTCAGGTAAAGGGATGAATTCTGTTTCGTCAATGACGGGTGAAAAGCGCCCAGACTTCCAATCATCCTTCGCTTGCTCGATGCGCTCGGGAGAGCTTGAAACAAAGTTCCACCAGATGTGACGCCGTCCCTCCAGAGGCTCGCCGCCCAGGAGCATCAAACGGGCGTGATCGGGCGTGTTCAAAATTATCTCGCTGCCCGGCTTGAAAACGACTAGCTGGCCCGCATGATACATCTCGCTGTCGATGCTAATCGATCCTTCGACAACGTACGCTGCTCGCTCCTCATAATCTTTTGGAACCTCGATGCGCGCGTCTCCTTCCAGTATCACTTCCGCATAGAACATGTCTGACAATAACCGCACTGGCGAGCGCGCGCCATAAAGCGATCCGCAGATGAGACACACGCGCTTGCCATGATCCTCGGCGATCGGCAACTCATTCGCTCCGTGATGAACAAACGTAGGTTCGGTCTCCTCATACTGCGTGGGCAACGCCACCCACGACTGAATGCCGAAGAGCTCAGACCCGGCAGCTCGCATCTCTTGCGGCGTACGTTCTGAGTGTGCAATACCACGTCCCGCAGTCATCCAGTTCAACTCGCCAGGACGAATTGGTTGAATACTGCCGAGGCTGTCGCGGTGCAGTAGTTCGCCGGAGAAAAGATAGGTGACAGTCGCTAGTCCGATGTGCGGATGGGGCGCGACGTCCAGTCCCCTGCCCTCGCGTAACACCTCCGGCCCCATCTGGTCCAGGAAGATGAACGGTCCAACCATGCGCCGCTGTCTTGAAGGCAGAACACGCCTGACTTTGAAGCCGTCGACAAGATCGCGAGCGCGCGTCTCGATAACTGTCTCAACAATCATGATTACTCTTGTCGTTCGCGAACCACTTCAACGGAACAATCCGCGCGTGCGGCGATCGCTGCCGAAACACTTCCCAAGATAACTCGCTCGAGGCGACTGCTGAAACCGGTTGCGCCTGTAAAGATGCAATCAGCACCAAACTCCTCAGCGTGTTTGACCAGAACTTGTTTCGGATCGCCGGCAAGGACCACGGAAGAGACTGTTATTTTTCTGCTACCCATCGCATCGCGCAACTCTTTCGCCGCGGCAATCGCAAACTGTTCCGCACGCGTGCGCTCTTCAGCTCTGACTTCGTCAAAAAACTCCCTGACGGGCGGAATCAAAAGCCATATTGGATTGCCCGTCAGCGCATCGTCAGCAACGACGATGCGGATCTCACTGCCTTCAGGCCAATGACGCTGTGCTACCGCGCGCACAGCGGCGAGTGCCGCCGGAGAACCATCAACTCCGACGATGATGCGCTCTCCCGATTTTCCAGTGCCGGGATTACGTCGCCCTACGTGTACTGTAGTTGATGCCTCAGTTAAGACTTTCTGCGATACGCTGCCTAACACGAATCTTCCCAGTGCAGTATGTCCGTGCGAGCCAACGACAATGAGATCTGCCGGCCACTCGCGCGCGAACTTGAGCAGTTCAAAACCAGGAGAGCCGTTTCGCACTTCGTGGCTTACCTGCCAACCGGAAAAGTTTTGCTGCACTCGTTTGTGGCCGCGCTGGGCCAGTTGTTCAGCCTCTTCCATTACCTGGGCGGCACGTTCACGGGCCTCTTTAAGACCGGGCAGAGTCGGCGACGAAACCACCTCATCCGGCGTTGATGGTGGGAGCCACACTTCGCCAATTGACAGGACCAGCGCCTCGACGCTTTCAGCCGGCAGACCGGCGCGCTGTAATCCGTCGATTGCAGTGTCGGCGGAATCGGATCCGTCGTAAGCAATAAGAATCTTCATCTCTGTTACCTTTCAGAATATCTTTATACTCAAACATGTTTCCGATCAACCAGCGGGAGGTTATGATTGCCCGCGCCAAACGCATGAAACTCTCTTCCGCCATCCTGACTCTGTTTCTGGTGATGGATCCGCTCGGCAACATTCCGCCGTTCCTGTCCGTGCTCAAAAACGTGCAACCGGAGCGACGCCGTCGCGTTTTGATCAGGGAAATACTGATCGCTTACGTCGTTCTGCTGGTCTTTCTTTTTCTTGGGAGGCGCGTTCTGGCGCTGCTGAGTCTTCAACAGGAGACGATCAGCGTCGCCGGCGGCATTGTTCTCTTCCTGATTGCGCTGCGCATGATCTTTCCGAAAGAGGGAGGTCTTTTCGGCGAGACGCTCGAGGGCGAGCCGTTTATCGTGCCGCTTGCGATTCCGCTTGTCGCGGGACCATCCGCGTTGGCTGTGCTGCTTCTGTTACAACGGTCGGACGCGAACGTCACGTGGCAACTGCTGCTGGCTGTGACGCTCGCGTGGGGTTTGAGCGCGGTGATCCTGCTGTCTTCGACGTTGCTCTATCGCTTGCTGAAAGAGCGTGGTCTTATCGCGATGGAAAGACTGATGGGCATGCTGCTGGTGATGTTGGCGGTCCAGATGTTCATGAACGGCGTCGCGGCTTTTCTCAGATGATCGTCGTTCTAACTGTAGGGGCGGCCCTCCGTGGCCGCCCCAGTCTCCGACCTCGTACGCTGGGGCGGCCACGGAGGGCCGCCCCTACAGTTACTACAGACAACCGCTCAGTATGGTAAGCGCTGTGGGGCTCTTCACGGCCGCGTTGCCATTCTGACTCTTCGGCACGCTCACCAGATACAGAGAACTGTCAATTAACGATTCTTGTTCTTTGTGGGTCTGACTTGTAATCTGTGATGCAACGTATTGAGGATCCAGGGAGTAGAACAATGAGTGGAGAAATTTCGCGAAGAACATTTTTACGTGGGACATTGGCGGGGGCTGTTGTCGTCGCCGGGTTTGATACGAGTTTACGTAGTTGGGTGAGCGCGGCAGAGATTGATCGTGCGACAGCGCTCGCCGAAGACTTCCCTTCCTTTGACGGCGTGCTACTGCTCGACGACGCTTCACGCGCGGCGGCAGCCGACGACTTCGGTCATTTAGTACATCGCCAACCGCTGGCTGTTTTGAAACCAGGTTCAGTTAACGATGTGGTCAAGCTGGTGCAGTTCGCGAAGCGCAACGACATTAAGGTTGCGGCGCGTGGACAAGGTCATAGTACGCAGGGACAGTCGCAAGTCGAGACCGGCGTAGTTGTCGATATGTCAACACTCGCCACCGTACACGAAGTCAACCCGACGAATGCGCTCGTTGATGGCGGTACGCGTTGGCTCGATGTGGTCACGCAAACGGTCCCGCACGGACTGACGCCGCCGACGCTCGTGGACTTCCTGGAATTGACGGTTGGCGGGACAGTCTCGCTCGGCGGCATCGGCAGTCAATCGTTTCGCTTTGGGCCGAACGTGGATAACGTAATGGAATTGCAGGTGGTCACGGGCGAAGGCGAGCTCGTGACTTGCTCTCCGGCGCAGAATGTTGCGCTGTTTGATGCGGCGCGTTCCGGCTTGGGCCAATTCGGATTGATCGTGCGTGCGCGTGTGCGGCTCATCCCGGCGCCGCCGAATGCGCGACTCTATCAAGCGTTCTACAGCAGTCTTCCAGCCTTTCTTTCTGATCTCGAAACGTTGATTGATGATGGACGCTTCGACACGGTCCAGGGTTTTGCCGTGCCGGATGGTGCGGGCGGCTGGCTCTATCAGTTGGAGACTTCGAAATACTTCTCTCCTGGCAACGAGCCTGACGATGCGAGCTTATTCAGCGGGCTGTCTTTCAATCCAGGCACACAGACGGCGCTGGACATGACTTACTTCGATTACCTGAATCGCCTTGCGCCATTGATCGTCTTTCTGCGCCAGGTCGGCGTTTGGGATCTTCCGCATCCATGGGTCAACCTGTTCGTCCCGGCTGCCAACGCGCTGACATTGATCGGCGAGACGTTGGCCACGCTGACCGTAGACGACGTGGGCCAGGGACCGATTCTCATCTATCCGTTCAATCGCGAACTATTCCGCACGCCGTTTTTCCGCGTGCCCGATAGTCGCCATTTCTTCGTCTTCTCGCTTCTGCGCAACGCCGTGCCGCCAACGCCGGAGCGGATCGGCCAACTCATCGCCGCCAACCGTGCACTCTTTGAGCGAGCCACGATGCTCGGCGGCAAGCGCTATCCGTTCGACTCCGTGCCCATGACAAGACACGACTGGCAGAAACACTATCAACCTTTATGGGGAAAATTCGTGAGCGCTAAACGCCACTTTGACCCGGATGAGATCATGACGCCGGGCCAGGGCATCTTCTGAAACGATCCGAATCATCTGCGAAAATCTGCTGCTATCATCAACGGAATGCGAAAAGTAATTCACTTGTTCGTGGTCTGCTTGCTTGCAACTGTCGCTGTTTGTGGGCAGACCGTCGCGAATACAACTGAATTAAAAGCCGTGCTTCAACTGAAGCTGGATGAGTGGCACAAGGCGGGCAGCTTTCCCGGTGCGACACTCGGTGTCGTGCTTCCGAATGGCGAATCGTTCGGTCGGGCAGCGTAGCCGTTGCTTATTTTAGAGGTTCGGCTCCTAATACGCGTGCGACTGAATTGATGGACCGCCTGACATCTTCAGGCGAAGTTTGCCAACTGCAAACACTCACTCGCATCGCACGTTTGCCACGCCAGGTCGTGCCGCCGAAGAATGCTTCCCCCGCAGCGACGATTGCACCAATCACTTCGTCAGTTCGACGATCATGGTCCTGTTCGGTAGATGAATCGAGGAAACGGACTAGTCCCTGGTTGATCGTTGGTTCCCACAAAACCTCAGCGCCCGGCAGGCTACCGATCCCCATCACGAGAGCGTGTGCGTGCCGGCAACAGCGTTCGATCAGATCTGCAACACCATCACGACCCAGTTGGCGCAATGCCGCGTACGTCGAAAAGCCGCGGGAGCGCCGTGACCATTCGGGGTTCCAATCCATCTCGTCGCGCGCGTCGTCATGATGCGTGATATACGCCGCGCGATGAGTCATCGAAGCTCGATGCGCGTCCGCGTGCGCGATGAAGGCGTAACCGCAGTCAAACGGGACGTTGAGCCACTTATGACCGTCAGTCGCCCATGAGTCTGCTGCTTCGACGCCTTTCACCAGGTGACGATAGCGAGGACTTGCAGCGGCCCATAGACCGAATGCGCCGTCGACATGCACCCACGCGCCATAGCGTTTGGCGAGTGGAATTAAAGATTCAAAATCGTCGAACGCGCCGATGTTTATGTCGCCTGCTTGCAGCAGGACGATCGTCGGAGCTGATGGGTCGGCCTCGAGTGCTTTCTGCAATGCGTCCGGTTCGAGACGATCGTGAGTATCCGAAGTCAAACAGATCACCTGATTGCGTCCGAGGCCAAGCAGCCGCACTGCCCTCTCGAACGAGCCGTGTAGTTGCGTGCTCGAAAGAATACGAATCGGCGGTGCACCGTAGAGTCCTCTTGTTTCGACGTCCCAATCGCGCTCAGCCAGCACTGCGTGACGCGCTGCCGCGAGACAGGTCGCGTGGGCCATCTGGCAACCGCTGACGAGTGCAAAGCTCGCGTGCGCAGGGAGTCGGAGAATATCTTTCAACCAGAGTCCTGCCATCTCCTCGACAACAGCAGCCGCCGGCGCGGTCGCATACAGAGCAGCGTTTTGGTCCCATGTCGCTGTGAGCCAGTCGGCCGCGAGCGCGGCAGGTAAAGCGCCGCCGATGACCCAGCCGAAGAAACGTCCGCCTGCTGAGGCTAGTAATCCTCCTTCGACGTCTTTGACGAGCTCCGTTACGACCTGTTCGGGGGGCAGGCCCGAGCCGGCGAGTGGCTTATTCAATCGTTGTCTCAGCGTCTGTACGTCGACGGTAGCTCCGACCGGCGCACGATCCAGATTTTGTAGATACGAAAAAGCGTGGTGCTGTGCGAGCGACAGAACGCGTAACGACGGATCATCATTTTCCATGAAGCAGAGTTTAGATGTCGGGCGCGCAAAACTCTACCCGAATCTTGCACTTAAATCCGTGTATGAAATCCGTGTTTATCTGTGGCTCAATTTAAAATCAGTCACACTCTGGCAGGGCTTGAACTCGATCTCCATCTTCGCCGCTTCCGCATCACGGCGCAGTCGCGCGCGAGTCTCTGTTTCATCCGGCACTCGCATTTTGCTTAATGGCGCAGTATCGCCGGCCGGCTGCGTGAGTATCCAGTAACGACCGGGTGCGATGTTGTAAAGCCCAAACTTCCCTTCACTAACCGGCCCACCGTAAAAGCGCAGCAGCTCGTCAGCCGCTTCACGTTCGCTCGGAATAAGGTATACAAACAATTTCTCCGGAATCGTTTCTCCTTCAATCTTTCCCTGAAACAATGCTGCACCCTGGGCAAGCGTGACGATCAATCCGGAGAGTTTGTCACCTGTCTTGACGGTGGTCCACACCCGCGTCACGTTAGTGGGCTTTCGATCTCGTGCATTGCCCGGAGGCGACATTGCAATCGATTTAATAAACCAGGATCGCGCGGGAAACCGTGCGACAAAGTAATACTGGCTGGCGGCGAGATTCCGTATCGTGAAGTTTCCCTGTGCATCGGCACTGACGGGCACGCCCATGGACCAGATGAATTGCGGCAGGTTTCTTGCGGCCTCACTGTCCCTGTGCCAGGCGGCGATGAACGTGTCCTTAAACTCCGGCGGTTGCTTGCCCTGGCATTCGGTAACTTTTGATTCCTCGAGCAACACGCGGCCGCTAACTGAGCCCAACGTCGTGACCGTTAATTCGACATCCTCGACATCGGCGCCTCTCACTCTGATCAGCTTTGGTTCAGAGAGCGCGCGCTCTCGGCCCTGCTGCGAATATGAATGCGCAGTCAGATAGTAATCTCCGTCGGCGACACCATTGAACGTGAACTGTGAAGTACCCGGTTGAATGAAACGTGAAACGTTTGTCTGCGAGCCGGCGGGAGCGACGGTAGTCAGGTTGACGGTAAAACCGCCTTCAATACTTGGGCCAGTCATGGAGCCGCTGACGGTCCTTCCCAGTTCACTACGGAAAGCGATGTCAACATTGTTCGTTTCCTCCCCTGCGCGCACACTTACTTCGACCGCGCTGTCGCGCGTTGAAGCAGAGGGCGCGTAAGTCGGAAGAAAACTATCAAACGCACCTAACGGGCTGTGGGAATACTCACCCTCACCACCCGCTGCTACGATATAAGCTCCCGTTGGCAAGCCATAAATTCTGTAGACGCCACGATCGTCCGTTGCGCTCTCGCGAATGTATGTGTTTGTAGTTAGTTTCTGGTCCTTGTCATTACGCGTCATCCGCGCGCGCACTCCAATACCGATGACGGGATCGCCGTTCGCAGTCGTAACCATGCCGGTAATCACACCACCTTTGAAAAAGACAAATTTTACCGAGTCTCCAACTTTGTATTGTCTTCCTCCTGGTTGACCACTCTCCTGCTCGTCTGGCGTCCTTATATATGCAGGCATGTCGACAGAGATGCGATAAGGAACCGGATCCAATCCCGTCACTTTAAATGAGCCTTCACGATCCGTGTTTGTGTTCCCGCTCGAGCGTCCGCCTTGAACTGGTGCAACGGAGACGCGCGCATTTGGCAGGGGCTGACCGCTTTGATCGACGACGCGGCCTGTAATTGAACCGCTTTTTGAGGCTTCTGATGCCGGCTCTTGAGATGTTTGCGCAAAGACAGACATCGAGATCAGCAAGAGAACAACTGGAAACTTGTACAATGTTCTAAACATTTCCACTCCGTAAGTGCAGTTTAGAGTTCAAGCGGCTTTGCCAGAAAAGTACCGAAATCACCTTTGGCGCTCACTGTGAAAGAAAAAAATTTTTCCCGCAAAGGCGCAAAGCGCTGCCGCGTTTCAAACGGTTTTCTTTGCGCCTTTGTGCCTTTGCGCCTTTGCGGGAGAGATCAACTCTAAACTTCCGAATTCAACTATTTACTACGGCCGGCCGGGATTAGCGTTTGTATCCACGGTAAGAGTCACGTTCGCCACTGCTCCGTTGGTCACAACTACTTGCTGTGATGCCCGGGTCCAGCGCGTGCGCGTATCGGGTGCATAGGCGGCCGTAACTTCATACGTGCCGGACAACAGTCCCTCCGAGAAAAACTGGCCGCGAGCGTCAACCCGAGTCGAATCGTT
>Ga0070689_100003145_pt1 | contig 10917 bp, 10 predicted proteins | sample KBSS23HmetaG_FD_64669 | JGI IMG/M metagenome (GOLD analysis project Ga0070689, IMG submission 64669) | Switchgrass rhizosphere microbial communities from Kellogg Biological Station, Michigan, USA - KBS S2-3H metaG | ecosystem: Host-associated > Plants > Roots > Rhizosphere ... | reverse complement strand
CACGGCTTGCGAAGGCGCTGGATGCCGTGCTCGATTCCAACCTGGACCTCACCACCATCGCCCTCGATGCCGGTTTCGCGAGCCACAGCCATTTCACGGCACGTTTCCGCGCGTTCTTCGGCGTCACGCCCGACGCCTTGCGGCGATCGGCGCGTTCGGGCGAGGCCGCCCGGCTGCACAAATTCGTGACAGCGCGTTTCGCCGCCGCGGCCTAGAGTCGCTTTCATTTCAGGGAGCATCGGGATGGCGAATTTGTCGCGCTGGAGAGCGCTCGCCGGCGGCCTGGGCGCGGGCGTCGCCGCAGGTGCATGCATCGCAGGAGGTGCCATGGACGAAGACCGGAACACCGTCGCCTCGCTGGACATCCAGTACCAATCGGCGGTGGAGCGCAACGACGCCGAGACGATCGCGCGCATCCATCACGAGAACATGACCCTCGTCTTGTCCAACGGGACCGTCATCACGGGTGCGCAGCTCGAGCAACGAGCGCGGGAGAAGTCCTTCACCTTCGAGCGCCAGGTCGTGGTCGACGATTCGCGCGTGGTCCGCGTCCTGGGCGACACGGCGGTGGTGACGGCGAAGCTCTGGCTCAAGGGCAGGCGCCCCAATGGCGAGCCCTTCGACTACAAGCTCTGGTTCAGCGACACGTACGTCCGGACCCCGTCCGGCTGGCGATATTTCTTCGGCCAGGCGGGCGCGCCGCTACCGAACTAGCTTCACTTCCGGTCGATCTGGATGTTCTCCTTGGTCCCGCTCTTGCTGACCGAGACCATGATCCCCACGCCCACCAGGATGGCGATGCCGATCACGATCCAGGTTGTCTCGATGTGTTGCAGAAGGCCCAGCTTCCAGAGCGCGGCGAAAACGCCGGCGATCAGGATGGTGAAGCCGACAAAATACATTCCTGCCCATTTCATGACGTACCTCCTGGCACGACCCTCGGGTCATCAATGCACATCAAAAGCGTCCACCACGACATAAGACTGGTCGGTGTTCGTGACCTCGATCATCAGCTTGTGCGGCCCATTCGATAGCCCGTCCGCCCTGAACACGGTCATCTGGTATCCCTCGACGGGATAGTCCGCGCCCAGCCGGATTTCCTTCTGCAGCACGCCGTCGATGTAGACCTTGGCGGCGCCCGCGGCGCTGTTCTTCGAGCAGCCGATCCAGCTCACGGACGTGCCGGTGAAGCTGAAGGTCGCGGTGGTACCGGGAATGTTGGACGTGGCCGTCTGCCCCTCGCTCCACACCCTCGCCTCGTTGTCGCGAGTCCAGTTGCCGACGTAGACGATCGACGCATCGGTGTCTTCGTAGCGCCTGCCGGGCGTGATCACGTCGAATGCGTCCACGACGACGCGGGTGCTCGTCGACAGCGGATTCTTCCGGCCGGTCGATGTGATCGTCATCGTGTGGTTCGCATCGGCAAGCCCGCTCGCGGTGAACACCACCGGCTGGTACTTGGTGACGGGGCCATACATGTCCACGTCCCTGGCCGCGCCGCCGTCGATTTGCACCGAGGCGATGCCGCCGTCGGGGCCGAGGTAACCGATGAGGTTGATCGCGGTGCCGCGGAATGGAAGCGTGACGGTTTCACCCGCCACCGCAGTCTCATGCGCGGTGACCGGCAGCTCGGGCACGTTCGAGACGCCGCTGCCGCTCCAGTTGAAGTTGGCGCTGGACTTGGTCCAGCCCGCGCTGTACTTCACTTCGGGATTCGTGTCCTGCCAGTGCGACACGGTCGTACCGGGCTGGATGTCGAACGCATCCACCACCACGACGTTTCCCGAAGCCTGGCTGTTTTGCCGACCCGTCACCTGGATCTTCAGCGTGTGCTGGCCGTCGGTGAGGTCGCTGATCGTGACGACAGACGTGTGGACCTCATCGGTCGGGCGCGCAAAGAGATCTACTTCGCGCGTCGGGCCGTTGTCGACGCTGACGAGCGCGATGCCCATGCCCCTGCCGCGGCTGCCGAGCCAGCGCACGGAAGTCCCGCTGAAGGTGACCGAAGCTGTCGCGCCGGCCGCGTTGGATTGCACCGCGTCGCCGCCGCTCCATCCCCAGCTGGAGTCGCTCTTGACCCAGCTGCCGCTGAACACCATCGCGGTGCTGGTTTCCTCGACGCGCATGCCGGCAGTCGGCACGGATACGGTCGGGGGCGTGGGGTTACTCGGGCCGGAAGGTGCGGGCGATCCGCCCCCGCCACCGCCGCAGGAAGCCAGCAGCTGCGCAAGCAGCAAGAAAGAAAGGAACGAGAAGGCGTGCTTCATGGACAACGGACCGATGATTGCGCAACGTCATGCTAGTCAAGCCACCATGACACCGCCGTCGGACGCCGTGAATGCGCCTTGTAGGAGCCTGCCGCTTTCACTCACTCGGGGAGCGTTTTCCCAGCGCTTCGACCATCTCGCGGAAGTCCTGCGGCGCCTCCCGCCCGAACTTCATGCCCTTGCCGGTGCGCGGATGGGCGAATCCCAGCGTCCCCGCATGCAGCATGACGCGCGGCGCCTCGATCTTCACACCCCGGTAGTCGCGGATGTAGACGAACTCGCCCAGCACGGGATGACCAAGCTCGGCGAGGTGGATGCGGATCTGGTGCTGCCGCCCGGTTTCGAGCCGGCACTCGACCAGCGTCGCCCCGGCCAGCGGCGCGATCGGCTTCACGAAGGTGATCGCGAGCCTCGAATCGGGCGGGGGCTCGCCCTTCGCGCGCCGAAAGTGGCCGTGCGATCCCCGCAGCCCGTCGCCGCGATCGAGAAGGAAGTGCGTCTCCATGCGCGCCTCGGGCACCTCACCGTGCGCGATGGCGTGGTAAATGCGCTCGATGTCGTGCGCGGTGAAAGCCTCGGTGAGCACCCTCTTCGCAAGGGGCGATCGCGTGAACATCATGAGGCCGCTCGTATCGCGGTCGAGGCGATGAACGACGCCGAGCGGGACGTCGGCGCCGTCCTTGTCGATACGCCGCAGCAGCGTGCGCGTGTGGTCGACGAGCGTGTCCTTGTTGCCGGGCTCGTCGGCGACGCTCAGCATCCCCGCCGGCTTCTCGACGACGACCACGTCCCGGTCATGGAAGACGATCGCGCTTCTCTGCAGCGGACCTTTCTCGACCTTGGGGGCGTGCTCGTTGACGACGACCACCGCTTCAGGGGACACGCGCGTCGCCGGATCGAGGCGGCGCTCGCCATCGACCGTCACGCGCCCCTCGGCGACGAGCTTCCGGGCGCGCGACCAGGCGACGCCGGTGCGCTCACGCACGACGGCGGCAAGGGTGGGCTGGTCGGCTGGCATGGCGAAAGACTACCGCAGCCCGTCGCGAAGGTCCGCCGGAGTCCCACTCCTACCAGCAAAGGTGGGGTCGCGGACCGCGCAATGTGTTTCGATCCGCACTGGATTCTGGGGAGGGTCCAACAGGATGTCGATCACTTCTGCGTGTTTCTTGCGGTCTTCGCTGCTTGCCGCGGCACTGACGACTTGCGCGTGCTCGAGCATCAATTCCATAGAAGAGGCGAGCGGGCCGGAAGCGGACGGCCTGAAGTACTACATGCCGAGAAAGTCATTCGTGGCGACGGTGACGATGAAGGGGAAGAAGGCTACCGCCGTGGAGCTTTCGACAAGCGCGGCTCAACCGGACTTCGGGAAACAATACGTCTTGCGTTACGCGGGGAACGCGTTCGGCAAGAACGCGCTTGACGTTGGCGTGAGTGAGGCGGGCCTGCTGAGCACGGCGAAATCGACTACCGAGAGCTCCGTGGCGGAGGCGTTCAAGGGCGTGGCGCAGGTCGCCGGATACCTGGCCGCCGTCAGGACGGTAAAGGTCGACTCGAAAGCGGCTGCTCCGACCCAGTGCGCCGCGGATGGAACGTATGTGTTCATCTTCGACACGCCGGTCCAGGGCGCGATCGTCTGCGATATCACCGTCAACATAACGGCGATCGGAACGCCGCCGACGACCGGTCACTCGCGGGAGACCGGACAAGCGCAATCGGGAGTGTTCTACAGGCAGAACCTGCCGTACCTGATGACCGCCGATGGGTCGGACGTCCATACCGCCGCATTCGTGTACTCACCCACCGAATCGCCAACCTACTTTCTGCCGATATCGCGGACTTTCTTCTCGAATAATTCCGCCGAATTCGGCTTCGCGGAGGGCATGCCGAAGACCTACAAGCAGGAAACCCAGGGCGAGATCGTCGCGTTGCTCAAGATCCCGGCAGATGTCGTCGCCGCGTACTTTGCCGCGATGGGATCGCTGTTCGACGCGTTCAAGTCGCGGGATTCCAAGGAAGCAGAGGTCCTGGCGGGGTCGGTGAAACTCGAGCTTGCCAAGCAGAAGTACGACGCATGCATCGCGGCTATCAAGGCCAATGACCAGACCCGCATCAAGGAATTGGCTTGCGGCCCATAGGGGAGTAGCGCCAATGCTGAGACTGCACCCGATTGCCAGGGCCGCGGCGTCCCTTCTCGCCGTTGGACTGGCCCTGTTCGCACCAACCGTCCGTGCGGCGCTGGCGGAGGCCGAGTGGACCGTCATGGTCTACATGAACGGCAAGAACAACCTCGAGCCTTATGCGCTCAAGAATTTCCACGACATGGCCGAAGTAGGAAGCGCGAAGGACGTGAATATCGTCGTCGAGATGGGGCGGCCGAAGACGACGCGATACGCGCGTGAGGATGGCGACTGGAGTGGCGTCAAGCGCTTTCTGGTAAAGAAAGGGGACGCGCCTACACCGGAATCGCAGCTGATGGATCTCGAAAAGGCAGGCGAGCCCATCGATATGGGCAGCGCGGAGACGTTCAGGCGCTTCCTGCAATGGGCTCGCCAAAACTACCCGGCCAGGCGCTACATGGTCATCGTGTGGAACCACGGCCAAGGGTGGCGCTACCAGCTTGCGAAGACGCGCGAAGCCCGGGTTTACGCCGCCGCCGGCCGCATCCCCATGGCCGAAGCGATAGTGAAGGCCGAGACCGTGCCGACCGTAGGCGGCTATCGTTCGATCTCCCATGACGAGGACAGCGACAACATCCTGTACAACTCGGATGTGCAGTCGGCGCTTGCCGAGCTGTTTCCCTCCAGCGGGAAGCTGGACCTGCTTGGATTCGACGCCTGCCTCATGGCCATGGTCGAAACGGCGTACGCGTTCCGAAACAACGTCCGCACGATGGTGGCAAGCCAGGAGCTCGAGCCAGGCGACGGTTGGCACTACGCGCCCTGGCTGCTGGCCCTCACGCGGAATCCGGCCATGTCGAGCGAAGAGCTCGGTGGGGCCGTCGTCGACGCGTATCGGGCGCGCTATGGCAACGCGGGAATCGAAACGCTGTCGGTGGTGCAGCTCGGCGGCGTCGCAGCTGTCGCTTCCGGAATAAGCGCCTTTGCAAATAGTGTCGCGGCCGCGGGCAAGACCGAAACGGATGCCCTCCTCGCGGCGCGGAAGAAGTTGCGCCCCTACGGAAGCGGCAACAACTTCAAGACGTCAGTCGACTTGCAGACGCTGTTGGAGCAGTACGAAAAGGCAACGAAGGACGTGGCCCTGCGCGGCCAGGCGAGGGCGTTGCGGACGAAACTCGCTGCGCAAGTGGCAAAGAACTACGCGAGCACCCGCAGCGCGAATCCAAAGCAGGAGTGGTTGCCATACGGGTCCCGAGGCGTGGCGATCTACTTCCCTGCGACGAAAGCAGATTTCCTCGCAGACAAGGAGCATCAAGGTTATCTGAAGGCTAACAAGTTCAAGCCCGTCGAATTCGTGCAAAACGAAACCTGGGCCGATCTGATCTACAAGATCCTGGGAATCTGATCGCGCTAACCCTTCAGCCGCGCGTTCCCGCTGCTGATCCGTTGCACGGCGCTCGCGCGGTCATGCACATCGAGCTTCATGAAAAGCTGCTTGATGTGATACGCCACGGTGTTGCCCGAGACGCCGAGCGTGTCCGCGATCTCGTGGTTGCTCTTGCCCTGCGCGATCATGAGCGCGATTTCGCGTTGTTGCGGCGAAAGCGGCAACCGCCCCATGGCATGCACGAAGCGCAGGATCATGGGCTCCTGGCGTTGGATGCGGATTCCGATGGGCGCGGCCGTAGCCTCGTGGTCGTCGTCGAGCCAATAGGCGCGCAGGATGTGGCGCCCCCACTTGCTGTCCAGCGAAGCCACCGGCGGGGCTGCGTCTTCGCCGCGCGTCACTGCTTCCAGCTTTGCCACCAGGCTGCGCACCACGCTCGCCGCGCGATCGTTGGCGGTGGCCTTCAGGCTCGCCGGATTGATCTCCGACATCGTGGCGAGCAGCAATAGCCGCCGGCCCTTCGCCGATGCATGGAGCACGGTGCCTTGCCGGTTGGTGACCAGCATGGCCTCGTCGTCGCAATCCTCGAAGGAATAGTCCTCGACCTGCGGAAGGCGGGCGGCGCCACCGGCGATGCCATGTCCGACGTAGCGCATGACGCTCGCGAGGTCGGCGCGCTCCCGCGGCGTGAACGCCGGCGCATCGGCCGATCGATAGAGCGAAATCTGCCCGAGCGCGGCGCCCTGCTCGCGCACGATCCCATACAGGACATGGTGCGCATCGAGCCGCCGCATGATCTCGTTGTAGTACTCCGTTTTTTGCAGCTGCGCATCGGCGCTGGTCGCGACGACGCCTTCCGGGGCGCTCGCCCGCTCGAGGAAAGCCTGGCGAAACGACGCTTCCTTGCCCTCGTAGAAGCGCTCGAAATAGAGGGCCATGACATCGGCCGTCAGCATCCGCTCGGCGTAGAGGTTGCTCATCTCGCCGCGCGCATCGACCCAGAAGAACCCGGCGGAATCGCTGGGGACCAGCTCGCGAAGGCTCGGCAGGAGCGAAGCCATCAGCAGCTCGCCCGGAAGCCCGAGGCAACACAGTTGCCGGACGCGCGCGCGAACGGCGGATTGCTTCACGCGCTCACGCCGGCAGGTCCTTCATGTCCAGGAGCCGATAGGCGCGCACGGTGTTCTTGAAGCCGTGAAGGCGCACCTCTCCGAGATCCTCGGCGAGCACCAGCTCCTCGACTTCCGAGAAGACGCGCTGCGAAACCAGCACGTAGCCAGGCTCCGCGAGATCGCACAGGCGGTTGGCCATGTTCGTGACCGTGCCGATGGCCCCATAGTCGATGCGGCCCTCGAAGCCGATGGCGCCCACGGTCGCATATCCCTGCGCGATCCCTATGCCCAGGCCGAGCGAATAACCCTTCTTCTTCCACTGGGCCGAGAGCCTCAGGACATCGTCCTGCATCACGAACGCCATCTGGACGGCGCGCCTGGCGGGTTGGTGGATCGGCACCGGATCGTTGAAGAACACCATCAGGCCGTCGCCGGTGAACCGCTCGAGGGTGCCCTGGTACTCGATGATGCGGCTGCCCATCGCATGGTGGAACTCGGAGAGCGCGCGCATGACCTCTTCGGGCTCCGCCGTCTCCGCGAATGCGGTGAAGCCGCGCAGGTCGAGGAACACCACCGTGATGTCGCGCCGGTGGTTCTCGAGCGGGTCGTCGGCCCCGCCGGCGAGGATGAGCTCGGCAAGCTGCGGCGAGAAGAACCGCTTCAGCCGCTGCAGCTTCTCCACGTGCCGCACCTGCTCGTCGACGCGAGCTTCGAGAGTGCGGTTCCACGCGGCGAGCTGCTGCTTCTGCCGCTGCACGGTCTCGTAGAGCCTGCGGATGCGAAGCAGCGACCGCACCCGGGCCAGCAACTCGGGCGGGTTGACCGGCTTGGAGAGGAAATCGTCCGCGCCGGCCTCGATGCCCTTCACGCGCTCCTCGCGATCTTCCAGCGCGGTGATCATGACGACCGGCAGGATCGCGAGCGCCGGATCGCCGCGGATGGCGCGGCATACGTCGTAGCCCGACATGCCGGGCATCAATACGTCGAGCAGGACCAGGTCCGGCGGAACGGCGCGGATCATCGCGAGCGCCTCGCCGCCGTTGACGGCGGTCTCCACCTCGTAGCCATGGAAGGCCAGCAGGTCCTCGAGCAGCTTCACGTTCGCCGGCGTGTCGTCGACGATGAGGATTCGCGCGGGCGCGTTGCTCGCGATTTCCGGGACTTCGATGTGCGCGTGTGCGGTCACGTCCTGATCTTCGCCAGGAGATCGTTCAGTATCACCACCAGCTCGCGGATATTAACGGGTTTGGGCACGTAGGCATCGAATCCTGCGGACAGGATCTTCTTCCTGTCCTGGTCCATCACCGAGGCGGTGACGGCTATGACGGGAAGCGCCTCGCCGCCGGATTCAGCGCGCAGGCCCGCGAGGACGTCGAAGCCGCTGATCCCCGGCAGCTCGATGTCGAGCAGCACGGCGTCGGGCGAGCACGACCTCGCGTCCGCGAGCCCGTCCTCCCCGTTGGCATGGGCGCAGACGTCGAAGCCGTGGTACTCGAGCACGTCCTTCAGCAGCCGGCGGCTCTTCTCGTCGTCCTCGACGACCAGGATGCGCCTAGCCATGGGCCCCTCGCCGTTTCGCGCCGGGGAACCGAGCGGTGAACGTGGAGCCCCGGCCCGGCTCGCTTTCCACGGTGAGGGTGCCGTGGTGGAGCTCCACGAGCCGTCGCGAGAGGGGCAGGCCGAGGCCCGTGCCCTCCTGCCTGGCGCCTCCCGCGCTTCGCACCTGGTGAAACTCCTTGAAGATCGCCGCGCGGTCGCCGTCCGAGATCCCGATGCCGGTATCGCGCACGCTCACCACGAGCCAATCATCCTCGGTTTTCGCGCGCAGCTCCACCGTGCCGCCTGCGGGAGTGAACTTCACCGCGTTGGAGAGCAGGTTCAGCAGCACCTGCTTGAACTTGCGCTCGTCGGCCAGCCATTTCGAGATCGCGGGATCCACGGTGCACTCGAAATGCAGCCGCTGGCGCATCACGCGCTCGCGGATCAACGTGCAGCAGTTCTTGACCGCGGCGGGCACGTCGAACTCGTGGACGTCGAGGCCCATGTATCCGGCCTCGACCTTGGACAGGTCGAGGATGTCGTTGATGAGGGAGAGCAGGTGCTGGCCGGAGCCGTATATGTCGCGCACATATTCGAGCTGCTTCGGGTTCAGGTCGCCGAACATGCGCTCCTTCAGGGCTTCGGAGAAACCGATGATGGCGTTCAGCGGCGTGCGCAGCTCGTGCGACATGTTGGCGAGGAACTCGCTCTTGTGCCGGTTGGCCGCCTCGAGCTCGGCGGTCTTCTCCGTGACCTTGCGTTCCAGGCCGGAGTACAGCTCCTTCAGCTCGGCGGCCATCAGGTTGAACTCGCTTGCAAGGGCCTCGACCTCGTCGCCCGTGTGCACGTCGATGCGGGTATCGAGGTCGCCCGATCCGAGCTTGGCCGCGCCTTTCTGCACCTCGAGGATCGGACGCGAAAGGTGCCGCGCCAGCACATAGGCCGCGACAAGCGCGAGCGCGATACCGACCAGGAAGATGACGACCGTGCGCACGATGGATGCGTACACGGGCGCGAACGCCTCGTCGGTCGGCTGCTCGACGAATACCCACCACCCCGCGGCCCCGACGGGAGCGTAGGTCGCCAGCACGCGCACGTTGTCCAGGTCGTCCAGCGTCTGGGAGGCCCCCCGCGCCCTGCCGGCCGAATCGGAAGCCGGCGCGAAGCCCGCGACCACCGTCTTGCGCAGCACGTGGCGGATGTCGGGATGGGCGACCAGGTGGTGCGCGCGATCGATCACGAATGCACGGCCGCGCCGCCCGAAACTGATCTCGCGAATCAACTCTCCGACGAATTTGAGGTTGACCTCGGCCATGGTGACGCGATCGTCGCTGCCGCCGTCCCGGACGGCGATCGTGATGTAGGGCTCCGAGCCGTCCTTGAAGTAGGTGTCGCCGAAATGCGACCCATCCCTGCGTGCGGCCATGAACGAGGCGCGGTCCTCGACCGGCCTGCCGCTGGCGACGTCGTCGGGATCCACGCGGGAAACACGCAGTTGCTCGCGCCCGTTCGCATCGACGCTGCGCAGCTCCGCGATCGCCGGCACGAGCTTCAGCTGGCGCCGGAACTCGTCCAGCCGCCCGCGTGGGTCCAGGGTGCCCCAGGGCAAGTCGGTCATCTCGCGGACTTCCATCTCGAGGTAATGCAGGTAATCGCGGATGCGCGCGGCCGCTGCGCGCGCCTCGGTATCCTGCCGCAGCTCCACCTGTTCGCGCGTCTCCTTGTAGTTGAACGCGATCTCGGCCGCGCCGCCGGCGATCAATGCGACGCCGACGAAGAGCATGAGGACCGTCGCGTAGTTGCGAAACAGGCTGCGCTTCATCGCGTCACGGCCTTCCCGCGACCTCGATCACCCGGTCCGCCCGCTTGAGCAGGGCGTCGGAGAGCACGATGCCCAGCCGGCGCGCCTCTTGCGCATTCACCACCAGCTCGAACGACTTGGGGCGCTCGACGGGTATGGCGCCCGGTGGCACGCCGTCCAACACGAGAGCCGTGAGGTTCGCGAAGAGGTCGAGCGCCTCGTCGAGCGATTGGCGCGGCTGGTATGCGGCAAGGCCGCCTGCCACGGCGAATCGCGTAGTCGGAAAGACCGCCGGCCTATGCAGCGAAGCGAGGGCGCGCAAAACCTCCAACGGGTGTTCGCCAGGAAGCGTCGTGGCAGGCACGTACCAGGCCTCGATTTCGCGGCCCGCTGCAGTGTCCAGCCGGCGAAGGTCGTGCGCCTTCTCCATCAGGAAAATCTCACCCTCGAACCCCAGGCGAGCCTTGGCGTCGCGCAGGATGGCGCGGCCATCCGTTTCATCCATCCACCAACGATCGACGATGATCCCGAGGCGGCGCGCCCGCGGCGCGAGCTCGCGCAACAGCTCGAGTCGTTTCATGTCGATTGGCGCGGACGACGTGAAACCCGTGACATTGGCGCCCGGGGCGGCGAGCGATCGCACGAGCCCGATTCGAACCGGATCCTGGTGCGATCCGAAAACGATCGGCAAATC
>Ga0070689_100003143_pt1 | contig 10924 bp, 6 predicted proteins | sample KBSS23HmetaG_FD_64669 | JGI IMG/M metagenome (GOLD analysis project Ga0070689, IMG submission 64669) | Switchgrass rhizosphere microbial communities from Kellogg Biological Station, Michigan, USA - KBS S2-3H metaG | ecosystem: Host-associated > Plants > Roots > Rhizosphere ... | reverse complement strand
GAGTTCGAGGTCCAGATGGCGCGGACGAACCGCGTCCTGGATCCGCGCATCGAGACCGTGCTGCTCGCTCCCGCGCCGGAGTTCGCCCACGTCTCGAGCACGCTCGTGCGCCAGATCGCGTCGCTCGGCGGCGACGCGTCGCCGTTCGTCCCCGAGGCTGTCGCGCAGGCCCTGCGCGCCCGATTCCAGCGTCCCCGCAGTTGAAGGAGCACACCCCGCCCATGGCCGATCGCGAGCGCATCGCCACTCCTCCCTCCCGTCCGGCCCCGGCCGCGATCGGCCCGTACAGCCAGGCGATCCGCGCCGGCGGGCTCGTCCACTGCTCCGGGCAGATCGCGATCGATCCCGCGACCGGCGCGCTGATCCAGGGGAACGTCGCCGAGCAGACCGAGCGCGCGCTGCAGAATCTCGCCGCGGTCCTGGCCGCGGCGGGGACGGATTTCTCGCGCGCCCTGAAGTGCACCGTCTACCTGAAGCACATCGCGGATTTCACGGCGATGAACGAGGTCTACGCGCGCCACTTCCCGGGCGGAGCCCCGCCCGCGCGCTCGACTGTCGGCGTCGCCGACCTCCCCCGGGGCGCCCTGGTCGAAATCGACTGTATGGCCCTCGTCTAGCCCCCGCGGGGTCGGATCGCCTCAGGAACGCCTCTCCCGGAGGCCGACAAGAGGACCGGCCCCATGGCGTCGGAAAGCCCCCAAGTCGATCCCCGGGCGGAGGACTTCGTGCTCGCACCGGGCGCGCGGAAGCCGCCGCCGTGGCACCTCGTCATCTACGGATTGACGGCGCTCTCCGTGCTCGCGCTCGGCGGCGTGCTGTTCCTCGACCGGCAGGTCAACGCCTTCTACGGACGCTCCGTCGCGCAGACGCGCATCTGGTCGAACCGGCAGGAGAGCTACGCTCAGCTCGGGCGCCTCGCGACCGAGCTCGTCGAGCCCGAGCTCGAGTCCCCGGGGGCCAGGACGCTCGCGCCGGATCCGGTTCGCATGCGCACGGCCGCGGCGGCGTTCCACTCCGAGATCGAGCGCGCGCTCGCGGAAGCGAACCAGAACGCGGTCGGCGCCTTGCACGCGACGTTGCTCGAGGAGCTCCGCGCGCTCCGGGACGCGGCGGACGAAGCGCAGCGGGAGACCGAGGCCTGGATGAAGTGCTTGTCCGGACGGAACGTCCAGTTCTCCGAGGCGAGCATCCACGCCGCGGCCGTGAACCGCGCGCGCAAGACGGTGCACAAGCGCATCGAGGAGATGGAGCAGCGCACGCGCGAGATCCTGCGCCTCAATCTCTTCGACCAGGAAGGCGCCGTCGGCGACCTCCGCGGCACGGAGATGGCCGTCGTCGTCGTCGTGGCGCTGGCTCTCGTCGGGCTGTGCCTGTACGGGCGCCGCATGTGGCGGCACTCGGTGATCGCGGCCCACGACCTCGACCGCTCCGAGGCGATCGTGCGCGACAGCGAGCGACGGATGCGCCTCGTCCTCGACTCGGCGCACGATGCGTTCGTCGCGATGGACATGGACGGGCGCATCGTCGAGTGGAACGCGCGCGCCGAGGCCGTCTTCGGCTGGAAGCGCGCGGACGTCCTCGGCCGCAGCCTCGCCGAGACGGTGGTTCCTCCGGAACAGCGCGAAGGGCACCGCGTCGGGCTCGAGCGCTACCTCCGCGACGGGACGTCGAACGTCCTCGGGCGCTGCGTCGAGATGGTCGCGCTGCGTCGGTCGGGCGTCCTCTTCCCGGTCGAGATGGCCGCGACCGCGGCCCACACGGACGACCACATCACGTTCAGCGCGTTCGTGCGCGACATCACCGAGCGCAAGCGCAACGAGGAAGCGCTGCGCAAGAGCGAAGAGCGCTTCGAGCTCGCCGTGCGCGGATCGTCGGACGGTCTGTGGGACTGGAACGTGATCTGGAACGAGTTCTACCTCTCGCCGCGCTGCAAGGAGCTCCTCCACGCCGAGGATCTCGCCTCGGTCAAGAACCACGAGGACTGGCAGGACCTCATCCACCTGGCGGATCGGGAAGGAGTGCAGAAGGCGCTGCGCCGGCACTTCCACGAGCGCACGCCGTTCGACGTCGAATGCCGGCTGCGGATGGGCGGCGGAAACTACCGCTGGTTCCGCGTGCGCGGACAGGCGGTCTGGAACGAGCACGGCGAGGCCGTGCGAATCGCCGGCTCGATCACCGACATCACGCAGCAGAAGCAGACGATCGAGAGCCTGCTCCGGCTGCAGGGCATCGCGGAGGCGAAGGCGCAGATCGAGGCGCAGGCGAGCCAGCTCGCGACGAAGACGACCGAGCTCGAGCTCGCGCGCGAGGCCGCCGAAGCCGCGAACCGGAGCAAGAGCGAGTTCCTCGCGAACATGAGCCACGAGATCCGCACGCCGATGACGGCGATCCTCGGCTACTCGGACCTCCTCGCGAACCCGAGCCTCTCCTCCGAGGACCGGCGCGACGGCGTGCAGCGCATCCGGCAGAACGGGCGGCACCTGCTCGCGGTCCTGAACGACATCCTCGACATCTCGAAGATCGAGGCCGGCAAGATGACCGTCGAGCGCATCGAGTGCCCCGTGCACGAGATCGTGACGGAGATCGCGGCGCTGCTCCGACCCCGCGCGGTGGAGAAAGGCCTCGAGCTGTCGGTCGAGTTCTCGGGCCGCGTGCCCGCGACGATCCGCAGCGACCCGACCCGCCTGCGCCAGATCCTGATGAACCTGATCGGCAACGCGATCAAGTTCACCGAGCGCGGCCACGTACGGCTCGTCGTCGGCATGTCGCCCGAGGAGTCCGCGAGGAGCCCGCACATCGCCTTCGAGGTGGTCGACAGCGGCATCGGCATGACCGAGGAGCAGATCGGAACGCTCTTCCGGCCGTTCACGCAGGCCGATCCATCGATGGCGCGCCGCTTCGGCGGGACCGGTCTCGGCCTCATCATCTCGCGCCGTCTGGCGGAGATGCTCGGCGGCAGCATCTCGGTGACGAGCCGCCCGGGCCACGGCGCGACGTTCCACGTCGAGATCGACACGGGTCCGCTCGACGGCGTCGAGATGATCCTTCCGATCCAGGGCGCGGAGCTCCTCACCCGCGACGAAGCGCCGCCGGGGCACGACGTGCGCGCGAGCGCCGGGGGCGAGTGCCTTCTCGCGGGCATCCGCGTGCTCCTCGCCGACGACGCGCGCGACAACCGGAAGATCGTGTCGTGGCACCTGCGCCGCGCCGGAGCGACCGTGGATCTCGCCGAGAACGGCAAGATCGCGGTCGAGCAGGCGATGGCCGGCAACGGGACGACGGGCGCCTACGACTGCGTGCTCATGGACATGCAGATGCCGGAGCTCGACGGATTCTCGGCGACGAAGATGCTGCGCGAGAAGGGCTTCACGCAGCCGATCATCGCGCTCACCGCGCACGCGATGACCGGTGACCGCGAGCAGTGCCTCGCCGCGGGCTGCGACGATTACGCCACGAAGCCGATCGATCCGCACGAGGTCGTCCTCGCGATCGCGCGCTGGGTCGCGTCGAGGCGCGGCGTCGACGCCGTCGGCGCGGCGCTGCCGAAGAAGGCGGCGGAATCCCCCGCGCCGGCTCCGGACGCTGAACCCGACGAAACGACGCCGCGCGGATCGAAGGAAACCAAGCCGAAAGCCCGCCGCAAGTCGAGCTGACCGCACCTCCGGCCTCACGCCGGAGGCGTCCGGACGCTAGACTCTCCCGCCGTTTCCATGGGAGTCGCCTGCGGCATCGTCGGCCTGCCGAACGTCGGCAAATCGACACTCTATAGCGCGTTCACGGCAACTCCGGCCGACCGCGCCATCTACCCGTTCAGCACGACCGAGGCGAACGTCTCGATCGTCAACGTCCCGGACGAGCGCCTCGCGACGATCCAGAAGTTCATCGCGACGGAGAGGCTCGTCGCGGCGGCGATGCGCGTCGTCGACATCCCCGGACTCGCCGCCGGCGCCTCCAAGGGCGAAGGGATGGGGAACAAGTTCCTCGGCTCGGTCAAGGAAGCGGACGCGCTCCTGCAGATCGTCCGCTGCTTCGACAATCCGCAGGTCGTGCGCGACGGCCCGGTCGATCCGAAGGGCGACATGGAGGTCCTCGAGCTCGAGCTCGCGATGGCGGACCTCGAGACCGTGGCGCGGAACGTCGAGCGGGTCGGGAAGAAGGCGCGCGCGGGGGACAAGCAGTCGCTCTTCGAGAAGGAGGTCTTCACGAAGGCGAAGGAGCTGCTCGAGCAGGGGAAGCTGCTGCGCAACGCGGAGTGGAAGCCGCCCGAGCTGGCGGCGCTCCGCCCGCTCTTCCTGATGACCATCAAGCCGATGCTGTACGTCGCGAACGTCGACCAGGACGACCTGGCGGGGACTTCCGAGCGCGCGCAGGCCGTCGCGCGGCACGCGCAGGAGACCGGCTCGGAGTGGATCCACCTGTGCGGTGATCTCGAGTGCGAGCTCGTCAACATGGGCCCGGACGACCGCGCGACGTTCCAGCAGGAGCTCGGCATCGCGGAGCTCGCGCTGCCGCGCCTGATCCGGAAGTCGTTCGAGCTCCTCGGCCTGCAGACCTTCTTCACCGCCGGGCCGAAGGAGATCCGGGCCTGGACGATCCACAAGGGGGACACCGGCCCGATCGCCGCCGGAGTGATCCACACGGACTTCGAGAAGGGCTACATCCGCGCGGAGATCTACTCCGTCGACGACCTGGTGGCGTACAAGAACGAGGCCGCGATCAAGGCCGCCGGGAAGATGCGCGTCGAAGGCCGCGACTACGTCATGCGCGACAGCGACATCGCGCACTTCCTCGTCGCGACGAAGTAGCTCACTCGCGGAAGTAGTCCATCACGAGCGCGGCGCCGGGAGCCGCGACCGACTGGACTCCGGGATGGTAGGCGCTCGTGTCGACGCGTCGGCCCGTCGCGAGCGAGATCACGTCGACGACGCCGGCCCCGCGGATCGGGACGAAGAGGAACGTGGCCTCGTTCGTGTTCACGTAGCTGCCCGACAGCTGCCGCACGAGGCTCTTCCCGTTGATCTCCGTCTGCCCGCCGCCGCCGTAGGGCACGAAGTTCGGCAGCGCTCCGAAGTTGCGCTGGTCGTCGAAGGCGATGTCGGCGGGCTCGCCGCTGAGCTCGCTCGTGATCGACCGCGCGATGCGGAACGAGAGGCCGCGCATGTTCGGCACGTTGACCGGATTCAGCGGGAGCGCGCCGATCGTCGCGGAGTCGAGCACGAGGTTCGTGACGGCGCCCGCGTGGGCGATCCAGACGCCGGATTCGAGTCGCAGCGGATCCGGCTGGATCGCGCGCGGATTGGCGAACACCGTCGGGGCGCGCCCGATGATCTCGTCGTAGCCCCAGCCGTTGACGCCGTTCGGGCCGGACTCGAAGAGGCTCACGTGGCCCGCGCGGTCGAGGATGTAGGCGAAGTAGACGTTGCGCTGGAAGCCGAAAGCGGTCTGCCGCTGCGTGATCGCGACCGCGAACGGCCGGTCGAGGCCCCGGTGGACGACCTTGCGCACGCCGAGGTTCGCCGCCGACAGGATCGACACGGTGTCGTCGCCTTCGTTGCACACGAGGATGTCCTCGTCGCCCGGATCCCACGCGATCCCGCGCGGCGCCTGGCCGACCGTGGTCGCGTGCACGATCCGGTGGAAGCTCGCCGACCGGGGATCGATGTCGATGAAGACGACCCGGTTCGTCGCCTGGCTCGTGACGGCGAGGCGGCGCAGGTTCGTGTCCATCGCGAACTCGGTCGGGTCCTCGACCGGGATGCGCTTCAGGACCTCGAACGTGTTGCTGTTCACGGCGACGACTTCGCCGCGAGCGCGGTCGGCGAGGTACAGCCAGTGGCCGACCTGCTGCCGGTACGTGTACGACGAGCACAGCGAGATCACCGGCTGCGGCAGGCTCGGTCCGACGAAGAACGTGTTCTGCTCGGCCGTGAGGAGTCCCGTGGGCGGAACCCCGTGCAAGGGATCGCCGAACGGATCGCCCGGTCCGAGGAGATTCGAGAGGCCGACCTGCGTGCTCGAGTCGATCGAGGTCGGCTCCTGGCCGCCGAGGAACGGCGACTGGCACAACGGCACGGCGAGGAGCGGCGGGGGATTGGGGTGCGGCGCCCAGGAGATCGGGTTCCCGCCGCCGACCACGAAGTTCACGACGATGGAGCCGGGGCTCGCGGGCACGAGCGTGTTCGGTCCACCCGCGGCCGCGGTCAGGACCTCGAGCGGGTCCGACGCGCACAGGCTTCCGCCTCCCGCCTGGCAACCGAACGGCGCCGGTCCGTCGTTGAAGGTCAGGTCGAGCGGCTGGCCGAGCATCATGTCGCTGATCGAGAGCACGTCCGGCGCGCGCAGGAGCACGTCCTCGAGGAAGCTGTTCTTCGTCAGCGTGAACACACCCGCCGATCCGCCGTCGAGCGTCGTCGTGCCGGGAGCGAGCGGCGGCCGGAGGAGCGCGCCCTGGAACTGGACGTTCGGATTGTTCGGGTAGTTCGAGTGCCCTTCGCGGAACACCAACGGGTCGTACGTGGGATCGCCGGTCGACGCGCCGAATCCGTTCAGGTCGATCACCGAGAGCCCGGCGTGCGATCCGACGCGCGCGACGTAGATCGTGTCCGGCGCGACCGGAGCGTTGACGACCTGCGCCTGGACCGTGGGTGCGAAGGACGCAGCAGCGACGACGAGCCAGGGGGAAAGGACTCGGACTCTCATGGCGGGGACTCTTTCGGGTTCGAGCGGGCGGGGGAGAAGGCCGCGGGCTGGGCAACATCCGTACCGGATGCCGCGCGGAGCTCTCCGCGTCGATCGCGGACGGTCGAGCGTGCGGAAGAGCACGCGCGTGCGCACGCGGATGCGCGGCGCTCGCCCGATCGCTAGGATCCGCGTCCCACTTGGAGTTCTTCACCCCGGCCACGCTCGACGTCCTCCTCGTGACACTGCGCGTCGCCGGCGGCGCGACGCTGCTCGTCACGCCGTTCGCGATCGCGGCCGGATGGGCGCTCGCCCGCCGCGACTTCCGCGGCAAGAGCATCGCGGAGACGCTCGTCGCCCTGCCGCTCGTCCTGCCGCCGACGGCGATCGGCTACCTCCTCCTCTCGCTCTTCGGTCGCCACGGGTTCCTCGGCGAGCGCTCGCTCGGGTTCGACCCGGACCTGCTGTTCACATGGCGCGCCGCGGTCATCGCGTCGGCGGTCGTCGCGTTCCCTCTCGCGGCGCGCACCGCGCGCACGGCGTTCGAGGGCGTCGATCCGCGCCTCGAGCGCATGGGCGCGACGCTCGGCCTCGCGCGCGGGCGCGTCTTCCGCACGATCACGCTCCCGCTCGCGGGGCGCGGGCTCGCGGCCGCGATCGCTCTCGCGTTCGGGCGCGCGCTCGGCGAATTCGGCGCGACCGTCATCGTCGCGGGGAACATCCCGGGGCGGACGCAGACGCTCGCGCTCGCGATCTTCAGCGACATCCAGCTCGGCGCGGACGAGCACGCGCTCGGCCTCGTCGGCCTGACGGTCGTCGTCGCGTTCCTCGTCCTCTGGACCGTCGAGCGCCTCCTCGCGCCCAGGCGGGCGGCATGAACGCGGCCTCGATCGAGATCCGGCTCTCGCTGCCGCTCTCCGCGTTCGATCTCGACGTCGCGATCGAGACGCGCGCGCGGAGTCTCGGCATCTTCGGCGCCTCCGGATCGGGGAAGACGAGCCTCCTCGAGGCGATCGCGGGCTGGAGGCCGGTGCGCTCGGGCCGCATCCGCTTCGGGGACCGCGTCCTGCTCGACACGGAGGGACGGACGCGCACGCCGATCGCGACGCGCGCGGTCGGCTACGTGCCCCAGGACGCTCTCCTGTTCCCGCACTGGGACGTGCGGCGCAACGTCCTCGCGGGCGCGCGCGCGTCGGAGGCCGAGCTCGCGCGCGCGGCCGAGGTCCTCGAGATCGGTCCGCTCCTCGATCGCTCGACGGCGACGCTGTCGGGCGGCGAGAGGAGCCGCGTCGCGCTCGCGCGCGCCCTGTGCTCGCGCCCCGAGGTGCTCCTGCTCGACGAGCCCTTCGGCGCGCTCGACCTGCCGCTGCGCCGGCGCATCCTGCCGTACCTCCTGCGCACGCGCGACGCCTACGATCTCCCGACGCTGTTCGTCTCGCACGACGCGACCGAGGTCCAGGCTCTGTGCGATGTCGTCGCGATCCTCGACCGCGGCCGCGTCCGCGCGATCGGCGAGCCGGCGGACGTCCTGCACGGCCACGGCATGCCCGCGCGCGGCGCGGACAACGTGCTCTCGGGTCGCGTCGCGTCGCTCGCCGCGGGCACCGCGAACGTCGCTCTCGCGCCCGGCGTCGCCGTGCAGGTTCCCGCGGCGGGCCTCGAGCCCGGCGCGCGTGCGGTGTTCGCGCTCGGCGCGGACGAGATCCTCGTCTCGACCGCGCCGATCGCGGGGATCTCGGCGCGCAACATCCTCGCGGCGGAGGTCGAGTCGATCGAGGCGCGCGGCGAGGACGTCGTGCTCCGCGCCGTCCTGGGCGAGGCCGGAGCCCGCGTGCGGGTCGTCGTCGGCGTCACGCAGGCCTCGACGCGCGAGCTCGGGCTCCGCGAGGGCGCGCGCGTATTCCTCGTGTTCAAGACGCAGTCCTGCCGCGTCCTCTCGACCTCGGTGTAGACTCGCGAGAGCATGGCGTTCGCCGCACTCGCGCTGTCCGTCCTCGTCGCCGGCGCCGGATCGCCGTCGATCCGCGGGCGCGTCGTCGACGCGGACGGAGCTCCCGCCGCCGGCGTGCGGGTCGTCCTCGGGGAGTTCGGGCACGCGACGGTGTACTACAACTCGCCGAAGCAGACGTTCGTCGCGACTCCGGGCGTGCCCGACGCCGAGCACGCGCGCTACGCCGCCGAGCTCGCGACCGACGCGGAGGGCCGGTTCGTCGCCGAGGGCCTCGCGCCGGGCGAATTCTCGATCGTCGCGTCGGACGAGCGCCGCGGCATCGGACTCGGCAATGCGCGCGTCGCGACGAACGGAACCGCATCGGTCGAGGTCGCGCTCGCGTTGCCCGCGTCCATCGACGCGGACGTCGCCGGACTCCCGTTCGACGCCAGCCGCGACATGGTCGAGCTCGTCCCCGTGTCGAACGGCTCGAACATCCAGTTCAATCCGCGCCTCGAGCCGATCCAGGGCGAGTGGGGGATCCGCAGCGCCGCGTTGCCCGCCCTGTCCGGCTGGCGCGTCGTCGGCACGGAGATCGTGTTCGGGCAGGACTACCGCGCGACGCTGTTCGCGCTCCCCGTCCAGGCGGAGACCGGGCAGCGGCGGCGCGTCGTGCTCGACACGGGCCAAGGCGTCGAGCTCGCGGGCACGGTCACGGGCGCCGACGGGAAACCGCTCGCCGGCGTGTCCGTCGTCGCGCGCGAGCTCGGCGACGCGCCGCGCGAGCTCGGCGCCGTCACCGACGCCGCCGGCAAGTACACGATCCGCGGCCTGGCGAACGGCAAGCACGTGCTCGAGGCGTCGCGCTGGAAGATGCGCGACCTGCCCGGCTGCGGGAACGGAGCGCAGGACGTCGCGCTGAGCCGCGACATCGTCGTGCCGCTCGCGGACGCGAAGGAGGCGGATCTCCGGATCGACGGGCTCCTCGTCGCGCCGAAGGTCGGCGACCCCGCGCCGCCGTTCGACGCGCGGACGCTCGCCGGCGCCGCGCTCGCGTCGCGCGACCTGCGCGGCAAGGTCGTGCTCCTCGACTTCTGGACCTACTGCTGCATCAACTGCCTGCACGTCTTGCCCGACCTCAAGCGGCTCGAGCGCAAGCACGGCGACGCGCTCGTGGTGATCGGCGTGCACTCGGCGAAGTTCACCAACGAGGGCGACACCGCGCACATCCGCGAGGCAGTGGGCCGCTACGAGATCGAGCATCCGGTCGTCAACGATCGCGGCTTCGCCATCTGGCACGCCTACGCGGTGCGCGCATGGCCGACGCTGCTGGTGGTCGACACCGAGGGATACGTGGTCGGCGGCGTGTCGGGCGAGGGCCACTACGACGTGCTCGACGAGGTCATCACCGAGCTGATCGAGGACGCGCGGGCGCGCGGCCGCCTCGACATCCGGCCGCGGGCGACGGCGCCCGCCGGGGGCCCGCCGGCCAGCAGCGCGCTGGCGTACCCCGGCAAGCTCGTCGTGGACGAGCCCTCCGCCCGCCTGCTGATCGCCGACACCAATCATCACCGCCTGCTCGTCGCGACGATGGATGGGCGCGTGACCGACGTCATCGGCTGCGGCCGGCCCGGCGCCGACGATGGCCCCGCCGGCGAGGCCTCCTTCCAGCATCCCCAGGGCATGGCGGTCGTCGACGATCTCGTCTACGTCGCCGACACCGACAACCATCTGATCCGCACGGTGGACCTGGCGGCCGGCCTCGTGGCCACGCTGGCCGGCACCGGCGAGCAGGCGCGCGGCCTCGGCGCCCGCGGCGGCGTCGCACTCGACAGCGCGCTCAGCTCGCCGTGGGACGTCGTCGTCGCCGACGGCGTGCTCTACGTGGCCATGGCCGGCCCGCACCAGGTGTGGGCCTACGCGGCCGAGGCGCGACGGATCGCGCCGTGGGCGGGGACCGGACGGGAGGGACGCCAGGACGGCTCGCGCTGGGAGTCGGCCTTCGCGCAGCCGAGCGGCATCACGGCGGACGAAGGACGTCTCTACGTGGCCGACAGCGAGACGTCGTCGATCCGCGCCATCGATCGCCGCACCAGCGCCGTGGAGACGGTCGTCGGCCGCGACCTGTTCGAGTTCGGCGACGTGGACGGCGTGGGCGACGAGGTGCGGCTGCAGCACCCCCTCGGCGTCACCGCCTGGAAAGGGCTCGTCTACGTGGCCGACACCTACAACCACAAGGTGAAGGTGCTCGACCCCGTCACACGCCGGGTGACGACGCTGGCCGGCACTGGACGCGACGACGTCTTCTTCGAGCCG
>Ga0070689_100003139_pt1 | contig 10925 bp, 12 predicted proteins | sample KBSS23HmetaG_FD_64669 | JGI IMG/M metagenome (GOLD analysis project Ga0070689, IMG submission 64669) | Switchgrass rhizosphere microbial communities from Kellogg Biological Station, Michigan, USA - KBS S2-3H metaG | ecosystem: Host-associated > Plants > Roots > Rhizosphere ... | reverse complement strand
GGCCCTGCGCGCGTGACCCGCCGGCGATGCCGAGCAGCAGCGCGGTCCCCGCAGCCGCGTTGGCCGAGGCCAGGGCCCCCATGCTGCTCCGGGAGTAGGACGCCTCGGTGGCGATCTTGTCGTAGATCCACGCCTCGTCGCCCGTGGCATCGCGGGTCACGACGTTGGGCGAGCCCAGCGCCCCGGCCACGTCGGCCTGCGACATCCCCACGCGGATCTCCTTCTGGACGAGGCCGAGCGTGAACTCCCGCTCGGTGACGGCCGGGGCGACCGGCTTGGCGCCGCCCGTGGATGCGCAGCTCGCCAGCAGCAGCGCCGCGAGCCCCGGAAAACCGCTGGACCTCTTCATGGCCACCTCGTACGGGGACTGTACGCGGGGCGAGGCCGGGCGAACGGGGCGCTGTGACGGTTCGGGCACCGTCCCAGGCGGGACCTAGAGGCGAGCGGCGAGGAGCGAGATCAGCTCGTAGGCCACGTGCGAGGCGGCCATCGATGTCACCTCGGCGTGGTCGTAGGCCGGAGCGACCTCCACGAGGTCGGCGGCCTCCAGCCGCAGGCCCTTGAGGCCGCGGAGGACGCCCAGGAGCTCGCGGCTGGTGAGCCCTCCCGCCTCGGGCGTGCCGGTGCCGGGCGCCGTCCCCGGATCCAGCACGTCGATGTCGATCGAGACGTAGAGCGGCGCGTCGCCGATCCTCTCCCGTACCCGCTCCACCACGCCCGCGATCCCCACCTCCTCGAAGTCCATGGCGGTCACGATGCGGAACCCGAATCCCGCGTCGTCGCGGAGGTCCTGCGGGGAGAAGAGGGGCCCGCGGATGCCCACGTGCATGGAGCGCTGCGGGAGCAGCAGGCCCTCCTCGAAGGCGCGGCGGAACGGCGTCCCGTGGGTGTAGGACGCACCGAAGTAGGTGTCCCAGGTGTCGAGGTGGGCATCGAAATGCAGCAGGGCCCCCGGGCCGTGGCGCTCGTGGAAGGCCCGCAGCAGGGGCAGGGCGATGGTGTGGTCGCCGCCGATGGCCACGAAGTGCCGCGCCCGGGCGAGCAGCGCGCGGGCGCCGGCGTGGATCTGCGCGATCGCTTCGGGGATCGAGAACGGCGTGCAGGCGATGTCGCCCGCGTCGGCGACCTGCTGGGCGGCGAACGGATGGACGTCGAGGGCGGCGTGATACGGCCGCAGGAGCCGCGAGGCCTGGCGCACCGCGATGGGGCCGAAGCGGGCCCCGGGACGGAAGGTGACGCCGCTGTCGAACGGGACGCCCACCACGGCCACGTCGCAGTGGCCGACCTCGTCGAGGGTGGGCAGCCGCGCGAAGGTCGAGGGCCCGGCGAAGCGCGGGACCACCAGTGGATCGACGGGCCCGCGCGGCTTGGGGTCGGTCGGGTCGCCCATGGCTCGCGTAACGCTACCAGCTCGAGCATCCCAAGGCACGCGCTCCCATCGGCATCAGGCCCCGGTCAGTGCGGGCCTCCGGGCCCCTCGCGCACGTACCACTCTTCGTGGAGCGACCATTCCGCGCAACTGAGGCAGCACGTCTCGGACCATCGATAGCCGCAGGCCGGACAGACACCGCGAGTCTCGAAGGTGTTCCACCGATGCTGGCACCTGCACCGCCACCGATCTTCCGGGCCGGGCTCCCAGCGACAACGTGGACAGCGGATCCCCGGCCCTTCCCGCGGTGGATCGCCACGATGTGACGGTTCCACCTCGTCCCCGGCCGGGGGGGTCTTGAAAAACCAGAAGGTCGACGTGCTCACCGGCCCGCCGGAGCCGCTCTAGAACCGCACCGCGAGGCCCGCGGTGAGCTGGAAGAAGGTGGGGTTGAAGTCCACCGGCTCCAACTGGCCGGTGATCGCCTCCACCAGCGCCTCGCCCAGCACGGGCAGCGAGGGCTCGATCTCCGGCACGCCCCAGGTCAGGGTCTGCTGGCGGAAGTGGAAGTAGCGTGCCTCGCCCACTACCGCCAGCCGCTCGCCGATGCCGACCTGGGCAAAGATCCCGCCGTTCCACCCCAGCCGTCCCTCGCCCTCGTCCTCGGGCAGGGCCTTGGCCTCCAGCGTCACCGTGGCCTCTGCGCCCGGGAGCGGCAGCGGCGAGACCGGCTTGAACGACGCCCTCTGCGCGGTCACGAAGTCGAACGACGGCAGGTAGCTGATGCCGGCCGACGCGCCAAGACGCACGTGGCCCGAGGTCCGGGCGCGGAAGTTCAACGAGACCGGATGGAGCCGGTGCAGGTCCGCCTCCCCCCCTCCGAGGACCAGCTCGTTCGTCAGGTCCGGGATGGGGCTGGGCAGGTCCACGGTCACGAGGTAGCGCGCGCCGGTGATCTGCACGCTCACGTCCGCGGTGTCCACGCGGCCCTCGATCCCCAGCCAGGGCGCGAACTGGAAGCTCGCGCCGGCGCCCAGGGCCAGCCCGCCCTTTCCGTCCAGATGGAAGATGTCTTCCTGCTCGACGGAGACGCCGGGCGGCACGGGCAGCGTCCCCGGATCGAACTCGAAGGACTGCTCGTAGAACGGGAAGACCGATCCGACATAGCCGACGAGCTCCAGCTCGCCGGCGGATGCGGCGGCCGGAGCCAGCATGATCGCGAAGAGGACGCCCCTCATTCTCACGGAACTAGAATAGCGCGATGGGCGTGGCGCCGTGGCTCGTGCTCGCGATCGTGGCGTCCGTCGTCATCGACGACGGCTCGTCCCTGATCGGCAAGCGGTCGCCCGACTGGTCCAACGACCGCTGGGTGCAAGGCGGCCCGCTGCGCCTGGCCGACCTCCGCGGCCAGGTCGTGCTGGTCCGCTTCTTCATGGATGCCGACTGCCCGATGTGCCGGGGCACCGCGCCGACGTTGAACGAGTTCTACTCGGAGTTCGGTCCTCGCGGCCTGGTGGTGGTGGGGATGTACACGCCCAAGCCGCGGCCGCGGCCGGTGACGGTCGAGACCGTGCGCGGCTACGTCGAGTCGTACGGGTTCCGGTTCCCCGTGGCCGTCGACGACGACTGGGCCACGCTGCGCAGGCTCTGGCTCGACCGCGTGCCTGAGGCGGAGTACACGTCCGCCTCCCTGCTCATCGACCGCCATGGCGTCGTGCGCCACGTCCAGAAGGGCGGCCTGTACGCGAAGGACGCGGCCTCGGCCGATGCGCGGCGCGATTACGAGGAGATGCGGGCGGCCATCGTCAAGCTTCTGGCCGAGCGATGATCTTTCCGGTCGCGGTCCGGGGACGAACTTGTTCCGGAACAAGTTGAATTGAGCGGTTCCGTTACCGCCGCACCGTGGCCGAGTCCGCCTCGAACGCCGCCTTCGGATCGTACGGAAGCCCGGCGCGCCAGGCGGCGGGCGTCAGGCGCTTCCGATGGTCGGCCGGGTCTTTGGGCCACAGCGTGCAGGTCACGACCCGATGGCGCTGGTCCTCCTCCTCGCAGTACGGACAGAAGACGCAGGCCCGGGCGTCGCGGTCCGCGGCCGACAGCCATTTGCGCGGCAGGTCGGGGTCGGCGAGCAGGGCCCGCGCCATCCCCACCAGATCCGCGCGCTCGTCGCGCAGGATGGACTCCGCCTGCTCGAACGTGTGGATCTTGCCCGACGTGACGACGGGGATGGCGAAGCCGGCTGCCCGCACCGCCTCGCGGATCCCGGTGGCCAGGTGCGTGTTGACCGCGAAGGGGTCCTTCTTGTTGCGGGGGATGCAGGCCGCGCCGCTGTGGCCGGTGTAGGGGTACATCGCCTCTCCCACCGGCGGCTGCTTGGCGTCTTCGAACTTGCCGCCGCGCGAGACGGAGAGAAAGTCGAGGCCGGCCCGAGCCAGCTCCACGCCGATCTTCCGCGCGTCGTCCAGGGTGTTGCCGCCGATCCGCCCGTCGGGGCCCAGGATGTCCTCCGAGCCGAGGTACCGGCAGCCCACCAGGAACTCGCCGCCCACCGCCCCGCGCACCTCCTCGATCACCTCCAGGGGCAGGCGCAACCGGTTCGCGAAGCTGCCGCCGTACTGGTCGGTCCGCGTGTTGGTGACGGAGAGGAAGGACGCCATGGTGTACGCGTGGGCGAAGTGCAGCTCGACGCCGTCGAAGCCGATCGTACGCGCGCGCCGGGCGGCGTCCGCGAACCAGCCGGGGATGCGCCGGATCTCCGACAGGTCCAGGTCTTCGATCGTCTGCCGGTAGCCGAACAGGAAATCGCGGCGGTGGCGCGGGTCCGGGAGGTATCGATCGAGGTCGGCCTCGAACTCCGCGTCGCCTATGTCCAGCAGCGATTCCGGTAGCCGGCCGCGGCGCACCATGCCCTGGATGAACTCCCGCGTGGGCTTGCGGGTGGAGATCTTGAGGAAGTCGATGATCTGCGGCACGACCAGCGAGCGCGACACCGCCCGCATCTCCTCGAGCATCGAGCGCAGGCCGGGGATGTAGCGGTCGTGGCTCAGGCGCAGCAGCGGGCCGCTGGCGATGTCGCGGATGCCGGTGGCCTCCAGCACGATCATCCCCGCGCCGCCCAGCGCGTAGCGGAGGTAGATCTCGCGCACCGCGTCCGTCACGAAGCCGTCCTCGGTGCCCCGCCAGGTGACCATGGCGGGCAGCCAGATGCGGTTGGGCAGGACGAGGCCGCCCCGGCCGATGGGCAAGGGCGTGAACAGGAGGGAGCGGGCGCGGGCCTCGTCTACGGCGAGGTTCACTCCTCGTCCTCGTCGTCCTCGCGGTCGGCGAGGTCGCGCCGCTGCGGTTCCAGCTCGTCCGGCTCCGTCTCCGAATCGATGCCCACGTCGGCCAGGCGGCGCTGCAGCGCGTCGAAGCCCCGCCGATCCGGCGGGGACCCCTCGCGATAGGCCTCGAGGATCCCCTCGAGCCGGTCCACACGGCGGACCAGCTGGCCGATGGTCTCCAGCGGCAGGCGCGCCTCGCCCGCCTCCGCGCGGCGGAAGGCGGCGGCCTCTCCGAAGGCGCCCAGCAGGTCGAGCAGCCGCGCGCTCAGGCTGTCGGCGGATTCCACCAGGTCACCCAGAAGCTGGCTGTCGTGCACCAGGCCCAGGGCATCCTCGATCTCCTCGTCCGTCCACTCGTCCCGCAGCCGGTCCCACGCGTCGGGCGAGAGGATGAGGCCCTCGGGGCCCTCCTCGGCCATCTCGACGATCTCGCTGCACAGGTCGGCGATGCGTCCCATGGCTACACGCTCCAGTCCATCCCGGCGGGAATCTCCATGTGGAGCGACGCCGGGTCCGGGAAGCGCAGCCCCGCGGCCCGGACGGCGGGACGGATGTCGTCCACGAAGTCGCGCATGCATTCCCCGGAGTCCCTCTTCTTCAGGCCGTTCTCGATCGCGAACTGGTTGCCGGGCGTGCCGGGGCGGCCGAAGGAGAGCATCCCCAGCCGCAGCCACTTCTCGAAGAGCGGCTGCTTGACGTCCTCGAACCGGCCCGACTGGCACTGCTCGACCACGATCTTCTCGCCCAGGCCCTGGTGCCCGGCCTCCTCCTTGACGATCTTCTGGATGACCCCGCGATAGGGGACGAAGGAGCACTGGTCGTACTCCTTGAGCTGCCAGAAGCCGCCGCGGTCGAAGAGGAACTGGGCCATGGCCAGCTCCATCCAGCTCTCGGCGAAGGGCACCGGCTTGCTGGCCAGGCGCGCCGCGACCTTGGGCTCGACGTCCTCGCCCGTGAAGTCGTGGTACATCTTCGCCACCGCCTGGTAGTGCTCCGCCTCCTCCTGGATGTGCCACACCATGAACTTGAGCCACTTCTCGGGCACGAAGCGCAGGCCGTAGCCGAACATGTGGGCCGCGGCCAGCTCGCGGTAGGCCTGGCTCTCCATGAGCTGGACCACCATCGCGCGGTACTCGGGGGACATCTCTTCTTTGCGATGGACCTCAGCGGTCATGTTTGATCCCCATTTTTTCTTCGACCCCCCACCCCACCCTCCCCACGTAGGGGGAGGGAGTTGCAGTTGCTAGAACGGCACCGCGCTTCGTTGCTCATGGTGTTTGCTTGAGTAGTTCACGCGCGATGACCAGCTTCTGGATCTCGCTCGTGCCCTCGTAGATCCGCAGCGACCTCACCTCGCGGTAGAGGCGCTCCACCGTCGACCCCTTCATCACGCCCTGGCCCCCGTGGAGCTGCACCGCGCGGTCCACCACCCGCTGGGCCATCTCCGTCGCGGCCAGCTTGGCCACGGCGCCTTCGCGACGGAACCGGGCCGCCCCGGAGTCCGCGGTCCAGGCGGCGTGCCGCACCAGCAGCCGCGCGGCCTGGAGGTCCACGTGCATCTCCGCCAGCGCCATCTGCGTGGCCTGGAAATCGGCCAGGGCATGGCCGAACTGCCGCCGCTTGCGCGTCCAGGACAGCGCCTCGTCCAGCGCGCGGGCCGCCAGGCCGCAGGCCGCGGCCCCGACGCTGGGCCGGAAGGTGTCGAGGGTCGAGAGCGCGATGTCGTAGCCGTTCCCTTCCTCGCCCACGAGCACGGCGGGGGTGTCGTCGAGGCGCACCTCGCCCAGCGGGTGAGGGGCCATGGGCTCGAGCGCGCGCACCGAGATCCCGGGCGCCTCGCCGTCGACCAGGAACATCGAGAGCGCGCGCCGGGGCTCGGCGTCGGCGGTGCGGGCCAGGACCGTGTACAGCCCGGCGATGCCGGCGTTGGAGATGAACGTCTTCAGCCCGCGCAGACGCCAGAGGGACCCGTCGCGCATGGCGCGGGTGCCGACCGCGGCCAGGTCCGATCCGGCCTCGGGCTCGGTGACCGCAAACGCGCACAGGACCTCGGCCGACGCCGCCGCGGGCAGCCAGCGCCTCCGCTGGACGTCGGTGCCGGCCAGGCCGACCGGAAACGAGCCCAGCCCCTGCATCGCGAAGGCGGTATCCGCGAGCGACGAGAAGTAGGACAGCGCCTCGCGCACCACGACCAGCGAACGCACGTCCATCGTCCCTCGCGGGGACGACACGCCGAAGGCCAGCAGGCCCGCCTCGGCCAGGGCCCGGGCCGCCTCGCGCGTGCGCTCCGCGGGCCGCGACTCGTCCTCGCCGAAGGCGCGCAGGCGGCTCTCGCCGAAGGCGCGGGCCTTGTCCGACAGCGCCCGGTGCCGGTCCTCGAGGAACGGGTCCTTCACTCGGGCGCCCCGTCGAAGCGCGGCGGGCGCTTGGCCATGAAGGCGGCGTAGCCCTCCTGGAAGTCCGGCCGCGTCATGAGCTCCGCCTGGATGCGCGCCTCCTGCTCGAGCGCCGTCTCCAGGTCCACGTCGGCCTCGGCCATGAGCGCGCGCTTGGTCGCAGCCAGGCCTTCGAGCGGCCCGCGCGCCAGGCGATCGACGAGGGCCGCCGTCTCCGCGGCCAGGCGCTCCGTTGGCACCACGCGGTTGTAGAGGCCGATGCGAAGGGCCTCGGCCGCGTCGATGAACTCGCCGGTCATGAGCAGCTCCGTGGCCCGTCCCAGCCCGACGATCCGCGGCAGCATCCAGGCCGCCCCCATGTCCGCGCCGGCGAGGCCCACCTTCACGAAGAGGAAGGCGATCTTCGCGGTGTCCGCCGCCACCCTGAGGTCGGAGGCGATGGCCAGGATGGCCCCGGCCCCGGCCACCGTGCCGTTGAGCGAGGCCACGATGGGGCGGGGCAGCGCGCGCATGGCGCGCACCAGGTCGCAGGTCAGCCGCGTGAACTCCAGCAGCGCTGCCGCGTCCCGCTTCACCAGGTGGCCGATGATGTCCTTGACGTCCCCGCCGGTGCAGAAGGCGCGCCCGGTCCCGGTCAGGACCACGGCCCGTACGCCCGGCCGGTCCGCCAGCGCGCGGAAGGTGTCCGTGAGCTCGCGGTAGACGTCGAAGGTCAAGGCGTTGAGGCTCTGCGGGCGGTCGAGCGTGACCGTCGCCACCGCCCCCCTCTCCTCGTAACGGAAGCTCCTGGGCGTCACGCCGCGTGGTCCTCGATGAGGCGGGCCAGGTTGCCCAACAGGTCCCGCAGGCGCGCCAGGTCTTCCGGCGGCACGCGCCCGAGCAGGACCGCGACGTCGCGCCGGTGGCGCGGGATGATGCGCCGCATGATCTGGCGGCCGCGCGCGGTGAGCCGCACGCGCACCGCCCGCCGGTCCTGGGGCACCGGCCGCCGCTCCGCCAGGCCCAACCGGACCAGGCGGTCCACGATGCCCGTGACGTTGCCCGCGGTCACCAGCAGCTCGCGCGTCAGCTCGCCCGGCGTCATGCCCTCCTCGCTCCGGTGGAGCTGGGCCAGGACGTCGAACTGCGGGAGGGTGAGCGACACCGGCACGCGGCGGCGCATCTCGCGCAGCATGAGGCCGTGGGCCTTGAGCAGGCGAACCCAGACGGAGAGCGCGAGTTGCCCGTCCCCGCCCCGCGCCCCGATCGCGCCGCGCCTCACAGCAGGGCCACGGCCTCGATCTCCACGCGCGCGTCGTCCTCGAGCAGGCCGCGCACCTCCACCAGGGCCATGGCCGGGAAATGCTTCCCCATCCGGCTCCGGTAGGCATCGCCCACCTCGCCGCGGCCGGCCCGGTAGTCGCGCTTGTCGGTGACGTAGATGACGAGCCGCGCGATCGACTCCGGCGATCCGCCGGCCGCCGCCACCACGGCCAGGACGTTGTCCAGGGCCTGGGCGAACTGGGCCACGAAGCCGCCCTGGACCATCCGGCCCTCGCCGTCCCATCCCACCTGGCCGGCGACGAACAGCACCTCGCCGCTGCCCTTCATGCCGTGGCTGTAGCCGCGCGGCGGCGGCAGCGACGCCGGGTTGACGGGCACGGGCCGGCTCATACCCGCGTCCCGCCGTCCAGGCTCAGGGCCTGGCCGGTGATGCCCCGCGCGTCGTCGCCGCAGAGGAAGACCACGAGCGCGGCCACCTCGTCGACGGTCATCAGCCGCTTCTGCGGGCTCATGTCCTCGATCCTCTTCCGCACGTCGGCTGCCTTCAGGCCCGTCTTGTCCACGATGCGCGCGATCGAGGCGTCGGTCATGGGCGAGTCGACGTAGCCCGGGCAGACGGCGTTCACGGTCACGCCGCGCTCCGCGGCCTCCAGGGCCGCCACCCGGGTGAGGCCCAGCACGCCGTGCTTGCTGGCCGCGTAGGCCGCGATGTACGGATAGCCGGTCTTGCCCGCGATGGAGGCCAGGTTCACCACCCGGCCCCATCCCCGCTCCATCATCCCCGGCAGCGCCGCGCGCAGGCAGTAGAAGGTGCCGCTCAGGTTCGTCTCCAGCGCCTGTCTCCAGACCTCGTCCGAGGTCTTGACCAGCGGGGCGGAGGGCGCCACGCCCGCGGCGCTGACCAGGATGTCGACGGGGCCGGCCTCGCGGAAGAGCGCCGCCACCTCGTCGGGGCGGGCCACGTCGGCCACCACCGCCGAGGCCGCGACCCCGCACCGGCGCGCCTCCTCGGCCGCCGCCTCCACCTCGGCGCGCGTGCGCGAGGCCAGGACCAGGGCCGACCCTTGCCCGGCCAGCCGGAGGGCGGCCGCCCGGCCGATCCCGCGTCCCGCGCCCGTCACGAGGGCGCGCCGGCCCTGGAGCGTCATGATGCTTTAAATCTAAAGTAACTTGCGGGCCCTCGTCAACCCCGGCCCCGGCCCCGCCCGGGGCGCCGTTCTCGGGCTATGCTGGTCGGGACCCATGGCGAAGGAGACGGCGGGCCGGCCCGGCCCATCGCTTCAGGCGGCGGTGTGGGGCATGGCCGCCAGGCTGGAATCGCTGAGGAGAGGGGAGGGCCGCATGCTGGAGCCGGGCCAGAAGGCGCCGGATTTCACGGTGCAGGACCATACGGGCAAGGTCCAGAAGCTGTCGGACTACCGCGGCAAGCGGGTGGTCCTGTGGTTCTACCCGAAGGCCGACACCCCTGGTTGAACGAAGGAGGGTTGCGGGTTCCGCGACCACAGCAAGGAGTACGCGGCCAAGGGCGCGCAGATCCTGGGCATCAGCTTCGACAGCCCGGAGAAGAACGCCGCCTTCGCCAGCAAGTTCCATTACAACTTCCCGCTGCTCTGCGACACCACGCGGGAGATCGGTCTGGCCTACGGCGCCTGCGACGACGCCCAGGCGGGCACCGCGCGCCGCATCAGCTACGTGATCGGGCCCGACGGCAAGGTCGAGAAGGCCTACCCGAAGGTCAACGCGGCCACGCATCCCGACGAGGTGCTGGCGGACCTCGACCAGCTCCCGCCGAAGCGAGGCTAGGCAGGCCACCTGGCCAGCCACCTGTTCGCACGCAAACCCCTGAGCCTCCTGCTGGAGGAGCTGAAGGGCGAGGACCGGCTGCGGCGCGTTCTCGGTCCCGTCCAGCTCACGGCCCTGGGTGTGGGCGCGGTCATCGGCGCCGGCATCTTCGTCACCACGGGCGCCATCGCCCGGCAGACCACCGGACCGGCGCTCATGCTCTCCTACGTGGTTGCGGGGACGGTGTGCGTGTTCGCGGCCCTCTGTTACGCCGAGTTCGCCTCCATGGTGCCGGTGGCGGGATCCGCCTACACCTACGCCTACGCGACGCTCGGCGAGCTGTTCGCCTGGATCATCGGCTGGGACCTGGTGTTGGAGTACGCGGTGGGCTCGGCCACGGTGGCCAACGGCTGGTCCAGTTACTTCCAGTCGGTCCTGGGCACGCTGGGATACGAGCTGCCGAAAGCCCTGAACGGCCCGGTGATCGTGTACGACCCGAAGATCGGCCACCTGGTGGCCACGGGATCGATCATCAACCTGCCGGCGCTCCTGGTGGTGGCCGCGGTCACCGTGGTCCTCGTGGTGGGCATCCGCGAGAGCGCCGGCTTCAACGCGGCCATGGTGATGATCAAGGTGGCCGCCGTGCTGTTCGTGATCGGGGTGGGCGCCTTCTACGTGAACACCGCCAACTGGCACCCGTTCGCCCCTTACGGCTACACGGGGGTGAGCTTCTTCGGCAAGACCCTGGCGGGGCAGGTGGACGCGGGCGGACAACCCCTGGGCATGCTGGCG
>Ga0070689_100003138_pt1 | contig 10927 bp, 8 predicted proteins | sample KBSS23HmetaG_FD_64669 | JGI IMG/M metagenome (GOLD analysis project Ga0070689, IMG submission 64669) | Switchgrass rhizosphere microbial communities from Kellogg Biological Station, Michigan, USA - KBS S2-3H metaG | ecosystem: Host-associated > Plants > Roots > Rhizosphere ... | reverse complement strand
CATCTTTTGAAAGGTGCGGTTCCCGTTGTTGCGGTAGAGCCGGTTCGTGGTTTGCAAGTTGGCAACAAAAAGATCAAGGAAGCCGTCATTGTCGTAGTCTCCCCAGACGCATCCGTGCCCTGAACCTGGTTCGTTCGCCGGCGCGCCCGCCGTAAAACGGGTGAACGTCCCATTGGTGTTATTGTGATAGAGCGTGTTCACCGGGGTGGCGGCCCAATTAACAACGAACAGGTCCAGGAAACCATCACTGTCATAATCGCCCCAGGCGCATCCCGTTGATTGTTCGAAATCATTTGCCACGGGGCCCGTGGTGATCCTGGTGAATGCACTTTGGGTGAAACCTGCCGGTATAGCTGGCAGCACGAAAAAACTAAGCGCAGCAACGAGGCGCTGCGCCTTGATTGAGGTCTGTTTGAGCGTTTTCATCTTTCATTCCTTACTGCCCGAAAAAAAGTGAAACCTTACAAGGCAACGCGCACCGCCCTATTTTTGGGTGGACGACGCATCCGTTTCTGGCATCAGTGGCGCCGACCAGAGACGCCAGGTGTTGTCATAGCTGCCGCTGACCACGTGGCGCCCGTCGCGGCTGAATTCCAGTGCGGTCACCATGCTGTTATGTCCGCGGAGCATTGCCACCTCGCGTTGGGTGCGTGCGTTCCAGAGCTTGATGAAGCCCTCGAAGGTGCCTGCAGCAATCGTCTGGCCGTCGGCAGACCACGCGACGGAAACGGCGGATCCCATGTCACCGGGTAACAGAACCACCTGTCGACTTTCCAGTTCCACGAGACGAATCCGCGGAGCGGTCTCGCCGATGAGCAAAGATTTTCCGTCGGGTGAGAGCGCAGCAGACGTCACGCTGCCCTCGCCAGTGGCCATGCGGCGTGTGAGACCGCCGGTAGCTGCATCGAAGCATTGGAGCATGCCGTCAGCCGCATGAAGCGCCACCACTTCATGTCCTTCGCGAGCGAAAAACAGCCCCTCAAGACGGTTGGTTGCAGGCACGCGCAGCAACGGTGCGGAGTTGGTGACGCTCCAGATGAGTATGCCTCCGTTTGTCGTGGCCATCGCAAACCGCGACGAGTCGGGTGCAAACGCCAGGTTTCCGGCCAGTTCCTCCTCTGCATCAAAGGTTCGTTGCAGGCGGCCATCGGGGATGCTGAATAAGTGCAACTGGTTCGTCATGACGGTGACCAGCCAGCGGCTATCAGGTGAGAACGCGGGACGATTTCCGGCAAGCGTCACAACAGGATCGCGGCTTGGAAACGACAGAAGGTCGACCGCATTGTTCTCGCTGTGCAGCGCCATCCAGCGGCTGTCCGGCGAAATGCCCAGTTCGCTATGGACGTTAGATGCTCGCCAGCGACGCGGAAGATCGGACCGCGCGCGAGAGAGTTCCGCGGCCACTTGCCAACTCCGCAGCGTCTTGTCTTCGCTGGCTGAGACCAGGAGTTCACCATCGGGCGAGAACGCGAGTCCGGAAACACGGCCGGCGTGTCCCTTCAACACCGCCACTTCCATCTGATTGGTGGGATTCCACAGACGGACAATCTCATCCCGCCCGCCGGTCGCCAGGAGTTTGCCATCCGGAGACCATGTCGCCGCGTCGCAACTGAACGAATGGCCCGGCCACGTTTCCACGAGCCGTTTCGACTCCCACTCCCATATCCGCACCAGACCATCGGAATTTCCTGTCACCAACCGTCCTCCATCCGGCGAGAAGGCCAGCGCATAGACCGTGCGCTGACCGTGGGGCAACTCGGCGACTTCGCGCAGGTCGGGCACGGACCAGACTTTGAGGTAGCCACGTGAGCCACCGGCCGCGAGATACTTGCCGTCCGGCGAAAAGGCGACCCGGATCAAGGAATTGGACTGCGAAGGCGTGCGCTCCAGTTCCAGCCCGCTGCGCGCATCCCAAAGTCTGAGGTCCCCTGGCCCGGTCGGGACGTAGTCCGGTCCGTGGGTCGTGGCCGCGAGCGTACCGTCGGGGGAAAGGGCAACATGCCCTCCAAAGAACCTGATTCGGGGACCGAACCGACGTGATTGGCCCGAAGGCAAGTCCCACACCACGACTTCGCAACTGTAGCGCAAAGACTGAAACAGCGACGAGCCATCCCGAGTAAACGCGAGGCTGTCCACAGGATTGATTGGTCCCGGTTGGCCGAATTCCTGATTGGTTTGGCCCGTGCGCGGATTCCAGAGGACAACCTGGCCATCCACAGTGCCGCCGGCCACCGATTGGCCATCCGGCGAGAATGCGCAACTCCAGAAGCCGTACGGACTGGCCGTGGTCATGCGCTTTAATTCTTTGAATTTGGTTTGGCCCCAGAGATAACGCCACTCCCAGCCACGCAAGTCCGTTTCGCCCGGCGGTGGACGCTGTCGCTCCAGGAATGTTCGTGCCCGATCGGTGTCCCCCGATTGCCAGGTTTGATACGCGATGTTCATCTCCGACGCGTAGAGGGTGCGATGCAGTTCATTCTTGGCCGAGGCGATACGAAATGCAGCGATCGGCGAGCCGATCGCCAAGGCCAGAAGCAAAACAAGAGAGACTGCTCCAAGAGCCGAAATGGCCGGCCGACGCCGAACCCATTTCTTCACGCGATCATAGTTGCTACTCGGACGCGCTATGATTGGCTCCGAACGCAGCCACCGGTCGAGATCGTCAGCCAAGGCTTCAGCGGAGGCGTAGCGGGGCGTTGGCTCCTTCTCCAGACACTTGAGGCAGATCGTTTCCAAGTCTCGATCCACTGCTGGATTGAACATGGACGGCCGCCGTGGCTCCTCTTCCAGAACCTGTCGAATGGTCTCCATCGAAGTGCCACCCGCAAAAGGTGGCGAGTCGGTCAGCGCTTCGTAGAGCACCGCGCCAAGACCGTACACGTCCGCAGCAGTAGTCACGTTCCTGGTTTCGCCCCGCGCCTGTTCCGGCGCCATGTAGGCCGGTGTGCCCATCACCGCGTTGGTATGCGTCAGCGTACTCTCTTTCTCGATCAACTTGGCCAGCCCGAAATCGGTCAGGTGCGGTTCGCCTTTGGCATCCAAAAGAACATTGCTCGGCTTGATGTCCCGATGCAGCACTCCGCGCTGGTGCGCGTAGTGGACGGCGCGAGCCAGGGTGGAGATGAGCCGGGCCGCTTCCTGCAGTTCCAAGCCACCGAGTCGAGCGGAGTCACCTTTACTTTGGAATTTGGATTTTTTGCTCCGGATGACCTCGCGCAGGTTGGACCCTTCGATCAATCCCATGCTGAAGTAGTGCTCGCCCCCGTGCTCGCCAATTTCGTAGATGGGCACGATATTCGGATGGGAGAGGCTGGCTGCGGCTTCCGCTTCGGCCTTGAAGCGTTTGACCAACTCCAGGGTGGGAAGAGTGCCGGTGCTGATGCGCTTGAGGGCCACGAGTCGGTTCAAGCTGATTTGGCGCGCCTTGAAGACGATGCCCATGCCGCCGCGGGCGATTTCTTCGAGCAATTCGTAGTCGCCGAAATAGTGGAACTTCTCCCCGATGGCGGGCGACGCAGGTTTGCGTGGTGGCGCTGGTGACTCGAGCGGGTCTGGCGCATCCAAGCCGAGGGAAAGGAGACACTGGGTGCAAAGCCCATCGCTCGCGCCGGCCGGAATCGCCGCGCCGCACTCCGGACAGCTTCGGTCTTGGGACATAGTCGTCATACATTAGAAACAAGGAAACGACCGGAACCTTACCAGGAAAAGTCAGCACGCCGGGAATTGGGGCGCGTAGCGACCTGTCCGCCGACTGCATCGCAACCCTCGCTCCAACGACTTTTAACGCCCTCCACTCCGCCCCAGCACCGCTTTCAAATGGCGGATTTCCTCTTCGATTTCGCCCGGTTCGCTGACGGTATTGGCAATCTCTTCACGAAGGAGTTCTCCATAGCGGCGTCGCAGGCGATGCACCGCTACGTCCACAGCCCCGACGCTGGTGCCGCAGCGGGCAGCCAGTTCCGCGCGTGAAGTCTGCTTCTGGCTGGACAGTGTTTCTTTGAGCAGATCGAACAGGTCGGTTTTCCCGGTGCTGGCATATTCCTCGCGCAAACGGTTCATCGTGTGATCGAGCACGGTAAACGCCCAGTGGCGCTCAAAGACGGTCTCGGGCGTGGCGGTATCAACGAGTTCAACCTGATAGCGCGCCTCCACCGGAGCGGCGTCGAGAAAGACCGCGACCTGCCCTCCGCCACGCTTCTGGCAATTCTCGCGGTGCCATGCGTTGATGAGAAAATGCTTGAGCATTGTTAAGAGCAACGAGCGAAACCGGCCTTTCTCGGGTGACGCGATGTCAACATCATGCCGTCGAAGCAAATGGGCGAAGAATTCCTGGGTTAGATCCTGCGCTTCCTCCGGGCTGTGGCCGTGCCGCCGGATCGCAGCATACAACGGTGGCCAGTAGTCGCGGCAAAGCTTCTCCAACGCGGCGTCAGCCTCGGGAGACTCGGTGTGTCCCGCCGCCAGCACAACGCTCCACTGCGTCTGAGGGAAGCAGGCACGGGTGTTTTCGTCGCGATGTGGAGCGTTTTCCATGGCGTATTGTGTCAGCGATGATACAGGGAACCGGAGAACCGACAAGGCGGAAACAGCAGGCCTAACACACAATCAATCGGATGGGGCTCAATTCCTAACATGTAACAATTGGATGCAAACGGAGGATTCTTTCACAAAGATCCCATTTCTTAGTGCGTCCTGAGATGGGACAGGCGCACGTCGTGGTCCTCGACAGTGGAACCCTAATGATCGAGTCGAAGGTATTCATGGTGCGTTCTGCCTGGTACTCCGTGAAATGTCTCTTGAGGTTGCGGGAAATCTATAGAGAAAGGATTTTCACAGTTTGGTCTTTCCTCTAATACGAGCTGCACCCATGAGATCTTTCAGTGCATGGTCATGTCAGCGCGCGAGGGCCAGATGCGTGAGCTGACAGCGGGTAAACTCCGCACAAGGCATAAGAGTCTACGCTTCCACCGACCCTACTGCGCCAATGAACCCAGTAGCCACTCCGCGCCATTGGCAGACCTCACGATAGTTCCCGCAGAGCCGACCGCTACGAACGTGCCGTTGCCGTAGGCCACGCTCTTCAAGTTCCGGCGCGTAGTCGAGGTCTCCTGCTTCCAGCAAGTCCCGTTAGCAGAAGTCCAAATTGCGCCTCCGTCGCCCACGGCTACGAACGTTCCGTCGCCGAAAGCAACGCCGTGCAGGTAGGGATTGTCGCCCACGCTCCAATTCGTCCAAGTGACGCCGTTAGACGAGGTCAACAACGTGTCGCGACAGCCCACCACGGCAAACGTTCCCTGGCCGAAACCGACGCTCCGGTAACATGCCTTCTGGATTCGCGGTTGGTTGGTCCAGTTGATTCCATTCGTGGAAATCAGAATGGTCTCATCGGATCCCACGCTCACATGCACGCCGTTGCCGAACGCGACACTGCGGAGGTAGGCCGCACTGTGCGATTCCCGACGGCTCCATTCCCCGCCATCGCGCGAAACAAGGATCGTGCCGCCGGAACCGACGGCGACAAAAGCCTCTTTCCCATACACCACGCCATTGAGGTAGGCCGAATTACGAATCGGCTGGCTCGTCCATTCCATGCCGCTGGGAGAAGTCATGATCGTGCCGGCATCTCCTACTGCGATGAAATGTCCGGCGCCGAATGCAACCGCGCGGAGCCTGGCCGGCGTGTTCGAGTTTTGCTGCACCCACTCTCGGCCATCGTGCGAAGTCAGAATCAGGCCATCGGCCCCGATGGCCACAAAGGTACCCTCACCGAAGGCTACGCCCGCAAGCGCGGTCTGGCTCAGAGGCGTTACAACCTTCGGTGCCGTCCTGACGTCCTTCCGCGCAGGGACCTGCGCATTGCTGAGATGAGCCCACCCCAAGACCGCTGCAACGATCGCGAGTCCCGTTGCGCAGGCCGGTCTGTGATGTGTCCTGCTATCCGTTTTCATGAATGGCTCCTTGGCTTTGGCGCAATGCGCCGGGTTATTCGTTCGAGTCTTTTATCCAGGCTGGAAGGCCCTTGCTCTATAAGGCGAAATTCCGAAACGAAACGGATCATTTTCTCCTGTTCATGGCTTATAACACCCGGTCCTTGGACGAAAAGGAGTTGCTCACAGGTTGACGGTCCATCCTTTTGTATCCACCGTCCTACGAACGAATTTCCAAACGCTCTAAGGTTCGCGGTAGGGAGTGTTCGACTCGTAGAGCCTTAGCCGTGCTGCGAGGTCTTTCTTCAGCGACTCACGGTGCTCCAAGGCTATGGCTTCTTTCTGAATACCGATAGCTTTCGCGAATTCCCCAGCTTCGGCGTAGGCCGCGGCCAATGTGGCGAGGGCGGCGGGGATTTTCCGGTTTGTTGCCGCTACTGCCTTTTTCGCGTAGGCCACTGCCCCCGGCCCGTCTCGTACCGCGGCGTCCTCGCAAGTGGCCAGAAGCCAGGCGAGGCCGTTGAGAGCATGAATCGGAGAGAAGAATTGCGCTCGGTGGTCATCCCATAGAAGAGCCTTGCCGCCGCCTTCTGCTACCTCGCGATAGCGCGCAATCTCCATGCGGTACCACTGGGTCAATTCAGTTTTCCATTGAGCGACCTGGTCAGGACGTTCCGTGGCTTCGTAGAGTCTTACCAAGCGTTGAATTGTTTCTTTGAGGCGCGCCTTGCCGACAGGGGGAATCTTGTGTTCGCGTTGTTTCATTCCCTGATAACCGGAAAGCAGCAGCGACGCAGCGTCAGAATATTTCTTCTGCCCCAGCAAACAGCCGCCCAGGGTGCTCCGCGCACTGAAAGTCAGCCAGTCGTCGGGAAGTTGTTTCTCGCGGATGGCCAGGCATTCACGAGCCAGCGGTTCAGCCTCCGCGAACTTTTCCTGCACCAGCAATTCAGAAGTACAGGTGGCAAGCGCCGCAGCCAAAGCGGGATCGTCGGATGGCAGCCGCGCGTGCAGACTCTGTAACCACTCGCCATAGAGTGCCTCAGCCTCGCTCATCTTTTCTTGGCGCTTGAGCAAGTCGGCCAAGAGCTTGAGTGATGAAGTGTCATCAAGCCGCGCTTTTATGCTAATAGCGAGCGACTCCCGAAGCATACTTTCCGCCTCGGCCAGTCTGCCTTGCTCGACGAGGACTATGGCGAGATTGTCGAGCGCAATGGCCCGCTGCTTATCGTCGTTGCCCCTCGCCAGGAGCTCCTGAATTACGATTTCGGCCTCTACCATTTTCCCCTGGTCAATAAGCGCGGTTGTCAGGGTACGGAGCAAGAAGTTTACACGCGGACCCACAAGGCCAAGTCTTCTGCACATCTCCAGAGCTTCGCGATGTAGCGTTTCGGACTCCGCAAGCTTACCTTGAGCTTGGAGCGTCAATGCCAGGCTGTGGAGCAATGCCGCGACCTTTCCGCTATCACCTAACAGTTGCCTTTGAATTGTCGCGCCCTCGCTCAATGTGGTTTCCGCTTCGGTCAACTTGCCCTGGTTCTTTAAGGCGACGCCCAGGGCGTTGAGAGAGTCAGCGATGTCCTGATCGTTATTACCTCGAACCCTCCGCTGTATTGCCAATGCTTCACGTGCCATCTGCTCCGCCTCGGCCACTTTGCCTTGATTTAAGAGCGCGCTGGCTACGCCGGTGAGCGAAGCGGCGACCCTTGCATCGTCATCGCCAAACAGTTTCCTACGCAGGGCCAGCACCTTGCGGTGCATTGCCTCAGCCTCCCGAGACTGGACGAGTTCCAGGTAAACCATGGCAATCGTGTATCCCAGATCCGCCTCGACATCTGGTTGGTTCGTGAGGTCTTTGCTGATGCGTAGGGCAGTCTTGTCCAAGATTTCCTTCAGCATTGTGGTGTCGCGGCCTCGTGCAACCGAGGCATCTACCCCCCTAAGCATGTCCTTGAGAAACGCGGCGACTTGCTCGCTCTTGGCGGCTTCGGTTTGGGCTTTCGCTTTCTCAACCAGCGCCTCTTTACGCAAGCGCGCTTGTTCGCGCCGGCCAGCGCGTTCGCGGAAAAACATCCAGGTGGAAATTCCAAGGCCCAAGAGCAGCGCTGCCAACACCGCTGCGGCAGCGCCAAACACTAGCTTGTTCCGGCGGACGAGTTTTCGAAAACGGTAAGCCCGACTCGGCGGGCAAGCCACCACTGGCTCGTTGTTCAGGTGCCGCTCGATGTCGCGTGCGAGGCCGTTGGCCGCGTCGTAGCGGCGCGCGCGGTCCTTCTCCAAACACTTCATCACGACCCAGTCGAGATCGCCCCGAACGAGGTTAATGAGTTTGGGTGCCTCCGTTCGGCGTTGCTGCGCGACCGTGGTCAGTTCCATCGCCGTCAGCGTACTCAGCCGCGCCGACGGACGGACTGGATCTTGTTCACGGATGGTCCGCGTCATCGCTTCCATGCCTGCGCGAAGAAGTTCCTTGGTGTCGAACGGCGTACGGCCGGTGAGCAACTCGTAGAGCAGCACACCCAGGCTATAGATGTCGCTGCGTGTGTCGATGTCCACGCTGGTCATCTCGGCCTGTTCCGGGCTCATGTAAGCGGGCGTGCCAAGGAGTTGTTGGAACTTGGTGAAGAGCGTCTTGTCCGTGAGCCGCTGTCCGGTGGCCTTGGCAACACCGAAGTCGATCACCTTGGGCACAGCGATACCATCGTTGACCGTCACGAGGATGTTCGAAGGCTTAAGATCGCGGTGGATGATGCCCTTCTGGTGCGCGTGCTGGACGGCCTGACAAACCTGCATGAACAGGTCCAACCGCTCCCGCATGGGCAGCTTTTTCTGGTCCCAATATTCGGTAACGCGCTGGCCGCGGACCAGTTCCATGACGAAGAACGACCGGCCCGATTCCGTGGCTCCGCCATCGAAGACCTTCGCGATGTGCGGATGATCCATCAATGCCAGCGCTTGTCGTTCCGCCTCAAAGCGCGCCACGACTTCGCGCGTGTCCATGCCTAGTTTGATGATCTTTAGTGCCACACGGCGGCGGACGGGCTCTTCCTGCTCGGCCATCCATACTGTGCCGAAACCGCCCTCGCCGATTTGTTCAAGCAGTTTGTAGCGGCCAATACGATCGCCGGATTTTTCGCTCGGAGCGCGCACGATCTCGCCCGCAACGCGATCGGGCGCGCCGGCTTCGGCTCCGGTTGTGGCGGACGTACCCCTCCCCGCTCCGGCGGACGAAGCTATCCACGGTCCAAACCGCTCGGTTTGCATGAACGCGTCGGCGCGCTCGTGGGCCGCCAACAACGACTCGACTTCTGAGCGCAGTGCGTCGTCACCCGCGCATTCACCTTGCACGAACGCGGCGCGCGCGGCGGCATCAGACATCTCCAGAGCCGCCGCGAAGATCTGTTCCGCACGATTCTGCTGGTCTGGCATGGCCGTAATCTTTCTCTACCAGATAAGGCGAAGTTTGGGCAGAAAATGGATCATCCAAAGTCGTAGGGGCAAGACACCGCCCTTCCCTGGCCGGCGCGATTCCCACCGCTATTTGTTCCCGCGGCCGATCTCGCGGAAGAGCCAGGCGCGGGCGTAGGCCCAGTCACGCTTGGCCGTCGGCTCGGAAATGCCGAGGGCTTCAGCAGCTTGTCCAATGGTTAGCCCGACGAAATAGCGCAGCTTGACCAGCTCAGCTTTGCGCGGATCGTGGACAGCGAAACGGTCCAGAGATTCATGGACGGCGAGCAATTCGTCCTCATTTTCCACGGGTGCGGCAATTTGGAGGCTCGAGTCGTCGATGCTGACACGCTGGAGATCGCCGCCGTGGCGGATCGCGCGTTTGCGCCGGGCGTTGTCGATGAGGATGCGACGCATGGCTTCGGCGGCGGCGAAGAAGAAGTGGGTGCGCCCTTGCCATTGACGGCGGTCTTCGCCCGCGAGCCGCAGCCAGGCTTCATGGACCAGGGCCGTGGCCTGCAAAGTTTGGTCGGCGGATTCGTAGGAGAGCTTGGCTGCGGCGAGGCGCCGGAGTTCGTCATAGACCAACGGCAGCAGCCTCTCAATAGCGCGAGTTTGCCCGGCTTCGACACTAACCAGGATGCGCGTAATCTCGTCCCGTGAGGTCTGCGTCGGGCATGGTGATTCCTGCGAAGTAGTTATGATCTGACGGGGCGAACTCATGGCCTGCCGGGAGCATAGGCGAGCCTGAATCCGCGGGCAATCGTGAAGAAAGAGCGCAGGAAGAAATTCATCCAGGCAACAGGTCCACCAATCATCGTGACAAACGCCATGCCTAACTGCTTCTGCCGCCTCTACCGAAATTGAGCACGCGTTTGGTTTAGGCTTCTGGTGCGAGGGCATTTTGGGGTATGACATGGCGGCGTGAGCGAAGTAGAGCGCCTCAACCACCACGAACTCCACGATCTTTGGTCAGGCGGGCGATTTCGTCGAGTTGGCTGGCGGAGAATTCGCGGTCGGGAGGTGTCGTGCAGGAATCTCCCAAGCGGAGTGACGCTCCTTTGCGCTCGACGGCGACAAGTCGACTGTCCAAAGCGGCGACGAATCACCGCACTCCAAAAGCCTTACTGCTGCACGCGATAAAACTTCCGCGGCCAGTTCGTTAACCGCACGTCGAAGTCCACGAAATCGAACGGCATGGTGGCGACGTTCGTAGTGAAGATCGGCGTCCACGGCATTGGCGCGCCCAAGTCCGGCGCCGCTTCAACTGTGAAGGGCACGCCGGGCTGTGCGTCCACCCGTACCATGAATTGCACGTTGGGCAGCGAAGGCAGCACCCGAAGGCCCGCTGGCCCGTTAGCAACATAAACTCGGCCGGCGACCACTGCCACGCCACGGGCGAATCCGACGTTTTGGTCACCACCCACGCGTACGCAGTTGGTGGGATCGCTCACGTCAATCACTTGCAATCCGAAAGACCCACTTGCCAGGAAGGCGTAATTCCCCGACACGGCCACGCCCAAGGCACGCCCGCTCGTGTCATAGCCGCCCAC
>Ga0070689_100003135_pt1 | contig 10934 bp, 15 predicted proteins | sample KBSS23HmetaG_FD_64669 | JGI IMG/M metagenome (GOLD analysis project Ga0070689, IMG submission 64669) | Switchgrass rhizosphere microbial communities from Kellogg Biological Station, Michigan, USA - KBS S2-3H metaG | ecosystem: Host-associated > Plants > Roots > Rhizosphere ... | reverse complement strand
CTCCACTTTTTGGGTCCATGATTACAACACTTCCTGACTTTGCACCATATTTCTCAATCCCTTCTCTAAGTCTTTTTTCTAAGGTGAGCTGCACTGAGGTATCAATATTTGTAAGTAAGTCTACGCCTGCAATTGCCGATACTTCCCGACTATCACCAAGAAGTATTGGGGCTCCCATGGGATCAGCTTCTCGAGAAACATAGCCATTTTTCGAAGTAAGGGACGTATCATAGTATCCTTCAAGTCCGAAATATCCTTGATTATTTCCATCTTTATCCTTTCCAACAAATCCCAAAATTTGCGCAGCAGTGCTTGCTTCTGGATATTGTCGAATTTCTTCAGGTTCGAAATGAATACCTGCAATATCCAATTCTTCAATCTTTTTTTTGAGTTCATCTGAAACTCTACTTTTTAATGGTACCCACATGATCTTTTCTTTTGTTATCAAAGAATAGATCCGATCTGCTTCGTCATGTTCTGCATTCTTCCTATCCTGATCCTCCAAATTCGGTGGAGTAAAAAAAGGTGCCAGACTATCAGCAACTTTCTTCCTATCAAGAGGGCCATCATCGTCTTTCATCTCAGGGATTGCTGCTGCAACGGTCCATGCAATTCCCGAAGTAACCAGATACGATCCATCGCTTGCCAGAATACTTCCACGAGGAGCATCAATTTCGCTTTTATATTCATATTGATCATGAGCTTGGGCAGAAAGAACTTTCCCTTCAATAATTTGCCAATGGAAAAGTCGGTAAAAGAGAAGTGCAAAGAGGAGAATAAATACTATTTGGAGTGTTGCGACGCGACTCTTCTCAACAAAATAAATTGATGGACTGGAAGAAAGTCGTCTGGTATGAGATGGATATATTCGTTTCACAACTATTCATAATAACAAATTTCGCCATTTTTTCTTTCTGACTTATCCCTCTCATCTTCTTTGCCGAACTTTCTTTCCGATTTGATGCTTTGCTCAAATCGCTTACAAAGAAGAAAGTTCGATTTATCGTAGTGCTGTTACTGGCTGATTTTCTTTGACAAAGACAACGGTGGACGGTCGTGCATATCCTAATTCATCTGCTTTCGTTTGAGTTTCTGAAAGCGATGACTGGTTTACGAGAGCAGTTTTCAGTTCCTGATTTTCTTTGGTAAATTCAATACTTTTATGTTCATACATTGAAAGTTCTGCTCCCATTGCTGAAGTTTGAATGGTAAAAAATACTTGCACGATTACTAAGACAGCCAAAACCAACCATCCAGCCATTCGTTTATTGGCATATTTCTTCCAATCAAATTCTATTTTTCGTTGTTGTTTGATTCGATTTCTTCTTCTCATATCGTTAATTTCTCTATTACTCTCAACTTAGCACTTCGTGCTCTTGGATTTCTTTGTAACTCGGATAAACTTGGAACAACTGGTTTTTTTGTAATAAGAACTCCTTTTCCTTCTGATTCAATCTCTTTAAAAAGTGTCTTAACAATGACATCTTCCCCTGAATGAAAACTAATAACTGCAAGCCTTCCTTTTGGCTCAAGTAAGGCAAATGCCTTTGGTAACACTGTTTCTAAATTTGAGATTTCTGTGTTCACTGCCATTCGTAGTGCCATAAACGGTAACGTTCCAGGATGAATAGTTCCTTTCCCCCCGATATGTGAGGAATGGATAACATCAAGCAGATCTCCAACGGTCTCAAATGACTTTACATTTCTTTTCGCAAATACCGCTCGTGCAAGCCTTTTCGCCTCTGGATACTCCATCGCTGCTTCAAATAATTGATGCAGCTGTCGTTCATCAAGAGCATTAAGTAAATCTTTTGCGCGGACACCAGATTGAGTACTATCTAACCTCATATCTAAATCTGCGTTAGGATTACTAAATGAGAGACCTCGTTTTTCAGATGTCAATTGCGGTGTGGAAACACCAAGGTCCAAAAGAATTCCGGAGATATTTTGGATATTGTTTGAGGACACCAGTTGATCAATATCTCTGAAGTTGCCGTAGACTATTTTGAAACATTCCCCAACAGTTACGTTGGAGCCAGGGCAGGCTTTGCTCAAAATCTCGCGTGCATCTTCTAGAGTACTCTCATCGGTATCAATACCAAATACAAAAATACCTCTTTTAATAAATTCCTTCGAATGACCTCCAAATCCTAAGGTTCCATCGACGAATGTCGTTCGTTTGTTTAAATGTGCAAATGTATCTGTTTTAAGGAGATGAATTACTTCATCAACTAAAACAGGTTCATGATTAGTGTCCATTGCCTGTATTGGCAGTCTCAGTACTATTTAAAAATTCAGATACTGCAACGAATGTTTGTGTTAATTGGTTTTTGATTGTTTGAATCATATTCTTCTCTCTATTTGATTACTTACTTGCTCCATCAGTTTCCCTGCAGTTCCTTTTAAAAATTCTTCTTTTTCTTTCCAGAGACGTTCATTCCAGATTTCAATTCTATTCCCAAGTCCAACGAATGTAACGGTTTGGTCTAATTTCCCGTATTCTTTGAGAGTTTTAGGAATAATAAATCGTCCTTGTGTGTCAAGCTCTATTTCAAAAGCACTTCCTAAGATGAATCGTTCAATTTCTCGAACTGAGACGTTTAATGTTTCAGCTTTCGCCGTTACTTTTGTCAAAAGCTCCTGCCAATTTGCAATTGGGACAACGACAATACATTCTTCAAACCACTTTGCAGCAATGAGATCGGTTCCTATTTCTTCTCGAAATCGAAAAGGAATAGCAATTCTTCCTTTTTCAGTAACTGATACGGTATACTGACCGACGAGCATATAAGTATTTGAAAGAGCAGATGGTTTAAAATAGTTCTTCACCACTTCTCACCACTTTCATACATTCTCGTACTATTTCACGCGACTGTCAAGCACGAGTTTACACGGAAAGTCTTATAAATGAAGATCCTGTAAAATCTAGCCCGTCGAATTTTTCACTTTTGAATCTTTGAGCGACATCTATGTATTGCGAGTACTGTCCGACGGTTCTCTGAGGAACCTAGTTTACGAGCATTGGAGCGAAAAGTTTCAAACTTGACAAAATTCACACGGGTGGCCTTCTTTGGTACTATTCTTGGCCACGCAAGAAAGTACTATAGATAAATACTTCTATAATATGTAAGGAGGAGAAAAGGCGGATACCGGATCAAGTCCGGTATGACGTAGAGGCAATTACATTCCCAAGAAGAATCCTAAATCTTTTGAAGTCCCATCATCCAATTTCTTCCAATCTCCACCTTCAAAATGATAGACTGAGGAACCTTCTATAGTAGCCTTTCCGGAGAATTGGTCACCGGTCGAGCTATGGACTACATATGGGCCTGCTTTTGGCTCGCTCGTTGTCTCTTTTGGCACACCAATTGATGGCATGGTGATAAAGAATCCTTTGGCAGATGTACTAAGCTTGATTGAGAGCTTGCCATCTTGTGATGTAAGTGTTTCTGGATCCTTTTGCATATGGAAATCAGTTGAGAACTTGGTCAAAAGTTTTCCTGCCTCATTCCTGAATCTAAATGTCATTGTTCCACTTTCTACTCCATTATCATATCTGAACTTCCCCGACGATTCTGAACCGAGTAAGAGATCTGCATCAAACGATGTCTTATCGCTCACATCAATAGATCCAGGGACTCCTTGGCTTGGATGTTCTGGGACTTGGTAGATAAGTTCATAATCCAACGTCTTTGCTCCTTCAATCTGCATCTTTTCTATATGAAGTTTGAGATAATGGCCATCAGCATCAGGAGTAAGACCAACCACAGGCCTCTTTCCTAATGGAACGTCAAGAAGTGCCGATTCTGTATCAGTGTCAGTTGTTGGAGCTGTCTTTTTGCTTTTAACGAGAACGAACGCACCGACAACTACGAAGAGGCCAACACCAAGAAGAATAAACGGTAAATATTTCTTCATCCCTTAATGGTGCCTTATCCAAGAAAGTTTGTCAACTTGACAAAAAAAAGAAACCTTGAAAGTAATTTGTAAAAGAGTACAATCCAATTATGGCAGAGGCAAAGAGAAGACTGAGCGTTCCACTCACAGATGGCGAAGCAGATGCGCTTGGACAAGGTGGCAGTCAAGCAGAAACTGCACTAAGATTTATGAAACAAGGGATTGGGATGGCACATATGCTTCAATCAGGAGGAGAAATAATTCATAGAACCAAAGATGGTAAAGAAACAATTATAGCTGACAGTGAAACCAACCTTATATACGACCCTAAAGGATAAAATATATGGCAACAAATAATAAAGGTAGACGTGTAACAATGCCCACAACTCCAGGAATACAAGAAGATACTCAGAATCTTGCAGAAGATATGGAAGCAAGCGTTTCAGAAGCAAGCACGTATGCACTACAAGTGGGTCTTGGAGTGAACAATTTACGAGAGAGAGGCGACGTCGTCTTTCGGCCTTCTGATGGAGGGACAGAACAACTCATAGCAGATTCAAATGGAATATTCTCATATGATCGCCACCGAAAGAAATAATTATGGTAAAAAGAATAAGTGTTCCTATAAGCGAAACAATTGATACAGATCTTGCAGAAATTCAAAAAAGATATGGAATGAGCGAAGCGGAGGCAGCTCAATATGCTATAGCAGCAGGATTAACAAAAACTGAGTTACAAAAACAAGGGCGAATTGTATATAAACCAGAAGATGGTTCTCCTAATATAGTTTTAGGAGATGAAGATGGAAGCTATATTTTAGATAAATACAGACGACGAATTTAATCACTTCATTTAGTCCATAGAGGGTTTATTATGGCAGATAGAGAAACACAAATTAAAAGATTAAAAGACCTCGCATCTTCTTTAGGAGGTGAGCTTGTACTTACTCCCTATGGATATGTTTTTGCACAACCAGGAGAAACCGCAGATGTATTGTCTGAGCGAGCAAAAGAAGAAAAAAAACTGGTAAGAGAACATCCTGAAGTTTTAGATTGGGCACGAAATCTTGCACTCCCTGATGAACCAGATACAGCTTAACTCTTTAACTTACCCTCAATCCAACTTCTTAAATCTTCAATCTTCAATCTCTCCTGTTCACCACTATCCCTATCTCTAATTGTAACTGTCTGATCTTCAAGTGTCGTAAAGTCTACTGTAATGCACCATGGTGTTCCAATTTCATCCTGTGCTGCATAGCGCTTGCCAATATTTCCTCGGGCATCCCAGACAACATTCCAGTGGTTTAAGAGGTCCTGATAAATAGTTTGTGCTTTTTCTACCAGTTCTGGTTTATTGGAAAGAAGTGGAGACACACATGCTTTGTAGGGAGCAAGAGATGTCTTTAGTTTAAGAACTACTCGTGTCTTTCCATCTTTTTCTTCTTCAACGTAGCTGTCTAAGAGAACTGCGAGTAACGAGCGATCCATACCAAATGTCGGTTCAATGACATGAGGGATGAATTTCCTTCCATCTGGTTCTGTGTATCGAAGGTCAACGCCGCTTTTCTCCATATGATTTTTCAAATCGAAATCAGTTCGATATGCCAAACCATAAAGTTCTTTAAAACCCCATGGGAATTTATACTCAACATCTGAAGTTTTCATTGAATAGTGAGACCGTTCTTCTGGTGTATGTTCACGCCAACGAAGGTTTTCTGATTTTAATCCAAGAAGTTCCACTGACCACTTCCACATTTCTTTTTCCCAAAATGAAAATTGTTCTTCCCAATTGTCTTTTTCAGGGTCAAAGAAATATTCAAATTCAGATAAATTGAACGTTAATGTTCGATGAATAAATTTCCCAGGGGTTATTTCATTTCTAAAAGCCATTCCTGATTGGGCCAAACCAAATGGAAGTTTTGGTGATTGTGAGTCCAGAACATTTTTAAAATTCACAAACATTCCCTGGGCAATTTCTCCTCGGAGATAGGCAAGCGACTGGTCTCCTTCGACAATTCCCAAATGTGTTTCAAAAAGTTGGTTGAATTTTCTGACTTCTGTCCAATCAAACTCTCCACAATTAGGGCATGGAATATGTTCCTTTAGAATAATCACTTCCTGATCGCCTTCTGAAAGCCCTTCAACTTTTATTTCCTCGCCTTTTGATTCATAAAACTCTTCGATTAAATGATCAGCACGTTTCCGAAGATGACAATTTTTACAATCGATCATCGTATCTGCAAAATTTGCAGTATGCCCAGAAGCTTCCCAAACCTTTGGACTCATGAGGATATTGGTATCAAGCCCTAAGATATTAGGTTTCTGATGAACAAACATCTTCCACCACAAATCTTTAATGTTTCGCATGAGCTCAACTCCCATAGGACCGTAGTCATAGGTATTGGCTAAGCCACCATAAATCTCACTCCCCGGATACACAAACCCCCGCCGTTTGGCCAGTGAAACTATTTTGTCCATTAAATCAGTCATGTTTGTTTATTCCCTTCATATATCTGCATTATTTTCGCTATATCCTCTGCATTTGGAACACGTTCCTTGACCGACAATTTTCCCATCACTGGAGGTTCCATCATTGATTCAACAGCTTCCCGGCCAATAGCACCCAAACCGTATTTCTGTGTAATACGCTCAATTTCTTGTTGCTTCCTAGCTTCATCATCCTCTACTGCCATACTCGGTAATTATATAACAAGTTTTTTACCCACACGAGTGGAAGAAAGTTTAACCATCAAGATTTGGAGAGTTATTTACTTTTTCTTGTATGAGTTTTTGAAGGCCAATTGGTTTTTAAGACTAAAAACCATACACCTACTGCAATTGCTAAAAGCAGTGCAAACGATATTGAGGAATTAAAAACAGTTAACCAATTTACTTCTTGCATAATGTTTCCTCCCATTTTGCGAGCTGCCAAGATAAATAGAGAAAAAATATACCGCTCGCAGTTCCTTTTAATAATATCCCAATGATAAGAAAAATGGAAGTGGTGTTGGTAAGGGAGGGTGTAACTATTGTAGCAATGAAAAATGCCTTTGAAATATCTAATGAAATTTCTGAAGTTAATCCTACAAGTTTTGCATCTAACATATTATTTTAAAACAGCTTTTCCTACTCGCGTACTTGAAATCTTTCTTTCAATTATATCTTCAATAATTTTATCAGGATCAGCCAATTCCTGTCCATATGGCCAGAAACCAATTTTCTGGAGAAGCTCTTTTGCAGCATTTAATCGGAATGTTTTCAGTGATCGAGAAAGTTCAAGCTCATGTAACTTTTCTGCAAGGAAATAGTACAGCATCTCATGTTTTTCTTCGAGTTGAGTAAGTTTTGCAATGATTTCAACAAAATAATATGCAACAGATACTTTCCTGAGGTCTAACTTCAATTCCGAATGAGCTTCAATAAGTTCTGCCTCAGTCAAAATGTCCAAGTCATGAGATTTGCTCGCCGAGAACTTCAGTCGATTGAAGACATCAATATGTCCCCGCTTTCTACTTTTCATCTTTCGAATACCCTTACAAATCACCCTCACCTTCCCATAATCCTTCGTAATCAGCGTGACAATCCGATCCGCCTCCCCATAATTCATCTGCGAAAGCACAATCCCTTCTGTAGAATACTGCCGATTCTGCATAGAAGTCTATTTTATCATCTAAAGTAAAAAATCAGGCCCGTCGAATTTTTCAGACTTTGATTCTTGAGCGACTTCTATTCTCGCGGCCATTGTCCGACACTTCCCTGAGGAAGATAGTTTGGCCGCATGAGGAGCGAAAGATTCAAACCTGATAAAATTCTCACGGGTGGCTTTCTTTGGTACTTTCTTGGCCACGCAAGAAAGTACTACAAATAAAATACAATTAACTAATGGAGTTACAACTTAAACTTAAGTTCTTTATCTGTAGTCAATTGGAACTCTTCCAATTGTTTCCCAACTTGCACACTATATGTAGGACTATCAGTCCCAGCTTGCTTCTGAATAAGCATTTTCAATTCCCCTGTAGCTTTGAAAGGAAGTTTGTATTTAACAGTAACTTTAGAAACTCCCTGTGGCCTCAGACGATAGAGCCCCGCAAAAACAGTTTTCCCAAATTCTTCATACGGTTCGGATTTGTCTTCAAGACCATCAAGTGAAGTCAAAGTACTTCCTTTTGGAACATAAATCCGAACCCATGATGGCAAAATCGAATTGAGCCAGCCATCTTGTTTTTCAGGATTTTTATACGTTATAGTTACTGCTTTCTCAACCGTTCCATCCTTGGCAACAGTCACTTCTTCAGAAACTTCCTGCTTTACATAAAGGTTTGATTTCCTTCCACCAAGATTTGCATCATTGATAAAAAGATAATCAGAATTGGCATCGGTCGTTGCCACTTTGCCACCATATCCTGCAAGTTCTACTGCTTTTTGAACTTTGTCATCAAACATATAGAGAAGTACATGCTTTTCGAGTACAGAATTAAATCCTGCTTGGAAAAGTGCTGGGATCTTTTCTTTTGGTTGACCAAGAGCATTCGAAAGAATTGAATTCATGAGAGGTCCAATAACACCTTTTCGATTCCCATAATTTTTAGGTGCAAAGATAACTTTCGTCGGATCATTCTGATCCCAAACAACTGGCCCTTCAACATCTGCAAAACTTTCAAGTTCATGAATCACTTGAGGACAATTACATTCTGGATCAATTTGTGTACCAAAATTTCCAAATCCTGGAACTCCGATTGTTCCGATCACATCGAGTATATTAACTAACGTTTGGGTATCAACTGCAATAATGCCGTCAATATTATTAACTCCAACCGATTTTGATTCCTGAGCAAAGAGTTTCATCGATTCAGCAAAGTCCGGAGACCAGTTCATGTCACGGAGACGCAAGTTTTTAGAGATAAGATATGGTCCTTTGATATAATTAATGATTGGCTGTGCTGCAGGAACTGTTGGCTTATATTTTGCATCCAAATCATAAATGTCACTCGAAGACTTTGGTTCAAATTTCCCATTTTGAACAGTTGCAATTGAGTAAGCTGTGATGAATCCTCCCGTTGGACGAAGTTCTTTATCATTTTGGAATAAAACGAGATAGGTGCGGGGGCCATCGGTTCCCAACATGTACGGGGCAACTTCCAAAAGTGGTTTTGAATTTACGATAAATGTACTTACTGAATCAACAAGTTCAATTCCTTTTTTCAATTGTGCTCGTACTGGCTTTCCTTTAATGGTTTCAGGATAGCGATTTGGATCAATATAATCTATTTCTTTTTGAACAGCAGAAACTTTTTCTGAAAGATCACCTGCTTTGGGAATAATTCCCGGAATCGTCTTAACAACAAAATCAATTCTATCTTTGGCGGTTTCTTCTCCAGACTTTGCAGCTGCTCCACCTTTGAATCCAAGAAGATCTGCATATGGCTCAATGACTTGGAGCATAATATCTCCAGCTTCAAGGCCTTGCTCACCTGCAGCGATTGCATGAGAACCATCTGAAACATAAGTTCCAACAAAAGGGATTACTTTTGCCCATGCTACTTTTTGGTATGACTTTTTAAACATGGCAAGTGACTCTCTTGTATTTCCAAGTTCAGTTTTTACATTATTGAGATCTTGAGATTGTGCAGCAACTTGGAGTTTGTCTACTGAGGCCTTCACAACGAGTGCATCTTTATATACACCATAGGAGAGCCAAGCGAGAATTCCGATAATCACAAGGAGTACTAATACGATCCCCCCAATTACTTGGAATACTCGTTGCTTGTAGAATGGTCTTTTCTTATGTTTTTCCTTCATATGATGGTGATCAGTCAGTATTCCTTCATTCGGATTAATTTGTGGAATCAAAACATCTTCTGGCTTCTGCGAATGATTTTCAACTTTAATCTCAGGTACAGCAAATTTATCTGGCAGCATCCCTCAATGGTACCAAAATTATTCATCAAAGTCACCTAATTCCCATTTTCCCCCTTCTTTGCCGAACTTTCTTTCCAATTCAAATGCTTTGCTTTGAATTGTCTACAAAGAAGAAAGTTCGACCCCTATATTGCCCCTTTTCCTGAAATCATTGCCCAGGGAGTCTTCAACATAATTAAAAGGTCAAATATTATTGACCGCTTCCGTGCATAGTAGGCATCCATTTCTATTCGTCTATCAAAAGCCACCTGACTTCTTCCCGTGACTTGCCAATATCCTGTGATCCCCGGCTTCACTTTTAACACTTCTTTTACGAGTTCGCGTGTCTGAGGGAATAAATCCTGTTGCTTTTCCAATTCTTCAGGATAATACGGCCGCGGACCTACAATACTCATTTCTCCCTTCAATACATTCATCAGTTGAGGCATCTCATCGATTGAGTGTTTCCGAATCATTTTTCCAATTGATGTAATTCGAGGATCATTTTTAATTTTATAATTTCCTGCTTTTTGTTGTTCTTCATACGCTTTCTTGAATTTAGGATCAGTTTTTAAAAGTTCGTATGCATTGGAGATCATTGATCGGAATTTATATGGATAAAAGAGTTTGCCATTTTTCCCGACTCTCTTTGGTGTATCAGCAAAAACTGGTCCCGGTGATGTGAGTTTAATAGTACATGCTGAAACAAGAAGAATAGGAGAAAATAAAAGAAGAAGGATAAGGGATCCGATAACATCAATTGAACGCTTAGTAAATTCGTACATATTATAATAACTCTGTTTTCCCTTCTTTCTTCAGAAGTTCAACAACCTGTTTCACTTTCTGTGCTTTACTTTTACTTACGATTAATAACGCATCTTTTGTATCTACTACAATAATATTATCGACATCAATAACTGCAATCAGTTTGCCGTTATTATGAATAAGAGCGTCAGATGTATCAATATTAATAATCTCTCCTTGTTCATGGGGAGAGTCTAATATGACATTTCCTGATTCATCTTTAGGCAAATTTTTCCAAAGTTCATTAAAATCCCCAATATCAGTAAAGCTATAGTCAGCGATGAGCATTAAAAAGTTCTTTGCTTTTTCGCTAACTGCATAATCAACGGAAATTTT
>Ga0070689_100003133_pt1 | contig 10936 bp, 10 predicted proteins | sample KBSS23HmetaG_FD_64669 | JGI IMG/M metagenome (GOLD analysis project Ga0070689, IMG submission 64669) | Switchgrass rhizosphere microbial communities from Kellogg Biological Station, Michigan, USA - KBS S2-3H metaG | ecosystem: Host-associated > Plants > Roots > Rhizosphere ... | reverse complement strand
AGGAAGCGCTGCGTTTCCTCGCCCGTTCCCTTCTCCAGCAGATCCAGGTCCAGCGTGATGTGCGCGTCGCCGGCCTGGGCGAAGGTATAGCGATGCATGCCCACGCGGCGCGTCGCGGTCAACTCGGCCTTGACGCCATAGCGATCCAGGTTGACCTCGTAATAGCCGGCACTCGCCTGCTCGCCGCTGCGTGGCGAATGGATGTCCTTGGGGTTGAGCGTGCCCGTCACCGGTGCGACGCGGATGTTGTCGTATTTGCCGCTGCCACCGCTCAGATGCAGATGGCTGAAGCCGCGGATATCGCCCTCGCTCTGGAAACCCTTGCGAGCGCCGAAGCCACGGATGTCGGGTCCCAGCTTGACCATGCCGAACGGCGTGGTGGCGCCGACGAATACCTCGCCGTACCAGTCCTCGCCGATCAGGGGATCGACGTCCGCCGCATGCTCGGCGGCCATCGCGGGAAGTGCGGGAACGAGCGTGGCAAGGCCAAGGATGGCCATGCGCAAGGCCTTGCGCAGAGATGGGTAGCGTTTCATCAGGATCATGTCGACTGTCTTCTTCAGAACGTATAGGTCATCTGGACCGTGTAATTGCGTCCGGACAGGTAATAGAACGTCGGGTTGGTCGCCGCGCCGTTGCCTTGGATGACGCTGCGATGGTCGAACAGGTTATTCAATGAAAGTTGCAGTCTTAGATCAGGCATGAACCGGTAACCGAGATTCAGGTTCGTATAGTTGTACGCCGGCAGCCGCGCGTTCGGGTTGTAGTTGGCACCGCTGGTCTCGCCGGTGGCCGTGTAACGTGCGCCCACGTACTTGGTCAGGAACGAACCGTAGAACTGGCCGCGGTCGTAGATGAAGCCAACGTCGGCGGTGGAGCTGGGCGCGTTGGCAATCTGCAGGCCCGTGGTCTTCGAATACGCGCTGTTGAGGCTGCCATTGGCGGTGAAGCTGAAGCCCGAATGGCCGAGGACACGCGTGAACTCGGCCTCGATGCCCTTGTAGATCACGCCGCCCTGGTTGAAATACACGCTGATCAGCGAACCGCCCGGACCGATCGGTTCTTCCACGCTGTTCACCAGGTTGCCGAAGTCGATGTAGTAGACGTCGATGTCGGCGACGGTCTGCTCCGTCTTCCACACCAGGCCGGCCTGATAATTCTTGGTCGTCTGCGGTTGGACCTGGCTGCCGTCGCCCTGCAGGATCGTCACCTTCGGCGCCTGGAAACCCTCCGCCCACTGCGCATAGCCTGCGAGATTGGGACTGAAGCGATAGTTGACTGCCACCGCGCCCAGGTTGGTGCTGAAGTGGCCGCTGCCGCCTACCGGCAGGAAGTTGGACACGCCATCCAGCGTGCGGTCGAAGTCCACGTGCTTGAGGCCCGGCACGATGCTCAGGTTCTCCACCGGCCGCCATTCCACTTCCACGTAGCACTGCGTGGTGTTGGAATGCGCATTGGTATCGATGATCTGGTCGTTCGGCGTGCCGGCCAGCGTGCGCGGCGTCATGGTGGAAAGATCCACCGTCACCTCGTGCTGGCTCTGGTACGCGCGCTCCGCCCAGATGCCGGCACGCAAGGTGCTGTCGAGCCAGCCGGTACCCAGGTCCTTCTCCGCACGCAACATGTCGCCCCACGCACGATAGGCGCTGTGGTTGACCGCGCCGGGCACGCCACCGTGCGGCAGCAACGCCTGGTTGGGCGTGTTGCCCAGCAGGTCCACGCCGCCGGGGCCGCCGTCGCGCAGGCTGTACGTGTAGAGCTTGTTGTCCAGGCGCCAGCTGTTGTAGTCGCCATGCAGCTGCAGGTATTCGAAATCCGCGTGGCGATCGTCCACGTTGTACTTGTAGAAACCCTGCGTGTCGGGATCATCGGTCAGGCCGCCGAAATCGATGCCGTAGCGATCGGTCTGTTTGCGCGGCTGTGCGGTGAAGGTGTTCCAGTTGACCTTGTTGTAATCGGCGACCAGGGTGAGCGTGGTGTGGTCGCCCAGCGGCTGCTTGATCTTGAACAGCACGTTGTCCTGCTTAAGGCCGGCGTTGTCGAGCAGGCCGTCCGTTTCCAGATGGCTATAGTTCACCGACGCCTGCGTGCCGAGGTTGCCGAACGTGCCGGTGTTGCCCTCGCCCGCCACCTGCCAGGTGTTGCCGCTGCCGTACATGGTCGAGAGCTGGCCGGAGGGTTTGTCCGTGGTGGGTGCCGAGTACAGCGCCACCGTGCCGCCGAAGGTTGCATTGCCAAGATTGCTGGCCGTGCCAGGGCCGCGATCCACCACTACCTCACCGAGCGATGGCGCGGGAAAGAACGCCGTGGTCGCGTGACCGAACGCACCCGGGTCGCCGAACGGAATGCCGTCGAAGCTCACGTCGTACTCACCGTCCTGGAAACCGCGCACCGTGCCGCTCTTGCTGGAGAAGCCCGCACCATTGGGTGACGCGTTGATCGCTGAGGGCGTGAGTTCGAGCAACGCGAGGTAATCGTCCCTCGGCGAGGCGATGGTCTGGATGTAGTTGCGGTTGAGGATGGATTGCGGCTCCAGTTCCGACAGGCTCGCCTGCGAGGGCGCCAGGGCGGAGGCCGTACCCGGTGGCGCTGCATTGGGATCGTCGACTGCGGCCGACACGGAAATGCCTTGCAGATTGCGCGCGTCCTGTGCGGCCACGCCGCAGGCGGCGGCCAGGGCAGCCACGCCCAGGCCGAGACGGATTGCTTGACGCATGAACGACAGACTCCTTTGTTGGCACGCAGCCACCCGCCACGGAGCCGTGCTGGCCCGGGGATCGTGTCGGAGCGGCTGAAATGTGCGACGATGGGAAAGAGTAGTGAAAACTATCTTTGTGTCATGACAACAAGTTGACGCTCGTGTGGCGAGGCCACTGGCACGACATCAGCACCGGCATGCGTGCGTGCAATGAAGGCTGCTAATGTCGCCGCTCGCGTCGCCATCCGTTCGACCAACAAGGAACACGCATGAGTACCGGCAAGGCAGCCAAGAAAACCGCTGCGCGCGCGGCAAAGATCAACCTGGACACCAAGCAGCAACCGGTGCAGCAGCGCTCGGTGGAAACGTTCGAGTTGATCCTCGAGGTCACCGCGCAACTGCTCGGCGACGTGGGCGTCGAACGGCTGTCCACCAACATGGTGTGCGAAAAAGCGGGCATCAGTCCGCCGGCGCTGTACCGCTACTTCCCCAACAAATACGCCATCCTCAAGGAACTCGGCGAACGCCTGATGGCGTGCCAGAACCGCGCCTATCGCGAGTGGCTGGAAGCGGAGCGACAACTGGATTACGACGGCTCGCGCGACGCCACCACGCGCGGCCTGCGCGACATGCAGTCGCGCATCAACGCCGCCACCATGGCCTTTCCCGGCTCGGCGTGGATCATGCGCGCCTTGCGTGCGGTGCCCACGCTGCGACACATCCGCCTGGATTCGCACGAGTCCGTCACCGAGACCAGCTACGACGCATTGCGCGGCCGTTATCCGCATGCGGACGAAGCCGCGCTGCGCCTCTCCATGCGCCTGTCCACCGAAGTGATGTACGCCGCGACGGAAATGGTCATCGACAATCCGCAACTCGACGGCAACCTTATCAATGCCGAAGTGGCCGACATGGTCGTACGCTACTACGACAAGTTCGTGGAGAACGAGGAAGCCTACGCGGGTACGCTGAAGAAGCGAGCGGCACCGAAGAAGCAGGTCACGAAGAAGACGGTTGCCGCGCGCAAGACGCGGCAACGCTGATCGCGCCTATCACCGTTCAATGGGTTCGTGGTGACGCGTAGCTCTGGCCGGGGACGATCGTCGTCACGTAACCGCCATTCCAGTCGCGATCAAAAATCGACGACAAGGTACCGGCCGCCGACTTTCCATTCACGCGCACCGACACATCCACGGTGGTATGGAAGTAGCTCCACTCCCAGTTGCCGGTGCCCACGAACGACTGGTCGTCATCCGCCACGGCATACTTGGCGTGCTCGACTCTCGCGTAAGGGATGAATCCGCTCGGCGATGGCGGGACGCGGCTGAACTTCACCGTGATGTTGGGCAGTGACGCCAGGCTTTTCAGGTAAGACTGCGCAGGCTCAGTGAGCGACCAGTCGCCGACGATGATACGGACGTCCACACCCCGGGCGGCTGCGTCGCGAATGGCCGTATCCAGGCTGGACCACCAGCCTTTGGCGCCATATTGCTTGATCGCCGACAGCGTCATGACCTGGACGCGCAAGACGTGCTGACTCGCGCCGATCATATGGATCAACGCCCCCTCTTCGCTGCTGACCCATGCAGGCATCAATGACGACGGACTGAAAGCGGGGAAAGCCGTGATCGGTGAAGAACCGCCATCCTGCAGAACGACCGGGTTGTCTTCGGTCACGGGCGTGAAGTCCGGTGATGCCTGGGCCGCCTGGGCTGCCTTGGGCAAATCCGGATGGCCGGCCAATTGCCAGTCGAATTCAAAGGATGCTTCCACGGTTTTCGCAAAGCGCTCATTGCGGATGCGCGCCCCTATCTCGTGGATCTGTTCAAGCGCCCGCCAGTCCCAGTTCTGGCTGCCGATGAACACGGTCTCGTCGTCGACCACCATGTACTTGGCGTGCAGCACGCCGCCGGTCAATTCGTCCACGGGCAGCACGCGGATCGTGATACCGGGTACTTGCCGCAGCCGGTCCACGCCTTCCTGGTTGTTCTTGAGAAACGTGTGATCCACCAGCACCCGCACGGCGACACCTGCGGCGGCGCGTTCGGCCAGCGCATCCAATACGGGCGAAAGCGCCCCGCCGCCCGGCTTGTCTGCAATGTAGAACGCAGCCAAATCGATGCTCTTGTGGGCCGAGCGGATCATCTGCAGCCAGACGGCCTGCGTACGCGGCACGCCGGGTTCGCCATAGAACGTTGCCTCCGGCACGCTTTCGACGATCTGAAAGTCGGCTTCGGGAGAACGCGGAACCGGTTTGGCGGCAACGATCGACAACGAAGAGAGTCCCGCGCCGATGCATGTGCAGATCAGCTTGAGAGCGATCGACCCAACGCTTCGTGCCTCAGGGCGGACCCAGGAGAATGGCTTCTTTGCTTGAGACTGTTTCATGCGGGGACTCGTGATGCCTCGTGGGAAGCGGAATGACGGTATCGGCGTGAAAAGATTCACCGGCAATCGCACATTGGTGATCTTCCAATTCCTCGGCGCTGCCGCGGTTGCCCGGGTTGAAGGTCGCCTTGGTGCTGAGCAGGATGAATCCCGGACGGCCATCCGGCGCCCGCGCGCCGACGACGGCAAGGCCATGGAGATCCATGGCATCGCCAGCCGGCAGCACTGCCGCCAAGGACTTGAACGGGTCGACGGACAACGATGCGCCGTCCACCCATCGGGCGTCATAGGCATGCCCAAAAGGAGGCAGCGGCTCAGCCAGCCTCTGCCACTGGTTGCCCAAGCTGGGAAGCAGGCGTTGCAGAACCCCGTGCACATCCGTCCGCACACAATCGATATGGATGTGAAGTTGATCCTGCGATCTTCCGTAGCGGGAATTCACGGCGAGCATCAGCTGGTCGCGCGCACGGGGGCCGTGCAATGCCGCTTCCACATATGACCTCGCCTCCCAGGCGCGCGCAAAGTAGTTCGGCGAGCGCGCCGTCTGAAGCACCGGATCTTCCACGCCGCTGATGCGATCAAGGGGGATCACCAGATACTGATAGCGTCCGATCTGATCCTTCAGGATGGCGTAGCCGTCATGGGCTCCCTGCCCGGGAACTTCGGTGCAAGGCGATGGCGGATGGGCGCCGGCAATCGCTGCCGGTGCGCAGACTCGACCTACCCTCTTCCACAGCGCATTTCGGTCTTTGATGCCGTCCGGTGCTCGCAACGGGTTATCGGCGGGGATTTCCTGCGACAGGCTTGCCAGGGCCAGAGTGAGGCCAACGAAGCACAGTCGTCGCTTCCACGGCCGGCGCATCACCGAACGGATGGCCGCGCTCTTTTTGGCCGTCCGTATGAAGCCTTCGTCTCTCATGACTGTTCGCCCCGGGCCAAGAGCCACATGGACACGACGCCAGTGGCAATACCAATGGCTGGCGCCCACCGCGCACTTCCGGCGGCCTTGAGCCAGGCCGCGGGAAGGATGTCCGCCAGGGCGACGTACAGGATGGAGCCCGCGGCAAACGCCGCCGTCAATGCGGCCGATTTCTCCGACGGCAACGTCGCTGCCACGGCGAGTGCTCCGGCAGGCACGGCAATGGCCATGGCGAGCGACAGAAAGAACGCGCGCCGCGGATCGTAGCCGTTGGAAACCAGCACGCCGGCGCTGGCGATCTCGCGGGGAATCTCGTGGATCGCAATGGCCGCAAGCGCCGCATATCCCGCCGGACGACTTGCCAGGAACGCGCCAGCCAGGATGATTCCGTCGACCGAATGGTGAATGAAATCACTGGTAAGCGTCATCCGTGCGGCCGGCGCGACCACGCCTCCATCGATGCGGTGCGCGCGCACTACGTTTTCGACAAAAGCGAGAAACGTTGCGCCAACGACAAAGGCGAGCATGATCTCGCTCAGGTCGTCGTGTGACCCCAACGCGTGCGGCAAGAGATGCAAAAGGCTGTCGCCGACAAGCAAACCTACCGCCACCGCCTGGAGCCATGGCAGCCAGCGAGTCCGGATGCCACCGGGCATCCAGACAACGACACGCGAGAACAAGGATGTCGCCCCGAGGATGAGGGACGACAGGAAGATTTCGATCACACGAGCATGCACTGATACGTCCTAATGAGCCGTTGCTTGACGACATCAATGTCCATGAACGCGGCGATGCTTAGCAGGGCGTCCACTTCTCGTTTCCATCGCTGTCAGCTTGTTATGTTATGTTATAACATAATGATGCAGCGCAAGGACGACGGATGCAGCCCTGCCGGAAGTCATGGCACATCTAGAACGACAAGGGCGATCGCGCGTCACGCGGCGAGACCGCGGCGCAAACTCCTGCGCAGCTCGTGATAACGAGTGGCTCGATATCGGCGCCTCTAGCTATAACGGCGCAGCGGGCTTTCAAGTCTTGGCTCGCGTGGCCGCTTTACGGGTCACTGGCCAGAACTGTTTTGCTTGAGACCTCTCGCCAACGACTCGACATTGCCAATCCAGGCGGAGAGCAAATCGGCGTCCTCTTCCCACAGCTCCCTCAGTTCGCTGGACTTGCCGCATACCCGCAAACAGGCCTTCGAACCAAGCTCGGCCAGGGCGTCGAAGTCGAGTGCGGCCAGTCCTTCGCGCCAGGCCACCCGGGCCTCGGTCTCGTCGTCGTCCAACGGTTGCCCGTTCTTCGCCGACAGGATGACGGCTGCGGAAGCAAGCACGGCCTGGCCTGCGTCGTATTCCACGTAATCGGCGGCAAGCGCGGCCTCGAACGCTTTGCGCATGACGACCCGTGGGTCGGCTCGCGGAATCAGCTGTTCCTCAAGGAAATCCAACGCGGTGTCGTCGTCAAAGACTCTTGCACCCCAAGCACCCATCTGCCTCTCCTTACCTCAATAGCTGGCCGAAACATTCCATCCGCGACGCACTCATTCCTTCAACTTGTGGCTGTCGTCGGCGGTCAGATCCAGGCCGTAAACCTCTCGCAGCTTCTGGATGTGCTGCAGCGTCTTGGTCGAAAAGGGCTTCTTGTTCTCGAAGGCATGCAAGGCGATCCCTTCGATCAGATCGCCCAATGAGATGTCCATGGTCTCCGCGAGGCTCTTGAGCACCTTCAATATCCGCTTCTCGATCCGCACACCCGTCTGCACGCGATCAATTTTCATAGGGTCATTCATGATGTATTCGTTGGTCGCCCAGATTCGAATTCAGCTGCTGCCAAGGACTTCCGGAACAAGAGACTCCTCGGGCTCCGCTCCAGGAACGGTTTTTCTTTGTAATCCAGGCTTCGATAGAGGGCAACCGCTGGGACGAGATCGTGCCCCGTATCGAACTCGATGACCCGGCCGCCCTTCCCTGCCACGAAACGTTCGGCGTGCATCATCAAGGCGCGCCCCATTCCTGAGCGGCGCGCCGAGGGAGCAATCCAGAGGCGATAGAGTCTGGCGAGTTCGGCATCCGCATGGAAACTCACCACGATCATGCCAGCTACCGACAATTCGCGACATGCGAAGATTGCATGAGCGTGCTGCAGATTGTCCGCAGTGAGTGAGCCCTCGGGCTGGTCGTGGCCGCCCTGGCGAAGTTCGGCTGTCATGTAGGCACTGATGCGATGAAAGAGACTGCAGTTCGCCGTCGTCTCTAGAAAATCGATCGTGCTGTCGGAGCTGGTCGCATCGTCCATCGTGGTTGCTCGACTTGGATTAGTGTGGTTGTACCGCAGCGTGAGCCAGCATCCCGGTGATCGCGTCTCGCCACTCCGGGCCCTGCGTCGTGAAGAACTGCTCGAATTCGGCAAGATACCTGGGGTCGGCACTACTCAGTGGCGTGCGGCTGCACCAGACGTGCACGTGCACGGTCGCCGGGTCTTTCTGGCTCAGGGAAATGTCGTAGCGCGACACCCCCGTATCCGGAATGAAGATGAGATAGCCGACTTTGCCCTGCTCGGGCGCGTAACGGTCCATGACCCAGGTTGCGGCGCCCCACTCCGACTTCGTCTGGAAAACGGCACCGACCTCCTGGCCACCGCCACGAGGCCGCACGAAGTCGGGACTCCATTCGGGCGCCCACTCGCGCTCCTTCACCGGTCCAAAATAGGGCGTCAACGCGGCCACTGTTCCCGGCAGGTCGAAATCGAACTCGCGTTCGGCATACATGTGTGCCGCTCCTGTGTGGGATGGCAGATTCGATGCACCGTGAATACCGTGCGCACCAAGTACGCCGTGCCCTCGCTTCGCATCGCTTTGCGAATGGACCATGGCGATTCCCGCGCCGATCGCAAGCGACGCGGCCATGAAACCGATCAGTATCATCTTCGTGCGCATTGAAACTCCCACGAGCAGGCAGGTAGCTCTCGATCGACTCGTTTGTCCTTCCAGTCATATGTACCTTGGTACCAAGGTACATATTAGGCAACGATTGCCTGCTCTGCAAGTGGGCGTTCTTTGCGGTCCCTCGCCTGGTATCGCGTTGCCAGCTGATAGCCAGTACCTCGGGGCAGTTTGATTGCCTTCGGCTGTTGGTCTACGCGACGCCACCGAGATTCACAGCAATGCGTTCGCCGGTCGCGACGGCGACTTAGGCAGAGACCAGCACCAGACACAGTCAAGCAGGCCCCTGAAGGAGCCTGCTTTCCTTTTCCACATTATTCAGAACAGCGTGACCGCTGCCTGGAGATTACTTCTGCTGGGAACCGAGCTTCTCGCTCAATGCGCCGCCGAAAGGCGCTGCATCGCTGGTGACAAGGCAGTTGTAATCCTTGCCCTCGTTAAGAACCAGCACGGACGACTTGGCTCCCTTGAAGTCCAGGCCGATCGAGAACAACACGTAGTTGTTCGGCAGTACCGGCGGACGGAACGCGCCGAACGCATACTGGCCTGCAATACCCAGCGGCGGCATGTTCACGGTGAGCTGCAACGGCTGCGTAGCCTTCGGCGACGGCAAGGACGACGATGCGGTCATGATCATCGACTGTGCATCGATGGAGTACTGCGTCGTGACGGTAATGCCCAGATACCGGGAACCCGGGGCCGACACCTGCTTGCGGCAGGCTTCGACGTCTTCCGGCTTCTTATCTTCCTGCCCGGTCTGCAACGTCGCGAAGACGTGAGTCAACTTGACCGATGCCTTTCCTTGGACAGGTGCCGCGAAAGCAGCGCTGCCAAAAGACATGGCGATCGCGCCACAGGCCAGGAAATAACCTAAACGACGGCTTTTAAAGCGCATATTTTCCCCTTGATTATTGAGTGAGATACAACCGAGGCATTCAACCAATGCTAATCGCAAGAAAACACGGATGGCCAAAAAGCGCGCATTATTCAATGGCAATCGAACCCCTGTTCGATTACGCACAAAGACGCAATGAATCACGCCGACCGAAGCCGGCGCGCCAAGGCCATGAATAGCAACACCTAAAGGACGTCAAAAGCCCAATCAGCCGAAGCTTGACGGGGCGCTGAGCCCCATCATTTGCCGACTAAACCTGATACCTGAATTCCCCAAATAGCGGCGAGAAGCTATCACGCAATTGCGTGTAAATGGCGTGAATAATCAACGAAGGGCCGCCTGAGCTGAGGCTTTCGTTTCTGTTGCTATAAATAAGATCACTTATGGATCGGCGTATGCCGTCGCGTTAGCGCTGTTCTTTCAAATCCATTCGACCCGACGCCACCTGGGTATCGATGCGATACACGTAGGCATGTAATCCTGATGGACGCTTCGGCAACTCCAGATGCAGGCCGTCTGCGTTCTGCCTGAAGGCGATCGATGTGCCTGTTGCCAGCAGCGTTACCTTCCGAACCGCCATGGAAGGCGTGATGGAATGAATCACCGCCTGCCCATTCGCAGGCCACTCCATCTCGATGGCATAGAGGTGGCCATCGTGCGTGGTGAACCGGAAGTCTTCCGGCGTATAGGGCTTGGTCTTGGTGTCTTGCATGGTGCCGGCGGCGACCTGGGTTGGGCCTTCGCCGAAGCGCTGCCAGGGTCGCGAGCCGTAGATGGCATCGCCGTTGAGCTTCAGCCACTGGCCCACGGCGAGCAGAATGCTTTTTGCCTCGTCGGGAATCGTACCGTCGGCCTTGGGACCGATGTTCAACAGCAGGTTGCCGTTCTTGCTCACTACGTCGGCGAGCAGTTGCACGATCTCGTCGGGCGACTTGTAGGTGTCGCCCTCGGCGTAGCCCCAGGAGTCAGGGCTCACGGAGGTTTCGGTCTGCCAGGGCTGCGCAAGGATATCGGCCGCCTGCCCTCGCTCGATGTTCAAGGTGCCGGTGCCGGGCATCATGTTGTCGAGCTTGTAATTGAGCACGACGCCTTGAT
>Ga0070689_100003121_pt1 | contig 10944 bp, 8 predicted proteins | sample KBSS23HmetaG_FD_64669 | JGI IMG/M metagenome (GOLD analysis project Ga0070689, IMG submission 64669) | Switchgrass rhizosphere microbial communities from Kellogg Biological Station, Michigan, USA - KBS S2-3H metaG | ecosystem: Host-associated > Plants > Roots > Rhizosphere ... | reverse complement strand
ACCGCGATCAGTTGGCGAGTTACGATCGTGTTGCTGCTCGAGCTGGACGCTGGCGAAGCACACTCCGTGCGGTGGTTATAGACGCCTCAGCTAGCTGCCCGGGTGATAGTCGACGGCTTTTAATGCGCGACTGAGAAGATGGGCGCTGAGGAATGGTGAATGATATCTCGGATTGCCAGAGCAGTGCCTAAAAGCGCGGTCACCAGCATGCCGATCACGGCGATCTTGTGCAGCTATTTGCGCATTACAAAACTGAATAGCCAATCGTCACAAACGAGGTCAGAAGCCACACGGTAGCAAAGCCGAGGAAGAGAGCGAGATACGGGCTTGCGGGCATGACACGTCTCCCTTAAGCGACTATCGGCTGCACGGAGTGCGCAACGAAGATCCAAGTGGCAGCGAGGCTCAGTACTGTGCCGGCCAAGCTGGAAACGAGGACGTAAAGGGTTCGAGCGTCAGACTGGGGTGCCATAGCAGATCCTCCGATTTATCTGCTCAAGCCGATCTTGAGTATGGGAGAATCTTAAAGCGCCCTCTGAAATCGCGATGTGAGAATTGTCACGTCGCAGAAACCCATCCAAACTGAGCATTTCTGCGCCTAAACAACATCATGCTTAGATTTTTGAGAAGCGGTGCTACTGCTGTTGCGTTTGAAGGCTCGGCCGAACCCGCTTGTCAGCTGGTCACTGCCACGCACAGCGCGCCCTCAAAGGCCGAGCTGCCCGGAGTTCACGGGCAATTGCCGTGCAAAGTCCTTATCAGCTCAAAAGCGCCCGACGTTGGAGTTACGTCACCCTAGGCGCGCGAAAGGTGAAGAGAGATCCGTTCTGAAAAAGCCGTCGCCTGAACGGCGTGCCCGCAAGGGCGCAGCTTAGGACGATCTTGTCACCGCTCGCTTTTACACGTTGCTTCACCCGTGTCGTCGTGCCGTATGTCTGCACGACAGGCTCGATGGCCTGCGGCAACTAGCCGAGCAGCGTATGATTAGGAGGGCAGGGTTGGACGCACCCCGCTATCTGCGCCATCGCTGTTATTTCGGCAACCATTCGAAACCAACTTTGCCTTTTGGCAAAAGCCGATCGTGTTTGCACTGGCAACTCTTTGTCAGCGGAAGCCTGCTCGTAGGTGGCTGCAACTAGCCGAGCAGCGTATGATTACGAGGGCAGGGTCGGACGCACCCCGCTATCTGCGCCATCGTTGTTATTTCGGCAACCATTCGAAACCAACTCGCCTTTTGGCAAAAGCCGATCGTGTTTGCACTGGCAACTCTTTGTCAGCGGAAGCCTGCTCGTAGGTGGCTGCAATGCGAGAATGCTGTGGCGCTGTGAGAACCATGGCTGATGCGCGATCACTTAAGGGAGGGCGTGGTTAGTGGTGTCACCGCGACAGCTTGAGTGTGGTGAAAGCACCCCCCTAAGGGTACTAGGACCGCCAGCATCACCGACACAATAATAGCGCGCATTTTTCGACCTCATCCTTGCCGCTCGCAAACTGAGCATGGTCACTATGCCTGCCATTTCTTAATCGGGGGGTGGAGGGTGCTGGTAGCGTTTGCTTAAAACTTGGTTAAAAAGTTTAAGGCTCTTAGCCGTCAGGCTTTGTCCTGCGCCCTGCGCGTTCGGCGCTCCCGGATGCCAGTCATTTTTTCTTAAGCGCGAGCGAAGTTAGACGCGGCTGCTCCACAAGTCGTTTTCAAGAGATTGGCGGAGAGGGTGGGATTCGTGACCAGCGCCTTACATTTGCGACTCCATTTTAAGATGTTGCGGACGAACTCCTCCGCGCTTTCGTCCCGCGCCAGTGTTCGGGCTTACTGACGCCGACCCCGCCACCCGGAAATCGCTGGGTCAACGAGTAGAAGGGCGGCGATAATCAATACATTGGTCATCATCCCTTCCTAAGCGACGCTCGCGTCCGCTGGACAGCACATGCAGGAGATCGTCCAAGTTAGGCAGAACTGAGCACCTCGTGCGACAAGAACGACTAAGCCGATTAGCCCTAGCAGGCAGAATTTAGACATGATCGGGTGATCAGCTAACACAGGCCAATCGCGGCATCTGTGTTTTTGTTGCGTCGAGCACTATGTTCCCCCACCGTCGCACGGCATTCATTCTTTGCGTTTTTCTCGCTATTGGAGGCGTACGGCAGGCGGTTGCCGCGCATTATCCCATCAGTACGTCAACCTGCGTGCGGGCCCTGGCACCGATTTCCCAGTGATCCTAACGGTTCAGGCCCAGGCCCCAATTTCCATTCGTGGGTGCTTGGGAGACTACACCTGGTGTGATGTCGTGTTTGGGTATGATCGCGGTTGGATGAGGTCCATCTATCTCTCAGGAATTTACCAAGGCTACTACTATCCGCTTCGCGACTACGCGCCCCGGCTCGGCTATTCGGTCGTTAATTTCGACATCAACCAGTATTGGGACTTATATTACCGGGACAGGACCTTTTACCAAGACCGTTCACAGTGCCGGTCCTCGACCAGAAGGCTGGGTGCCGGTCAATGTAGATCGGCAATGGCGCCCTTACACGTACGGCCGTTGGGCCTACACCGGTCGTTACGGATGGAGGTGGAACTCCGACAAGCAGTTTGGCTGGGCCACCTACCACTGCGGCCGATGGGGTTTCTCAAGCCAGGTTGGCTGGTTCTGGGTGCCGGGCAGCCGTTGGGGTCCGGCCTGGGTGTCATGGCGGTCCTCTGACAACTATTTGGCCTGGGCGCCACTCCCGCCCTCATATGATGAGGACGTGAGTATCAACATCCGGGTCGAGACGGTTCCGGACTATTACTGGCAAGTGGTTCCGACTGGGGCATTCGTGTCGACAGATCTTTCGCGGTACATCGTGCGGGATGAATCTCGCTATGAACCAATTCTGCAAAAAACCCGTCCGCTAGGTAACGTTACGATCAACAATAACGTGGTCGTGAATAACGTTGTTAACGTCAACGGGCAAACCAGAGGGAAGTGAGAAGAAGGGAAAGAAGGGGTGGCCACCGTGTCCCGCGGGGACCGTTCTTCTTGAGAATGGGACGTTCGCTCCTCCTCATCAGTAGTGCGGACGAGTGATCCTGATGACTAATGATGAATTTGCAGTCCACGTGACCACTTCGATCGGCATGCCGCAATGCAGGGAACGGCGGGTCTCACAAATCCCCGTGTCGTCGTGAGAAGGCGACCAGTTGTTGTGTGCCACCGCGTATGCTGCCGACTACCATGTCGCCCTGAGCGTAGGAAGGGGCGCCTTCCAATGCCACTGAATCGCGAGAGGGATCGAGAAAATGATCGTGACCAGACGGGGGGTTTTGACAGCAGCAGCTTGCCTCACGGGTGCTGCGGTAGTGGCAAGTTTAATGCGAAGCGGAACGGGCGGATTCAAATCCACCATGACGACCCTCTTTTGGGTCGGAGAACCCTCTGATGCCGACAACGACTTTATCCCAAATGATGTTAGCTATTGGGATAACCAATGGCAGTTGAGCTTCGGCGGCGTTGATGATCCAGAGCATAGGAATGGCTATTGGCCAGCCGAGTTCAAACCCAATGAAAATCCGTTTTATGTCGCGCTGCCATTTGGCGAGTTCGAATCGGAGAGTGGTAACGAGCTTAGGGCGGATGCGCTAAGCGTCCCTTGGTATCGTGCAGGGCTTTCGCCCCTCCTGAAAAACCATTGGGTCGTAATTAATCGCGGTGACCGCACCTGCTATGCGCAGTGGGAAGACGTAGGACCCTTCGAAGTTGACGATTTTGCTTTCGTGTTTGGCAGTGTAAAGCGTCCTCGCAATACCTTTGACGCCAAAGCGGGGTTAGATGTCTCACCTGCTTGCTGGCAATATCTGCGCATGGACGACAATATAGAAACAGCTTGGCGCTTTGTCGACGCGGCGGACGTCCCGCCCGGGCCTTGGACCGAAATTGTCACCGCATCGGGAAACAATCGCCCCAGTGGAGTCGCCTAGCGAAACTCAATGAGCCGTTCGACGCCGGCTTGGTCTAGGGCCTGCCGCTCTTGGTCTTAGCTTCTCCTTCCGAGGCATTGCCCATTCTCCTCCGCGCTGCATCCCGCACCTTAACGCGTCCTTTTGCGTGCATACTCTGTTTCAGCGCTGCCGTGATGTTGAGGACTTCCGGCTTTGCCTTGCTGTCTGTGGCAAGCCCGATTTGAGGTGCTCGTTGCTCGACCTTAGTTTGGAGAAACTCTCGCAACCGTCTTCGGCAAATTTGTAGGGCATTTTCTCATGCTCGAAGAGTCCACTTTCCGTTTCTTGCCCATCGCGTCTGCTGTCGCTGGAGACGGTTTAGCTACCGAGCTAATTAGTTCGAGGCGCGCTCAGATTCCAACCCTTCAGGTCGACACGCAAAGGTGAAGACTGCCGCTCGTACTTGACATTCAGCTTTCGTGTTTCACCTGGCAATAGGGTAATGGCGTTATCGTCCCAATAGGCCGGCAGGACCTCATGTTCATCATCGGCATTTACCACGCGCACCTGAACGAAGAACGCCAGCGCCTCTGAAGAAAGGTTCTTTAGAGTCACGCTCGCTTGCGTGGCTGAAACTTTCGCGCTCAATTGCACGCAGACATTAGGGAGTTTCTGCAGATCTGTGAGGTCGGCATCGGATACGACCGGAGTGTATTTGAAGTCGGTGCGCGACCAATCCAGGATCTCCCTCTTTTTCGAAAACCAGTAAAAATTGGGAGGGAACGTCCGAAGGACCGCGCCCTTCGGCGAAAGCTCCTCAAGCTCAAGCCGCACGAAATAAGTCGTCGTGATGTCACCGGGCGCAGCTAAGGTATCGATCTGGAGGCTTTGGGCTTCGCTGATTGAAACTTGTTTTTCCGAACGCGCACGCTCATGCATGCCGAAATCAAAAATTCGAGTCACAACTCTTAAATGAGGGTAACTCCGATCATTCGAAAGGTGGATCAGGTGGACGCTGCCGTCGACCGGGTTGTACGCCAAATGCAGCGGCTCATTGGCTTTCTTTGCACCGAAGTAAGCACCCTCGCCGCGTAAAAAGTAATCGAAAAGGTGCCAGTAGAAAGACGGCCAGGAGTTGTTCAACATCCATTGAATCACGCCGGTGGTTTGGGTGAATTGGCGTGCGGCATAGGCTTCGAACATGGCCCGATGACCCTCATACGCGAGCACCTGCGCTTTACGCGAGAAATCGTCAAGACTGGTAGGCGGGCCATGACGATCAGTTACCGCTCGAGTGAACGTATCTAATTGGTGAAATTCGTTTTGTGCGGAGTGGAGGAGCCAAGCAGGTCCGATGGGCCACAATTCATTCGGAAGGAGAAAATCCTTGAGAGCCTCCGCACCTGGGGGAGCCGCGCCCATGCTCGCCTCCGTGTTGAAGCCGAACGCCCCGCCATAATTATCGTCAATCCACCAGTAGGACGACGGCACGTAATCGTAAGGTCCCGTCATCTTCATGCCGGTTGGACCGACCAGGGTCGTTTCATCGCGGGCCGAAGCGACTGAAGGATTCGGCCAATTCTCCTCTTGCAAAACCCGCAAATAAAGGCGCTCCACCTCAGGACCGGGAGCGTTGTCGCTCCCATAAAACCACGCCAAGATACTGGGATGATTGCGCAGAGCGCGCAGCTTAGAGCGCAGTGAGGCCTCAGCGATACTCATGTGCTGATCAGTCCAGGCGGCAGATTGTTCCCATGCCGAACAGCAAGCCCAGCCTGTCAAAATCATCAAGCCCTCGCGGTCGGCCATGGAGTAAAACTCATCTTCCTCGAATTGACCCTCCATGCGGATTGAATTTAGACCAAGATGTTTAACTAGGCTGAGTTGCCGGCGTTGACGCCCTCGATCGGTACGTAAAAATAAATCAGAAGCCCAGCCTGCTCCCCTGACGAAAAAGGGTTTGCCGTTGACGCGAAACAAGCGATGCCCTTGCCAATCGATTTCGGACGTCACTTTGCGAACGCCAAACTCGACTTGTATGTGATCGCTAAGGCGTTCCGAAGACAATTTAAATCCAAGTTTGGCGCGATAAAGCGGCTGTTTGCCCATTCCAGCCGGCCACCAAAGTTTCGCGCCTTCGGACGGCAAAGTCAGCGTCACACGCTTGTGTTCCCCGGCGGCTAAATTCACGCTCTGTCGAACGCGCTTTGAATTCACTGAACTGCTCGCAAAAAAAGTTCCGATTTGTGCTGTCGGTCCGTCGTTCCAAAGCTCACAGGAGACTTGAATCGCATCGCCGTCAGCCCGAACTTGAGGCGAGCGCAGTGCCACCGGACCACTCCACAAGAGACGGACAGGTCGGTAAATGCCCATGTTCTTATCGCCGGGCGCCGGATTCCAATCCACCCATGTTGATGACAGATCTCCGGGGCGCGGAGCGAACACTTCGACAGCCAGAACGTTTGGCCGCCCATCCGTGTACAAAAGTTTTGTCACATTGAATTCGTAAGTACGAAATGAGCCGCGCAGCTGCGCGAAGCTCGCAATTTCAATTCCGTTCAACCAAATTTCGGCGGCGTAGTTGATCCCGTCGAACTGCAGGTAAGCCTGTTCGCCGCGTTTTTTTGCAAGAAAAACCTTTCGATACCACCAGCCGTAACGAAACGGGCTATCGCTCGGCATCTCAATTTGCGTGAAATCCACCCCTTGCGGGTAATTCATGCCAGGAGCGTCCAAGAGATTTTGACCGAAAAAAGGATTCAACAGTTTGCCATTTTGCAACAGCACAGCGTAGACCGTGGAGGGAATGTCAGCCTTTAGCCAACCGTCGGTTTGGTAACTCGCCTGGGAAATCAGACCACCGCTTTGAGGAACTTCGGCGCTCGAACGAACTCGCCAATTGTTGCCGAACTCCTCGGCCGAACAGACGCTCGGCAGCATCATTACGACCGCGAATACTTTCATCCACTGAATGACGAAGACTCCACCCTTGAAACAATCGGCGTCGATCCCCGCCACCAGGTCCAAGCGCCCACAAGTGCGGCGATCAAAGCACAGCCCACATCAAAGAGAATCACGCTACGGCCTGTGGCCCAACCTTGACTCCAAAGTTCAATAAAAAATGCCCGCACGATCAGATAGCCATCAACACCGATGCCGATCACGGGAACTAGCAAAAAGCCGATAAGTGCGTAGGGCGAATTGAATGCCTTTCTCCCGTTCAAAGTCAGATTGGCAAGGTGAACCAAAAGATAAGTGGCCAATGCAAAGAAAGTAGTCGTCGTCCCCCACCAAACATAAGATTGATAAGGGCCAACCAGCGCTCCACTTGTCAAAGAGGCGACCAACCCGACGCCGAAAATGATATGCAACGAATTCCAGGGGACGTCATGCTTCCGATGCAGTTGCGCGAAGAGCCACGGAGCGGTTCCGTCGCGTCCCATGCTATAAAGCACCCGGCTGGCGCCGACTGCTGTCGCGATGGCCAGACCAAGAGAGGCCGAAATTGCCGTCAACGTAACCCAGAGCGAACCGCGCCCCCAATAGCGCGCTGCCACCTCGGAGATTGGCATCTGCCCCCGTTCGGCTACCTGCTTGAGATGACTGGGCTCGCCGCCGTAGGATAGCGCCCAAATTCCGAAGATAATAAATCCAGCGTACAGGAAGAGAGAAAGAATGGTGGCCTGCGGGATCAAACGGTGCGCCATCTTGGTTTCTTCGGCCAGAGTGCTGACTACGTCGAAACCGCAGTAAGCCAGGACGGCGAAAATCATGGCGCGGAAAATGGCGCTCGTTCCACCGGGCGCGGTTTGCAGGGAAAAACCTTCGACACCAAGGACGTCGCTGCCCGAACGAAGCGCAAACCAAATGATAGTGACACAAAGAGCGAATACGACGGCGCTTTCAAAAAGCAAAAACAGCAATGCGCCTTTGGTTGAAACGGAAACCCCCGAGTAGACAATCCAAGCCGGCAAAGCGCAGCAAATCACGACTCCGATAAAATAAGTCAGTTTGCCCGGCGAAACGCCGAGCAAACCGATAATGTCTCCCGCAAACACCCCGAGCGTGACCGGTTGAATGACAAAATTCGTGAGGTAGTAAAGGAAGACCATCCAACCGGCCCACACCGCCAGCGGGCGCGGCGCGGCGAGATTGATCCAGCTGGCCGTGCTACCGGACAAAGGATATTCGCGCGACAGGATTACGTAACTAATTGCGGTCGGCAAAGTGGCCAGAAGCGCCCAGACAAAGGCCAATGGAGCAGCGCGCCCGGCGGCTAGGAAAGTTGGACCAAACCCGCCATAAAGAGTCATGGCTGGCGACAACATGACGACGCCGAGAGTGGCAGCGCCCATGAGACCCACAACGTCGGATTTCAATGCCTTAGGGGATTGCATGTTTATCTTCAGTAGACCCCAGAAATCCTCACGATCTCGCTCCCTGGTCCCGCAGGAACCGCGAAGCATCACTCCGTCAACCCGCTGTTCTTGAGTTTGAGCGCAGCCCTCGGAGAGTCGTATAAGCGCGCTTAAGTTCTTGCGCCTCGTCGCGACTTACAAGGGCCATGGACGAGCGCCTGTTCAAGCTTCCTGCGGCAATTGGTCCACGCGGCAAAGTCGCGCGGTTGGGGGGTACCGGCAAAGGTGTTGCTTTTGAGTGGCAGCGTGATTACTAGGCCGAAGGATTATGAGGAGGTGGAGCGATTGAGAGCTTCCTTACGATATGATTCCGGCACGCACTAGCCTTGAAAAGCGAAGTCATCAGCGCTGGCATTCCAGATTGTTTCTCTCGGGATTCATCAGCCGAATTCCTTCTTGGAGTGTCACGACATGGATGCCAGTGTGTCTGATATGATTAACAATTCTACGCAATTTTTTTTGGCGTGGTTGAGTATTCATCTAGCAAAGACCAGTGCATCGCTAAAATAACGAGCAAGCTCACTACCGTTTGCCTTGGCAAGCTTTGCACCTCCAGGTTCTAGCTGTGCAGAATTGCCGATGGTCTGACTACGATGGATCTCAGCTAGTAGAGTACGGGAATAGTAGCGCCACCTCCGAGACCAAGTTAGTGGGCATGGCTTCGAATGTGCGCTTAGCGCCTTAAATCATAGTCGTGATCCCGCCTTTGCTCAGCACGGCGATGGACGGCTTCCCCTCAAGGCAAGGTGCCGCAGTTCGTCTCAAAAACTTTTTGACAACAATTGGATTGGCGGCACCCGGAGCTGTGGGAGACGTGCGGGCGGTCGTCAAGTACCTTGCTGGCAAGCCCTGGCAGGAGGTCGTCTCAGGATAAGCGGTCCACTCAACGTCACGTTGTTCCCCTCGTTCCATTTAGTCGCCGAGTGAAGCTCGATGCGACGGTTGCTGACTTCAAACTTTACGGCGGCGACGGGAAGGCGGCAGTCGCGATCGATGCAAGCGGCAGGACACCGGCGCAAAGCGCGAACGTTTCACTAGTAAATTTCGACGCCTATCCGTTTCTCCGGGATGCGGCGAACTTCCAGAGCATCGAGGGCAAGGGAACGATAACGCTGGATCTTAACGCGACTGGAGCAAGCCAGAGCGCAATCGTCTCGGCGCTCGGAGGCAGTGCCAAACTAGAGTTCGCCGACGGCGCCATCCGCGGTGTTAACATCGCTAAGATGCTCCGCAACCTTGGCACGGGCATCATTGAAGGATGGCAAGGCGGGGAGACTGAAAAGACCGACTTCGCCTCGCTTGGCGGAAACTTTAAGGTCGCCCAAGGAAAAGCAACCACCAATGATTTGCATCTCGTGGGACCGCTCGTGCGCATGACGGGGGCCGGCACTGTGGACTTGCCGGTCAAGCGGCTCAATCTTCGCGTCGATCCGCGACTTGTGGCTTCGCTCGAGGGACAGGGCGGCAAACAGGATCTCGCAGGCCTTGGCGTCCCGGTCATGATTTCAGGTCCGTGGGGCACGCCCAAGATCTATCCCGATATCAAGGGCATTCTCGAGAACCCGACCGCCGCCTATGAGCAGCTGAGGCAGCTCGGTAACGGGGTAGTCAAGCTGCCCGGCATGGCTAAGCTGGATAAGACGGGGACTCTTCAAAGTGTCATTAAGGACGGCAAGGTCAACAAGGACGCGCTCATTCAAGGCCTCGGCGGGCTTTTGAACAAGAACCAGCCACCTGCAGTTCAACCCGAGGCAGCCCCTACATCAGCGACGGCCCCAGCATCGCAAGCCATGCCAACTCCTCCTGGGGTCCAGGCCGACACCGAGACAACGACCCGAACTGACGACAGCACTGCGGCCGCCACGAAAACCACTAAGAATAAAAAAAGGACCGATGCCGAAGATGTTGGAAGGCAACTTCTGCAGAATTTCCTCGGTGGCCGGTAGCTCCATCGCCACGTTCGCCTTAGCGACCAGTCAAGATCGAAATTAGCGCGAGTAGGGTGGAGGCCAGCGCTGCCCGCGCCGAGAACCAAGCGGGCTTTACTGCTCTGGTATATCAACAGCTATTCGAAAACAAAAGGTGCGCTCAAAGAGGTGCGCGCGTTCATCGTGCGGGAGGTGAGCGCAAGATCAGAGACGATGCATGCGGAATTGCATCTGACCTTCAAGGGCGAAAGACGTCCATTTGCAAATAGTGTTGCACTCCTCTTGGCAAACCGCAAATGTACGCCCCTGGCACATAGCTGGCGCCCGCAGACGCCCTCAAGACGCCCAGGTAAAACGCAATGTTCGACGCAGCCTTCGAACTTAGGACTACATAGGCTACCGCAATCTTTGCCATCGCAGGCTCGCCGGAGGCCTCAAAGGCAATCGTCTTGATCAGGTAGTCTCGATCGTCATCCGTCAGGCGCCAAGCTGGTTTCGTCGCGGTCCAGCCGGCAGCTGCGGCGGGCTGCTTTGCCACGTCTTTCGTGGAAAGCAATGCCGCGCTCGCCGCTGCGCTGCACCCTTGCTGTCCTATCTTGCAACGTGGTGAAGTCGCGAGGTGTTCGTGGCGGGATGCCGGGTCATCGCCAATTTGCCGATCCAGCAATTGAGGAAGCTCATT
>Ga0070689_100003120_pt1 | contig 10945 bp, 8 predicted proteins | sample KBSS23HmetaG_FD_64669 | JGI IMG/M metagenome (GOLD analysis project Ga0070689, IMG submission 64669) | Switchgrass rhizosphere microbial communities from Kellogg Biological Station, Michigan, USA - KBS S2-3H metaG | ecosystem: Host-associated > Plants > Roots > Rhizosphere ... | reverse complement strand
CGCCGTTGGGCTTCCGCTTGGAAGTTTTATAGAACCCGTCGAAAATCGGCTGGTGCTCCAAGCAGGAGAGCAACTCGATGCCCTTTGCGGATGTTTCTTTGTCCACGTCCGCCTTCACCAGGTCATCCATCAATTTGAGGAAGACGACGCGAGTGTCGTGTTGAAAATACGTCGTGCTGCGGCGGAACCACGTTTCATAAATCGGGCCAATGACTGGGGTGCGCATGAGCAACCCATCCAAGCGCGTCAGTCCCATGCGCAAGACATTCCAAAGCAGGAGAACGCCGAAAGTTATGAGCAGTCCAAAACAGATGGGGCCGAGCATCGACCCGAATGCGCTGAGGCACAAAGTAAAAGCCACAAGCAGGGCCACCAGAAAAATGACGAGAGTTGGGAGGGTGAGTTGCGCTTTCAGTTCCGCTTCGCGCAGGGTGAAGAAGTAATCTTTGCCGAAAGTGGCGGCGCACAAATCAAACACCTGTCTTTGCCGGAGCACGCGCAGGTATTCGCGCTTGTGGGAGAACAGCCCGGCTTCCGTGTGCAGCACTCGCACGAATTCAACTCCGGGCCACTGTCGCGCCCGAACGTCGTTCTCGACTTTGGCGTAGAAGTCCTGCGCGGAAAAGTGAATGCCGGGGACAGGGTTTACCCAATGGTGGAAGATGTCGGCGTTCTGTGAATTCATCCGGCGCATCGCCAAGTCGCCCGCCGTGAGAATCGCCGGATTGGCGGACAGAACCAAGAGCCCCAGTGCAAAGACCCTCGCTAAGAGTGCGCCATAATCGACCTGGCCCGGCAGAATCGCTAGAAAGGTGACTAGCCCATTGACCGAGATAGCAGTCGCGATTCCAAACCACGGCCGGACGCGTGGTAGGAAAACAGTAAATGGCGTCATGCACCAGAGGATGAAGAGGAAGATGAAAGCCATCGAAGCAGCGCTCGGAAAAGCCGACGACAACATCCTCCAGAACGTCGGCTCCGCGCCGACGACACGCCATGGCAGGAAGCAGCAGGTAATCAGCATCAGGCTGGAAAAGACAAAGAGTTCGTCCTGGACGGTGAACCGAGTGCCCGCCCGTTGGTTCAGCGACGATTCATTCCCGACCGGGGAACCCTGCGCGATTGCCGGCGCGTCTGGTTCGAGTGGGTTGGTCATATCAGCGAAGCTCCTCCTCAAGGCGTTTTTTGAAATCCTGAGTAGCGCGCGCTAGATTTCTCTCGGCTAAAGACAGCCGCGCCGATTCGTCTCGCGGGGGAGCTGGCTTGTAACTTTCGTCCGAAATCCCGCTGAGCGAAAACTGGACATTTTCTCCCAAGATGAAGCCGAACAGCTTGAAACAGACGGTCACCTCATTGTCTGCGACCTGTCCCGCCACCAGCACAACATTCTGCTTCCATCCGAACCCTTTTGTCGCCGCCGTGATGAGGACTGCGTCAGGGTCCGGCTTCTCGTCTCGTGACGCGCTCCATTCAGGCTTGCGGCCCAGTGCGCGCATAACCGCACTGCGGACGGTGTCGAGCGTGCCGTTGCAACGCATGCGTTGGGTCTCAAACAATTCTTGGTGACGAAGCTGGCCGACCACGCCCTGAAACACGTTCTCAGGATGCTTGCGCCGGGCGTCGGCTCGAGCTGCTGCCGCCGCCTGGTCGACCCTAGCCTGTTGTTCCTGTGCCGCGCGCTGGCTATTCTCCAACTCGGCTTTCAAGGCCAGGGCGTCGGCGTGGTTTGGAATTAGCGTGAGCGCCGCATCGGCTTCGGCAAGCGCCTTGGAAAAGTCGCGGTTCCGCTGAAACTGTCTCGAATTTCGCAGACTCCGGTTGACTTGAATTGTTCGCTTCAACTGGAGCACATTTTCGTCGTTGGGCTTGATTTGTAACGCCTTCTCGATATCCGACAAGGCGCGGTCGTAGTCAGCAAAAGCGCCGGACGACTGACTGCGTGCCCGTTCCATCGCGTCAACGAAGGAAACATTTGCCAACGTTACCGAAAGAGTTCGCGAGTCAACCTCGGATAGGGTCACGGTAAGGTTGGTTTCAAAATAGCCGGACTTTGCGATTTGCAGGCGGTAGGAGCCTGGTTGCAAATCGAAACTGGCTGGCGTCTCGCCAATGACTTTGCTGCCGTCTCTGACAATGGCGGCGCCTGTGGGTTCAGAGGAAATCGAGAGCTTGGCGTAGCGGAATTCCACCTTCAGACTGTTGGTGCCATCCATCTCTCTTAATTTGACGGGGATGTTCTTCCGGTAGTCCCCCCGCGCAATCGACAGTTCATAGTCGCCGGTAGGCAGCCCCGTGATTGTCGTGGGAGTGCTGCCTTTTACGGAGACTTCCAGGGGTCTGATTGAGTTCAACTCAAATTCGGCCTTCTCCGGCTCGGAACTCAGACTGAGCGTCGTAATGCTTGGAGCAATAGCCACGCGCGTGGTTTGATTTCGAGTCACTTCGACTATCCGTTCGATGTTGAAACGCGCGAATCTGGCATCCACCGAGTATCGTCCAGTCGGTAGCGAAAGCGATTTGCGTGTGACGTTTTCGAGGGTGTTTGTTTCTTCCAATCCAGTTATGCGGACGGTTTCGACCGCAGGGGCGAAATCCAAATCCACGCGTCCTCGGGTGCGCGCCAAAGTGATGGCTCCGAACGCTTGTCCGGCATACCACACAAAACAATTCGTCTCGAATGACTCGGCGTCCTCGGCCTCAACAACGAGCTTTCTCCAGCCGACACCGCAAGGCTGTCCCGCAACGTAGGGAAGACCATTCAACGTCGCCTTGTGAGTAATCTGTCCTGTATATCCTTCCCTTGAAATCGTGAACTGTATCGTCGCTTTGCTGGCCAGCGTGCGGTGATATTGCCAGAGAAAAAGGAGGGAGCTGGCAAAAAACCACCAGAGCAGAGGACGGAACATTCGGAGCCGCGCTGAAGCCATGGCAATTCTTGCTTGTTTACGGCGGAGGACTTTCCCGTGCCTCGCTGAAAGCGAACCTCCGGGCGGAATTGAGCGTTTGATAATGGCTCATAGGAAAGGCGTTAAGGCAAAAGCAACTGCCTCAAACTTGCATGTCTTCAAATCGGTCGCCGCTCTGCGCCATTTCGAATCCTGGCTGACGTGCGCACGCCTGCGTTCAATTACAAAGCTGTTGCGTGCTTCGGGCATAAGGGAGCCACGAGATTTCCAAAAGTGATTAGAAATTCTCTATCGAAACGGGCCATAAAAAGCAATCTGAATTTGTTACTCCTAGCGGAGCCCCCAGCCCGTCCTCCTCGCTCGATACTTACTCATCGCACCCGAACTCGCTCCTGCTCACGTCCGCCTGGCCGCAGAGGGAATTTCCAGAAATGCCCCAAAGCCCGCCGACCGGATCAAGCTTAAAGCATTGCTCACACGAGTCAGAGCGCAAGCTCCCGCGCGATAATCCAAAGATCATGCGAGAGCGAGCGTCCAGTCGGCAAACCGGTGAACTTGATCGCTCAACGCAGTCATCGCGTCGCTGCTCGAGTTGCCAACCAACAATCCATGCAGCCGCACTTGCAGTTGCTCCCGTGTGCGCTTAACGAGCGCCACCGTCTCCGCAGCCACAGGGAATTCCCCGTCGCTTACCAGCAACACATCAGCGCGTTGCCAAGCTGCTTCTTGCAGACGCATTACAGCACGCCCGAAAGGCTCGGCCACATCTGTGCCTCCGTGAAATGAGCTGGCCAGAAAGTTCAACAAGCCTGCAAGACCTTCATCGCTAAGTTTTAATTCGTGCTCCGCGACGTCCTCTGGGCCGCTGAACGAGTAGAGATAACAAGCGCGCTTCTCGGAGTGCGCAACGCGTAGCGCTTCCAGAACAACAGCCTTGGCGACAATTTCTGGCTCGCCATGCATCGAACCGGAGGTATCGAGGCACACAATGATTGGGCCGCGCTCGGCTTTTGGCTGCGGCTTGGGACGTTCGACTTCCGTCATCACGTCGCTCTCGCTCGAAACGCGTTCGGCCATCACGCCTTGCACGCGGTAAGTGAGCAAAGCGTGTTCGATCCGTCTCGCGTGCCAGAGGTATTTGAGCACGGGATGCCCCAGCGTCGCGGCCTCAGCGGGAATCATGCGCGAAATGTCATCCGAGAGCGTCAGGCCGTGAACTTCGTGCGGCGCGAACTCGGTTTGCACTTCGCGCCATTCGTCCAGCGCGCGGCGGATGGGCACGAAGATACGCTCCATCACGCTCGGCGCGCTTTCGTCAGCGCGATCTTGCAAGCGGCCCAGCGTGCGGACGAGTTCCGTCAGTTGCGGACATCTCTCCAGCAGCTTCCGCAATCGGACGATTTCCTGCCAGTTGTGGTGGCGCAGGACACCGCGAGCCAAGTCGCGCCCGCGTTCGAGCAATTCTCCCAGGTCGCCGAACACGTCCCAGATTTCCGACCACACCCGCGCGCGTTCCGCCCAATTGCCGCGGAACGCCGCGATGCATTTGTCGACGCCTTCCTTTTTCGCACGGCTGGAGGCTTCGCTTCGCAGGTCTCGAATCAAGTTTGCCGGCAATCGTTTTATATTGGACGGTTCTAGCGACGCTTCCCCGCTTTCATTGGTTGAAGTCGCTTGCTTCTGCGGTGGCTTACGTCGTTCTTCCTCCAACCGCCTCAACTCCTCGAACAACTCGCGCCGACGCTCCGGAATGAAGTGCGAGAAATCATCCCCAGCCTTCAAAATGTCGAGCAACAGTTCGTCCGCCAACTCCGGCTGGTCGCGGCAGAAGCGGGCGATTTGCAACTCTGCCAACTCACGAAGCAGCGCGTCGCGCATCGGAATCACCGGCCAGTTGACCGAAGCATCCGGCAACCGGCCGGCCAGCAACGCCTCGCGCCAGGCGAGCACGCCCGCGACTCGCTCCGCCAAAGTTCCGGCGGGCGACGCTACGACGGGCATGTAGAGCTTTTCCGGCAGCGCATCGAGAAAGGCGTAACTGCAATCCAGCGCGGTCGCGTCGAAGGCTGATGGCTTGCCGTTCACTTGTGATGCTTAAATTGATTCCAGCGATTTCAGGGTAAAATGGCCTTTCTCACACTCAAACAGCATCTGGAGTCGCAAATCTCGAATTGTCCCAGTTCGACAGCCCTTCAATTTGCACGCGACGACCAGCGTTAAATGAGGGGGCTTACCATTGGATTCCTCAATTCTAATTGCTTGGAATTCTGAAGGGTGTTCAAACGACCAACCATCAATTCTCCGGCCCAGAAGATTTCCCTTAATGATTTCTAGGGATGGAAGTTGCTGCTCAACGGAGTTATCGCTCTCTTCCAGTTCTGGTTGGACCTCGGAGGCTACCGGCAGCTTCGAGGTGCCGTCCAGCACAATACGCATGCGTTTTGAGAGTTGCTCGACCTCAGATTTGGTGTGTTCCAGATGGCGACTTGCGACCGCTGAAAAGCCGGGCTGAATCCAAAGGTGACCGTCAACGGTTGTCAATAATGACGCGATGTGACGGTCAAGGTCGGCGATGTAATTCCGGACTGACTTCAAGATTATCTGGGCGTCCGCTTTCCTGCCGCTGATGTGATGCGTCGAATAGCTCGCCGCCTCCATAACGGGTTCGAGTTCTGAGTCATCCTCGATGTAATGATTGGCTGGGTCAGCCGCGTATGATTTCGCGTCCTTCGCATAAGAGAATTGGTTGTGCAAGTCGGCTTCGGTGCATGGTCCATAGTTGTAGCCACGCCTCCGCTCCGGATGGATGAACAAGGGCTGCCCTTTTTCATTCACCTTCTGCTTCTTGCCAGTCTTCTTTGGCGCCTTCTTTCCAAGCTCGTAGTAAAGCGGTTTGCCGTCCTTATCCCGTGCGTGCGACTGCGCCTCCTTCTCCTGAGCGAGCACCTTTTCTTTTGCCCCGACAAGCCGAATCAAACGTGTTGGCGATGCAATGTGATTCGTTCCCAGGCGCTTCTCATACCACTCACGCGCCGGCTGCTGCTGCTCTGGCTTCTCCCAAACGCAGTGTTGCAGCAGCCAGCAATCCCAGATGGAGATTTCCTCCCGTCCGTTCGTGAGCGCTGAGGTTTGAAGCAGCTTCACGATTTTGCGCCAGCGTCGGTCGGACACGGTAATTGTTTGCTCGGCTAGGAATTTGCGGAATTCCACCAGCAATGCTTTGACCTCGTCCGGTAGTTTCACCTTCTCTGCTTCGCTATGGATTTGCACGAGGTCTTCGCGCCGCAGTTTCAGAGCGTCGCCGGGCGCCTGAAACCCACCGGCGCCGCGCAAATCGAGCAAGTGGCTGAAGCCGGTCTCCGAGACTGGCGTGACCTGGTAGCGGAGCAGGAAGCGGTCATAGAGCGCGTGCAGTTCCTCCCCGTCGGGCAGTTCGTTGCTCGCCGCCACAACTGTGATGAGCGGCGTCTTTTTCCGCTCCATGCCATTGTCGAACTCGCGCTCGTTCAGCAACGTAAGAAGCGCGTTGAGAATAGCCGAGTTTGCCTTGAAGATTTCGTCGAGGAATGCGATGGACGCTTCAGGCAGATAATGCGCGGTCTTGCGCTCATATCGGTCCTGTTCCAGCGCCTTGATGGAAAGTGGGCCGAACAATTCCTCTGGCGTGGAGAAACGAGTCAGTAATCGCTCAAAATAGGTTGCGTCATGAAATGCGTGGCGCAATCGGCGGGCCAGTTCACTCTTCGCGGTGCCAGGCGGACCGACGAGCAGTAAGTGTTCCCCGGTCAGGGCGGCTAGCAGCGCAAGCCGCACAGGCGTGTCGCGTTCGATTAATCCGGTAAGCAGGAAGTCACGCAAAACGCGCAACCGGTCGGGTAAATTGGAGACATTCATGATAACCTCTTGAAAATTCCCTGTGATTCAATCCTTGTGCGTAAGTGTGCTCCTGAATCCGCCAGATCGAGGATACGACGAATCTCCCATGTTCACGGCACCGATTGAAGAAACCGTTCCACTACATATCTTCCCAACGCTGTGCCCGCTTTGCGACCTTCAACATCTGCCGACCGGAAATGAATCCCGCCGTAAATACGGCTTCGGCCGATTTCCGCCGCCGCTTCCGCGAAGCTGTCGTAGCTGCGAACCACACCGGGCATGCTGTCTGACGTAACTTCGAAGTGCACGGCGTCGGTTCCGAAGAATTCCGTCAGCACGGCCGCAGCGGCCCCGCTGAACGTGCTGTGCCCGGATATGTATTCAGGAAAGGCAGGCGTAATCAACAGCGACTTCCATTCGGGGTCTTTTTCCGTGTCCGAGTTGCCGTCGAGGTCAGCCTGCCGGATGGCCGTGAAGGGCCGCCAACGGTTGTAGCTGTATTTTGCGTCCCACGCGACAATCGCCGCGTCCGCCAACGCGATATTGAGCAGCGCGAACAAGCGTGCGTTTTCGGCCAGCGACAATTTTTTCTGCTTGGCAACATCTTGAGCGATTACATTCCAGTGACCCGGCGGGGTCATCGTATAGCTGAAGTCCGACCAGAATTGTGCAATCCGCGTCTGCGCCGCCGTCCGCTCCGTGCTGTTCGCGCCGCCCAGGCGTTTGACTTCGTTTACGTCTTCTTCGTAAGCGCGACTGCAAAGAGCCGGAGGAGCTGGCGGACGAAACTGCGATGCATTGGTCATGGCGAAGGGGGTTACTTTCCCCCAATGCGTGAGTTCGGGTGGACGGAAAAACGGCGGTGTTCGCCGCCACTCTCCCGGCCCGTCTCGTGGAATGTAGGTTTCCAATGTGCTGGAACCGTCTGCTCTCCGCCATGTCAGGATCGCATCCGCTGCCTGTCGTCCAAGTATCAATCCATTCTCTTTTGGTGAACCTTCCGGCAAACTTGCCAACAGATTCGTGCGGAGCGAATCGAATCGCGATGTGTGGCTTGGGAACAGAGTTGTCGCTACGCGATGTGCCGCAGAAATCGCCGCCGCTTCAACAGAGGCTTCCTTCTGCGCATCGCAACGGAAACGATACGGTTCATGCGTTCGGTCAATGGCATTGACTGCATCATAAATAGCTACGTGCATGACAGCTAGGTTCCGCGCGGCCAGACAAGGAGGCGTGGTTTGCGCGCGGATCGCGTCCAGCATCGCTGAGTTCCATTGCGTGACGGCGTCGCTGGGCGGAAGAAAATCCGAAGCCGCACACAGCGATACGAGCGCCATGCTCAGGCTTACAAAAAACACGACAAAGTTATGCCGAGTCGTGGTCACGTTGTTTTAAATTGAGAATTACCTTGTCCACGCGTGGACGTGACAAACGGTATCCACCGGAAGAGTGACCTGCACGTCGGCGAAGGGTGGATTGCCGCTGCTTTGAGGGATGATGCCGTCAAACGTTGCAGACGGCGCGTTCTCCGGCGTGATCTTGACCCGGATCGGGATGTCATTCATGAAGCCGCGTGCTTGGACTCGAACGAGCTGGTTTGTCGGCGAACCGACGGGCAAGTACACAGTTACTGGAGCGTTCGTGCCCTCGGAAACCGCGGTCCCTGCGGCGTTGATGATGTCCAGCTTGGGATTACCCGCTGGGAACACGAACATCTGAATTCCCCTCGTGCCTTTGCCGCCTAGCGTTAAGGTCCGATGTGAGAAACGATCAATGCAATCAATTCGCGTTCTACCGTCAGATCCGTTATATGGAGTGTTCCAATCGCTGCCACCCCCGCTGGCAGTGAGTGAGCCCGATCCGTCAACTACCGGAGCAACTATCCGGACAGCACCGCCACTGCCGCCACCGAAACCACTCCCACCCGAAGATGAAATGGTGCCGTTGATCGTAATGCGAGTGCTTGAAGCAGCTAAAATCGCACCGCCCCCACCGCCGCCAGCCCGGCCCTGGCTGGTTTCTCCGGCCCCGCCAGATCCTCCGATCAACGGGCTTAGCAAAGTATTTCCATAAAGGTTGGTATTCTGCCCCGCGCCTCCAGCAAACGCGAATGTAGCACCGTACTCTAGCGAGCTTTTGCCACCACCGGGACCTTGACCATCACCTGCGGGAAATCCTTGATACGGACCGAAGCCGCCATCAAAGCCGCCTGGCCCTCCTCTCCCCGGGGCCGCACCGTTCCGATTACCGCCCGAAACGCTAACCGTTCCGCTGATAACGACATCTCCTGTCGCAAGTAAATAAACGGGCGTGTTCAGGAGGTTTCGATTGAACTTCAGTGTCGCGCCCGACGCCACGTTGATCGTCGTGAAGTTGAAGATGCCGTCAGGAGGCAAGTTGAGGTTTGTGCTGGTCGTGACATCCAACGCGCCGTCTGCTCCGGTGCTGCCGGAACTGAATTGCGCCAGCGCGGTTGGTGAAGCCATAAGGCAAAGCCCGATCGTGAGAATTGCGAGCGTGATTGGTTTCATAATTCGTTTTCTTTCTGCGCTGGACCAGCGTGGACTCCCTATCTGGTCCACGCGTAAATCCGAGACGTTGTGCCGACAGGGATGTTGACCGTGACGTCGGTGGACGCGACGTTCCCTCCCGCCATGTCGATCTGCGTGTCGTATCGTGTCGACGGTCCGGCATCGGGAGTCACTGCGACGGTGATTGGGACAATGCCCGTGAAGTCTCGCGCTTGAATCTTCACGACCTGATTTGTTGGCGAACCGACCGGCAACTGCACAGGCACCGGTATGGGTGTTCCCTCCGAGATTGCTGTTCCTGCGGCCTCGATGATGTCGAGCCGCGAAGTGTTCGTCGGAAACACATGCATGAACTGACCGATTGTGTGTGGCGTCCCCCCAATTGACGACACCCCATAATTGAGAAACAGAGCGAAACGGTTGGTCGCATCAACGCGAACTCGGCCAAAACCTGCCGTACAGCTCCCCGCCATAGCAACGACCTGTCCGCTACCGTCAATTTGGTTGGCGACAAGACGAACTGCCCCGCCGCTCCCTACGCTGCCGATACCGTCCCCGCCGAATGAGGATATTTTGCCCGACGATCCGATCGAGATTCGCGTGTTGGACGCGATCAGGATGGCTCCTCCTCCCCCGCCCCCGCCTCCGAGGCCATCAGAACGAGTTGTCCCTCCGCCGCCAGATCCACCAATCAATGGCACGATCAAGGTATTTCCGTAAGCTTGTCCGGAACCGCCCGATGGGCAATTTATTGAGGAGTAGGCGCCCCCGCCGGGATTGTTCACAGATCCTTTTCCCCCACCCGGCCCCAACCCATCGCCGGGACTCGTCTCTTGTCCATTTGCCGGTGAGCCACCGTCAAACCCCCCAGGCCCACCTTCGCCTCCCTTACCAAACGTCGACACCTTTCCCGAAACGTCGATTGTTCCGATAATGACAACGTCGCCTGTAGCAAGGAGGTAAACCGGAGTATTAAGCGGATTACGATTGAATCTCAAGGTAGACCCCGATGCTACGGTGATCGTCGTGAAGTTGAAAATGCCAGTAGGAGGCAGATCCAAAGTCAAGTTGCTGGTGACATTCAAAGGCCCGTCTGCGCCGGTGCTGCCGGAACTGAATTGTGCGAGCGCAATGGATGGACTGATGACGCAGAGCATTATCCCAATGCTTATGAGTCTTGTTGATCTCATAATTCGTTTCCTTCCTCAAGTCCGCATGGGGTTCATCTGGTCCAAGCATGAATCTTGGATGTCATCCCTGCGGGGATCACCACGTTGATATTGGTCTGCGCAACATTGCCCCCCGCCATCTCGATGGCTGTGTCATATCGCGTGGAAGGCGCGGCGTCGGGAGTCACCGCTACGGTGATGGGAACACTTCCGACGAAATTGCGCGCCTGAATGCTCACAGTTTGATTGGTTGGCGCCCCGAGGGGCAATTGAACAAGCACCGGCCCCGGAAAACCCTCAATGACGGTCGTTCCCGCCGCCTGGATGATGTCGAGCCGCGATGAATTGGTGGGAAACACCTGCATGAACTTGCCTAGCGTATAATTGCCTCCATTAGAGGTGAGCGCATACTGAAACCGGTTCGTAACATCCACGCGAATCCAGCCACCCCCTCCTTGGGAGC
>Ga0070689_100003119_pt1 | contig 10946 bp, 9 predicted proteins | sample KBSS23HmetaG_FD_64669 | JGI IMG/M metagenome (GOLD analysis project Ga0070689, IMG submission 64669) | Switchgrass rhizosphere microbial communities from Kellogg Biological Station, Michigan, USA - KBS S2-3H metaG | ecosystem: Host-associated > Plants > Roots > Rhizosphere ... | reverse complement strand
TGCACCTGAACCAGTGGAAGGCGGAGAGTGCGCCCTTCGTGACCGACAAGGACGGGAAGCCGCTCGCGAAGAACCCGTTCAGGGACGCGCGCGTGAGGAAGGCGCTTTCCATCGCGATCAACCGCGACGCGATCGCCGAGCGGATCATGGAGAAGCGCGCAATCCCGGCGGGACAGCTTCTCGCCGATTCGTTCTTCGGCACCAGCCGCAAGTTGAAGCCCCCGAAATACGATCCCGAGGGCGCGAAGAAGCTGCTCGCGGAGGCGGGGTATCCGAACGGCTTCGCGATCACGATCCACGGCACCAACAACCGCTACATCAACGACGACAAGATAGCGCAGGCGATCGCGCAGTTCTACTCGCGCGCCGGCATCCAGGCGAAGGTGGAAACGATGCCCTCGTCGGTCTACTTCAACAAGGCCACCGCCGGCGACTTCGGCTACATGCTGCTGGGCTGGGGCACCGAATCGGGCGAGCAGGGCTCGGCGATGCGCTCGCTGCTGGCCACGCGCGATCCGGACAAGGGCATGGGCGTGAACAACCGCGGCCGTTATTCGAACCCGACGTTCGACAAGCAGCTCACCGACGCGCTCTTCACCATGGACGAGAAGAAGCGCGAGGGGATGCTGCAGCAGGCGGCGGAGACGGTGATGAACGATACGGGCCTCATCGCGATCCATTTCGAGGTGAGCACGTGGGCCACGGCGAAGGGTCTCAAGTACACGCCGCGTACCGATCAGTACACCCTGGCGACGGACCTGAAGCCCACGAAGTAGATTTCCATGCTGGCGTTCACGATCCGCCGCCTTGGCCAGAGCGTCTTCGTCCTGGTGGTGATGGCGTTCATCGTGTTCATCGGCGTGTACGCCATCGGCAACCCGGTCGAGCTGCTGGTGAACCCGCAGGCCGACGCCGCCGAGCGCGCGCGCGCCACCGCGGCGATGGGGCTCGACAAGCCGCTCGCCGAGCAATTCCTGGCGTTCCTGGCCGGCGCGGTGCGCGGCGACCTCGGCCGCTCGTTCGTCTTCAACGTGCCGGCGATCCAGCTCATCATGGATCGCCTGCCCGCCACGCTCGAGCTCGCCGCCGTGGCGATGGTCATCGCGATCGTGATCGGCATCCCGCTGGGCCTCATCGCGGGGCTCAAGCCCCACTCCGTCGCCGGCCGCAGCATCATGGCGGGCAGCATCCTCGGCTTCAGCCTGCCCACGTTCTGGGTCGGGCTGGTGCTGATCATGGTGTTCTCGGTGCAGCTGGGCTGGCTTCCACCCAACGGGCGCGGCGAGACCGTGATGCTCCTGGGCGTGCCGGTGAGCTTCCTCACGGCCGACGGCCTCGCGCACCTCGCCATGCCGGCGATCAACCTCGCGCTCTTCAAGCTCTCGCTCCTCATCCGCCTCACCCGCGCGGGAACGCGCGAGGCGCTGCTGCAGGACTACGTGAAATTCGCGCGCGCCAAGGGGCTGTCGTCGCGCCGCGTGATCGGCGTGCACGTGCTGAAGAACATCCTCATCCCGATCGTCACGGTGATCGGCCTGGAGCTGGGATCGGTCATCGCGTTCGCGATCGTGACCGAGTCGATCTTCGCGTGGCCGGGCACCGGAAAGCTCCTCATCGACTCCATCAACCAGCTCGACCGGCCGGTGATCGTGGCCTACCTGCTGGTGATCGTGACGATCTTCATCGCGGTGAATTTCCTGGTCGACCTCGTCTACTCGCTTCTCGACCCGCGCGTGCGGCTGGGCCAGGCCGCCGCCGCGCACTGAGCCATGCGCATCGCCACCGAGCTACCGGCCAGCGACGGCGTGAGCGCGCCGCGCGCCGAATCGCCGTGGCGGCGCTTCGCGTCCGAATTCGCGCAGAGCCGCCTGGCGCTCGCGGGGCTCGGGCTGCTGGTGGCGATCATCCTCGCCGCGATCGCGGCACCCATCATCTCGCCGCAGAATCCGTACGACCTCGCGCAGCTCGACGTGATGGACTCGAAGCTTCCGCCCGGCGAGCAATCGTCGTCGACCGGCAAGACCTACTGGCTCGGCACCGACGACCAGGGGCGCGACATGCTCTCGGGGATCTTCTACGGGCTGCGCATCTCGCTCGTGGTCGGCGTCTCCAGCACGGTGATCGCGCTCGCGATCGGGCTGGCGATGGGGCTCGCGGCGGCGTACTTCGGCGGCTGGATCGACGCGCTCATCATGCGCATCGCCGACATCCAGCTCTCGTTTCCCGGCATCCTCATCGCGCTCATCCTGCTCGCGGTGCTGGGGCAGGGCATCGACAAGATCATCGCCGCGCTGGTCACGGTGCAATGGGCGTACTACGCGCGCACGGTGCGCTCGTCGGCGCTGGTGGAGCGGCAGAAGGAGTACGTCGAGGCCGCACAGGTGCTGGCGCTTTCCCGCACGCGCATCGTCTTCAGGCACCTGCTGCCCAATTGCCTGCCGCCGCTCATCGTGGTGGCGACCGTGCAGGTGGCGCACGCGATCCTGCTCGAGTCGACGCTCTCCTTCCTGGGCCTCGGCCTGCCCATCACCGAGCCCTCGCTGGGACTGCTCATCTCCAACGGCTTCCAGTACCTGCTCTCGGGCAAGTACTGGATCAGCTTCTACCCCGGGCTGGCGCTGCTGCTGTCGATCCTCGCCATCAACCTCGTCGCCGACCAGCTGCGCGACGTGCTCAATCCGCGGTTGTCGCGATGAGCGCTCGCCTGCTCGAGGTGCGCGGGCTGCGCACGCATTTCTTCACGAAGGCGGGCGTGGTGAAGGCCGTGGACGACGTGAGCTTCGGCGTCGATCGCGGCCGCGTGCTCGGGCTCGTGGGCGAATCCGGCTCGGGCAAATCCATGACCGGCTATTCGATCATGGGACTCATCGACCCTCCGGGGCGCATCGTGGCGGGCAGCATCACGCTCGCGGGCACGGAGCTCACCACCCTCGGCGACGCGGCGTGGCGCAACCTGCGCGGCAACCGCGTCGCGATGGTGTTCCAGGATCCGATGATGACGTTGAATCCCGTGCTGCGCATCGACACGCAGATGGTCGAGGCGGTGCGCGCGCATCACGACGTGTCACGCGACGCGGCGCTGCAGCGCTGCCGCGAGGCGCTGGTGCAGGTGGGCATCGCGTCGCCCGACGAGCGCCTTCTGGGCTATCCGCACCAGTTCTCGGGCGGCATGCGCCAGCGGGTCGCCATCGCCATCGCGCTCGTGAACAAGCCCGACGTCATCATCGCCGACGAGCCCACCACCGCGCTCGACGTCACCATCCAGGGCCAGATCCTGCACGAGATGCAGCGCCTATCGCGGGAGAGCGGCACCGCGCTCATCTGGATCACCCACGACCTTTCGGTCATCGCGGGCCTGGCCGACGAGGTCTGCGTCATGTATGCGGGCCGCATCGTGGAATCGGGCGGAGTGGACGAGGTGCTCGACACTCCCATGCATCCCTACACGCGCGGGCTCCTCGACTCGGTGCCGAGCCGCAATACGCCGGGCCGGCCGCTCTCGCAGATCCGCGGGATGACGCCATCGCTCCTCGCCCTGGGCGAGGCCTGCGCCTTCCGCGAGCGCTGCGCCCGCGCCGTCGACGCATGTCGCACGGCTCCCGTCACCCAATCGATCGGCACGCGCGGCGTGCGCTGCGTGAATCCGCTCTCATGAACGCCGCGGCGGCACCGCTGCTCGAGCTGCGCGGCGTGACCAAGCGCTTCGAGCGCAAGCTCGACTTCGCCGGGCGTCTCGCGCGCCGCATGGGCGCCAACCTGCGCGAGACGACCGTGCATGCCGTCGATAACGTGAGCCTGGCGGTGCGCGAAGGCGAAGTGGTCGGCCTGGTCGGAGAATCGGGCTGCGGCAAGTCGACGCTGGGGCGGCTCGTCGCGCGAATCCTCGAGCCCAGTGAAGGCGAGCGTCTCTGGCGCGGGCAGCCTTATGCCGCGTTCGCCGGCGGGGCGTCGCGCCGCGAGCGGCTCGCGGTGCAGATGGTTTTCCAGGATCCGTTCGCATCGCTCAACCCGCGGCTACGCATCGCCGACATCGTGGGCGAGGCTCCGGTGGTCCACGGCCTCGTCGCGCGGCGCGATCGCGACAGTTTCGTCGCGCAGGTGCTCGACCGCGTGGGCATGGACGCGAGCCTCATGCGGCGCTTCCCCCACCAGTTCTCCGGCGGCCAGCGAAGCCGCATCGGCATCGCGCGCGCGCTCGCCGTCAATCCGCGCTTCCTCGTCTGCGACGAGGCGGTGGCAGCGCTCGACGTGTCGATCCAGGCGCAGGTGCTCAACCTCTTCATCCGCCTGCGCGAGGAGCTTCAGCTCACGTACCTGTTCATCAGCCACGACCTGGGCGTGATCCGCCACGTCTCGGACCGCGTCGTGGTGATGTACCTGGGGCGCGTGGTGGAGTCCGGCCCCACCGCGGAAATCTACGCCCGCCCGAACCATCCCTATACGGCCGCTCTAATCGAGGAGGTGCCGCGCATCGACGCGCGCCACCGCCGCTACGTGCCGATTCGTGGTGAAATCCCCTCGCCCCTCGCGCCGCCTCCCGGCTGCCACTTCCATCCACGCTGCCCGCATGCCTTCGAGCGTTGCCGCGTCGAGGCGCCCGCCCTGCGGGAGATCGCGCCGGGGCGGCTTTCCGCATGCCACCTGAACGACATCCCGCGCTCATGAAGCCACCCTTCACCGTCCTGAAACCGACCTCCTCCCGCGTGCCGCTGGTGCTGGACTCCCCGCACAGCGGCACCGACTACCCGGAGGACTTCCGCGCCGCCATCGGCCTCGAACGACTGCGCGAGGCCGAGGACACGTTCGTGGACGAGCTGTATCACTCGGGGCCCGACTCCGGCGCCACGCTCATCGCGGCGCACTTTCCGCGCAGCTACATCGACCCGAACCGGTCGCTGCTCGACATCGATGCCTCGTTGATGGATGCGCCGTGGCCCGGGCCCGCCGTCCCCAGCCGCAAGACGCAGCTCGGCATCGGCCTCATCTGGCGGCTCCTCGACACGGGCGAGCCGATCTACTCGCGCAAGCTCACGGTGGATGAAGTGAAGAACCGCATCGTGCGCTACCACCAGCCCTACCAGCGCGCCGTGAAGGACGCGCTGGACGAGGCGCACGAGCACTTCGGGGCGGTGTGGCACATCAACTGCCATTCGATGTGCGCGACGAGCGGCTCCAGCTCCGAGGAAGGGCCGGGCAAGCAGCGTCCCGATTTCGTCCTCGGCGATCGCGACGGCACCACGTGCGAGCCGGAATTCACGCGCTACGTCGCGGACACGCTGAAGGGCATGGGCTACTCGGTCAAGATCAACGACCCGTACAAGGGCGTGGAGCTGGTGCGCGCGTTCTCCGACCCGAAAGCCAACCGCCACAGCCTGCAGATCGAGGTGAACCGGCGCCTCTACATGGACGAGCGCACGCGCCAGAAGACCCCGGGCTTCGCCCGGCTGGAGCGCGACATCGGCGCGATGGTGCGGCGCGTCGCCGCCTTCGCCACGGAGCGCTCGCACGAATGCGCGCATGATCACCACCATCACGACCACGGGCACCATGGCCATTCGCACGGCCACGATCACGAGCACGGGCATGAGCACGATCACGATCATGACCACGCCCACGACCACCATCACGACCACGACCACAAGCACTGAACATGGCCATCGCCGTCGAGCTGCAAGCCCCGAACCTGGAGCCGTACCGGCGCTCGGGTTCCGGCACCGAATTCGTCCACATCCTGGATAGCGGCAGGCCCGGGCCCACCGTCCTGGCCATGGCCCTCACGCACGGCAACGAGATCTGCGGCGCGATCGCGCTCGACCGTTTCCTGGCGATGGGCGCGAAGCCCGCGCGCGGGCGTCTCATCCTTGCCTTCAACAACGTGGCGGCGTTCGCGCGCTTCGATCCCGCGAACCCGTACGCATCGCGCTTCGTCGACGAGGATTTCAACCGGGTGTGGACGCCCGCCGTGCTCGACGGCCCGCGCGACAGCGTGGAGCTGCGGCGCGCCCGCGCGCTGCGCCCCTTCGTGGAGCAGGCGGATTTCCTGCTGGACATCCACTCGATGCTCGAGCCCAGCCCGCCGGTGATGATCTGCGGCCCGCTGGAGAAGGGCATCCGCTTCGCCTTCGACGTGGGCGTGCCGCGCGACATCGTGAGCGACACCGGGCACGCCAACGGCACGCGCATGCGCGACTACGGAGGCTTCGGCGATCCGGCGAGCCCGAAGAACGCGCTGCTGGTGGAGTGCGGCCAGCACTGGGAGCGCAATTCCGCGCGCGTGGCGTGGCAGACGCTGTGGCGTTTCCTGCGCACGCTGGAAGTGGCCGACCGGGCCGCGGCCGAACGCGAGATCGAGGAGAACGTGCCGCCGCAGCGCCTCATCCGCGTGACCGATGCGGTGATCGCGAGCACGCCCGCATTCCGCTTCGCGAAGACCTTCACCGGCCTGGAGATCGTGCCCAACGCGGGGGACGTGATCGCGTGGGACGGCGACCAGGCGGTGCGCGCGCCCTACGACAACTGCGTGCTGGTGATGCCGGTGCCCAACAACGTGAAGACGGGGCTCACGGCGGTGCGGCTGGGCCGGGTGGAGACGCGCTAGCCCGCGACGTCCTCGCTCTTGCCGGACGGGCGGATGCCGAGCTGCTTCAGCTTCCTGTAGAGGTGCGTGCGCTCGAGGCCCACGCGGTCGGCCACGCGCGACATGTTGCCCTCCTCGCGCCGGATGTGGTGCAGGAAGTACTGCTTCTCGAACTGCTCGCGCGCGTCTCGCAACGGCAGGTCGAGGGATACGCCCACTTCCGTCGTCGCCGGCTCGCGCGGTCCCAGGTTGAATTCGCGGGCGACGCGGTTCACGTCATCTCCCGTGATGTCGTTGCCGAGCGTCGTGAGCGCGAGCGTCTTCACCACGTTCTGCAGCACCGGAAGGTTTCCCGGCCAGCTGAGGTTGCGCATGACGTTGAGCGCGCCGACGGTGAGCGAGCGAAGCGGCACTTCGTTCGCGTCGACGAGCTGCGTGAGCATCGTCGTCGCGATGTCGGGAATGTCCTCCGCGTGCTCGGCGAGCGGGGGCAGGCGGATGGTGAGCCCCGAAAGCTGGTTGTAGAGGTGCGAGTCGTAACGCCCGTCCTCGGCCATCGCCGCGAGCGGCCCCGTGGCGGCGCAGATGAGCCGCACGTTGAATTTCTCGAGCTTGCCCAGCACCTGCACGAGGCCCTTCTGTTCGGCCTTGTTGAGGTTGGAGATCTCCGGCAGGAATAGCGTCCCGTCGCGCGCCTCGTTCAGCGGCTCGAAAGGATTCGACGCGAGCCACTCCGTGTCGTCCGGCGCGAGCCACGGCGTGTTCGGGATGTGCAGGTGGCGCGCGCACAGCTCGAAGCCGCTGCCGGCCTCGCCCAGCATGAGGGCCGGCGTGCGAAGCCGCGCGACCTGCTCGAGGCGCTGGCGCAGCTCCTGCACGACGCGCGCGCGGCCCAGGTTCACCAGCGACAGGCCCGTCTTCGGCAGCACGCGCCCGCCGGCGAGCGCCTTGCCCACCGTGGCGAGGAGCTTCGGCAGGCTGATCGGCTTCTCGAGGAAATCGAACGCGCCGATGCGCGTGGCTTCGACCGCGGAATCGATGGTGCCGTGCCCCGACATCATCACCACCGGCATGGTGAGCAGGCCGCTGCCCGCCCATTCCTTGAGGAGCGTGATGCCGTCCGTATCGGGCATCCAGATGTCGAGGAGCACGAGGTCGGGGCGCATCTCCTTGCGCGCCGAGCGAGCGGTCTGTGCGTTCTCCGCGAGCCGAACGCCGTAGCCTTCGTCGCGGAGGATTTCGAAGAGGAGCTCGCGGATGCCGACTTCGTCGTCGACCACGAGGATCTGGTTCGCGGACATCCGGTTCCTGCCTGGTTACGCGGCCTTGGAGGGCAGCACGATACTCACGTTGGCGCCGTGGGGTTTCACGTTCTCCACCAGGATGCGGCCCTGGTGCTCGTCGACGATCTTCTTCACGATCGCGAGCCCGAGCCCGGTGCCCTTCGGCTTGGTGGTCACGTACGGCTCGAAAATGCGGCCCATCACGCCCTCCGCTATGCCCGTGCCGTTGTCGCGCACGGTGAGCAGGACACCCCCCGTGCCCTGGCTGGTGGTGACGAGGATACGCGGATTGTCGACGCCCGTGAGCGCGTCGATCGCGTTCTGGAAGAGGTTGTGCAGCACCTGCCGCAGCATCGACGGGTCGGCGTAGATCTGCGGCACGTTGTCGGCGAGGCGCGGCTCGATCGCGACCCCCATGGATTCGTACAGCACCAGCACTTCGCGCACCAGCTCGTTCAGGTTCACGGCGCGCGCGCTCATGCGCGAGGCGTGCGCGTACTGCGTGAAATCGTCCACCATGCCCTTCAGCGCAGCCACGTGGTTGACGATCGTGCCGGTGGCGCGCTTGAGCATTTCCGCGTCCTGCTCGGGCAGCTTGTCGTGCAGCTTGTGCTGGAGCCGCTCGGCCGAAAGCTGGATGGGCGTGAGCGGGTTCTTGATCTCGTGCGCGAGGCGGCGGGCCACCTCTCCCCACGCGGCGTCGCGCTGCGCCTGGATGAGGTGCGTGATGTCGTCGAACACGAGCACGTACCCGCTCTCGCCGCGCGTGCCGAGCTTCGTTCCGCGCATGAGCAGCGTGCGCGGCCCGTCGCTGCGGCGGTATTCCATCTGCTCTTCCCACTGCTTGTCGTTCGCCGCCGCGAAATGGCGCAGCGCGATCTCCGCGAAGGGCGCCACCGCCTGGACGTGGCGCGGCCAGTCGGAGAGCTTGAGGCCGTGGAACGCGCCGGACTCCACGGCGAGGATCTTGTTGGCCGCCGCGTTCATCGTCTTCACGTACAGCCGCTCGTCGAAGGTGAGCACGCCCGAGGTGAGGTTGGACAGGATGCTCTCGAGATATGCCTTCGCGTTCTCGAGCTGCAGCTGGTTGCGCTCCATCGCCTCGGTGGCGTCGGCGATCTGGCGCGTCATCGTGTTGAACGACTGCGTGAGCACGCCGAACTCGTCGCGGCTCTTGACCGGGTTCACCTTCGAGTAGTCGCCCTTGGCGATGGCGCGCGTGGCTTCGGCGAGCGCCGAGAGCGGCGAGGAGAGCTTCTCCGAAAGCACGAAGGCGAGGGCCATGGCCGAGAAAAGCGTGAGCAGCAACGCGAGCGTCAGCGTCAGCCCGAAGATGCGCTTCAGGCCCACGCGGGCGCTGATCAGCACGGTGTAGTCGGTCTTGCCCTGCTGCACGAGCTCGGCGTCCTGCGCGATGGAAACAGGCACGCGCTGCAGGACCTGGAGGATGCGGATGTCGTCGGCGATGGTGAGCACGTTCACCGGCACGATCACGCGCAGGTAAAGGCCGCGCTCCCCGATCTGCTCGACCTTGCTGATGCGCTGCTGGGTGCGCACCTGGCGCAGCATGTCGGGCGCGGGGAGGTCGGGCAGGAGAGCCACGGGCTCCGAGCCCGACTGCGCGATGATGCGTCCGCGCGCGGTCATGAGCGTCGCTTCCTCGACCGAATGCTGCTCGCGAAGCCGCTCCAGCGAGGCCCCGTCGATGGCCTGCGAGTTCGCAAGCGACGTGGCCATGGCGTCGGCCTTCTTCTCGAGGTCGCGCAGCGAGTTGTCGATGGCGTTGCGGGCGAGCTTCAGGCCCCGCTCCAGCGACTCGTCGATGCGCACGTCGAACCACGACTCGATCGAGTTCTGCAGGAACTGGAACGAGATCGCGTACATCATCGCGCCGGGGATCAGCGCCATGAGCGCGAACACCAGCATGAGGCGCAGCGTGAGCTTCGAGCCGAACACGCGGTCGCGCAGCTTGCGGCGCAGGAGCAGCACCTGGTAGCCGATGAGGCTCGCCAGGCCCACGGCCAGCGCGACACCCAGGTAGAAGAGGAGCCCGTAGTTCTGCGCGAAGAACGCGTTGTTCGACGACGCGACGGACATCAGGTACACCAGCGCGGCGCCGGTGACCACACACAGGAAAACGAGTGCTTTCATCTACGGCTGTATTGACCAGCGTTGCCAGTCCGAGCTCAACGACCAGTCGCGCGAGGCGATGGCGTTCAGCTGGAAAGGCTTCGGCAGCTGGGCCGTATCCAGGCGCAAGCGCACGCTTGCCTGGTAAGCACTATCCTTTTTGATTGCGTTATGGTCGGCGATCGCGACTCCCCGCAGCCTCGAGAGCACACGCGTGACTTCCTCGAAGGTGGAGAAGTTCTGGTAGACGCTGCCTACGGACAGCCGGTATTGCCGCAGGAGCGGGGTGTAGCTGATCTTGTATGTCTGCGAGAAGTGCACGGGCTTCTCGTCGAACCAGTACCAGCGCGGGCGCGTCATCTCGAAGTCGAGCACGAAGTACAGCGGCACTCCGCGGTTGACCGCTTCCTCGAGCTTCGGGCTGAACTGGATGTCGAATTCCGCGTCGATCTGCCAGCCTTCGTCGACGGCTTCGACTCGCGCGGACTTCAGTGCGATGCCTTCCGCGTTCGCCATGGGCGCGGCGACGATGAACGCAAGCAGGAAAGCCCAGCGCATGCCACCACGGCGCAGCGCAGCGCACGCGGACACGAGCAGGCTACCCATGCGATTGGCGAGGTTCATCGGTGCGCCGAGTGTGGTAGTTCTGAGACAGGTGATGCAGACAAGACACAGTTTACATCCCTTTCTCGGAAACATCTAGTGCGCAGCTTGCCGCCTTCCGAAGTTTAGGCCTTTGGCATCAATGGCTTAGCAAAATCGGGGTTCGCCGACTGAAACCGGCTGCCTTTCGCCAGCCGGGACCCCCGCGCAAACTCGACCCCCGAGACCGGCTTGCCCCCGGCGCGCTGGACCCGACGCAGCTCCAGGGCGCCGCGCCCGCACGCGACGACCACGCGCTGGCCATCACAAACCACGATCTCTCCCGGCTCGCCGGCCATCGGCACAGGGCTCGC
>Ga0070689_100003118_pt1 | contig 10947 bp, 6 predicted proteins | sample KBSS23HmetaG_FD_64669 | JGI IMG/M metagenome (GOLD analysis project Ga0070689, IMG submission 64669) | Switchgrass rhizosphere microbial communities from Kellogg Biological Station, Michigan, USA - KBS S2-3H metaG | ecosystem: Host-associated > Plants > Roots > Rhizosphere ... | reverse complement strand
TTGATCAAGTGATTGAACAGGTCGAGCCGGCGATGTTCATCTTCAAGGATTTTCATCCGTTCCTCACAAAAAATAATTTCGCGGTCGTCCGTAAGCTCAAGGAAATCGCGCTGCATCTGAAGAACAGTTTCAAAACGATCCTGCTGATTTCACCGGTGATGGAGATTCCGACGGAGCTGGAGAAGGAGATCACGGTGCTGAATCATCCGCTGCCGTCCCGGGAAGATTTGTCGGCGCTGCTCGACCGAATCATCGCCGAGGTGGGTCAGTTCAAGCAGGTGAAGATTGATTTGGACGGCGCCGGGCGCGACCGGTTGTTGCAGGCGGCGCTGGGTCTGACCCTGGGTGAGGCCGAAAACGTGTTCGCAAAAATCATCGTGAAACAGGAACGCCTGAGCGGCGATGATGTGAACGAGGTTTTTGCCGAAAAACAGCAAATCATCCGCAAGAGCGGCTTGCTCGAGTATTACGCCACGAACGAGAGTTTCGCGAACGTCGGCGGGCTGGCGGTGCTGAAGGACTGGCTGAACAAGCGCGCGGTGGCCTTCACCAGCCAGGCGCGCGAGTTCGGGCTGCCGCCGCCCCGGGGCATCCTGATGCTGGGCGTTCAAGGTTGCGGCAAAAGTCTCAGTGCGAAGGCCGTCTCCAACCTGTGGCGACTGCCGCTGCTGCGTTTCGACATGGGACGCATGTTCGGCAGCTTCATTGGCTCCTCCGAAGAAAACGTCCGGCGCGCCATCGCGGTGGCCGAGTCGGTGGCGCCCGCCATTTTGTGGGTGGACGAAATTGACAAGGCGTTCGCCGGTTCGCAAAGTTCGGGCGCCACCGACGGCGGCACGACGGCGCGGGTTTTCGGGACCTTCCTGACGTGGCTTTCGGACAAGACCGCGCCGGTTTTCGTCGTGGCGACCGCCAACGACATTTCGCAATTGCCCCCGGAATTGCTGCGCAAAGGCCGTTTGGACGAGATTTTTTTTGTGGATCTGCCCCGCCGCGACGAGCGGCTGGAGGTTTTTCGCATCCACTTGAAAAAACGGGGCCGCGCCGCGGCGCAATTCGATCTGGCTGCGCTGGCGGATGCGAGCAGCAATTTCAGCGGCGCAGAAATCGAGGAAGCCATCAACAGCGCGCTTTACGACGCCTTCGATGTGCATGGGGAGTTGACGACGCAACACGTGCTGATGGCGTTGGCGCAGACCGTGCCCCTGGCCAAAACGATGGATGAACAGATAAGCCGTCTCCGCAGTTGGGCCGAAGGGCGGGCCCGCAACGCCAGCGTAGCGCGAGATGGCAAAAGCTAGTGGCGCAAGCTTCCAGCTTGCGGCCGGATGCATTATTTCAGTCTGCGCCAAGCCGGGAGGCCTGGCGTCACACCCGCACGCCAGAGGCATGCGCCGCTACGGCGTTCTCCGGAATCCGAAAATCATTGGTCTTCTCACCTGGTTCCTGCTATAAGCTCGTCGCAGTAGCGTGCGAAATAGAGTTCCAAAATCCAGGACCCGATCATGAGCCGGTTTGTCAACCTCGAGTTCGGCGACGAACACGAAGAACATTCGCACGACCCTCCGAAGGGGCCGGTCAAAGGCGAGGCACACTACCTGGCGGAAGCGACCGCGGCGTTTGAAAACGGAGAGTTCGAATCGGCGCTGCGTCGCTACGCCAAGGTGCTCGAATTCAATCCCCAAAACGCCGGGGCGTGGACCGGGCAGGTGCGCATGTTGATTGAACTGGCCGAATACCGCGAAGCCAGACTGTGGGCCGACAAGGCGCTGGAAAAATTTCCCAGCGAACCGGAGTTGCTGGCGGCCAAGGCGGTGGCGTTGGGCCGCAGCGGCGACCTCCAGGAGGCGCTCGCGTTTTCCGACGCTTCGATTGAGGAACGCGGCGACTCACCGTACCTCTGGCTCGCGCGGGGCGACGTGCTGCTGGCGCGCCAGGAGACGCGGGCAAACTATTGCTTCGACAAGGCGCTGCTGATGTCACCGGGAGACTGGCTGGTGGCGTGGCTCGCAGCCCGGATTCGTTATTACCACCGCCAGTTCGCGCTCGCGTTGAAGTTGATGCAGCAGGCGGTCGAACTAAACGCCGGCCACTTTCTCCTCTGGCTCGAACTCGGCCGCTGCCAGCACGCGCTGGGCCTGCCCGGTCCGGCCCGCAATTCCTACCGCCAGGCCCAACAACTCAATCCGCACAATTCCGAAGTCAGCGCGGCGCTCGCCAGGCTTTCGGAAATCGGACTCTGGTCGCGGCTGCGCGGCTGGTGGCGGCGGTGATTTGATCAATGAGCACCGAGAAATTGAACCGCTTTCTGACCGCGGCCAACGACTACGATGCTTCCGACCTTCACCTGGTGTCCGGCGTGCCGCCCGCCTACCGCGTGAATGGTGAAATCATCATCGCGGATGCCGACGCCCTCAGCGAGGCGGATGTCACCTCCATGGCCGACGGCCTGTTGAACGAGCAACAGAAGAAGAAATTTGAACAGGAGTGGGAGCTTTGTATCTCCCTCCTGCACAGCGCGGCCGGCCGGGTCCGCGCCACGTTTTACCGCCGCAACGGACATCCCGAGATGAGCTTCCGCTTTTGCGGCGAGCGCATCGCCGCGCGCGCGGAACTGGGCCTGCCCGACCGCATTGACGAGCTGGCCCGCAAGCCGAACGGATTGGTCCTCATCACGGGACCGACCGGCGCGGGAAAAACGACGACCCTCAATTATCTGGTTGATTTGATCAACAGTGAGCGACGCTGCAAAATCGTCACGATCGAGGACCCGATCGAGTTCGTCCATCAGAACAAGCGCGCCATCGTCGTCCAGCAGGAAGTCCTCACCGATGTGCGTTCGTTCAACCGGGCGCTCGTTCACGTGCTGCGCCAGGATCCAGACGTCATCGTCGTCGGCGAGATGCGGGACTTCGAAGCGATTTCGACGGCGCTCACCGCGGCGGAAACCGGCCATCTCGTCCTGGCGACCATGCATTCGCCCAACGCCTCGCACGCCCTGGAGCGAATCATCGGAGTCTTCGAGGGCAGCGCGCAACGACAGATCATTCTCCAGCTGGCCAACGCGTTGCAGGGAATCATTTCCCAGGATTTGCTGCCGGCGGTCGACCGCACGCGCCGCGTGCTGGCGTATGAATTGCTGATGACCAACGGCGCCGTTCGCAATCTCATCCGCGAGAATCAGCTTCACCAGTTGGAGAACACGCTGCAGATGGGACGGAAAGAGGGCATGGTGCTGATGGACAATTGCCTCTACGACCTTTATTGCAAGTGTCTGATCAGTTACGACGTCGCCGTCAGCCGCGCCCGTCATCCAGGCCACATCATCCGGGAGAAAGCGTGAGCCGCCACGTGGGTCGAGGCAGCAACCCGCCGGGATTTCTCCTGCCTCCCTGAGATTCGCAACAAAAAAAGCCAGGCGATAAAGCCTGGCTCGGAGGGGGAGCAACGGACGGAATCGGTTTACTTCACCAGTTTCAGCGCGATTTGCTTCTCCAATTCGTGGACCAATTCAATGTCTTTGCCGCCGCCTTTGGTGCGCGCCTGGACCGTAACCGCTGTGACCGTCGGATCGACGGATTCGACACGGATCCAGACGGTGCGCTGTTTGACCTTGCCCTCCAGCGCCCGGACCGAGTTTGTGGTTTCGTGTAGAATGTATTCGTTGGACAACACGCCGTTACTGACGATCACCGCTTTGGCCGCATCATAAACCTCATTTACCGGCCGTTCATAACGACCTTCAATCCGGTCCTTGACCAAAGGCCAGGCCGCGGTCTTGGTGCCGCTCACTGTGCGCACGCAACCGGTGGCGATCAATCCGATGCCGAGAAATGCCGCAAACAAAACTGGTTTCATTTGCGGGCAATGAACCACATCCGCTGCCGCCGTCAAGCACGAACGCGCCAAAACAACGAGCAGGGCGCGAATTGGGACCTGCAACTTAAATCAGTTGCACGCGTGGCGCCAGTTTGTTATAACCTCGAACGGCGAAGCGGGTGTGGTTCAGTGGTAGAATGCGGGCTTCCCAAGCCTGAGATGAGGGTTCGATTCCCTTCACCCGCTCCAGTTCAACTGCGCCAGTCTCAACCCGGTCCGTTTTCACGCCACGAGACCTTGTTGCACTGCGTAATGCGTCAATTGGGAGTTGTTCTTCATATCCATCTTTTCGAGAATCCGCGCCCGGTAGGTGCTGACGGTGCTGACACTGAGCGAAAGTTCCTTGGCGATCTGGCCGACTGATTCCCCGGATGCGATCATGCGCAGGATCAGGAATTCGCGGTTCGAGAGCCGTTCGTGCGGGGCTTTCTGCACATCAATGTCCAGATAAGAAGCCATCCGTTCGGCCAACGACTGGCTGACGTAACGACCGCCGGCGACAACCTTGTTGATCGCCCCCACCAGTTCCTCGCCGGCGCTTTCCTTCGTCAGATAACCCGCGGCGCCGGTTTTAAGCATGCGCACGGCGAATTGGTCTTCCGGATGCATGCTCAAGACCAGCACGGGCAGCTTGGGACGCGAACGCTTTATCTCCTTAAGCACTTCCAATCCATTGCGTCCCGGCATCGTGATGTCCAGAATCACCACGTCCCAATTCTCCTTCCAAACGCGGTTCAGCGCCTCCTGCGCGTTACGAGCTTCGCCAAACACGGCTTTCCGGAAATGGTCAGCGAGGATTAATCTTAAGCCTTGCCTTACTACGGCGTGATCGTCTGTGATGAGAATTTTCATTACACTTTGCGCTCGGCTTCGCCACGGGTCGCGGGATGCGCACGCTCACGGTTGTGCCCTTGCCCGGCTGACCGCGCACGCGCAGTTCGCCGCCGAGCAACGCCGCCCGCTCGCGCATACCCAGCAGGCCGATGGATTTGGTGTTGTGCAGCTCTGCTTCCGAAATCCCCCGGCCATTGTCCTTCACTTCAAGGGTGACGTGATTTCCAACTTCGGCCAGGCGCACCTCGACCCGGGTCGCGTGAGCATGGCGAATAACGTTTGTGAGCGTTTCCTGAAAAATGCGGAAGAAAGCCGTGTTTAAGTCTTGATCGAAGAGTCTTTCCTTGATGGCGGCCTTCACCCGGCACTGGAGGCCGGTCTGGCGCTGGAACAAGTTGGCCTGCCACTCAATGGCGGCCAGCAACCCGACTGTGTCCAGCAGCCCGGGCCGCAGTTCGGTGGCAATGCGGCGCACGGAATGGATGGTTTCATCAATGCCTTCCGCCATGGAGCACGTTTTCTCGTGAAGCTCTTTCAAATGACGGGGCAGGTGGCTCATGAGCCAGGTCAATCGCAGCTTCAGACCCGTCAGGGCCTGACCCAGTTCGTCATGCACCTCGCGCGCAATACGGGTGCGTTCTTCCTCGCGCACATGCTGGAGGTAAACCGACAGCGAACGCAGTTGTTTATGCGACTCGCGAAGTTGCTCCTCTGCCCGCCGGCGCTCGATCCGCTCCCTGGCCTCGCGCAACGCCCGATGAATCGAGGGCACTAATCGCGTCAGCCGCTGTTTGAGCACGTAGTCGGTGGCCCCTTTCTTGAGCGTCTCGATCGCCACTTCCTCTCCCAACGTGCCGGTGACAAATATGAACGGCGCATCGGGACATTTTTCCTGCGCCAGCGCCAACGCCTCATAACCGTCAATGGAAGGCAGGGAAAAGTCCGAGAGTACCAAATCCGGCGGTCGCTTTTTGATCTGTTGGATAAATGCAGCGCGATTGTCAACGCACTCGAGTCGGTAACTGAACCCGCCCTCACGCAATTCGTGGCGCACCAAATCGGCATCAGTGGCGTTGTCTTCGAGCAACAGGATGCGAATCTCATTTTTCATCGGAACGACAAGCGCAGCCCAGCCCAGCTCTTGCGCCTCGGCGCCGGTCCGAACGGGCGGGTGCGGGCCAGTCAAGCCGCCGCCGACAGGTGCGCCGGGTTGGAAATGGTTTTTATCAGGCTGGGCGGGCGGCGGTTCGTTGCGTTCGCGCTCTCCAGGAGTTAACTCCCGCGACTGAGCATGTCGGCATTTTGGCCCTTGCCGCTCCCGGAGGAGTGCGGGATTAAATTTTGCTTCTCTTCCGAATTGACGCTTTTGGCGCAACTCTGTCTGAAGTGCTCGGCAATGGCAGGTGCGTGCGGTTCGCGAAGCATCGTGTCGCCAGTGCAATCGTCCGGTCCAAAGTATTCCTCGGTGTGGGAAGCGACGGATTGCCACTGCGACAGGACGCTTTGATGGTGCAGCCACGCGTTCCGCGGCCAGAACAGGCACACTCGACCATCAAATCGCCCGGGCTCATAACGACGCAGCGCCGCAATTGTCGCTCGTCCAACTTGGTCGCGTTGCTCCAGCACCGGATCTGGCGCGATCGGATTCGCAGAGTCTCGCTGCGCTTTGAGGTTGCGCCTTCTCTCTGCGACGTATGACCGCTGTTCTGCGAATGACAGCGAGGCCAGTGCGCTTGCGTGCCGGGCCGCGCGCTTCACTTGACACACCAAGCGGTGACGCAGTTGCGACCCGTGCCGATACCAGGTTGGAAAAGGACAGCCGAACAAGGCGAGAAAACTGAGCTCGGCTCCAGATTGCTGAAGGTGTCGCGCCAATTCGAGGGCGGTCCCGCCACCAGAGCAATAGCCAGCAATGATGTAAGGGCCTTCTGGCTGGAAGTCGCGTATCTGACCTGCGAAGTACGCGGCAAGATCTTCAACGCGAGTAAGTGGCTCGCTCTGGCCGTCGAGCCCGGGAGGTTGCAAACCGAAAAACGGCTGATTGTCACCCAGATGTTGTGCCAGAGCGCGATAACAGAACACGTCGCCGTTGTGCCCGGCGACGGCGAAAACGGGCGTGAGCTTGCCGTGCGGCTGCAACGGTATGATGGCCCGCTGCTGGCGGGCGAGCGCGCCGGCTGAGTCCAGAAACTGCAGAATTTCATTCTTCCTTTGGTGGAGCTCATCACGCAGTTGCGGTGTCAGCGCGCCGGGTGGAGCACTGCATCGCAGCCGATCTCCGTCCGCCGATATATGGATGTCGTGTTCGCGGAGCTCCGCGAGGAAAGAGTAGATTTGCGTACCCGCGTCCGGGAAAGAACTGGAAGCCGAACGGCTGACCGAGGAAACGGAGGGCGTTGAAGACTGCTCCTGCGAGGCAGGCGCAGCATTCGCGCGCTGGCGCAACTCGTTCAGGTTCTCCAAGCTCGCCAAGACCCGCGCTGTCGGCACGCCAAAATCCAGCAGACAGGCGATCTCATCAACGCCGGAGCTCTTGCAACGTTCAACCATACGCAAGCAGGTCGCAGGCGTTCCGAAAAGCCCGCTGGTCTCGAAATAACGCTCGAAGGCCACGTCGAGCATCGCTTCGATCTCAGCCTCCGGCAAATTGCGCAAGTCCTCATCCTGAGGTTTCCCGCTACTCCCGTTTCGTTGTTTGAAGGCGGGAAACGAACCGGCCAGTTCAGCGACCAGCTTGAGCGAGCTGCGCAGGTAATCCTTCAGCGGCCTGCGAACCAGTTCGCGCACCTCGGCATCATCGTTGCCGACGAACGTGTGGAGCATTAGCGTCACCCGCCCGGTCGCCGGATCGTGACCGGCGGCGGCCCGCGCCTGGCGATACACCGCGATCTTTCGCGCCACGTCCTCAACCGTTTGACCCAGCAGATGCGTGAGCACATTGGCGCCCAACTCGCCCGCCTGCCGATAGGTGTCGGGGTTGCCCGCGGTGGTGATCCAGAACGGCAACTCGGGTTGCACCGGTCGCGGCAGGGCCTGGATCGCCACCTCCTGACCGAGCGGATTGCGAAAGGCAATTTTCTCACCGCGCCACAAACGTCGAACCTGATCAATCTGCTCCAACAGCACGCGCTTGTTGTTGGCGTGGTTCTCTGGTCGCAAAACGAAATCATTGAGCTGCCAGCCGGAGGCGAACGCGATGGCGACGCGGCCATTGCTAAGGTTGTCCACGACAGCCCACTCCTCGGCAATTCGGACCGGATGATGAAGTGGTGAGACGCAACTCCCGGCACGGATACCAATGCGTTCGGTGACAGCGGCTAGCGCAGCGCCCGTGACGGACGGATTCGGATACGGACCACCGAACGCGTGGAAATGGCGTTCCGGCGTCCACACGGCTTCAAAGCCGTTTTGATCGAAATACTTCGCGCCCTCGATCATCAGGCGATACTTGTCACGTCCCGGCGCGTCATCGTTGCCCCACATAAAAAGGCTGAAGCCGAGCGGTTTGATCTGGCGCTGGTCGGCATTCGCACGGAAATCTTTCGTTTCTCGTTGCTTCGCGGGGTTGAAACCGCGGACAAGCGCTGGCGACTCGGTCACGACTCCATTCATGGTTCCGTTTCTAGTTGTCATAGCACAAACTCCTCTCGAACACCGTTGCCCTTGGTCGGTGTGTTCGACTTATGCAGCCACCGCAGCGCGTCAATCGCTTCGGCCAGGCCGGCGACGGTTGGTCGCGCGAACAAATCGCGGAGCGGAATATCCACGCTCGATTCGGTGCGCAGTCGCGCCATCAATCGCGCGGCCATGAGCGAATGGCCGCCGAGATCGAAGAAATTGTCGGACACGCCGAAATCAGCGCGATCGAGCATGGAACGGAATATGCCAAGGACCATTTCCTCGGTGGGAGTTTTCGGTGCGACCGCAACCCTGCGTGGTGAACCGTCTCCATCGTCGGGTGCGGGCAGCACTTTGCGGTCGAGTTTACCGTTGTGGGTTCGCGGCAACGCCTCAAGCATCACGAAGCGGGACGGGACCATGTATTCAGGCATGGCGGCACGCAGGCGGGCGCGCAACTGGTCCACCAGGTCCGCGGGCGCGTTCTCGGCGACGACGTACGCGACGAGCCGCTTATCTTCTGGAGCATCTTCGCGCGCGATGACTGCCACTTCGCGCACAGTGGGGTCTTGCGCAATGTTGGCTTCAATCTCTCCCAGTTCGATGCGGAAGCCGCGCAGCTTGACCTGGAAATCCAGGCGGCCCAAGTGTTCGAGCGTGCCGTCACTGCGCCAGCGGGCGAGGTCACCGGTGCGATAGAAGAGCGCGGACGGCCGAGTCCGCGCGGTCAGGTCACCCGCGAAATCAGAGCGTCGGTTCCCTTCAGTGAATTCGGGCGGACCTGGCTGTCCGCGCTCCGTTTCGCCAGAGAACGGGTCCGGGATGAATCGCTCCGCGGTCAGTTCAGGCCGATTCCAGTAACCGAGAGCGACCCCATCGCCACCGATGTACATTTCGCCGGGCACGCCGATGGGACAAAGCTTCCCGCCCTGGTCGAGGATGCGAACCGTTGTGTTCGCGATGGGTTTGCCGATGGTGATCCCATGGTCGGTGTCGGCGACGCGAGCGCAGGTGGACCACACGGTCGTTTCGGTTGGGCCGTACATGTTCCACAACTCGACGCCGCAAGCGAGCAACTCATCAGCGAGGTCCGCAGGCAGCGCTTCGCCGCCAACAAGGGCTTTGAATCCACGCCGTGGTTTCCAACCGGCTTCCAACAGCAATCGCCAGGTAACAGGCGTGGCTTGCATGACCGTGGCACGATGCCGTACGAGGAGCGACCTCAACGCATTGCCATCCACAACTTCGTCCGGGTTCGCAATAACGACCCTGGCGCCGACCGTGAGTGGCAACAGAAGTTCCAGCACAGCGATGTCGAAGGACAACGTGGTGACAGCCACCAGCACGTCATCGGCTTTAAGGCCTGGCTCACGAGCCATGGTGGTGAGGAAATTGACAACCGCCCGGTGCGGAACAACCACGCCCTTGGGTTTGCCGGTCGAACCGGAGGTGTAGATGAGGTAAGCGGGATTTTTGGAATTCGGAATTCGGATTTCAGATTTCGGATTTGGGACATCAGGCTGCGTGCCCAGGCAGACGACTTTGAGATTTTGGATTTCAAATTTGAAAAGGTCGCGCACCGGCTGTTGCGTGAGCAGCACGGAAGCCTGCGAATCTTCCAGCATGAATACGACGCGGTCCTGCGGATGGACCGGGTCGAGCGGGACATAACAGCCGCCGGCCTTCAGAACACCGAGCAGTCCGACGATCATTTCGAGCGAGCGATTGACGCAAAGGCCCACTCGCAGGTCAGAGCCGACACGCAGCGCCTGCAAATCGCCGGCCAGTGCGTCGGCGCGCTGGTTCAGTTCGCGATAAGTGAGGGTCTGATTTTCAAAGACCACGGCAGCCGCTTCCGGCGTGCGCGCCGTTTGCTCCTCAAACAATTTGTGGATGCAGGCGTGGTCAGGAATCTTGGTTCGTGCTCCATTCCATTCCACGAGCAGTTGCTCCCGTTCGGCTGAAGCCAGGAGTGGCAGTTCGCTCAACTTCTGATTCGCGTTTGCCACCACTCCCTCCAGCAAGGTCTGGAGATGATCCAACATGCGCGACACCGTGTCGGGCTCGAACAGGGCGCGATTATACTCCAGGTAACCGCTCAGATGCTCGCCCGCTTCCTCCAGCGACAGTGTGAGATCGAACTTGCTCGCGCCGTTATGCACGGGCACCGGGCTCCATTCCATGTCACCCGCCTGCACGGTCGGCAGCGGCGCCTTCTGTAAAATGAACATCGCCTGGAACACGGGCGCCCGGCTGAGGTCGCGCTCTCCGCCAACGGCTTCCACCACCTTTTCAAAAGGCACATCCTGATGTGCGTAGGCGTCGAGTGCGACTTTCTTGACCCTCTGCAACAATTCCTGGAAAGTCACGTCGCCGGACAAATCCGTTCGCAACGCCAGCGTGTTCAAGAATAATCCGGCCAAACCTTCAATCTCGGATCGCGTCCGGCCGGCCACGGTCGTTCCCGTGACAATGTCATCCTGCCCGGAATATCGGTGCAGCAACGTTTGAAACGCGCCCAGCAGTAACATGAACAACGTGATGTCTTCCCGCCGGCAGATTGCCTTCAACGCCGCGCACAGTTTGTTGGACAACGCGAAATATCTGGCGTCGCCA
>Ga0070689_100003116_pt1 | contig 10950 bp, 8 predicted proteins | sample KBSS23HmetaG_FD_64669 | JGI IMG/M metagenome (GOLD analysis project Ga0070689, IMG submission 64669) | Switchgrass rhizosphere microbial communities from Kellogg Biological Station, Michigan, USA - KBS S2-3H metaG | ecosystem: Host-associated > Plants > Roots > Rhizosphere ... | reverse complement strand
GATCGCCCGAGGCGGCGGCGCGCAGCGACAGCGTGCCCTCGGGCGCCTTGCCGCGCACCGCGCGCATTTCGACGTCCTCGATCCCGTGGCTCACGGCGTTCCGCACGAGGTGCAGCAATGGCTCCAGCATCCGGTCCACCACCACCTTGTCGATCTCCGTCGTCTGCCCGTGGAAGACGAGCCGTACCTGCTTGCCCGATTCGCGAATCGCGTCGCGCGCGGCGAAGCGCAGCCGCTCGAACACCTCACCGATCGGTACGAGGCGGATACGCATCACCCCTTCGCGGAGCTGGCGAAGCTGCCGTTCCATCACCGAGCTGGTGTCGGCGAGCACGTCGAGCAGCGTCGATGCCTCGGTGGTTGCGGCGCCCCGCAGCGCGTCCTCGAGGCGCGATCGGCTCACCACCATATCGCCGATCAGACGCATCACGTCGTCGAGCCGCCCGAGATCCACGCGCACCACGTTCGTGCCCGACGCGCCCACCAACACGGGGGACGACGACACGACCGCCGCGGGGGTGTCCGGTTGGTCTCCCATCCCGTCGTCCGCCGCTGGCGGAGCGGTCTCGCCCTCCAAGGTCCAGCGAACGCCGTCGTCCTGCCACGACGGATCGGGTCGTGCGCCGGCAGGCGCGACGATGCGGAAGTCGAACGCGACGCCGCCCGGAACCACGCGGGGCTTCGCGTCGAGCAGCGTGCCGAACGCGCGGAGTCGCGCGCGTATCGCGTCGACTCCCACGCCGCGGGCCGCGAGCTCCTTACTCGGCACGAACTCGAAGCGGTACACGGTCGTCGCACCGCTGCGCCCGAGCGCGTCGGCCACGGACGGCGCCGCCACCACGACGCTCGGCGCGACGTCGGGCGCGCGCTGCGCGAGCGTCGCGAGGAGATCGGCGACGTCGGGCGCCGGCTCGCCCCGCCGGTGCGCGACGACGCAGCGCTGCAGTGCGTCGACGCCGGCGAAGACCACATCGAGCGTGGCCGCGCTCGGACGCCCCGGTGCCCGCTCGGCTCCGCGCACCGCGTCCTCGAGCGCGTGCGCCACCTGCTCGGCAACCCCGTCGCCGACCATGCCGCTCAGCCCCTTCAGCGTATGGAGGCTGCGCAGCAGCTCGTGGAATGGTGGGGCAGGAGAGCCGTCCGCCGGCGAGTCCTCGAGGGCGAGGAGCACGCGACGCGCCGTGCCGAGGTGCTCGTCGCACTCCGCGTAGTAGTCCTCGATGAATTGATCGAAGAATGAACCCGCTCCGCTCGACGACGACACACTACGCCGCGTCCAGGATGGCGCGAATCTCGGGCGCGAATGCAGCGGGCTGGAAGGGCTTGGTCAGGTAGCGCGTCGCGCCCTCGTCGAGCGCCGCACGCCGACTCTCGTCATCGCCCCGCGTCGTCAGCACCACGACAGGCAGCGAACGGAATCGGTCGTGCGATCGGACGAATCGCAGCACCTCGAGCCCGTGCACGTCCGGCATGTTGAGATCGAGCACGACGAGGTCCACCGGCGACACCGCGAGCCGCTCGATCGCTTCGAGCCCGCTCGCGGCCTGGTCGAACGTCACGTCCCCGAGCTCCCGAAGCGCAGCCATGATCATCCGGCGCATGGTCGGAGAGTCGTCGACGACGAGGATTGTCCTCATCCGGCGAATCTATCGGAGCGCCAGCAGGGGCGTGAGGGGCCAAAGACAACGCCCGCTCCACGAACAGTCGTGGAGCGGGCGTTCGAGAAAGGATTCTGGGCCGAGTGCCTGAGGCGACGTTCCGCGTTCGTCCGGCGGCTAGCGACCGCTACGCCAGTCGTACCGGTCCGTCCCGGGCCGCTACCGCTCCACCAGCACGAGGTACTTCGACGGCGCCCAGAACTTCGAGGCGTCGGCGATGTGGAGGTTGCCGCGGAACGTGTTCCGCTTCCGGTCCTGTACCTCGGCCGCATCGAGGCTCTGGCGCGAGACGAGCTGATACCGGCGTGTGCTGTCCGGCACCTGGATCTCCTTCACTCCACGCGAGTCGACCGTCGTGAACTCGTCCACCGGCAGCGAGCGCGCGATCTGCAGCGTGCGGCCCGGGTGCATGAGGAGCAGGTTGGCGCCGCCCTCGCGCACGATCACGCCGCGCTTCACGAGGTCGTCTTCCTTGCCGACGATGTAGAACGCCTTCGCCGTCTCGGTCTCCACCGTGGCGAGCTGCACCGACAGCTGCTGCGTGGCGCTCTTCAGGCTGTCGATCCGCACCGAGAGCCCTTCGATCGTCGCCGTCTGCCGCTGGATCGTGGCGTTCAGCTCGACGATGAGCGCCGAATCGGCGGCGAGCTGCTCGCGCAGCCCCGCGTTGTTCTTGTTCGCCTTCGCCAGCTGCGCCGCGGTGGCCTGCGCGCGAGCGACGAGCGCGTCCACACGCTCCATCACCAGCTTGCGGTTCTCCACCTGCCGCGCGAGCGGATCGAGGTTGTCGTTCTTCTTCTTTCCCTTCGGCAGCCCCTTCACCTTCGACATCTTCTTGTCGACCTGCATGATGAAGTCGTCGGCCTGGAGCACGATGCGCGTCAGGGAGTCCTTCTGCGCCGCGAGCTGCGTGGCGAGGTGCACCTGCTGCTCGGTGGCGATGGCGGCTGCGCTGTCGGCGCGCTTGTGCTCCTGCGTCGGACCGCAGGCGGCGAGAGCGAGCGCGGACAGCGTGGCGAACGAGAGGCGACGAGAGATGTTCATGGGAGGAAGGGAGTGCGGGGCAGTACGATTGCACGCGGAGAAGCGACGCCCGCGACGCAAATGGAGGAGGGAAGCTGAAACTGCACGCCTGTCCAGGCCGGTGCGCTGTGATGGCACACAGTTCGTGTGTGATCCATCACACACGGCTCGCCATGGTGGCCAGCCGACAACCCATGACTACCGGGGGGAATGGGCGCAACAGGCACGGGCCGTGGTTCAGGACACCTGATGCGGCGCGCGCGAGGCTCGAGCGCCAGGACAAGGGGATTCCCAGGCGATCAAGGGGCGATCAAGGGGTCAGACTCCTTGATCGAGCTTTCCAACGTCTCTGATCCGTTGATCGCCGGGCTCGACGACGGAACGCGGATCTGGAACAGCGATCACGCGGAAAGGGCCGGATCGGCTCCTCGCCGGGTCGAGATACCTGGACCGGCGCAGATATCCTCTCCATCCACGACGTCAAAGTCTTTGCTGGTCCGCGGGAGCGGTCTCTCCGCTACAGAGAGCAGATCCGGCCGTGTCCTGGGCATCCGTCGCATCCGGGCCCTGCCGTTGAACAGGCAAGCACCGGCGTTGGCGCCAGTGACGATCCGGCCCTTTCCGTGAGATCGCCGTCAAAGATCCGCGTTCCGTCGTTCAGCAGTTTCAAGGAGTCTGACCCCTTGATCGCCCCGCGCCTCCGCGCGAACCACGTTGCGAGAGGAGCCTTACTTCCCCTTCGCCCAGTGCGCCCCCTCCGTCCAATGCTCGACCTGAAAGAACGTCTCCGGCAGCTCCACGCCCGCGCGCCAGTCCGAGTATTCCTCCGTCTGCATCGCCGACCCCTTGTCGAGTATGCGGACGCGCGTCGCCAGCCATCCACCGCCGAGCGGAACGTTGTTCTCCAGGCGCACATCCTGGGCGCGGCCTTCGGGGGAGGGGACGAGCGGCATCAGGAAGCGCGTGACGATCAATCGGTCCTTCTCCACCCAGAACTGCGGCGACGTCGTGTCGCTCGGCGACGATGCCCCGACGACGTACGTCGGCTTGCCCTCCCAGTCCTGCACGCGAAGGCGCGAGAGATCGATCTTGTACGGCGCGAGCTGCTTGATCGTGACGTCGAGCGGCTCGAGATAGACGCTCACGATGAGCGGCAGGAATGGATTCCCCTCCGCCATGCGTCGCACGACCTTGCCCTCGCGCACGACGTAGAGCGAGTCCGCCGTGTAGAGCGCGCCGTTGCCGAGTGCCGGATCGCCGATGTCGATGCGCAGCCGCGAGCCGCGCTGCGACTCGTACCACGTCGTGACCTGGGACGTGCCGTCGGGCCGCCGCTGCGTCGTGCGCTGCACGAACGTCATCGTGCGGAACCACGTGCCGGCGTAGCGGTCGTGCATGCGCGCGAGGAGCGCCTTCCCGTCACTCGGCACAGCGCTCGTGCCGGTCCGTGGGGCGGAGGCGGAGGCACAGCCGGCGAGCACGACCAGCAGAGCGGCGAGCCTGGAACGCATCATGGCAGGTGAGGTAGGAAGGAGGTTCGCGTCACACGAGCAACGGCTCAGACCGGAAGCGGCGCCTGCCTGTCTTCCCGTCGCGTCCTCCGCGTCTCATTTTCGAGTGCGGACACGCGGCCGCCGTCTTCTCACCAATACTCAGTCCGAGACCCCAATGCGCAAAGTATCGAGTGCACTCCTGCTCACCCTTCTCGCCGTCGCTCCCGCCGTCGCGCGTGCGCAGGCTGCCGCTCATCCCGACTACTCGGGCACCTACGTCCTCGACCCCGCGCAGAGCGAGGGGCAGATGGTGCCGCAGAAGATGACGCTCAAGATCACGCAGACCCCCGCCGGTCTCACCGTCGACCGCACCCAGACGACTCAGATGGGCGAGTCGACGTCGCAGATGAAGTACGCACTCGATGGCTCGGCGTCGAAGAACACGCTGAACATGGGCGGCAACCCCGTCGACGTCTCCACGGTCGTCACCTGGGAGGCGACGTCCCCGGTCCTCACGAGCTCCATGAAGTTCGGCGAGAACGACGCCCAGTCCGTCGAGAAGTGGTCGCTGGCCGATGGCGGCAAGAAGCTGAACATCGACCGCAAGATCAGCGCGGGCGGCCAGGAGTTCGCGAACAAGCTGGTGCTGGTGAAGCAGTAGTTGCGCAGTGCGCATTGCGCTATGCGCATTGCGCGACGGCCTCGGGAAGCAATTGTCTCCCGAGGCCGTTCTGCTGTAGCGCACAGCGCAATGCGCATAGCGCATCGCGGTCTTCTAGAACGTGATCCCGAACGTCACCGGTATGTACGTGAACGAATTGTTGTCCGTAGGGATCCGGCGGTAGCGTGCGTCGACCCGCGCGCCGAGCTCCCCCAACGAGAACTGCACGCCGGCGCCCGCGTTGAACCCCCAGCGGTTGGCGACCGAGGAACCGAGTCCGCCCGTCGGGCTCAACTCCAGACGCGAGTAGCTCGGTCCGGCGGTGATGTATGGCCGAATGAGCCCGGCGGTCGGCAGCGGGATCCACCCCACGACGTTCGCGTTGCCGCCGAACTCGTTGGCGTCGGCATTCTCGCCGTTCACGCTCAAGCCGCTGGCGTCGAAGCTGGAGTAGATGACTTCCGCCCGAAAGCCGACCGGCATCAGGGGCAGCTTGAGGTCGACCGCGCCGCCCACGTTGAAGCCGGTCTTGACCAGATCGGACGTCTTGTCGATCGGGAGTGCGGCGCCGCCGAAGAGAGTGAACTTGAGCGGATTGCTGATCTGCGCCTGCCCGACAGCTAGCGGGGCCAGCGTGGCGAGCGCGAGGATCACCGCCGAACGGATCTTCATGTCGTTGCTCCAGGGATCTGGTTGAGCCGCCGGCTCGTCCGAGCCGTCTCGTCACGACTGGCGGAACATAATGACCCCCCGCGCGATGTGCTTTGCGCATTGCGCTTCGCGCTCAAACGAAACGGCCTCGGGAAGCAATTGCCTCCCGAGGCCGTCTCGCATCGCGCATAGCGCACAGCGCATAGCGCTTTAGAACGTCAACCCGAACGTGATCGGGATGTACTGGATCGTGCCCTTCTCGCCGGTACCGAAGAAGTCGTTCGACGAGATGCGCTTGTAGCGGACGTCGAGGCGCGTCGAGAGCGTTCCGAGCGCGAAATCGAGTCCACCGCCCACGTTGAAGCCCCAGTTGTTGTCCGAGATCGAAGCGTCGACGCCCCCGGAGCTCGCTGAGACCTTGATCTTCGAGTAGCTCGGGCCGCCGGTGACGTACGCCTTCACCGGACTGCCGGCGTTCGGCAGCCAGAGCACCACGTTGGCGTTCAGACCCAGATCCGACAGGTCCGCGTCTCCGGCGCCGCCGGTGTCCTTCGCGCCGAAGCTCGCGTAGGTACCCTCGGCCCGGACGCCGAATGGACTCAGCGGCACATGGTAGTCCAGTGCGGCACCGACATCGTAGCCCATGTTCACGCCGTCCTTCGTGTCGCCGGTCGGCAGCGCCGCGCCGGCGAACACCGTGAACTTCAACGGATTCGACACCTGTGCCTGCGCGATCGAGGCCGACCCCATCGAGGCCAGCATGGCGAGCGAGAACAGCACGGTGGTGCGTTTCGTCATGATTTCGAGTTCCTTATGGAGGTCTGGATGCGGGCGAGCGCCCGCTCGTACTCGCCTTCCAAACGAGCGCGACCGTGCGGGCGCAACAAATTCCATCCATACTGGGTAGGGTGTTCCAGCCCCAAACGCCCTCCGCCGCCAGGCAGAATCGTCCCAGCGGCGACCCGGGCCCCGTGTCATCATCAATGGTTCCCCGTCTCGGAGTCCCGTTCATGGCCCCCCGGCTCACCCCGTTCGCGCTGCCGCTCGCCGCGGTCGCGCTCCTCTCCGTCGCGTCGGTCGCCTCCGCCCAGGCGACGCGACCGTCCGGCATCGACACCTCCGCCTTCGATCGCGGCGTCCGCCCACAGGACGACCTCTTCCGGTTCGTCAACGGCGGATGGCTCAAGCGCACGCCGATCCCCAACGACGCCGCGAGCTGGGGCGCATTCAACGAGCTCGACGAGCGCAGTCGCGAGTCGATGCGCACCATCCTCGAGGACGCGTCGCGCTCGAACGCGGCCGCAGGCTCCGAGGAGCGAAAGGTCGGCGATCTCTACGCCAGCTTCCTCGACTCCGCGCGCGTCGAGGCCCTCGGTGTCACGCCGCTCAAGGGCGAGCTCGCGCGCATCGCCGCACTCAAGAGCTCGGCCGAGCTGCCCGCGATGTTCGCCCACCTCGCGCGCATCGGCGTCGCGCGGCCGTTCGGCGCCGGTGTCGGCGCCGACCCGAAGAAGTCGACGACCAACGCCGTGCAGATCGGCCAGTCGGGGCTCACGCTCCCCGACCGCGACTACTATCTGAACAACGACGCGCGGATGACCGCCGTGCGTAAGTCGTATGCGGAGTATCTGGCCAAGCTGTTCACCCTCGCCGAGCAGCCCGACGCCGCGGGCGCGGCGTCGCGCGTCATCGCGCTCGAGACGGCCATCGCGGGCAAGCAGTGGGAGCGTGCTCGCAACCGCGACCGCAACGCGATCTACAATCCGATGACCGTGGCGAAGCTCGCCGAGTCGACGCCCCACTTCGACTGGAAGGGCTACCTCGGCGCCGCCGGCATTGGCGCGGCGACGGACGTCATCGTCAACCAGCCCGACTACCTCGTCGCGCTCGACTCGATCATCACCGCGACGCCGATCGGCACCTGGCGCGAGTATCTCGCCGCCAAGCTGCTCGATGCCTATTCGCCCGAGCTGTCCTCGCCCTTCGTGCAGGCGCGGTTCGACTTCCGTGGGAAGGTGCTGGCCGGCCAGCTCGCCCAGCGTGCGCGCTGGAAGCGCGCCGTCCAGGAAGTCGAGGGCGGACTCGGCGAGGCGGCCGGCAGGCTGTACGTCGCCCGGTACTTCAAGCCCGAGGCGAAGGCGCGCATCGACGAGCTCATTCGCAACCTGCGCGAGGCGTACAGCATCGGCATCGACAGCCTCGAGTGGATGACCCCCGCCACCAAGGCCCGGGCGAAGGAGAAGCTCGCGCAGTTCACCGTGAAGATCGGCTACCCCGACAAGTGGCGCGACTACTCGTCGCTCGACATCAAGCGCGACGACCTCGTCGGCAACGTCATGCGCGCACGCCAGTGGGCGTACGACGACAATGTCGCGCAGTACGGCAAGCCGGTGGACAAGAAGCGCTGGTTCATGACGCCGCAGACGGTGAACGCGTACTACCAGTCGACGAACAACGAGATCGTCTTCCCCGCCGCGATCCTGCAGCCGCCGTTCTTCGATCCGAAGGCGGACGACGCCGTGAACTACGGCGCGATCGGCGCCGTCATCGGTCACGAGATCGGTCACGGCTTCGACGATCAGGGCCGCAAGTCGGACGGGGCCGGGAACCTGACCGACTGGTGGACCGCCGACGATGCGAAGGCGTTCGAGGAGCGCGCCGGCCGGCTCGGCGCACAGTTCGAGGTCCTCTCGCCCCTCGAAGGAGCGAAGGTGAATCCGAAGCTCACGATGGGGGAGAACATCGGCGACCTGAGCGGCCTCGCGCAGGCGTACCGCGCCTACCGCATCTCGCTCAAGGGGAAGGAAGCGCCGGTCATCGACGGCTTCACCGGCGATCAGCGCTTCTTCATCGGCTTCGCCCAGATCTGGCGCTCGAACGACCGCGAAGCCGCGCTGCGCCAGCAGCTGCTGAGCGATCCGCACTCCCCGGGCGAGTACCGCGCGAACGTCCCCGTCGCGAACAACGAGGCGTTCCAGCGCGCGTTCGACCTCAAGCCCGGTGACAAGCTGTACCGGGTGCCGAGCGACCGGGTACGGATCTGGTAGGAGCTGTCAACGGTTCTTCGGTTAACGGTAGACGGCCGGCCTCGGGACGCAGGAGCTTCCCGAGGCCGGCCGTGTACCGTTAACCGAAGAACCGCCAACGCGCGCGCAGAGCGCGCCTACTACTTCTTCTTCCCTCCCTTCGCCGCCTCTGCCGGCTTCGCCGTCGGTTCCATGAACGCCATGTTCTGTCCGACGTAGCCGAACTGAAGCCCCGTGCTCTGCTCGATGCCGCGGATCGCCTGGCGGGTCGAGTCGAGCGACGCGCGGAAGCTGGCCTTCGTACTCAGCAGCTTCGGCTGTGGCACCAGGATCGTCAGGCCGTACCAGCGCTTCATCATGTTGAGCACCTGGCCGAGGGGCTTGTCGTTCACGACGAGCATGCCGGAGCGCCACGAGTCGGCCTCCTCCTTCTCCGCCGCCGTCGCCTGACGCACCACGCTGTCCTTCGCGACGACCGCGCCGCCCGCCGGCACATCGGTCAGATCCTTCGGCTTGCCGACCTTCACCGAGCCTTCCGAGACGACGACCGTGGTCTCGATGGTGTTCTCGTCGACCTTCACCGTGAACGCCGTGCCCGTCGCCACGACGGCGACTGTTCCCGCGTTCACGCGGAACGGTTGCTCGATTCCCTTCGCGACGGTGAACTCGCCCGCCCCCTTGAGCTTCACGACTCGCAGCTCGGGGCCGAACAGCTTCGGCACCGTGAGCTCCGATTCGGGCGCCAGGCGCACCTTCGTGCCGTCGTCCAGCGTGACGGTGCCCATCCTCGCGAACGTCGTGGCGATGGGCTTCACGTCGGGCGCATTGAGCGCGCGGGTGAAGCGTTCGTTCTCGCTCACGCGACCCATGCCGTATGCCGCTCCCAGCACGGCAGCGAGAACCACCGCGAAGATGCCGAGCACGATCCACAGCGGCCTTCCCTGATCGGAGTGCTTGATGTGCTCCGCCGCCTCGTGGCGCGAATGCGCCGCCAGATCCGCCAGCGCCTTCGGGCTGTGCGCTTCGCCGTGCAGGGCCTTCATGATGTGCTGCCACGCCTCGTCCGACGTCTCGTCGCGTACGTCGTGCGCGCTGGCGTGGCCGCCTCCCCCGAGTCGGTGCGCGCCGGCCCGGCGGCTCAGCGCGCGCGCCGCGGCGTGGTGCACGTCTTCGACGAGAAAGTCGTGGACTTCCGCGGGAGTACGGAACTTCGCCCGCGCGTCCCACGCGCGCACGAACGCGCCTTCGACGACCTTCGACACGAGCGCGCGTGCGTCGGGGCCGAGATCCGCGCGCGCCTCTTCCGTCAGCGCGGGATACTCCTCGAGGAAGAAGCGGCGCAGCGTCTCCTCGTCTGCGAGAGCGGTGGCAGGCGCCCCGGCATCGGGTGCGTTGCCGTCGCGTGCATCGAACGTGGTCGACATGGAACCTCTCTGGCTGGAGTTACGACCCGATCGGATGGCGGCGAATATGAAGGGGCATCCCGCAGATGTCACGTCTGGGTGAACATTTGGAGCACACCGGGCACAGCAATCCACGCGCCGAGCTCGAGCGAGCGCCCTATCTCGCTGTCGCCATGCGGCGCGTCGTGCGAGATTTCGAGCACTCTCCCTATGTCGTTATCTCGTAACGACATGTCCCCGGACCGTCGGATACGCCATGCCCACCCACGCCGGACGTCGTCGTTCGCCCTTCGTTGCCGCATTCCTCCTGCTGTCGTTCGCTGCAAACCCCGCGCTCGCCCAGATACCGTCCGGTGAATACGCCGCGCGCCGCGACTCGCTCGCCGCGCGCGTGCACAACGGAATCGTCGTCGCCTTCGGCGCCCGCACGCCGGTCACCGACTTCGGTCCGTTCTACCAGCTCCCCGCCTTTCACTATCTCACGAACTTTCACGAGCCCGACGCCGCGCTGGTGATGGTCGTGCGCGACGGCCGCGGCACGAGCACGCTGTTCCTCACGCCGATCGCACCGCGCCGCGCCTTCTACTATGGAAAGCGTCCCGATTCGGCCGAGGTGGTCCGCAGCTTCGGCATGCGCGCCCGCACCTTCGCCGCCCTCGGCGCCGTCGTCGACTCGCTCGCTGGGGAGCGTCTCCCCTTCTTCGTGCTCGACGACTTCGAGGACGCCGACTTCGCCGCGCAGGACTCGCTGACGCGCGGCAAGCAGTTCGTGCGTGCGCTCAAGGCACGCCACGCCTCCGGCATCGAGATCCGTGACGCGCATCCGATCGTCGACGAGCTGCGGGCGCGGAAGAGCCCGGCCGAGATGGCGCTGCTCCGCAAGGCCGCCGAGATCAGCACGGAGGGACACCGCGCCGCGATGTCGATCCCCGAGCCCACGAAGGAGTACGAGATCCAGGCCGCGCTCGAGGGGACCTTCCTCCGGCTCGGCGGGGCGCGCCCGTCGTACGGCTCCATCGTCGGCGGTGGCGTGCA
>Ga0070689_100003111_pt1 | contig 10957 bp, 6 predicted proteins | sample KBSS23HmetaG_FD_64669 | JGI IMG/M metagenome (GOLD analysis project Ga0070689, IMG submission 64669) | Switchgrass rhizosphere microbial communities from Kellogg Biological Station, Michigan, USA - KBS S2-3H metaG | ecosystem: Host-associated > Plants > Roots > Rhizosphere ... | reverse complement strand
CCCTCGCTGAAGGCGATCAAGACTTTTCAGATCGCCGCAAAACATTCGAGCTTCGCCATCGCGGCGGATGAGCTCTGCATCACGCCATCCGCGGTGAGCCACCAGATCAAGACGCTCGAGACGCAGCTCGGCATGTCGCTGTTCTCGCGCAGCGCGCGCGCGCTGGCGCTCACCGACGCGGGCGCGCGCTACCTCGAACAGATAGACGATCTGTTCATGCGCCTGGACGCGGTCACCGAGCAGTTGCGCGCGCGCTTCGGCCGCTCCAGCGTGCGGCTGCACGTACCGGCGTATTTCGCGAGCGAGATGCTGCTGCCGCGACTGTCGGAGTTCTCGAAGCTGCACGACGGCATCGACCTGCGCATCGACACCTCGGGCGTGCACGGCCGCGTTCACGCCGCCGAGGCGGACATTTCGGTGGTGGTCGGCAGCGGGCCGTGGAACGGGCTCATCGCGCACCAATTGTTCGCGCAGACCATGGTGCCGGCGTGTTCGCCGCAACTGTTCGCGGAAAAACCCGTGCGCAACTACGCGGACCTGAATTCACACACGCTGCTGGTGCACGAGGCGCGGCGCGACGACTGGGACCGCTGGGCGGCGAACGTCGGCCTGAAAGCGCTGCAGCCCGCGCAGATCGTGCGCATCGACTCGATGGCCGCGGCGATGCGCGCCGCGGAGAAGAGTATCGGCATCGCGCTGCTGCCGGCCGAGCTGTCGCGCCGCAAGTTCACGAGCGGCAGGCTCACGCGCGTGTTCGATGACGAACTGGTTACACAGGAGGACTACACCCTGCTGGTGCGCAACGAGGACGAGAAGCGCGACGACATCCGCGCGTTGTGCGCGTGGTTGATCGAGTCGTGCCGCGGCGGTGAGGAAAACTGATGGCAGCGACGAATCTTCTCGTTTGTTGGCGCATGCGGTCGCGGGTAGTTTGATGATCGTGAATTCCCACCTCGCCAGGAGTGCAACATGAATCGTCGAACCACCATTTCCATGATGAAGGCCATGACCGTCACGGTCATGATCGGCTGCGCCGCCGCCGGCCACGCCGGCTCCGCCGCGGTGTCGCCCGCGCTGGCCGCGTGCAGCAAGGCGCTCGTCGAGAGCATCACGAAGAGCGAGACGCTGCCCGCCTACACCGTCCAGGCGCCGAGCAGGTTCGTGTCGAATTACGTCGACCCGAACTCCTTCACGGTGCTCGCGCACAACAAGCGGACCAGGCAACTGCTGGCCAAGGCCTCGTGCAAGGCCACGGCCGACGGCGAGATCGTCGCGTTCAAGACTTTGCCGGTGAAGAGCTAGAAGAAAATTCGGGTCGCGGGCACCGGTCGTCCCATCCCCCTCTAGGGCCGGCCGGTGTCCGCTTCTCGTCGCAGCGTGGTTCAGTCCACGTTCCGCTTGTTAGACGCACGGCGCAGCTTACCGGAGTCGCACTGTAGAATACGCAGCCATGCGACATCTCCTGATCCTCAGTGTTTCCGCCGGCGCCGGTCACGTGCGCGCGGCGCAGGCCGTCGAGGCGGCCGCGAAGGCGGCGAAGATCAAGGCCACCCACATCGACCTGCTGACGCTCGTGCCGCGGCAATTCCGCAAGCTGTACGCCGAGCAGTACATCAGGCTGGTGGAGAAACTGCCCGAGCTGTGGTCCTACCTGTATTCAAAGAGCGACCGCCCGTCGCGCGATACCTGGATCGGCAAGCTCAAGCGCTCCGTCGAGAAACTCAACACGCGCAAACTGCACACGGAGATCGCGCGCCTCAAACCCGACGCCATCCTGTGCACGCACTTTCTTCCCGCCGAATTGCTTTCGCGCCAGAAGGCCCTGTCTGCAAAGAACGGGGGGAAATCCCTGCCACCCCTGTGGGTGCAGGTCACGGACTTCGACGTACACGCGCTGTGGGTGCATCCGCACGTCGATCATTACTGCGTGGCCAGTGACGAGGTGGCCTACCGGCTGGCGGATCGGGGCGTGGCGCCCGGCAAGATCAGCGTCACCGGCATCCCGGTGATGCCCCAGTTTTCCGCCGGGCTCAGCCGCACCGAGTGCGCCGCAGAACTCGGGCTCAATCCGGAAATTTTCACCGCGGTGATGATGGCCGGCGGCGCCGGCGTCGGCGCGCTCGATGCTCTCGCGGCGCGCCTGCTGGAACTGTCGGGCAACCAGCAACTGGTGGCACTCGCGGGCAAGAATGCCGAGTTGCTCGAGAAGCTGAAGGAGCTGGCGAAGCGTCACCCGGGCAAGTTGTTCCCGCTCGGTTTCACGACCACCGTCGAACGCGTGATGACGGCCGCGGACCTGGTGATCACCAAGCCCGGCGGGCTGTCGGTGTCGGAGTGTCTCGCCAAGGGCAAACCGATGCTGCTGGTCTCGCCGATTCCGGGCCAGGAAGAGCGCAACGCGGACTATCTACTCGAGTCGGGCGCGGCGGTGAAAGCCGTGGACCCCGCCACGCTCGAATTCAAGTTCGGGCGGCTGCTGGGCGACCCGCAGCGCCTGCGCGCCATGGGTGAGGCGGCTCGCAGAATCGGCAGGCCCAATGCGGCGGCCGAGGTGCTCGCGTTAATATCAGCCGCGCCATGACGCGGGAAATCAAAGGAACCACGGCGATCCTCACGCTCATGCTGGCCAGCACGGTCGCCGGGGCCCAGGCGCTGCAGACGCCGGCACCGGCGCGGCCCGCGAACTGGGCCGAGCCCATCACCCTCGAAGGCGTGCGCAACCTGTACCGCATCTCCCCGATGCTCTATCGCAGCGAGCAACCGACGGCACTGGGTTTCAAAAACCTCGAGAAGCTCGGCATCCGCACCGTCATCAACCTGCGCTGGTTCAACAATGACTACAAGGAAGCCGCCGGCACGCTGCTGCGCACCGAGCGAGTCAAGATCCTCACCTGGGACATCGACGATCACCACGTAGTCGCCGTGATGCGAATGTTGAAGGACCCGGCCAACGGGCCTTTTCTCATCCATTGCCAGCACGGCGCGGATCGCACCGGGGTGATGAGCGCCATGTATCGCGTCCTGGAACAGGGCTGGACGCCGGACGAGGCGCTCGCGGAGCTGCAGGGTGGCGGCTACGGTTACCACTCGATGTGGAAAAACATCCTCAAATACGTGCGCACGGCCGACGTCGAGAAGTTGCGCACTGCGATCGCGGCGCCCTGAATCCCGGCCTCGTTCGCGCTACACTCGGTGCGTCACGGAACCCGCACAATGAGAACGAGGTGGCCGTGCCTTCAGCCTCTTCAGAATCCCGCATTCATCGGCTGGCGCTCACGCTGGTTATCGGCGGGGCGTTCGTCAACAGCGCCGCGTCCGCAGCCGATCAACTCGACGAGGTGATCGTCAGCGCGCGCAAGCGTGATGAGAACCTGCAGCAGGTTCCGATTTCGATCGTGGCTCTGGACGGCGAGTGGCTGTCGCGCAGTCATGCGCACCTCATGAGCGACGTCGTGCAGAGCGTGCCCAACCTGCAGTTGCAATTCCTGAATCCGCGGCAGACCTCATTTTCAATTCGCGGCATCGGCAGCAATCCGGCCTCCGAGGGACTCGAAACCAGCGTCGGCCTGTACCTGGATGGTGTCTACATCTCGCGTCCCGGGATGTTGACGTCCGAGCTCGATGACATCGAGCAGGTGACAGTGCTACGCGGTCCGCAAGGCACTCTGTTCGGCAAGAACACGACGGCGGGCGCCATCAGCATCACGACCCGCAGGCCCGAGAGGCAATTCAACGCCACGGCGGAGTTGACCGCGGGCGACTACGACCTGGTGCGAGCGCGCGCCAACCTGACCGGACCGCTTGGCGCCTCTTGGTCGTGGCGAGTCGCGGCGTTCCACGCCGGGCGCGACGGCACCATCGACTCCACCGATGGCAGCATGCTCAATGGCCTCGACAAGACCGGCGGTCGCGCGCAATTGATGTTCGAGTCCGGCGAGAAGTTCGACCTGCGATTCATCGCCGACTACGCCCGCCAGCACGAGGACACGGGCGCACAGGTGCTCGTAGAACCAGGCCTGGTGCTTGCCGACGAAACGCATCGGCCAAATGACGTCTATGTGCGCAGCGCGCGCTTTGGCTTCACGCCGGAATTCGAGCCTTTCGCGCGGCGTGTTGATATCAGCCAGCAGCAGACCATGCAGACCACCAATCGAGGTCTGTCGATCGAGGCGAACTGGAGGCTGAATGAGTACACCCTCACGGCGCTGAGCGCGTGGCGCGACTGGGAATTTCTGCCGATCAACGACCTGGACTACCTGCCACTCGACATCCAGCGCACCGGAGGCTTCAACGTCTGGAACGATCAGCTGTCCCAGGAACTGCGCCTCGCGTCGCCGTCCGGACGCGCGCTCGACTACGTGGTCGGCGTGTTTCTCTACCGCCAGCGAGTCGAGACGCAGAGCGTTCCCGGAGCCACGTGGGGTTCCGACGCGGCCGGGTTCTACTCGCAACCAAACCAGATACTGCCGGCCTATGCGCTCGAGGGACTAACCACTTCCTCGCGCGCCGAAGTCGATACCGAAAGCCTCGCCTTGTTCGGCCAGTTGACCTGGCACCTGGCCGATGCCTGGGCGCTCACCGCCGGCGCGCGCAGCACCTGGGATGACAAGGAAGCACACGTGGTGCGCTCGCGCAGTGGCGGCAGCACCCTGGCGCCGGGTGATCCGTTGTTCGCGCCGATCACGGCGGCGCGCAATCAACTCGCGCCTCCGCCTGCCGAAGCTCTCAACGGCGATGCAGACAACACCATCTCGGGACTGTTGTCGCTCAGCTACCAGCCGCTCGACAGAGTGCTCATGTACGCGTCCCTGGCTCGTGGCGTGAAATCGAGCGGACTGAGCACCCTGATCACTCCTCCGGGCGTGAACCCGGTGGTCAAGCCGGAAATCGCGAGGAACGCCGAGATCGGCGTGAAAAGCACGCTCGCCAATCAATCGGTACGGCTGAACTTCGACCTGTTCCTCGCCGAGATCGATGACTACCAGACCCAGGTTCGCGACCCCGTATTTCGCGTGAACTACCTGGCGAACGCCGAGGCAGTGCGTTCACGTGGCGCCGAACTGGAAGCCGAATGGCTGCCGTTCGGCGGGTTGCGGTTCTCGACAGCGCTGGCCTTCAACGAAGCGACCTACCGGTCATTCCGCAATTCGCCCTGCGGGCCGGAGTGGACCGGCATCGCGACGCAGTGCGATCTCACCGGCAAACCGGTCTCGGGCGCGCCGCGCTGGTCCGGCGCGGCCCGCACCGACTTCTCGCATCGGCTCGGCGCACATGGCCGCACTTTCTCCGGCGGAATTGACTACACGTACAAGTCGAGCAGTTTCTCCAACACGGACGACTCGTCCTACGGGCTGATTCCGGAATACGGGCTGTTGAACCTGCAGCTCGGATTGCGATCCGCGCGTGGTAGCTGGGAAGTGACGCTGTGGGGACGCAATCTCCTGGACGAGAATTACTTCACGAGCCGGAATGGGCCCATTGGCATCTTCGGTTCCGGATACGTGGTGGGCACACTCGGCGATCCACGCACATTCGGCGCGACGCTGCGGGTCACGCTGTAGAGCCCACCGCCGCTACAGCGGTTCCACCGCCACGGTGACCGACAGCTGGTGCTGGCCGCCGCCGAGGATCACGCCGCGCAGCGGCGACACGTCGCCGAAGTCGCGGCCCCAGGCGACTGCGACGTGATCGGTTCCCGCGAAACATCCATTGGTCGGGTCGAACTCGATCCAGCCGTACGGCGGACTCCACACCGACACCCAGGCGTGCGATGCGGCGTCGCCGACCAGTTTCTTGCCGTCCTTGTCCGCCGGCGCGTTGGTGCGCAGGTAGCCGCTCACGTAGCGCGCCGGCAATCCGCGCGAGCGCAGACAGGCGATCATCAGGTGCGCGAAGTCCTGGCAGACGCCGCGGCGCGTCTCGAGCACTTCGGTCGCGGCGGTGCCGATGACGGTTTCGCCCGGCGCATAGGTGATGTCCGCGTGTAGTTTGGTGCTCAACGTCTCGGCGCAGACCAGGATCGGCGTTCCGGGCCCGAAACATCCGGCGGAGTAGTCGGTGAAGGCCTGCTTGACGCGCACGTGCGGCGACTCGTGGCGAAAGCGCGCGGCTTCGAGCTGGTCGCGCGATGGCCAGGCGCCGCGGTACGCGAACGCATCGCGCACCTTCTCCCACGGTTCGGTGGTCTCGGCGCTCACCGCGGGTCGCGTATGCACCTCGACCTGCATCTGCGAGACGACGCTGAGCTCGCGGTGCGGCTGCGCCAGTTCCACGCGCAGCAGCGGATTGCCGAAAGCGTCGAGCTCGGCCACCTGCCGGTTCGGCGGCGGCTCGATGCTCACCTGGTGATCCAGGCATTCCTGGTAGGGCATCGGCCGCGGCACCAGGTGCAGCAGGTGATGGGCATGCACGACGTCCGCGTCGTAGCGGTAGATGGTCTCGTGGCGGATGCGGTACTTGCGATGCATGGGGCGGTTCACGTGGCCAGCGCGTGCGCGTCGGACTCGATGAGCGCGAAGTAGCGGCGCGACAGGCGGTCGGAGAGCTCGCTCGCGCCGGCGGCCACCGCCGCGAGCTCCTGAGCCAGCGCCGCGCGGGCAGCACGGCCCGGTGCGTCGTTCGCATCGAGCCGCTCCGCGGTTCCGGCGGGCAAAAGCGGCAGGTCGGGCACGCCACGCTCACGTTCGCCGCCGAGCGAGCGCGCCAGGTCCTCGAGATCGCGTTCGATGGAACGGCGATGGAACGCCAGCGCCATGGGATGGCCGTCGTCGTACAGCAACAGGTTCAGCATCTGCGACAGGCGCGGCGCACCGGCGTAGCGCGCACGGTAGATAGGCGTGCTGTCGCACACGTCGAGCAGCCACTCGATGGTCTCGGCGCGCATGGGCTGGGCGCTGGTCAGCTGCTGCACGAGAATGCCGGCCACGAATTGCAGGCGTTCGATGCGGCGGCCGAGCCGCATCACGCGCCAGCCCTCATCGTGCATCATGTCCTCCTCGGAGAACCCGGTGAGCGCCGCCAGCGACAGTAACAGGCGTTCGTACACTTCGCGGCTGCTGCCAACCGAGACGGAGCTCTCCTGCATCTGCCGCTGCAGCCCAACCACGCCGCGCCAGAAGCGTGCCGACAGGCGGTTGCGCACCTGCGAGGCACACCAGGCCAGGTGCTTGACGTCGGCATGCGGCCCGACGCTGCCCGGCACACGCAGCGCATCGAAGATCTCGCCGTCTGCGGCCAGCACGCCGAGGTTGCGGCAGACCTGGCGCGCGTGCGGGAAGACGCGCGAATCGCTGCGCGCGGCCAGCGAGCGCAACAGCAGGCGCGCGGTGTTCTCGCAGCGCACCGTGTAGCGGCCCAGCCAGTAGAGGTTCTCGACGAGGCGCGAGGGAATGTAGTCCTGGCGCGCATTCGCCCAGCGGCCCGACTGGCCGGCCTGCGATTCCTGCGTCAGCGTTTCGTCGTGCGGGTTCTCGCTCAACACCCAGACGTCCTTGGCGCCGCCGCCACGCTGCGTCGACACCACGTCGGCGGCGGCTTCGTTGGCGACGCGTGCCAGCCCGCCCGGCATGACGCGTACGCCATCGGGCGTCATCACCGCGTACACGCGAATCGTGAGCGCGCGCGAGGCCAGTTCCGTGGAGGACGCCGACTTCCACACCGGCGCATGCGACAAACGCACATGTTCCTGCGCGACGTAGGCATACGGGCGGTTGCGTAGCCGCCCGATGAGCGCCTCGCGCTCCGCGCCCTGGAAGTCGCGGCCGAACATGGGCTCGAAACGCTGGTTCGGGTACGCCGGCTTGATGACCAGCCGGTCGAGATTCGCGAGCACGTATTCGAGCGCTGGTTTCTCACCCAGCCACCACGTGGCGACTTCCGGCAGCAGCAGTTTCTCGCCGATCAGCCGCTCGGAGATCGGCGGCAGGAATCCGAGCCAGGCGGCCGACTCGAGCACGCCGGTGCCGAGCGCGTTCGCGACCATGACGCGCCCGGCGCGCAACGCCCCTAACAATCCCGGCACGCCCAGCGCCGAATCGCTGCGCAGCTCGAGCGGATCGCAGAAGTCGTCGTCGAGCCGGCGCAGGATGGAGTGCACGCGGCGCAGCCCACCGAGGGTCTTGAGGTACACGGTGTCGCCGCGCACCGTGAGGTCGTGCCCTTCGACCAGCGACACACCGAGCTGGCGCGCGAGAAAGGCGTGTTCGAAGTAGGTCTCGTTGTACGGGCCCGGCGTGAGGATCACGGCCAGCGGCTCCTCGTCGCCCGCGGAGTTCAACAGGGCGGCACGCAGCCCGCCGAAGAAGCCGCGCACGCGTCGCACACCCATGTCGGGAATGGCCTCGGCATGCACCTGTTCGAGGATCTCGCGGTTCTCGAGCGCGTAGCCGGCACCCGAGGGCGCCTGCGTGCGATCGGCCAGCAGCCACCAGCGGCCGTCCGGCGCGCGCGCCAGGTCCGCGCCGTAGACGTGCAGCCAGGTGCCATCGACCGGCTTGAGGCCGTGGCAGGGCCAGAGGTAGTTAGGGTGGCCGAACGGCAGCTCGGCGGGCACGTGGCCTTCGGCCAGCAGGCGTTGCGGACCGTACAGGTCCGCGAGCAGCGCGTTCAGCAGCCGCGCGCGCTGCGCCACGCCGGCCTCGATGGCCTGCCACTCGGCGGCCGGCAGCACGAACGGCAGCGGATCCAGCGCCCACGGGCGATCGGCGCCCTGCGGGTCGGCATACACGTTGTACGTGACGCCGTTCTCGACGATCAGCCGGCGCGTGAGTTCGAGCGAGCGGCGCACCGCGTCGGGCGATTCATCGGTGCGCAGCCGTTCGATCAGGGGCCGCCAGTGCGCGCGCATCGCCCCCTGGCTGTCGTTCAGCTCGTCGTAGCGTCGCAGGTCGGCTGGTTCGAGGACTGCACGCATCTCACTACCCACCACCTAGACTTTACGCAGGTCCAGGGTGAACGGGAATTCCGGATTGGCGGTCTCGGGCCCGGGTGTGACGCGATTCGGCGTGTGGTTCATTCTGACAAATCGCGCCAGACGCCGGCTCTCGGATTCGAAGGCGTTCACCGGGAAGGTGTCGTAGCTGCGGCCGCCGGGATGCGCGACGTGGTACTGGCAACCGCCCATCGAGCGATTCATCCAGGTGTCGACCAGGTCGAAGGTCAGCGGTGCGTTGGAGGGAAGCAGCGGATGCAGCGCCGACGGCGGCTGCCAGGCCTTGTAGCGCACACCGGCGACGAATTCGCCGACCGTTCCCGTGGAACGCAGCGGCAGGCTGCGGCCATTGCAGGTCACGGCGTATCGATCGGGTGCGAGGCCCGAGACCTTTACCTGCAACCGCTCCACCGAGGAATCGACGTAGCGGACGGCGCCGCCCGCGGCGCCCTCCTCGCCCATCACGTGCCAGGGCTCGAGCGCCTGGCGCAACTCCACTTCGGCGCCGAAGACGGCAAAGTCGCCATACCGGGGGAAGCGGAATTCCAGATGCGGGGCGAACCACTGCGTCTTGAGTGGAAAGCCGGCCTGGTTCTGCTCGGCCACGACATCGGCGAAATCACGCTCGATGAAATACGGCAGCATGAAGCGGTCGTGCAGCTCGGTGCCCCAGCGCGCCAGCCGCGGCGGTTGATACGGCTCGCGCCAGAAGCGCGCGACCAGCGAACGCAGCATGAGCTGTTGCGTGAGACTCATGCGTTCGTGCGGCGGCATTTCGAAGGCGCGCATCTCGAGCAATCCGAGTCGACCGGAGTTGCCGTCGGGAGAGAACATCTTGTCGATGCAGAATTCGGCGCGATGCGTGTTGCCGGTGGAATCGATGAGCAGGTTGCGGAACAGGCGGTCCACCACCCACGGCGGCGGCGACTCGCCCGGTGGCGGCAGCTGCCTGAATGCCAGTTCGAGCTCGTACAACGAATCATTGCGCGCCTCGTCGACACGCGGCGCCTGCGAAGTGGGGCCCACGAACAGACCCGAGAACAGGTATGACAGCGATGGGTGGTTGTGCCAGTAGGCCAGCAGGCTGCGCAGCAGGTCCGGCCGCCTGAGGAACGGCGAGTCGGCCGGGGTCGCGCCGCCCAGCACGAAGTGGTTGCCGCCACCGGTGCCGGTGTGCCGGCCGTCGAGCATGAACTTCTCGGTAGTTAGCCTGGACTGGCGCGCGGCGTCATACAGGTGGGTGGTGCGGTCGACCAGTTCATCCCAGCTGCCGGACGGGTGGATGTTCACCTCGATGACGCCCGGATCCGGCGTCACGCGGAAACTGTCGAGGCGTGGATCCCGGGGTGGCTCGTACCCTTCGAGCACAACCGGCGTGTCCAGGTCCTCGGCCGTGGCCTCGACCGCCGCCACCAGCTCCAGGTAGTCCTCGAGCGCGCTGGTGGGCGGCATGAATATATAAAGAGTGCCGTTCCGCGGCTCGGCACACATGGCGGTACGGGCGATGTCGGCTGAGGACTGCAGGAATCCCGGCGGCGTCGCCGGTACGACGACGCCATCGCGCGGGCGCGCCACCTTGCGCGTACCGTGGCCTCCGGCGCCACCGCCATCCGCGTCGAGATCCCTGGCGGCATCGCGATAGTCACCGTAGAACTGCCGGCGGATGTCGGCGGCGCTCGGCAGCGGACGCGGTGGCGACATCGGATCGGGCTGGTGCATGTAGGGGTAATCGCTGTCGCGAACCCAGGGCTGCGAGTCGAGCGGCAGGCGATAACCCACCGGTGAATCGCCGGGGATCAGGTAACAACGCTCGCGCCGCAGGAACCATGGGCCGGTGCGCCAGCGGCCCCTCTCTTTTCCTTGAGAAGTGCCCTCACGCGCCACCGGCAAGACATGCCCGATCACCGCGTCCAGCCCGCGTTCGAACACGCTCGCCAGCCGCGCGCGCTGCATCGGATCCTTGAGCTTCGAGTTGAACGGATCGACATTCGACGGCAACTGCCGCTCACGCCACAGGTAATAGAACGC
>Ga0070689_100003110_pt1 | contig 10957 bp, 10 predicted proteins | sample KBSS23HmetaG_FD_64669 | JGI IMG/M metagenome (GOLD analysis project Ga0070689, IMG submission 64669) | Switchgrass rhizosphere microbial communities from Kellogg Biological Station, Michigan, USA - KBS S2-3H metaG | ecosystem: Host-associated > Plants > Roots > Rhizosphere ... | reverse complement strand
GTCGAAGACTCTTTTTGCCATTCGATCTTGAAGTCTTCCAGCACCTGCTTCAGATCGGCCTTGATGTCATCAGTCAACGATTTCTGCTCTCGGATGTCGGCGAGCAGACCCGGGCGCGAGTTCTCAACAAATTTCAGCAGGCCGATTTCGAACCGGCGGATGTCTTCCACTGCGATATCGTCAGTGTAACCGTTGGTCGCGGCCCAGATCACTAGCACCTGTTTCTCAACATCCACCGGCTGATACTGCGGTTGTTTCAAGATCTCCGTGAGCCGCCGTCCGCGGGCGAGCTGGGCCTGTGTCGCCTTGTCCAGGTCAGAACCGAACTGCGCAAACGCTTGCAGTTCGCGGAACTGTGCCAGGTCGAGACGAAGCGTTCCCGCAACCTGCTTCATGGCTTTGATCTGTGCCGAACCGCCTACACGCGAAACGCTGTTGCCCACGTTGATGGCGGGACGGAAGCCGCTGTTGAAAAGGTCGGCTTCGAGGAAGATCTGACCGTCTGTGATCGAGATCACGTTGGTCGGAATGTACGCGGAGATGTCGCCGGCCTGCGTCTCAATGATCGGCAAGCTCGTCAGTGAACCGCCACCTTTAAGGTCGGAGAGTTTTGCGGCACGTTCCAACAAGCGCGAGTGCAGGTAAAAGACGTCGCCGGGATAAGCTTCGCGGCCCGGTGGACGTCGCAGCAACAAAGAGATCTCGCGATACGCTGCGGCTTGCTTGGAAAGATCGTCGTAAATCGTTAGTGCGTGCCGGCCATTGTCGCGGAAGTACTCACCCATCGCGGCACCGGAATAAGGCGCCAGGAACTGCATCGCCGCCGGATCCGAAGCCGTCGCCTTGATCACGATGGTGTAGTCCATCGCGCCGAAATCCTGAAGCGTCTTCACGACCTGGGCCACCGTCGAAGCCTTTTGACCAATCGCAACGTAGATGCAGATTACGTCTTTGCCTTTCTGGTTGATGATCGTGTCGACCGCGACTGCCGTTTTTCCGGTCTGGCGGTCACCGATGATCAACTCGCGCTGGCCGCGACCGATCGGAACCATCGCATCGATAGCCTTGAGACCTGTTTGCAGTGGTTCCTTCACAGGTTGCCTGTCGACCACTCCGGGAGCGATGCGCTCAACCGAACTGTACTGCTCGGTAACAATTGGACCAGCATCGTCGATCGGGTTGCCGAGGCAGTCGACCACGCGTCCGATTAGCGCGTCACCGACGGGCACCTCCATGATGCGTCCGGTACGCTTTACGAGATCCCCTTCTCGGATCGTCTGGAAGTCACCGAACAACACGGCGCCGACTTTGTCTTCTTCAAGATTCAACGCCAGACCACGAACGTCATTCGGAAACTCGAGCAGCTCACCGGCCATTACTTTTTCGAGGCCGTGCAGCTCCGCGATCCCATCTCCGATCTTGATGACCGTTCCGACTTCCATGACCGTTACTCCGGTTTCGAAGTTCTCGATCTGTTTGCGAATGATCTCGTTAATTTCGCTGGCTCTGATTTCGTCCATAATTTCCTCTATTGACCTGCCATCTCCGCTGCTAGTCGATCAAGCTGGCTTTGCACTGAGCCGTCGAAGATCGTTGAGCCGACGCGCGCGACTAAACCACCGATGATGGTTTCGTCTGTACTAAAGCTCAAGCGCACCTTGCGTCCAGTTGCAGCCGCCAATGTTTCGTGTAGCGAGTTTTTCAATTCTTCGGGGATCGGCCTCGCTGTCGTAACGTGTGCCGCCACCGTTCCGCCTCGCTCGTCGAGAATCAGGCCAAACCGGGCGGCTATTTCTCCCAACTGCGAGATGCGCTGGTTCTTCAATAAGACGCGCAGGAAGCTCGCCGTTGTTTCTCTCACGCGAGTGCGTGCGATCAGATCTTCCAGGACCTTTCGTTTGTGGTCGTAGATGATGGTGGGATTCGCAAAGACTTCTTTCAATTGCGAGTGGGTTTCGATCATCGCCGCCCATTGGTCCAACTCTTTCTGGACCTCCCGCTCTTCGCGTCGATCGATGGCCACATCTGCGAGAGCCGTAGCATAGCGGCGTGCAATCGTTTGCAGGCTCAAACCGTGGTCCTCCTCAAATCACCAATGCTCTCCTTTATTAAGAGCGTGTCGTCCTCTGGTCGCATCTGCCGTCGCACTGACTCGCGCGCCAGTTCGACACTTCTAGCCGCGAGGAATTGACGCAGTTCTTTGCGGGCCAATTTATTCGCGCTTTCTATCTCTCGTTGCGCTTGCTGTTTGAGTTTTTCCTTTTCGCTGGTTGTCGCTTCGGCCAGCCGCTTCCGCTCGGCTTCTGCTTCCTGTGTCGCTTGTTTGTGGATCGCGCCGACGTGCTCATCAACGCGGCTTAGCAGATCGTCCGCTTCAGCCACGCGAGCCAACGCTTGTTCGCGTTCAGTTTGAGCAGCCAACAACTCCTGTTGAATAGCATCGCGTCGCGCCAGCAGCGCTTCGTTGATCTTTTTACGGAGTACGTAAATGGCCGCGGCTAAAAAAATGGCCAGGTTCAAAAACTTCCAGACTTCAAGCCCAGGGTAGTTGAACCACTCCATCCATTCTCCACCAGACGCAAGTAACAGCATGGTTTTTCTACGGAGGTTGTCGACCAGGTTACTGAGTGGGTCGACGCAGTATTTGAGTACTTATCAAACTACTGATGGCGCCTGCCTGTGCCTCGAGTTCTTTCTTTACCGACTCTTCCTGTCGTCGCGTATTCTCGATTCGTTGCTGAACCTCTCGCGACGTCTCTTCGCGATAGAGTCGAACTGCTTCGTCTTTCTCTTTGAGGCCTTCCGCTCGTTCTTTTTCCAGAAGCCTGTAGCCGTCAACCCTGGCCTCGTGCAGGGCGTCGTTATACTTCTTGAGTTTCTCTTCAGTCTCCGCCGCCATCATTTGTGCTTCCTGCAGGCGACCTTCGACCTGTCGTTCTCGCTCGGCGAGAATCCTATTGATGGGCTTCAATAAAGTCCGGTTCAGAATAAAGACCATGACGGCCACCATTAGCAGGTGGATCAGTAATGTACCGTCAGGAACCAACTGAATTGAGGTCTCTGCAAGAACCATCCGATTCCTCTAATCTATGTGCAAACTGTGGTTGCCGAAAAGCGCGCGAGTCTAACATGGTGCAAAGTGCCGGTCAACCGAAGGCGGCCAAAAAAGGCACAATATGAACAGCGCTATTCCGATTTTACATTTGCTCCTTGATTTCCCCCCCGAGGAGTCTTAACCACGAAGACACCAAGGCACAAAGGCAGTTATTTATTAGTGGCTTTGTGCCTTTGTAGCTAGGGCGTATTGTACATTTTACATTTGCGAAGGTGGCATGAGCAGGTTGTAGATCCGATCCAGGTCGCGGGCGTCGAAGAAGTTGATCTCGATCTTACCTTTACCGTTTTCGGCTTGAAGGATTTTGACTTGTGTTCCCAAGGCTCTACGAAGCTTTGTTTCAGCGGCGCGTACGTTTGGATCGACGACTTGAGGTCCCCTCGGAGTTTTCGGCTTCTCTTCGGTCGCCTTATGGACAAGTTGTTCTGTAGCTCGGACTGATAACCCGTGGTCGATGATCTGGCGGGCGAGTCGGCGCTGAAGATCCGCGTGACTGAGAGCTAAGAGCGTTCGGGCGTGGCCGGTTGAGAGTCGCCCTTCTTTGACCAGTTGCTGAAGGTCATCTGGCAGGCGCAGCAGGCGCAGGTAGTTTGTGATGTATGAACGATCGCGTCCCACGCGCGAGGCCAGTGCTTCCTGAGTGAGCCCGACCGTCTCAATCAGTTTCTTATAGGCCAGCGCTTCTTCAATCGGGTTCAGGTTCTCGCGCTGAATGTTTTCGATTAAGGCAATCTCGAGCAGGCTCTCGTCGGGAACCTCCTTAACAACGACTGGGACTCGCGTGATACCCGCCAGCCTGGCCGCTCGCCAACGTCGCTCTCCGGCGATCAGCTCGAAGCCATCTCCGCGTCGCCGCACCAGCAAAGGTTGAACGATGCCGTGGCTTCGAATCGAGTCGGCCAAACCCTGCAGACTCGCTTCGTCGAAATGTGTGCGGGGCTGCATCGGTCCCGGCACGATCGAATCCAGATCAACTTCTGACGGCTCGGAGCCGAGGTCGATCGTTCGGTCAGAAGACAGAAGAGCTCCCAGCCCCCGACCCAGCGCTTTTCGATTCATGAATAATCTCCCTGGCTAATTGTGAGTAAGCTTCAGCCCCCTTGGAGTGCGCGTCGTAACTAATGATTGGCTTCCCATAGCTCGGCGCTTCCGCCAGTCTGACGTTCCTGGGAATGACCACTTGAAAAACCTGCAGGCCGTAAAAGTCGCGAAGGTCGGCCGCAACTGCGGCAGACAGGTTCGTGCGTTCGTCGTACATCGTGAGCAGGAGGCCTTCGATCATCAGGCCCGGGTTATGCAGCCGTCTGATTCAGGCGAGCGTGTCGAAGAGCTCTGTTACGCCTTGGAGCGCGTAATATTCACACTGGATCGGAACCAGAAGCGACCTAGCGGCAGTGAGCGCGTTAAGCGTCAGCAGACCGAGCGACGGCGGACAATCGATGATGAGGTAATCGTAGTTTGCTTCGACCGCGGCAAGAGCGTTCTTCAGTCTGAATTCTCTGTGCTCTACTTCGACCAACTCAATCTCGGCACCCGCCAGGTCTTTATTTGAAGGGACGACGTCCAGCGACTTGATTGATGTCGGCAGAATTATTTCCGAGACAGGTTGATCCAGGACGATGCTGTGGTAAAGACTGCGGCGAAAACTGCCGCGCTGAATGCCGACTCCCGAGGTCGCGTTTCCCTGCGGGTCGGCGTCGACGAGCAGAACGCGATTACCCCAACTGGCAATAATCGCGGCGAGGTTCACCGCGGTGGTGGTTTTCCCGACTCCGCCTTTTTGGTTCGCGACGGCTATAGACTTAGCCATAAGCGCATAAACCTAACACAGCACAGGGCAAACGGGCCACACGGCTCTTGTTTAATGTTTCACGTGTCCCATTCTGGCCATGCGGGACACGTGAAACATTTGTAGGGGCGGCCCTCTGTGGCCGCCCCAGCGTTGATGTGCCGAGTGGGGTGGCCACGGAGGGCCACCCCTACAAAGATTTCTGCTGAGCGGAGAGATAGGCGAGAAGGGTCGAAAGGGCGCCGGGCGTCAGGCCGGGGAGGCGGCGCGCTTCGCCGAACGTTAAAGGCTGCGCACGGTCGAGGCGCTCGACGATCTCGTTTGAGAGGCCACTGATGGTGCTAAAGGCAGTCTGACGTGGGATCTTCAGGGTATCGTGTTGGTATAGCTTCGCAATCGCTGCCTTCTGTGTGTCGAGATAGCCCGCGTAGAGTGAGTCAGCCAGCACCGAGTTCAGATCTGACTCATTGATCGGCTTCAGTTCCGCTGGCAAGAGCGACATGATCAACTGGGCGTCTACCTTCGGACGCTTGGCCAACTGCGACAACGAAATCGAATCACCCAAATCACCGCCAATCAAAGCCGTCACCGCCGCATGCCGCGCATCTGAGCGCCGCAAGCGCACCGTCTCGAGCGCTGCTCTCAATGTAGCAAGCCGCGACTGGCGCGCGTTGAAGCGGTCCCAATCGGAATCACCTACAAGGCCGAGTTCCCTGCCATAGCCCTCCAGTCGCTCGTCCGCATTGTCGTAACGCAGTGCTAGGCGATACTCGGCGCGCGAGGTAAAGATCCGGTAAGGCTCATCCACGCCCTGTTTGATCAAATCCTCGACGAGCACTCCTATATATGACTCTTCCCTGCGCAGCCGCAGCGACTCCCGCTTCTGCGTGTAAAGCGCAGCGTTGATTCCTGCCAGCAGGCCCTGGCAGGCGGCCTCTTCATATCCGGTCGTCCCATTGATCTGACCGGCGTGAAAGAGACCGGGCAATCGAGTCGTTTGCAGATCGGGTCCCAGTTCTCGCGGATCGACGAAGTCATACTCGATCGCGTATCCAGGTCGAATGACTCGCGCCTCCTCCATTCCCGGAATCATCCGCACGAGGTCCTGCTGCAGTTCCGCGGGTAAAGAAGTCGAAAAGCCGTTTAGGTAGACCTCGTTCGTATCGTGTCCTTCGGGCTCAAGGAAGAGCTGGTGGCGAGACTTGTCAGAAAACTTTACGACCTTGTCTTCTATTGAAGGACAATATCGCGGACCGATACCCTTGATCTTTCCCGAATAGAGCGGCGACTGCGCGAGATTCGCGCGAATCGCATCATGCACCTGCTCGGTCGTGTAGCCGACATAACATTGGATCTGTTTCTGCTCGAGACTGTCGGTCGAAAACGAAAACGGCACCGGTATCTCATCGCCCGGCTGGGGCTCGAACGCGCTCCAGTCGATCGTTCGACCATCCAGACGCGGCGGCGTTCCAGTCTTCAAGCGGCCGACCGGAAATCCAAGTCGCTTTAAGGTTTCGGAAAGCTCTATCGCCGCAGGCTCGCCGGCTCGACCGCCCGAGTAGGTTCGCCGGCCCGTATGAATCAATCCATTCAAAAATGTTCCGGTCGCGACCACGACTGCCTGAGATCCAAACTGTCGCCCGTCCTCAAGCACGACCCCCGCAAGTTTGCCGTGGTCGATCACAAAGTCGATGACTTTTCCTTGCCGCAGATGAAGACTGGAAGTGGCCTCGAGGGTGCGGCGCATCTCGGCGCGGTATCTCATGCGATCCGCTTGCGCCCTTGGCGATTGGACCGCTGGTCCGCGCGAACGATTGAGCAGTCTAAACTGAATTCCGGTGCGATCAATGACGCGCCCCATGATTCCGCCGAGCGCATCGATCTCCCGCACGAGGTGTCCTTTCGCAATTCCACCAATGGCGGGATTGCAGGACATCTGCCCGACGAGATCGAGGTTCAACGTGATCAGTCCGGTTTCGGCGCCGAGGCGCGCCGAAGCAGACGCCGCCTCGCAGCCCGCATGGCCGGCGCCGATCACGATTACATCGAATACTTCATCAAACGACATCGACTACTTCCCAATACAAAAAGTCGCGAAGATCTCAGACAGAATATCTTCCGTCGTTGTTTCTCCGGTGATCTGACCCAGGAACCGCAAGGCATTATGGAGAGGCGCGAGCACGAGCTCTTCGCTGTGTCCTTCACGCAAAGCGGCTCGCGCGGCTTCCAGCTCACGCTGAGTGCTACACAACAGATCGTAGTGGCGCGCGTTTGTTATCAACAAGCTGCCGTCTTCGACTCCGTTATTGTGCAGGCTCGCAAGAATTGCCGAACGCAGCGTCGTCAGTCCTTCACCAGTCCGCGCCGATACATTAATACAACCTGACAACGCAGCGAAACCCGGCAGGTCGCTTTTGTTCCGCACAACCAGGCGTCGAGTGTTTTCAGTTTGACTCAACAGGTCGTGATCCGATGGTCCAAGTTCTGTCGAACCGTCGAGCACCACGAGCACGAGATCCGAATCACCCATCGCCCGGCGAGTGCGCTCCATGCCCAAAGTCTCGATGCCATCGGTCGTCTTGCGCAAGCCAGCTGTATCAGTCAGGATTACGGGAATACCTTCTAGGTCAATTGCTTCAGTCAACGTGTCGCGCGTGGTGCCCGGAACGTCCGTCACGATCGCTCGTTCTCGTTCTATTAAACTATTGAAAAGACTGGACTTACCTACGTTTGGACGGCCGGTGATAGTGACTTTGATGCCTTCCTGAAGTAAACGTCCGGCGGCAAAAGTCCTGGCCAGCTTCTCAACTCCCGTACTGACTTTCGCTAATTCTTTTTCGATCTCCTGGACGCGCACCGCCGGCAGGTCGTCCTCAACAAACTCGAGCGCTGACTCAAGCACAACGATCGCTTCGATGAGTTTTTCCTTGAGTGGTCCAAGCGCAACAGAGAGTTCGCCGTTCAATTGTCGCGAGGCTTGTTTCACCGCGGCATCAGTCTGTGCAGCGATGAGATCGCGAATCGCTTCCGCCTGGGCCAGGTTTATTTTTCCATTCGACAATGCACGCAGCGTGAACTCGCCCGGGCCCGCGAGCACGGCGCCCAACTCGAGCGTTGTATCGATGACGCTGCGCACTACCGCCGGCGATCCATGACAACTGATCTCCACGACGTCTTCGCCGGTAAGCGAGTGCGGCGCGCGGAAGCACGTCAACAGAACCTGGTCCAGCACCTCGTTGTCTTTCGGACGCGTTAACGTGGTGAGCGTTGCTTTTCGATCTTCAATCTCACTCAGCCCCATCCGCTGTGCGATCGCGATCGCATCAGGACCGCTGAGACGAATCACAGCGAGAGCTCCCCGACCCCTTGGCGTCGATAGTGCAACGATCGTATTCATCGTGAATTGCGGGATTGGTTAATAAACTAATCCACAGATTACGCTGATTAATTTAATTCAATCTGTGTAATCTGTGGATCTTAGAGGGGCTAACTACGAATCTTTGCGCTTTGGGCCAATTCTCAACTTGCGTTCGGATCCTTCGCCGATCGACTCGGTGAAGAGATCCGTACTATCAGCCAGGGTCAGGTGAATAATGCGTCTTTCGTTCGCGCTCATCGGTTGAAACGTAAATGGCATTCCGGTTTGTCGAACGCGACTCGCGGCCAGGTTCGCCATCGCTTGAAGCTCGGCTTCGCGAGTGGCGCGAAAGCCGTTCACGTCACAAACAAGCCGCTCGCCCGTTGCAAGGCTTCTTCCAAAAACCTGGTTAATGAGGTGTTGTAGTGCTTCGAGCAGCTCGCCTGTTTGAGCTTGCAGCAACTCAGCGTCTTCGCCTTCGATATCCAGCACTTCGCCGGCGATGCCCTGCTTCACTGCAACGCTCAGTTCGAGATCGGTCATCTCGAAGACGTTCTCAAGAAACTCCGCTGCTTGTTGTGACGCCTCTGTCATCCACTTAATCCTTCGCTAGCCGTCCCATCCACTTTTTTCTTTCTTCCTGATGGACCTTTCACTGGCGGCGCCGGCACTTCTTCCTCATCCGACTTAGTCATACGGTTAATCAGGAACTGCTGGCTGAAGCCAACAATATTACCAACCAGCCAGTATAAAACTAAGCCCGACGGCGCGCTCCACAGAATATAGAGCATGAAGATCGGCATTCCGATCGCCATCATCTTCCGCTGTAACGGATCCGCTGACGGAGCAGGCGTCACGAGCTGCAATACAACCATAGTGCCGGTCATCAGGATCGGCAGGAGGTGTATCAAGTAAGGCTCGGCCGCTGAAAGATCGGGAATCCAGAGGAAGCTCGCTTGTCGAAAATCGAGCGAGATCGTGATCGAGCGATAGAGCGCAAAAAGGAACGGCATCTGGATCAGCAGCGGCAAACATCCGCCGAGTGGATTGCCTTCCTTCATGAGCCGCAGCTGGTCCATCTGGAGTTCTTTCAGCCGCGGATCGTTTTGTTTCATCCCCTTGATCTTCTCTTGCAGCTCTTTCATCTTCGGCGCAAGCTTCTGCGCTTTCTTCATCGCTTTGGAAGAGCGCCACTTCAGCGGAAAGAAGAGCGAGTAGATCACGATCGTAAACAGGATGATCGCAACGCCATAGCTGCCGGTGACCTTGAAGAGATATGTGATCGCACGAAGAATCGGGATCGCCAGCGGCCGTGAAATCCAGCCGAGAAAACCATAGTCGATCAATCCTTCGAGATCGATCGGACGCTGGACCACGGCAGCGATCCCCTGACTCGATTGAGTTAACAGATCGTGATCTTTGGGCCCTGAGTAGATGATAGTGGGCGAGCCGTCAGCGGGAATCGGCATGTAAGCGGTGGTCAGGAATCTCTTTTCCGCAGTGCCGCGGTTAGGTTTGTACTCGTAAGCAACGGTTCGATATTCCAGGCCGTCGGTTTTTTTAGAAGGTACCGCCACCATCGCGAAGTACGTGTCGGCGACGCCGGCCCAATCTACTGGACCATTCAATACAAGCCGATCCGGACTGCTGCTGTTGCCGTTAATTCCCGCCGGCGGATGTCGTTCGAGCTTGCCGTTAACGAACGACACAGCCTCCGGTGCAACTGAATAGAACGTGTGATGACCGACGCCTTGATCTCCGATACTCGGACCGATCGTGATCTTTACTTGCGGTATCGTCTGCTCGCCACGCTTCACTAAAACCGAGAGATCTGTTTCATAACGTTCGGCGTCAAAAACGAGCTTCTTGCGGACCTGAACTCCACTCGAGTCCTCGAGCACAAACGTCAGTTCCTTTTTCTGACCCGCACCGAGATTCACGTCGACGTCGCCATTGGGTTGGTCGACCCCTTCGACTTTGTAGGTACTGGAGCTGAGTGCATGGTCCAGCGTTTCATCACCCGTCTGCAACTGAAAAGGCACCACGCGAGGTTGTCGCGTCAGTCCTTCAGGTGAAATAAGCTGCAGCGGCACTCGGTCTTCCTTGCGGCCGCCAACAGAGAAGACCTCGCGGTTGTTGATCTTATTTACTTTGATTATCCAACTCACCGGCTCTGCGCCGAGTGTGTCGAACTTCGCTTCGTACAGTGGTGTTCTTACCGTCAGCGTTCGCTGCGGCGCGGCGCTTACGTTGGGAGCCGGAAGCGGAGTGGCTTGTGCTGTTGAAGCATTAGGTGCCTGCTGCGTAGCTGCTGGACTAGCTGCCGGCGATGGAGTCGCGCCTGGATGTTGATTTGCCGGCGGTGAAACCGGATAGAAATAACTCCACAAAAATAGAATTGCCGAGGAGATTACTAACGCAAGTAAAAGTCGTCTTTGTTGCATCTCGTGATAGAGGTATTAAATCAACCTCCGTTATAACAACCTCTCCGATCATTTAACCGGATCATATCCCCCCGGATTAAACGGGTGGCAACGGAGCACTCGGCGTATGGCCATAACGCTGCCGCGCAATGCTCCGTAACGTGAGATAGCGTCAACAGCGTATTCCGAACATGTGGGAATGAATCTGCACGAAGGGGGTAGAAGCGGTGAAATCGCCAACTTATAAACTTTGAGTAATGAGATTAGAACGC